>Ga0318502_10000037_pt1 | contig 29884 bp, 28 predicted proteins | sample GRESIP174b1f22_FD_203291 | JGI IMG/M metagenome (GOLD analysis project Ga0318502, IMG submission 203291) | Tropical soil microbial communities from Luquillo Experimental Forest, Puerto Rico - GRE.SIPMG.174b1f22 | ecosystem: Environmental > Terrestrial > Soil > Tropical forest > Bulk soil...
GGGCGGGGGCGGGCGATCGCGGAGTGCCTGGCGCGGGCCGGGGCGGATCTGCTGCTCGCGGCGCGCCAGACCGAGCGGCTCGAGGCGGCGGCCAAGGAGATCCGCGGCGCGACCGGCCGGCGCGTGGAGGCGGCCTTCGTGAACATCCGCGACCGCGCGGCGGTGGAGGCGCTGGAGCTGCGCGCGCGCGAGCTCTTTCCGCGCATCGACGTGCTGGTGAACAACGCCGGTGGCCAGTTCGCCCAGCCGGCTCGCGACTTCCGGCCCAAGGGCTGGAGCGCGGTGGTCGATACGAACCTCACCGGCACCTGGAACATGATCCAGGTGTTCGGGACGCGCATGCTCGAGGGCCAGGGCGGCGCGATCACGAACGTGATCGCGGTGGTGGGCCGGGGCTTTCCGGGGCTGGCCCACACCGCGGCGGCGCGCGCCGGAGTGCTCGAGCTCACGCGCACGCTGGCCTACGAATGGGGGCCGAAGGTGAGGCTGAACTGCGTGGCGCCGGGACCGGTGGAGACCGAGGGCTTCCGCGACGCGTACGACCCGCACATCGCCGAAGTGTTCGAGGGCATCCCGCTCGCGCGCTTCGGCACGCGCGAGGAGGTCGCGAACGCGGTCGTGTTCATCTCCTCGCGCGCCGCGAGCTACGTGACCGGCGAGGTGTTCAACGTCGCGGGCGGCCAGCAGACCTACGGGCGCAACCAGGCGCTCTTCGACGCGCAGCTCGGACGGGCGCCCCAGCTCGGACGCAAGTAGGAGTGAGTCATGTCCGACGACCGCTACGCACCGCCGACCGCGCCGCTGACCGAGCCAGTGTCTCGGCGCGGCAGCGGCCGCATCGACCTGGGCGAGGCGTTCCGCGAGGCCTGGGACGGAACGTGGTCGCACTTCGGCCTCTTGTTCCTGGCCGGGGTCACCGGCTTCGTGGTCGCCGCGCTGTCGGCCGCCACGGTCGTCGGGCTCGTGCTGATCGTGCCCGTGCTGCTCTGGGGATCGCTGCGGCTGCTCTTGAACGTGCTCGACGGGCGCGGCGAGGTGGCGGACCTGTTCAGCGGCTTCTCCGACTTCGGGCGCGTGCTCGGCGCGATGCTGGTGCTGCTGATCCTGTATCTCCTGATCGGAGTCGCGGGTCAGTCGCTGGGGATCTTCGCCCGCTTGACCGGGTCCGCGTTGCTCGCGTTCCTGGGAGCGCTCCTGAACCTGTTCTGGTCGTTCGGCGTGATGCCGCGGCTCGCGTTCGCGAGCTACTACGTGGTCGAGGGCGGGCTCGCGCCCGCCGACGCCCTGCGCACGTCGTGGGAGAAGACGCGCGACCAGAAGCTCATCTGCGCGGTGCTGGCGCTGCTGTCCGTGCTGATTCCCGTGGTCGGGGTGCTGTGCCTCCTGGTCGGAGTGATCCCCGCCTGGATGATCGCGGCGCTGATGCACGCGGCGGCGTATCGGCAGCTCGAGGCGAATAGCGGCGCTGCATGAAGTGGTACTCCTCGACGAACGCGCGGTCGTCGCGGAACTCGTGCGCCGCGACGCGCGCGACCATGAGCGCCTGGTCGGGCGCACCGTTCAGCGCTGCGCTCCAGGCGATCCAGAACCACATCGGCTTGTAGTCGACCTCCTCGCGCCAGATCTCGACCACGCGCGAGAAGCGCTCCACGCTCTGGAAGCGGGCGACCGTGGCGATCCAGCTGGCCGCGTTCATGCGCACGCGCCGGTCGTTCTCGAGCTTGATCTGGTGCAGCGCGGCGCGCAGCCGCGGCTCGTCGTCGGTGGCGAGCGCGGCGACCAGCCGGTCCTCGCGCAGCTCGTGCTCGAAGCTCTGGTGGTCGAGCCCGAGCGAGCGCGCCTCGTCGCGGGCGCGCTCTGCCTGCGCCGCCAGGTCCGCGACCCGTGCCGGGTCCAGCGTGACGTTCTCCTTCGCGAACAGCGCGGCGAGCTCGGCCGAATAGAAGCTGGTCGAGATGCGCGTGAACGAGAGGTCGCGCTCTTCCTGCTCGGGCCCGCTGGTGCGCTTGCGGTGGTCGACCTTCGGGTCGGCCGGGAGCGGCGCGGTCTCGATCCGCGCCAGCGCCTGCGCCGGATCCCCGGTCGCCTCGAGCAGCCGCCCGATCACCGCGTAGCGCGTGAGCGGGCTCTCCGACGGATCGAGCTCGCGGAAGGCGATCGCGTCGATCCAGCGGCGCACCGCCCCCACCAGCGCTGCCCGCGCCGGGGAGTCGGCGAGCTCGCCCTGGCGGGTGGTGTAGAGCAGACCGACGCTCGACGACACGTACCAGCGCAGCCGGTCGCGCAGCGGCTCGGTCTGCGTGCGCCAGGTCTCGAGGTCGAGCTTCGGTGCCTGCAGTGACTCGTCGAGCGTGGAGATCTCCGCGTTCACTTGCGGCGTCAGGTCGTTCGCGAGCACGTCCAGCGCGAGCGCCGGATCGCAGCGCTCGACCATCAGCGCATCGGCGAGCGACAGCCGCGCCTCGTCGAGGCGCGAGCCCATGCTCTTCTCGAGCGCGGGGATCTCGTCGTCGCGCAGCTCGCGCGCGAACCCGCGCGCCTCGTCGGGGCGGTGGGCGCTGGCGAGCGCGACCACCCGGTCGATCTCCATCGACACGCGCGTCTCGCCGGGATCGGTGCGCTGGATCGCCTCGCCGAGCGTGGCCGCCGCCAGATCGTACTGGCCGGTGTAGTGGTACAGCCCGGCGAGCTCGGTGTAGTTGGCGGGGTCCCGGTCGCCGCCGTCGATCAGCGCCTGCATCTTCACGATCGCGCGCTGGTAGGTCTGGAAGTGCCAGTCGCGCTGCACGTCGATCATGGTGCGCGCGTAGTTCGGGTCCTCGAAGATGCGGTAGGACAGGAACCAGCTCGAGCGGGTGTTCTCGCCGGAGAAGCGCAGCAGGATCTCCAGCTTGGTGCGGTCGAACAGCTCCCCGCTGCCGAAGCTCTTGTAGGCGAGCTCGAGGCTGTCGGGCAGCGTCGCCCCGGGGAAGACCAGCGGCTGTCCCGTCTGCAGCAGATAGGTCACCCAGCTCCCGTCCGGCTTCTTCTCCGCCCACACCAGCGCCGCGTGCGCGGGCAGGCCGATCATCTGCGGGTTGTGGCCCTGGCGCTCGGCGATCACCTGGTCGAGCTCGGACAGGTCGTCGCAGTCGCCGCGCATCATGCCGCCGGCGGTGGTGGCGAGCGTCTCGGCGGAGGTCTGGTGGATGTCGCCCGAGACCAGGCGCGTGCCGAGCAGCGTCGGCGCGCGCGGGTCGGGGCTGTCGAAGGCGTACATCAGCAGGTACTCGCCGATCAGGTCGAGGTGCGCGGGATCCGGCAGCGCCCGCACCGCCTCGGCGATGAACTTCTCCGCGTCGGCGGGCGAGCCGCTGCGCGCCGGCTGCAGCACGCCGGACGCCGTGATCAGCTCCAGCACGTCGCCGTTCGGCGCGGCGACCAGGAGGTGCGGCGGAAGCGAGTCCGACAGCGCCGCCCACTCGACGCCGGGGCCCGAGCTCGGGAAGGCGCTGCGCCAGGCCTTCTCGTCGGCGTGGAAGCCGGCGGCCTCCGACCAGGTCGCGAGCCGGTCGGCCCCGGCCCAGAGTTCGGCCGACTGCCAGCGCGCCGCGTCACGCAGCGGGTCGCTGCCGAGCGGCAGCCGCACGACCAGCCGCGCCGGCGTGGTGTTGGTGAAGTAGGCGGGCGCCTGCGCCGCGCGCGAGTATCCGACACGCTGCGGTGTCACGAGCGTCCAGACCCGCAGGCCGTACGCGTCCTCGACCAGCGTGAAGCGCGCGCCCGCGCCGGAGTACACGGCGACGGGCCGCAGCTGCTCCGCCTCGACCACCGCGCGGCGCAGCTCGTCGCACAGCACCCGCGGTGCGCCGAGCTCCGCGAGCCAGCCCGTGCGCACCAGCCGGCGCGCGAAGCTCGGGGGCGTGTAGTCGGGATCGTTCTGCGCGTCCTCGAGGGGGATCTGGGCCAGGATGCCGGAGGTCGCCGCCTGGCTCTCGGGCGAGAGCCGCGTCTTCGGCAGCGCGGCGATCAGCGCGTCGACGGCGCGCTGCACGCGCGTGCGGGCGCGCTGGTGCGCGGCGCGCGACTCCTTCGCCACCGCCGAGTGCCGCGCCTCGCGCAGCACGCCTTCGCGGATCACGAACAGGTGCTGGCCGACCAGATACGCGCCGGAGAGCTCCTCCTCGTAGAGCACCAGGTCCGCGGCGTGCAGCCCTGCGCCGCGCGCGAGCTCGAGCAGGCGCGGCAGCTCGTGCAGCGGCTCGGGATTCCAGGCCGCGAGCAGACCCCAGCTGACGCGCAGCGGCCCGAGCTCGGTCTCGAGCTCGAGCCAGTCGCGCTCGCGCGCGCGCAGCAGTGCGTACTCGCGCCCGGGCGCCGCGCGCCAGAACAGATGTCCGTCGCGCAGGACCAGGTCGGCGCGCGCGGGCAGCGCACCGGGAAGCTCCTCTTCAGAGAGCAGCCGCTGCGGGGCAGGCTCGCTGGGCCCTTCGCTGCTACGCGCCGGTGTCGCCTCCGCGGGCGGGGGAGCCGGGGCCTTGGCGCACGCGGCGAGGAGGAGCAGCAGCAAGAAGGCGATCGAGCGGCGCATGGCGACGGGTACCTTACTGGCTCCGCCTCTAGTAAGCTCCCTGCGGGTGAGGAGACGATGAAGGTCCCCGGGCTCTCCCTGTATCACTTCGAAGGCTGTCCCTACTGCGGTCGCGTGCGCGATGCGATGCGGCGGCTCGGGATCGAGCTCGAGCTGCGCGACATCCACCAGCAGCCGCGCCATCGCGAGGAACTGGTGGGCGCGACCGGCAGGCAGATGGTGCCGTGTCTGCGCATCGAAGGCCCGAGCGGAGCGCGCTGGATGCACGAGTCCGCCGACATCGTCCGCTACCTCGAGCGGGAGGTGGCGGGCAAGGGCTAGCGAGCGCCCTCGCCCGCCCAGGCGCTTGGCCGACTCCTCCGCGCGCCTCGCGTTCCAGCGCATCGCCCGCACGCCCGACGCGCAGATCGACCTCGCCGAAGCCGCGCTCTGGGTCGCGGCAGAGGAGTACCCCGGCCTCGACGTGGCGCGCTGGCTCGCGCACCTGGGGGAGCTCGCGGCGACGGCCTCCGCGCGGCTCGAGGGCGCGCGCGGGACGCTCGAGGCGATCGAGCGGTTGAACGCCTTCCTCTACGGAGAGGAGCGCTTCGCCGGCAATCGCGAGGACTACTACGACCCGCGCAACAGTTTCCTGAACGAGGTGCTGGAGCGGCGCAAGGGCATTCCGATCACGCTCGCGATCGTCTACGTGTGGATCGCCCGGCGCGCCGGGCTGAGCGCGCATGGCGTCGGCTTCCCCGGCCACTTCCTGGTCCGCTGCGACGACGCGGTCGAGACCCTGGTGGACCCGTTCGGCGGCGCGGTGCTGAGCCGGGCCGAGTGCGCGGCGCGCCTGCGCGAGAACGCCGGCGGCGAAGTCCGCTTCGACCCGCGCATGCTCGAGCCGACCCCGGCGCGCGAGATCGTGGCGCGGCTGCTGCGCAACCTGAAGCAGATCTGGCTGGCGGCCGAGGACTGGCCGCGTGCGCTCTCCTGCGCCGAGCGGATCCTCCTGCTGCTCCCGGATTCGCCCTACGAGCTGCGCGACCGGGGGCTCTTGTTCGCGCGGCTCGAGTGCTTCGCCGCCGCCGAGGCCGACCTGCGCCGCTTCCTCGCGCTGGCGCCGGGCGACCCGGGCGCCGACGCCGTGCGCGCGCAGCTGGTCGAGCTCGCGCGCAGCGCGCCGCGGCTCCACTGACTAGCGGCCGCGGAAGCGCTCGAGGTCGCGGCGCTCGCGCTTGGTCGGCCGCCCGGCGCCGGGATCGCGCCGGGGCATGCGCGCCGGGCGCGGCTCGGGCGGCGGCGAGTGGTCGACGAAGAGCTCGCGCGCGAGCGCCGGCGAGAGCCGCTTCTCGGCGAGCGCCACCACCTCGAGGATGCGGGGACCGCGCTCGGTCTGCACGCGCACCCGGTCGCCCGCGCCCAGCGCGTGGTGGGGCTTCACGCTCTCTTCGTTCACCTTGACCCGGCCGCCAACACAGGCCTGTGTCGCCTGGGTGCGCGACTTGAACACCCGCGCCGCGCACAGCCAGCGGTCGAGCCGGACTCGCTCCACCGCCGCTAGAACTCGAGCTCGAAGCGCTCGAACAGCCCCCGGGCGCACACCGCGCGCTCCGGGTCGAGCAGGTAGAGCTCGATCCCGGGCAGCTCCAGGAAGGCCTTCGCGTTGGGCAGTTTCGCCCGGTAGACCGCGAGCAGCGGCTCGCGCTCGGCGGGGGCGACGGGACGCACCCGGCCCTGGACCGTGACGCGCGAGAACTGGCTCATGTTCGCGAGCCCGACGCCCCGGGTGTCGATCTGCGCGCAGGCGCCGTTTCCCGGCCGGAGGTGCGCTCCCTTCGTGCTCTTCGGGTTGGTCGCGAAGATCAGCCGCAGCTCGCGCGTCTGGGCAAAGAACATGACGGAGCTGTACGGCGGATCCCCTGGGCCGTCTCCCGCGAACGCGAAGACGGCGAAACTCTCGCCCTGGCAGATGCCCAGGACGGCCTCGAGCTGCTCTTCACGCGTCATGCCGACCCTCTACCACGAGTCCCGCGAGCTTGTAAATCCGTTGGCTCGACGCGGAGTTGACGGTGGTGACGCGGCGCCCTCAGGGTCCGCGGCCCGATCCCCGAAGAAGGACGTCGAGCTTGCCTCCACGAGCGCCGGGGGCTATTAGGGGCGGCTCGGCCTCGGGAGAGTCATTGGCAAAATCGCTGGTCATCACGGAGAAGCCGAGCGTCGCGCGCGACATCGTCGCCGCGCTGGGCGGATTCACCGAGCACGACGGCTACTGGGAGTCGGACGACAGCGTCGTCACGTTCTCGGTGGGCCACATCGTCGAGCTGCTCTCGCCCGAGGACGTCGACCCCCAGTACAAGCGCTGGACGCTCGACACGCTCCCCATCCTTCCTGGGGAGTTCAAGCTGAAGCAGAAGCAGGGCCAGGCGGAGCGCATCCGCACGATCAAGAAGCTGCTCGCGCGCAAGGACGTCGAGTCGGTCGTGAACGCCTGCGACGCCGGGCGCGAGGGCGAGCTGATCTTCCGCGAGATCCTCGAGTTCCTCGGCAGCGACAAGCCGACGCGCCGGCTGTGGCTGCAGTCGATGACCGCGGATTCGATCCGCGCCGGCTTCCAGCGCCTGGTCGACGGCTCGCAGTACGACGGCCTGGGCGCCGCGGCCTCCTGCCGCTCCAAGTCGGACTGGCTGATCGGCATGAACGCGACCCGCGCCCTCACCCGCCGGCTCAAGGGACGCAAGGAGAAGACCGCCTGGTCGGCCGGGCGCGTGCAGACGCCGACGCTCGCGATCGTGGTGGACCGCGAGCTCGAGGTTCTGGCCCACGTGCCCAAGCCCTACTGGCAGCTGCACGCGAAGTTCCGCGCGGGCGACGCCGAGTACGCCGGCACCTGGTTCGATCCGGCGTTCAGCGCGCCCGAGGGCGAGGAGCGCGAGCAGCGCGACGACCGCATCTTCGACAGCGAGCGCGCGAACCGCATCCTCGAGGCGGTGAGCGGCAAGCCCGGCGCCGCGCGCGAGACGCGCAAGCCGAGCCGCGAGACCGCGCCGCCGCTGTTCGACCTGACCAGTCTGCAGCGCGAGGGCAACCGCCGCTTCGGCTGGTCGGCGCGGCGCACGCTGAACGCGGCGCAGCGCTGCTACGAGGCGCACAAGCTGCTCACCTATCCGCGCACCGACTCGCGCTGCCTGCCCAACGACTACCGCGCGAACGTCGACCAGGTGCTGCAGGCGTTCTCGGCCGACGGGCCGCTGCAAGCCGAGGCGGCGCAGCTCGTCGAGCGCGGGCTCGAGAACGTGGAGCGCACCTTCGACGACGCGAAGGTCTCCGACCACTTCGCGATCATCCCGACCGGGAAGATCCCCGACGCCTCGCTCTCGGGCGACGACCAGCGCCTGTTCGACCTGGTCGCGCGCCGGTTCCTGGCGAACTTCCACCCGGCTGCGGTGTGGACGCGGGTCGAGCGCGTGACCGAGATCGGCGGCGAGTCGTTCCGCTCGCGCGCGCGCACGCTCGACGAGCCCGGCTGGCGCGCAGTGATGGGCCAGACCGAGCAGGAGGACCAGCCGCTGCCGCCGCTGGTCGCCGGCCAGGACGAGGCCGACGGCGTCCAGGTGCGCACGCTCGACGTCGAGCTCGCGGCCGAGCGCACCAAGCCCCCGGCGCGGATCACCGAGGCGCGGCTGCTGTCGCTGATGGAGTCCGCGGGCCAGGAGATCGAGGACGAGGAGATCGCGGCCGCGATCTCGGAGAAGGGCATCGGCACGCCCGCGACGCGCGCGGACATCATCGAGAACCTGATCGCCAAGGGCTATCTCGTGCGCGCCGGCAAGTCGCTCCGCCCCACGGTGAAGGGGATCCGCCTGGTCGACGTGCTGCGGCGGATCAAGATCGACCGGCTCGCGTCGCCGGCGCTCACCGGCGAGCTCGAGTACGAGCTGCGGCGCGTGGAGCGCGGCTCGCTGCGCGCGCAGCAGTTCATGGACGAGATCGTCGACTACACGCGGCAGATCGTCGACATCGCCGTATCGTTCCAGTACGAGGACCTGTACCCGGACGAGGAGCCGCTGGGCAAGTGTCCGCTGTGCGGGCGGCCGGTGTTCGAGCGCTCCTGGTTCTACCGCTGCCTCGAGGTGCCCGGCGCGACCGAGGAGACCGACTGCAGCTTCCGCATCTGGAAGGACAAGTCCGGTCGCTACATGGACCGCCAGACCGTGCGCATCCTGCTCGACAAGGGCGAGACCGAGGAGCTCGAGGGCTTCACCGCGCGCGACGGCCGCACCTACAACGCGCGGCTCACGCTCGAGGACGGCGAGGTGGTGATCCACGGCGTGGCCGGCAGCGCAGGCGAGCGCGTCACCGAGGCGGTCGAGTACGAGGTCGACGACGAGCCGCTCGGCCCCTGTCCGATGGGCTGCGGGTCACTCGTGGTCGAGACTCCGACTCATTTCCAGTGCCAGGCGGGAATCGCGAAGACAGCGGAGAACGCCGAGAAGGCGCGCGCGTTCGAGGTGACCCAGCCCAAGGACGCCAAGCGGCGCAAGCGCTTCAAGGTCGCCGACGCGGACAAGCCGTGTCCCTTCCTGCTGCCGCGCACCGTCTGCAAGCGCGAGATCACGCGCGACGAGGCGCTGCAGTTCATCGGTCCCGCCCGCAAGACCGAGCTCTTGACCGACTTCACCTCGCGCTTCGGCCGGCCGTTCGCCGCGATGCTGTTCCTGAAGGAGAACGGCCGCCACGGCTTCGAGTTCCAGCCGCGCCAGAAAGCCGAGAAGCAGCCCGCGGCCGCGGAGCCGACCGCCGACGCCGCAGCCCCGGACTCCTCCGCGGCCGAAGCCGAGCCTGCGCGCAAGCGCAAGGGGGGCGGGGCGAAGAAGGGCGCGCGTGCGCCCAGCGCGCGCAAGGCCGGTGGCGCCGAGAAGGCCGACGGCCGGAAGGCAGCGCGAACCAAGACGTGAGCGCGATCCGCCGCATCGGCCTCGTGCAGCAGGCGGTCGGCAGCGACCTCGAGCGCAATCTCGCCCGCGCCGAGAGCGCGGTGCGCGAGGCCGCGGGGCGCGGCGCAGCGCTGGTCTGCCTGCAGGAGCTCTTCCGCACCCACTACTTCCCGCAGGTCGAGGACGCGTCGCTCTTCGAGCTGGCCGAGACCATTCCCGGACCGACGACCGAGCGCATGTCGAAGCTCGCCGCGGACGCGGGCGTGGTGCTGATCGTGCCGCTGTTCGAGAAGCGTGCGGCCGGGCTGTACCACAACTCCGCGGTGGTGTTCGAGCGCGACGGCACCCAGCTCGCGCACTACCGCAAGATGCACGTGCCCGACGACCCGATGTTCTACGAGAAGTTCTACTTCGCGCCGGGCGACACGGGCTTCCACTGCGTCGACACCTCGGCCGGGCGGATCGGCGTGCTGATCTGCTGGGACCAATGGTTCCCCGAGGCCGCGCGCCTGCTCGCCCTCGACGGTGCCGAGCTCATCTTCTACCCGACCGCGATCGGGGATCTCGCCGGAGAGAGTGACTCGGAGAACGCCGCGATGCGCGAATCGTGGCTCACGGTCCAACGCGGGCACGCGATCGCGAACGGGCTGTTCGTGTGCGCGGCGAACCGCGTCGGCGACGAGGGCGGCGGCGTGCGCTTCTGGGGCAGCTCGTTCGTCGCCGATCCGCAGGGCCGGCTGATCGCCCAGGCCTCGGACCGCGACGAGGCGGTGCTCGTGGTCGACTGCGACCTCGGCCGGATCGAGGCGCAGCGGCGCGGCTGGCCCTTCCTGCGCGACCGCCGCATCGACGCCTACGGCGACCTGCTCGCCCGCTTCCGGCGCTAGAGTGCGCGCGCTGCGCATGCCCGCGGAGTGGGAGCCGCACGCGGCCACCTGGGTGGCCTGGCCGCACGCCGAGACCACCTGGCCCGGCTGCCTGGCCGAGGCCGAGCGCGAGTTCGAGGCGCTGGTGCGCGAGCTCGCTGCGTCCGAGCGCGTCGAGCTGGTGGCGCAGAGCGAGTCCCACGCCGCGGCGCTGGCCGCTCGGCTCGGCGGGCTGGCGAGCTCGGGCGCGGTGCGGCTGCACGTGATCCCCACCGACGACGTGTGGATGCGGGACATCGCGCCCACCTTCGTGCGCGACGGCGGGGCATTGCTGGCGCTCGACTGGAGCTTCAACGCCTGGGGCGGCAAGTACGCGCCCTGGGACCGCGACGACGCCGTGGCGGCGCGCGTGGCGTCACTCTGCGGTGTCGCCTGCGAGCGTCCCGGCCTGGTCTGCGAAGGCGGGGCACTCGAGGTCGACGGCGAGGGCACCCTGCTCGTCACCGAGCCCACGCTGCTCGATGCCAAGCGAAACCCCGGCATCTCGCGCAGCGACGTCGAGAAGCGGCTGGGCGAGCTGCTCGGCGTGCGCCAGGTGATCTGGCTCGGTCCCGGCATCGAGGGCGACGACACGGACGGACACGTCGACGACCTGGCGCGCTTCGTCGCCCCGGGGCACGTGGTCTGCGCGAGCGAGCCCGACCCTGCGGACCCCAACCACGCGCCGCTCGAGGACTGCGCGCGCAGGCTGCGCGCCGCGCGCGACGCCCGCGGCCGGCGGCTCGAGGTGATCGAGCTGCCCATGCCGCCCCCGGTCCGGGCCGGCCCCGACCGGCTGCCCGCGAGCTACGCGAACTTCTACGTCGCGAACCGGGCAGTGCTGGTGCCGGTGTTCGGCGCCGTCAGCGACGGCCCCGTACTCGAGACACTCGGCCGGCTCTTCCCCGGCCGCCGCGTGGTCGGGATCCCCTCGTGCGCGCTGGTGCGCGGCCTGGGTGCGGTCCACTGTCTCACCCAACAACAGCCCGCGTGAGTGTTGCAATCTGGTGTAGCCTAGCGGGGGGATGCCGCTCGGCCGCGACGAGTTCGCGAAGTACCACGCGCTCGGCAACGACTACGTCGTCGTCGACGGCGACTTGGTGCGGCCCAAGCTCGACGCCGCGCGCGTGCGCGCGCTCTGCAACCGCCACACCGGCATCGGCAGCGACGGGATCCTCGCCCTGCACCGCCCGCGCAAAACCGCGCTGCAGCTGCGGATCTGGAATCCGGACGGCTCCGAGGCCGAGAAGAGCGGGAACGGCGTGCGGATCTTCGCGCGCTTTCTCTGGGACTTTCGCTACGTGCGCTCCAAGAAGCTCGCGATCGAGACGCCGGGCGGGGTGGTGTCGGCGGAGCTCTCCGTCAGCGAGGGCGACGTGCGCACGATCCGGGTCGAGATGGGGCGCGCCTCGTTCCAGAGCCGCGACCTGCCGATGCTGGGGCCGCCCCGCGAGGTGATCGACGAGCCGCTGCGGGTGGGGTCACTCGACCTGCGCGTGACCTGTGTCTCGGTCGGGAACCCGCACTGCGTGCGCTTCGTCCCCAACCTGCACCCCGAGGTGCTGCGCAGCATCGGCCCGCAGCTCGAGACCCACGCGATGTTCCCCAAACGCACCAACGTGCAGCTCGCCCACGTGCGCTCGCGCAGCGAGATCGCCGCGCTGATCTGGGAGCGCGGCGCGGGAGAGACGCTCGCCTCGGGCAGCTCCAGCTGTGCCGTGGCCGCCGCCGCACACCGGCTGGGTCTGGTCGACGCCAAGGTCGACGTGCTGATGCCGGGCGGCTCGCTGCGGATCGAGATCGGACCGGAGTACGAGCTGCGCATGACCGGCCCCGCCACCCCGGTGTACAGGGGAGCGCTGCTGTAGGCAGCGCTGGCGGAGCGCTGCTCTAGGCCGCACTGCTGCGGCCGGCGGGCGCGAGCGCCGCGGCCAGCGCGTCCGCAACCACCTCGGCCTCGTCCGGCTGCAGCGTCGCGGTGGTGACGCGCACCGCGGGCGCGCTGCGGATGCGGAACGGCGCGCCCGACAGCACGGCGAAGCCGGTGGCGAGCAGCGCCGACGCCGTCGCCTGCTCGTCGGGCACGGGCACCCACACGTTCATGCCCGAGCGCCCGGACGCCGCCACGCCCCGCCGCGCCAGCGCCTCGATCAGCGCCTGACGCCGCTCGGTGTAGGTGTGGGCGGCCTCGCGCAGCTGCAGGCCCACCGCGCGGTCGGCGAGCAGCGCCGCCACGGTGCGCTGCAACAGGTGGCTCACCCAGCGGATCCCGAGCGAGAGCCGGCCCTCGACCCGCGCGATCGTCGCAGCGTCACCCGCCAGCAGCGCCAGCCGCAGGTCCGGGCCCAGCGATTTCGATACCGAGCGCGCCACGGCCCAGCGCTCGGTTCCCCGGCTGCACAGGCTCACCGCGGGGACGCCCGCGACGGCGCCGCCGTGGTCGTCCTCGACCACCAGCAGCTCGGGGCGCGCGCGCAAGAGCGCCCGCAGCTCCCGCGCCCGCCGCTCGTCGAGCGCCGAGCCGAAGGGGTTCTGCGCGCGGGTGGTGACGATCAGCGCCTGCACTCCGCCGCGCAGCGCGCGCTCGAGCTCGTCCGGAACGGGACCGGACTCGTCCACCGCGACCGGCACCGCGCCGAGACCCAGCGCCGAGAGCAGGTGGAACACCGCCGGGAAGCCGGGGTCCTCGACCGCCACGCGGTCGCCCGGCCGAAGCCATGCACACAGCACGCGCTCGATCCCGTCGAGCGCGCCGCTCACCACCGTGACCGCGCGCGAGGGGATCCCGTCGGCGGCGAAGCTGCGCCGCGCCAGCCGCATCAGCTCGGGCTCGCACACCTCGCTGCCGTACACCACCGGCGAGGGATCGATCGCATGCAGCGCCGGGCCCAGCGCGGGGAGCAGCGCCGGATCCGGGTTGCCGGAGGCGAGGTCGCGCGCGTGGCGCGGGACCAGCGGCGCGCGCTGCACCCCGATCGGCGGATGGCGGCTCACCGCCGAGCCGCGCCTTCCGGCGGCGACCACCAGTCCGCGCTGGCGCAGGCCGCGGTAGGCGGCGGCGACGGTGGTGGGGCTGACGCGCAGCTGCGCCGACAGCGCGCGCACGGTGGGCAGCTGCACGCCCGGCGCGAGCCGTCCCTCGCGCACCGCCGCCTCGACGCTGGCCGCGATCTCGACAGCGCTCGCACCTGTGATATTATGTGCCATCACGAACATAGTAATGTTCTGTTACAAACAGTGCAAGCCCGAACGCCCAGGCAAGGAGCGCCGATCATGAGCGAGCTCGCACCCACCCCCCGGACCCGGCTGAAGCGGAGGCCGCAGCGGGGCCACTTCGACCGCCCCGCGATCGACGCGATCCTCGACGAGGGCTTCGTCTGCCACGTCGGCTTCGTGCACCAGGGCAAGGCCTGCGTGGTGCCGACGGTCTACGCGCGCGCCGGCGACTGGATCCTGATCCACGGCGCTCAGGCCAACCGCATGATGCGCAGCCTGTGCGAGCCGGGAAACGACGCCTGCATCTCGGTCACCCACGTCGACGCGCTGGTGCTCGCCCGCTCCGCGTTCCACCACTCGGTGAACTACCGCTCGGTGATCCTCTACGGACAGGCCGAGGAGGTGCGCGACGCCGCAGAGAAGCACGAGGCGCTGCGGCGGGTGGTCGAGCACGTCGCGCAGGGGCGCTGGAAGGACGTGCGCGAGCCGAACCTCGAGGAGTTCCAGAAGACGCTGGTGCTGCGCGTCCCGATCGCGGAGGGCTCGGCCAAGATCCGCAGCGACGGCGTGATCGACGACGCCGAGGACCTGGCGCTCGGCTGCTGGGCGGGGCTGGTGCCGATCGAGACCCGCTTCGGCACGCCGGTGCCCGATCCGCAGCTCCCGCGCGGTGTGGAGCTGCCGGCCTACCTCGCACCGTACCGGCGGCCGGGTCCGCACAGCGGTGCCGACGGGCTGAAACGCTAGAGCGCGGCGATGCGCGCGGCGGCGCGGCGGAACAGCGCGCGCGTCACCGAGTGCAGGAAGTCGCCCATCGCACGCGGCGCCTTCTTCGCGAAGGCGCGCGCGTGGGTGCCCTCGAGGATGATGCCGAGCTTGAACGACGCGAGCACGACGTACCAATCGAGCGCCGAGACGTCGCGGCCGGTCGTGGCCGCGTAGTGCGCCGCGAGCTCGTCGGAGCTCGGCCAGCCGCCGAGCTCCGCGAGCGGCGCCATCGGCCCGATCGCGAAGTCCTCGTCGGGCCAGGTCGCGACGAGCCAGCCGAGATCGAGCAGCGGATCGCCGATCGTGCACATCTCCCAGTCCACCACCGCCGCGAGCTCCGGCCCGTCGCTCGCGTACAACAGGTTCGCGAGGTGGTAGTCGCCGTGCAGGATCCCGGTGCGCGAGTGCGCCGGGCGATTGCGCTCGAGCCAGCTGGCGACGAGCTCGAGCTCGGGGACCTCCGGACCCGGATAGCCCGGGTGGCGCGAGTACGACGCGAGCTCGCCGAGCCAGCGCGCGACCTGTCGCTCGAGGAAGCCCTCGGGTCGGCCGAGGCCGCCGAGATCGAGCGCGGCGTGGTCCAGGAGCGCCAGCTGGGCGATCGCCTCGGCGGCCGCGATGCCCATCGCGTGACGCATCTTTGCGTCGCCTGCGTGCAGCGGCGGCAGCCCCGTCATCGGGTTGAAGCCGGCGACCGGCTCCATCAGGTAGAACACGAAGCCGCCCATCAGCGATTCGTCGAAGCAGCCGGCGATAAAGCGCGGGTGCGGCACGGCGGAGCCGGCCAGCGCCGCCAGCACGCGCCCCTCGCGGCGGAGCGCCTCGTTGCTGGTCGCGCGCAGGTGCCGGGGCGGGCGGCGCAGCACGTACTCGCGACCCCCGCGAGCGAAGCGCAGCAGCACGTTCTGGGTTCCGCCCGGGATGCTGGAGACCTGCTCGATCTCGCCCCGCGGCAGGCCCTGCGCGTCCATCCAGCGGCCGAGCCGCGCGAAATCGCACAGCTCCGCGAGCGCCGCGTCCAGCGCCATTCCCCTCCCCCTTCGCAGGCCGCGCAAGAATACCCGTGATAGCATCGAAGCGCAGGGAGGGACGCATGGCCTTCGTCGAGTGGGAGATCCAGGGCGCGGAGTACGGCCACTGCAACTGCAACACGGGCTGTCCCTGCCAGTTCAACGCGCTGCCGAGCCACGGCAACTGCCGCGCGCACAGCTTCTTCCGCATCGACCGCGGCCACTTCGGCCAGACCCGGCTCGACGGGCTGGCCTTCGGCTTTCTCGCCTGGTGGCCGGGCCCGATCCACCTGGGCGATGGCACCTACATGCTGGTGATCGACGAGCGCGCCGACGCCAAGCAGCGCGATGCGCTCGAGGCGATCGCGCTCGGTCGCGAGACCGAGCCGGGGGCGCTGATCACGCAGGTGTTCGCCGGCATGATCACCCGCGTCCTGCCCATGCAGGTGAAGCCGATCGAGCTCGCGATCGACGTCGACCGCGCGACGGGGCGGGTGCGCGTGCCCGGCCTGATCGAAGCGGATGCGCATCCGATCAAGAACCCGGTCACCGGCGCTCCGCACCGCGTGCGCATCCGACTGCCCGAAGGCATGGAGTTCACCGAGGCGGAGTTCGCGACCGGGAAGTGCCGGACGCAGGGTCCGATCGAGCTCAGCTTCGACGACACGCACGCGCACCTGGCGCGGATCCATTGGAGCACGCACGGCGTAGTCCGCTGACCGCGCTCGAGCGCGCGCTGCGGCGCGATCGCGCGCTGGTCTGGCTGGGGCTGGTGTGCGTGCTGGCACCGGTCTGGCTGTACCTGGTGCGCGCCTCGCGCGACATGTACGGCGCGATGACCGGCCCCGCCGCCTGGATGATGCACGCGAGCTGGGATGCGTCCTACTGCGCGCTGATCTTCGCGATGTGGTCGCTGATGATGGCGGGCATGATGCTGCCGTCGGCGGTGCCCGCGGTGCTGATCTTCGCGCGCGTGGCGCGCAGCGGGCCCGAGCCGGACCGCCCGGTGCTGCGCGCGTACCTGTTCGCCGCCGGCTACGTCGCCTGCTGGGCCGCCTTCAGCGCGGCGGCGACCGCGCTGCAGGCGCTGCTCGCGCGCACGGCGCTCCTGACGCCGATGATGGAGAGCGCGAGCCCGTACCTGGCTGCCGCGATTCTCGGGATCGCCGGCGCGTACCAGTGGAGCCGCGCGAAGCGCGCCTGTCTCGCGCGCTGCCGCACTCCGGCCTCGTTCATCGTCGAGCACTGGCGCAAGGGCGCGCTCGGTGCGTTCGAGATCGGCGCCGCGCACGGTGCCTGGTGCGTGGGCTGCTGCTGGGCGCTGATGCTGATCCTGTTCGCCGGCGGCGTGATGAGCCTGGCGGTGATCGCCACGCTCTCGGTCATGGTGCTGTTCGAGAAGCTCGCGCCGGCCGGGCGGCTCCGGGAGTGGAGCGATCGCGCGATCGGCACCGCGCTCGTGGCCGCGGCGATCGCGCTCGTGCTAGTGCAGCTGCGCGGCGGTGCCTGAGGCGCCGGCGCGGTCCAAGAGATCCCGGATCGACGCCTCGATCGCGTAGTCGGAGCCCTCGCCGAACCATTGCTGCGCGATCCGGCCCTGCGCGTCCACGAGGTAGAACGCGGGCCAGTAGTGGTTGTCCCAGGCCTTCCAGGTGGCCGAGTCCGCGTCGTGCGCGATCGGGTAGCGCAGCCCGAAGCGGTGCACCGCCTCGGCCAGGCGCTCGAGCTGGCGTTCTTCTGGCGTCTCGGGCGTGTGCACGCCGACCACGACCAGACCCCGGTCGCGGTAGGTCTCCCACCACTTCTCGACCGTGGGCAGCGTGTGGATGCAGTTCACGCAGCCCAGCGTCCAGAAGTCGACCAGCACCACCTTGCCGCGCAGCGCGCGCATGCTGAGCGGCTCGGAGTTGAGCCAGCGCTCGATGCCCGCGAACTCGGGCGCCTGCGGCGCGTCCGAGCGCGCCGCGCCCTCGTCGCCGACCCGGGTCCACAGCTGGGTGCTGCCGATCCACGACCAGCCCAGATAGCCGTGGACCACGAGCCGGCCGTTCGCGTCGAGCGCGAGCGAGCAGCGGTAGGTCTGCACCGCCTCGCGGTCGTAGATGAAGCCCTCGAAGCTGCCGTCGCCCGCGGGCAGGAAGTTCGACAGCACGACCAGGCCGAGCCCGGGGCGGTCCGCCATCGCTCGGCTCGGTTCCGCCATCGAGCGGTTCGCCACGATGCGCACGATCGTGCCGCAGAGCGCCGCGCCGCACGGCTTGATCTCGACCTCGGCGTTGCCGCTGGCGGTGAGCCAGCGGCCTTCGATCCCGGCCGCGGAGGCCGCTCCGGCGGCGAAGAGCAGCAGCAGCGAAAGGGTGGCGCGCCCGACCATGCCGACCTCCGAATGAGAGCGTTGATTACATGCTGCGACGGCGCCGGTCAAGAAAATAATCACTGATTGCATCGGCCCGGCCGCGCGTGCTACCACCGGCGCGTGGCCAAGCGCGCCCCGCGAACGCGCCCGAAGCGGCGCAGCAGCTACCACCACGGCCGGCTGCGCGAAGCGCTGCTCGAGACCGCGGAGCAGATGGTCGACGCCGCAGGTCCCGAGTCGGTCACCGTGCGCGAGGCGGCGCGGCGCGCGGGCGTCTCGCCCGGGGCGCCGTTCCGCCACTTCGAGACCCGCGCGGCGCTGCTCACGGGCGTCGCCGAGCGGGCGATGGCGCGGTTCCTCGCGGAGATCGCCCGCGCGGAGGCAACCGTCGAGCGCGCCGACCCGGCTGCGCGCCTGGCCGCGCTCGGCCGCGCCTACGCGCGCTGGGCGCTGCACCATCCCGAGCAGTTCCGCGTGATCTCGACGCGCAGCCTGATCGACTTCGACGGCTCGCCGACGCTGCGCCGCGACAACGACGCGATCCGCGCGCTGGTGCAGAGCATCGTCGCGGACGGACAGGCGCGCGGAGCCTTACGCACCGCGGACCCGGCGCTGGTCGAGCTCGTGGCGAAGGCGCTCTCGTACGGCCTCGCGCGCATGGCGGTCGACGGCCACTTCCCGCAGTGGGGCGTCCCGCGCAAGGGCACCGAAGCCGCGATCCACCGCGCCATGGACCTGTTCGTGGAGCTGCTCCGCCGCGATCATTAGTACATGCAGCTCCGTATGCGATCTCGCCGAGATTGCTGGCGTTCACGACCGTAACTCGTTGCGCTCAAAAGGTACAGCGGAACGAGGCCGCGGGCGTCGACCTGATCCGGGTGCGCGGCCGAACCGTCGAGCCCTGAGCCGCGCCTAGACGCCGCGCAGGGCGGCGCGCAGCCAGCGCCACGCCGCCGCGGGCGTGGGCGAGAGCCGGAGCTGAGCCGCGCGGATCTTGCGCAGCCGCACGGAGCGATTGCGCTCGCACAGCCCGTCGTACAGCCGCAGCGCCTCGGGACGCGCGCCCTGCTTCGCCAGCAGCCGCGCCAGCCGCATGGTCGCCTCGAACTGCCACGGCTCGATCTTCACCGCCACGCGCAGCAGCCGGATCGCGGACTGCCGCTCGGCGCGGCGGCGGAACTTCGCGCTGCCCTCGAGCAGGTCGCGGATCGCCTCGGGCACGCGCTCGCGCTTCACGTCGAGCTCCGCGATCCGCTCCCAGATCTCGACGCGCTTGGGCAGGTACGTCACGGCCTGGCGGTAGACGGCCAGCGACTTGTCGTCGAACTCCTGCTTCGCGTAGATCTCCGCCGCGAGCTGGAACTTCGCGCGCGCCTCGTCGAGCTGCCGGGTCTGGGCGAGCAGCGCGGCGAGCTTGACCAGGATGCCGGGGTTGTCCGGCTCCTGGGCGAGCACCTTGCGGTACTCCGCCATCGCCCTCTTGCGTTTGCCGCGGCCCTCGGCCTTGGCGGCGCGCGCGAGCGACTCGCTGCGGTCGTACTTCGGCTTCCCGAACAGCCCCACGCGCTTGAATCTAGCGAAGTCAGTCGGGCGAGATCAGCAGGGTGGGTACGCCACAGGTGCCGCGCTCGACCGTACACACCCGTGTGCCGGTCTTGTTGCCGGGCCGCACCTCGGTCACCGCGAAGCCGAGGTCGCACAGCCGGGCGCGCGCGGCGTCGACATTCGGGACGCGCCAGGCGAGACCCCAGAGCCGGTCCGGCGCGGCGGTCTCGGGCGCGGCATCGAGCCTGCTCGCGATCTCGACCGTGACTCCGCCCACGCGGAAGAACATCAGCCGCACCCGGCGCTCCTCGAAGCTGCGGTCGAGCGCGAGGCGCAGGCCGAGCTTGTCGCCGTACAGCGCCCGCGTCGCATCGGGGTCGGCGCTGCGCACGACCACGTGGTCGAGCGCCTCGACGGCTCCGGCCACCGGCGCGCCGTCGAGCCGCGCGAGCGGCAGCGCGTCGGCAGGCGAGAGGTGCTCGATCGCGAACAGCATCACGCCCCGGGTGCTGCTCGCGGGCAGGAACACGTTGCGCCACTCGCGCTTGGCGCCGCTGTCGCGCTCGTGGCCCGCCTGCTGGCGCGGCGCGGCCGGCTCGAGCCCGCGGGCGCGCAGCTCCGCGGCGCAGGAATCCGCGTCGTCGGTGGCGAAGGCCATGCCGACGAGACCTTCGCCGTCGCGCTCCAGCCGCCCTTGGAGCTCGCGCGCGAACGCTCCCTCGCCGGTGACCCCGATCAGCTCGAGATAGCAGTTCGCGACGCGGAAGAGCGAGTTCGCCGTGCCCCAGCCCGGGTGCTCGCCGCGCCACGACGGCGCGCGTCCGAACAGCCGTGCATACGCGTGCGTCGCGGCCGCGAGGTCGCGGACGGCGACGATCACGTGGTCGAGCGCGCGGATCACGGGCCGATCATACCCTTGGAGAGCAGCTCCAGCAGCTTGGACTTCACGGTCGGCCAGGCAGCGGACGAGGGCGAGACCAAGTCGAAGTGAGTCGCGCCGCGGATCTCGACCAGCTCGGCCGAGTCACCCGCGCTCTTCGCGGCCCGAACGTACGGCTCGGCCGCGCGGGGCGGCATGATGCGGTCGTCGCTTCCGGTGACGAGCACCTGCGGCAGACCGAGCGGCAGGAACGCGGCGGCCGAGGCTTCGGCGTAGTGCCCGGGCACGGCGTGCTCGCTGCCGCCGAGCAGCGACTCGATCACGCCGCCACCGCAGAACGAGTCCGCGGCGCGGGCGATTCCGCGCAGGTCGCCCGGCCCGCCCAGCGCCACCGCTCCGCGGAGCGAGAGCGGGGAGTCGCGGTAGAGCGCGCTCTTCGCCGGAAGCTTGGCGCGCGCCAGGTCCCAGAGCGCGAGCTGTGCGCCCGCGGAGTGTCCGATCGCGACCACGCGCCGGAGGTCGATCGGGTGGTCCTTCGCGAGCGCGCGCACGAGGTCGGTCGCCGCGGCGACGTCGAGGAAGGTGCCCGGCCAGCCGCCGCCCGCGTCGCCCACCCGGCGGTACTCCACGTTCCAGCTCGCGACGCCCGCCTGGCGCAGCGCCTCGGCGAGGGGCGCGACGTAGTCCAGCGAGGCGATCTCGGCACGCCAGCAGCCGCCGTGGATCACGATCGCGAGCGGGAACGGGCCCGCGCCCTCGGGGAGGCGCAGCTCGCCGTACTGGAGCGGGTCGTCGCCTGCATAGGCGATGCGCTGGACCGCGCCGTCCGGCTGCGCGCGCGCCGCGGCGGTGTCGAAGGCGAGGGCGGCCAGCGAGAGCACCAGCACCAGCCCCCGCACGGCTAGCTCGCGATCTGGGTGCCCTGCGCCGACACCAGCTTCCAGCCGGCCGTCCCGGCGTGGTGGAACACGTGCGTGTAGCGGCTCGCGACCTCGATCGCGGCGCCGTCCGGCAGGCGGAGCTTCATGCGGGTCCTTCCCACGACGATTCCGACGTCGCCATAGAGACGCACCACGGCCTCGTCCGGATTCGTCTCGATCGCCGCGAAGGTGACCTGCCGCGACGCGACGGCCTCGCGGAACGCCGCGCGCTCGGTGACGTTGCCCGCCGCCACGTCGACGATCAGGAAGTCGCCGCCGAGCCGCTCGTCGAGCGCGACGGCGTCGCCGCGCAGCAGTGCCTCGAAGAAGGCTCGGTCGGCCGACAGGAGCTCCGCTCGGGCAGCGTTCGTCATGAGCTGCTGGTAGCACACTGGTCGCGCCGCGCGCGCTTCGGCTAGGCTGCGCCCATGCAGGAAGGCGAGCTCGCGCTCCACGGGCGCACGGTCGGCTACGCCGACTACGGCGGCGGCCACGCGACCGCTGCGCTGTGGTGTCACGGGGGGCCCGGCAGCAGGCTGGAGCCGGCCGCGGTGGCCGAGGCGGCGGGGAGCGTCGGCGTGCGGCTGATCGGGATCGATCGCCCGGGCTACGGACGCTCGACGCCCCGGCCGGGCCGGACGATCGCCGACTGGGTGCCCGACGCGCTCACGGTCGCCGATCAGCTCGGACTGCCCCGGTTCGCCCTGGTGGGCGTGTCGACCGGCGGCGCCTACGCGCTCGCCGTCGCCGCACAGGCGCCGGCGCGGGTGCTCGGCGTCCTCGCGTGCTGCGCGCTCACCGACATGCGCTGGCCCGAGGGCAAGGCGATGATGAGCGGCGCCGGCGTGGTCGAGATCTGGCGTGCAGCCGACCGCGCCGCGGCGCTCGCGATCGCGACCGACGTGTTCGGCAGCGACGGCAGCAAGATGCTGACGAGCGCAGCTGGGCCGGACCTGGCGCCGGCCGACCAGGCGCTGCTGCGCGACCCCGCGTTCCTGTCCGGCATGATGTCGAGCTTCCCGGCGATGTTCGCGCAGGGGCTCGCGGGCTACGTCGACGACCGCCTGGCCGACGGTCCGGGCTGGGGCAGCTTCGACGTCACGCGCATCACCTGCCCGGTCACGGTGCTGCACGGCGACAGTGACTCGATCGTCCCGGTCGCGCACGCGCGCCACACCGCCGCGTTGGTTCCCGGTGCCAGCCTGCGCATCTGCGCGGGCCTGGGACACTTCAGCATCTTCACGGAGATCGTCCCCGAGCTGGGGGGACTGCTGCGCGGCTAGCGCAGCTTCAAGGTCTTCGGCAGCGCCGGGTCCATGGCGTCCCACGGCTGCGCGCTGGCCACGTAGATGTCGTGCGTGGGCCGGAAGACGCTCGGGTCGTCGAGGCTGCCCGCGCGGATCGTCACGATGTCCGACTCTCCGGTCTCCGGCAGCCCGAACAATGGCGAGCCGCACTCGCCGCAGAAGTTGCGCGTCGTGGGAAGGCCGCTGTCGGCAGTCACCGTGAAGCTCTTCGGCTTCCCGCGCGTCAGCGCGAACCCTTTGAACGGCACGATCAGCACCGGCTCGAAGCCGCTGCCGGACTCGCGCTGGCAGTCACGGCAGTGGCAGTTCACCGCCGCGAGCTGCTCGCCCTCGAACTCGTAGCGGATCGCTCCGCACGCGCAGCCTCCGGAGAACCGCATCGGGCGGATTGTAGACTGCGCCGCCCTGCTCCCGCTCGCCGGCTCGTCACAGCGTGCCGAAGCGGATCCCCTTCCCCCTGGTCCTCGCCCTTGTTTTCGCCGGCGCTGCACTCGCGCCCGAGGCGCACGCCGCGCTCAGCGCGGGCATCGCGGTCGCGACTTCGTCCCTGCCCGAGCCGGGCATCCTGACCCTGGTGGGCATCGGCCTCGCAGTCGTCGCCGTGGCGACTCCCCGCGCGCGCGGGGAGTCACCTCTTGCGCAGGTTCGACGGCAGCACCCGTTTGCGCAGGCGCAGGCTCTTCGGAGTGACCTCGAGCAGCTCGTCCTCGTCGATCCACTCGAGCGCCGACTCGATCGTGAAGCGGCGCGGCGGCGTCAGGATCTCGGCCTCGTCGTGGCCGGTGTTGCGCACGTTGGTGAGCTTCTTGGCGCGGGCCACGTTCACGTTCATGTCCTTGGCGCGGCGGTTCTCGCCGACCACCTGGCCCTCGTAGACGCTCTCGCCCGCGCCGATGAACATGGTGGCGCGCTCCTGGATGCTGAACAGCGCGTGCGCGGTGGAGCGCCCGGTCTCGCTTGCGACGATCGCGCCGACGCCGCGGCCCGCGAGCTCGCCCGCGAAGGGCTCGTAGCCGCGCACGGTGCGATAGAGCGTGCCCTCGCCGCGCGTGTCGGTGAGGAACTCGGTGCGGTAGCCGAACAGGCCGCGGCTGGGCACGATGAAGTTGAGCAGCGTGCGCGACCCGCGGCTCTCCATCTGCGTGAGCCGGCCGCGGCGCGAGCCGAGCTTCTCCATCACCGCGCCGGTGGCCTCCTGCGGCACTTCGGCGACGACGTCCTCGACCGGCTCGCAGCGCACGTGGTCGATCGTGCGCTCGATGATCTGCGGCTGCGAGACGGCGAACTCGTAGCCCTCGCGGCGCATGGTCTCGACCAGCACCGCGATCTGAAGCTCGCCGCGGCCCGCCACCTCGAAGGTGTCGGTCGCCTCGCCGCCGCTGACGCGGATCGACACGTTGGTGAGCTGCTCGCGGCGCAGCCGGTCGCCGATCTGGCGGCTGGTGACGAACTTTCCCTCCTGGCCCGCGAACGGCGAGGTGTTCACCGAGAAGCGCACCGCCACCGTCGGCGGATCGATCGCGATCCGCGGCAGCGCTTCGAGCGCGTCGGGCGAGCACACGGTGTCGCCGATCTCGATCGTGTCGACGCCGGCGATGATCGCGATCTCGCCCGCGGACGCGCTCTCGCGCTCGACCCGCTCGAGCCCGTGCGGCGCGAACAGCTTGGTGATGCGGAAGCTCTGCGGCTCGCCCTGCTCGGGCATGCGCACCACGGTGACCCCGCGCCGCAGCGTGCCGCGCTCGACCCTTCCGATCACCAGCCTGCCCACGAACTCGTCCCAGCCCAGCGTCACCGCCTGGAACTGCAGCGGTCCCTCGACGTCGACCTCGGGCGGCGGCGCCTGCTCCAGGATCAAGTCGAGCAGGGGCCGCAGGTCCTTGCGCGGGCCGTCGGCGTCGAGCGAGGCGTTGCCCTGCTTCGCCGAGGTGTACACGATCGGGAAGTCGAGCTGGCGGTCGTTCGCGCCGAGCTCCACCAGCAGGTCGAACACCTCGTCGACGACCTCGTGCGCGCGCTGCTCGGGGCGGTCGATCTTGTTCACCACCACGATCGGCCGCAGCCCGCGCGCGAGCGCCTTGCCCAGCACGAAGCGCGTCTGCGGCATCACGCCCTCGACCGCGTCCACGAGCAGCAGCACCGCGTCGACCATGCCCATGACGCGCTCGACCTCGCCGCCGAAGTCCGCGTGACCCGGCGTGTCGACCAGCTGGATGCGCACGCCCTGGTACTCGACCGCGGTGCTCTTGGCGTGGATGGTGATGCCGCGCTCGCGCTCGAGGTCCTCGCTGTCCATCGCGCGCTCCTGCACTTCCTGGTTGGCGCGGAAGGTGCCCGTCTGGCGCAGGAGTCCGTCGAGCAAGGTGGTCTTGCCGTGGTCGACGTGCGCGATGATCGCGAGGTTGCGGATGTCCTTGCGGGGGCCACGCATGAGCGGGCGGGACGGTAAGGGCGGAGCGCCCCGCTGTCCACCGCAGATCCCTCAGGAGAGGGCGAGCGACGACCAGCCGCGGTCGGGAAGCTCGAGCGCGACCGTGAAGCGCCCGGACGCGGAGTCACGCGCGACCGGGCACTCGCGTCCGTCGCTCTGCGCGCGCACGGGGCGCGGGCACCAGCCCAGGATGGTCACCTGCTCGCCCGGTGCGCCGAGCACGTCGAGCTCGGCGCCGCGCGCGCCTGCGCGCAGCGCCCGGATGCGCCGGTCGCCGGCGGTGGCGAAGAGCCGGGCGTCGCCGAACACCGCCAGCTCGCCGTGGGCCAGCGGCGCCAGCACGCGGAAGGCGAAGTCGCGCCGCGCGAGCGAGAAGTCGAGCACCGCGTCGGCGGCGAGTCGTTCGACCCGGCCCGTGCGCCAGTCGAGGGCAGCCACGGGCCCGCGCGGCGCGGCGTCGCCGAGCTCGCAGAGGGCGACTCGTACCGGCAGCTCGCCGCCGCGGCGAGAGGCGTGCAGCGCCACCAGGTAGGTCGTGCGTCCCAGCGGGTGATCGGACCAGCACTCGCCGAGGAGCGGAAGCGGCTCGCGCGCCGCGTGCCCGAGGTAGCAGCGCTCGAGCGCAGCCAGCGGCACGTCGGGCTTCACCAGCACGCCGTCGGCGCGGCAGGTGCGGCGCACGAGCTCCGGGTCGGTGCGTCCGAGCCGGTCACCGATCCCGACGGGACCCGCAGAGAGCGCCGCGAGCAGGGCCTCGATCTCCGCGAGCGGGTCGCCGTCCAGACCCGAGCCGTCGCGGCGCGACAGGAACACGTCCTTGTACGGCCACAGCCCGAGCGCGCGCGCGAGCGCGTTCCCGTACAGGAACCAGGACCAGAGCGCCTGGCTGCCGATGATGTAGCGGTAGTCGCCGCTGGTGCGGATCGCGTTGACACGCCGCAGTGTCACGGTCTGGAAGAAGTCGGCCGGCGTGGGCATGCACCAGAGCAGCGACAGTCCGTTCGCCGCCGCCGCCCGGTCCATTCCCTCCTGCCAGGCGCGCGCGCGGCCCGGCTCCGCCCGCAGCCCGCGCACGCCGAGGAAGCACTGCGACAGCCAGTCCTGCTCGATCTGGATCGCGCCCCAGCTCGCCGCCTGCTCCGCCATGCGCTCGAACAAGCCGTTGCTCTGCGGGTGGGCCTGCTCGCCGTCGACCCAGGCCGGCTCCCGCTCGAAATAGGGCGAGCGGCTCGAGAAGTGGCGCGCGTGCAGGATCAACGGCGCGTCGCCGAGCCGGCGCCGCAGCGCGCGCACTCCGTCGGGCAGCATGTCGGGCCGCGCTTCCCAGCGGATCATGCCGGTGGGCGGCACATCGGTCGCGCCGGGATTGAGCTCGCGCGGGATCTGGTGCGGGTAGAACCACGAGTCGAGCTCGACCGCTGCCACCGGCACGTCCTGCGCGCGCAGCCCCGCGAGCGTCTGCTCGAGCGTCTCGGGCACCGACCGGTCCGGCTCGCTCCGGTACCAGTAGGCTGCGCCGTTGTCGGTCCAGTAGGAGAGCTTGCCGACGGCGGCGTCGTCGTAACGCGACGGCCGCACCGTCCGGTGTCGCGCGAGCAGAGCAGCGCCGTGCGCTTCGAGTGCGCGGCGCGGTCCAGGCGCGGCCCAGAGTGCGAGCTCGCTCGCGAAGCCGGCCGGGACGCGCTCGAGGTCACCGTGCCAGCCGGAGCGCACTCCGCGTGCGGCGTCTTCGCGGTCGCGCGGCACGCAGATCACCTGCTCGTGGAAGGCATCGAGCGGTGCGAGCAGGATCGCGCGCAGGTCGGGCGCCACCAGCCAGAGCGGCATCACCACCGCCAGCGTCCCCGAGATCGGGGCGAGCCGGAAATCGTCCAGCTCGGCGCCCGCGTCGGTCGGCAACGCGAACTGAGTGTACTGGTGCCCGAAGCCCCGCACGCCGGAAGGCGCACCGCCGGGCTCCCGGCCGGCCGGCGCGAAGCATGGAAAGGCGACGGCGGGAGCGTCGAACGCGCCGGTCGCGAGGCCCTCGATCGAAGCCAGCGCCTCGAGCCGGAACACCAGCAGCGCGCGCTCGCGATACGCGCGCACGGAGAGTCCGAGGGGCAGCGGCGCGTCTGCGAGCGACAGCTCGAGTCGCTCGAACTCGCCCAGGTCGTCGCTTCCCGCCGAGCGCCCCAGTGCGCGGAGCTCGGTCGCCACCGTGCCGGCACGGCCCGCGCGCGCACTCACCGGTCCGAGCCAGTCGCTCTCGCCCCATGCGATGCGCAGGTCGCCCTTCGCGCCGACGACGAGCTCGAGGCCTCCGGCCGCTTGGAGTCGCACCTGTCTGCTAGCCTCGCGCACGAATGTCGGGCGTGCGTCGGGAAGCTTACGCGAGAGCAGGTCTCCTGGGGAACCCGTCGGACATCTTCGGGGGCCGCGCGATCGCGCTCGCGCTCGCCAACTTCCGCGCCGCGGTGTCGATCGATCCCGCGCAGAGCTTCTCGATCGCGCCCGGCGCGGAGGATCGCCTCGAGTACCCCAGCCTGCGCGAGGCAGCAGACGCGCTCCATGCCTACGGGAGCGACGACGGGGTGCGCCTGCTGCGTGCGGCGCTGCACCGGTTCGTGCTGCTGCGCGGGGGCCTCGGCGACCTGGCTCCCGGCGACGCGCGGCTGCGCTTCCGGATCGCCTACACCACCGACATCCCGCGCCAGGTCGGGCTCGCGGGATCGAGCGCGATCGTGATCGCCGCGCTGCGCGCGCTGGGCGACTGGCTGGGCCCGCCGCTCGCGCCGCTCGCGCTCGCCGAAGCCGCGCTCAGCTGCGAGACCGAGGAGCTCGGCATCACCGCCGGTCCGATGGACCGCGTGATCCAGGCGCACGAGGGGATGCTCGAGATGGACTTCGCGCCGCCGCTCCGGCCGGAGTCGGTTCGCGCGCTCGATCCTTCCGCGCTGCCGCCGCTGTTCATCGCCTGGAACCCGCGCGCCGGGGCTCCCTCGCGGATCCAGCACGGCGACGTGCGCCAGCGCTGGCTGCGCGGCGACAGCGAAGTGCGTCGGATGGTCGAAGACCTGGTCGCGCTCGCCGACGCCGGTGCGCGCTGCCTGGAAGAGCGCCGCGGAGCGCAGCTGCCGGCGCTACTCGAGCGGAACTTCGCGGTGCGGGCCCGGGTCTATCCCCTCTCGCCCGTGGATGCCGCGCTGGCCGAGCTGGCCCGCGCCGGCGGAGCCGCGGCCAAGCTGTGCGGCTCGGGCGGCGCCGTGATCGGGGCGCTGCGCGACCCCGCGGACTGGCCGCGCCTCGCGGCCGCGTACGCCGAGGCCGGCTACGCCGCGCAGCCCGCGCGGATCAAGCCGCCGGAGCAGGCGGCGCCGTGAAGATCGTGCTGCTCTGCGCCGGCTACGCGACCCGGATGTACCCGCTCACCCGCGACCTCCCCAAACCCCTGCTCGAGGTCGCGGGCGCACCGATCCTCTCGCACCTCCTGGCGCGGACCGCAGTGCTGCCCGGTGTCGACGAGATCGTGGTGCTGACGAACCATCGCTTCGCTCCGCAGCTCGCCGCATGGGTCCGCGGCGTTCGCGCGCCGGTGCCGATCCGGCTGCTCGACGACGGCTCGACCGACGAGTCGAACCGGCTGGGTGCGCTCGGCGACCTCGCCCTTGCGGCTCGCGAGATCCCCTTGGCCGGGCAGGACGCCCTGGTCGCCGCGGGCGACAACCTGGTGCTGTTCGACCTGCTGCCGCTGGCGCGAGTCTTCGCGCAGCGAAGGGCACCGCAGCTCGCACTGCGCCGGGCCCGGCTCGACGCGCACCGCTCGCTCTACAACGAGGTCGTGCTCGACTCCGGCGGCCGGGTGGTGCGCTTCCGCGAGAAGCCCCCCGACCCGGGCGGCGACCTCGCGGCGATCGCGCTGTACTTCCTGCCGCCCGCGACGTGGCCGCTGCTCGACCGCTACCTCGCCGAGGGCGGGAACCGCGACGCGCCAGGCCACTTCATCGCCTGGCTGGTGTGCGAGACCCAGGTCTACGCCGAGCCGATCACCGGACCGTGGTTCGACATCGGCGATCTGGATTCGCTGGCGCGGGCGCGCGCCGAGGCACGCGCTCCCGCGCCGTCCCCCGACCTCAGAACCGAGTGACCACCGCCACCCAGCTGGAGCAGAGCACCAAGAACGTTCCGACCGTCATCGCTGCCAGAGCCATGCTCTCGAACCGTGCCATCGTGACGTCCCCTTTCGTCGCTTCCCTTTGCGACACCACGGAGGATCAACCCTCGCGAGTGGCATTTCAGTGAAGCCCTTCATAGGGAGAACGATTTTTTTTTCGCGGCCGGAACGCCGTAAGATGGCCGCCGCATGGCCTTTGAACGCATCGCGCGGATCCACGTCCACCACGGCTTCGAGCCGGGCCTCGGCGACCTGATCGGGCGCATGCTGCGCGAGGCGCTGCCGGGCCGCGAGATCGCGGTGTGGCACGGCGAAGAGGAGCTGCGCGCGGGCATCGGCGAGATCGAGATCCTGCTGGCCTTCCGTCCGCCGAAGGGCGTGTGGGCGGGCGCGCGCAAGCTGCAGTTGATCCAGATGATGGGCGCTGGCGTGGACGCGCTCCTGCCCGCGCCGGACCTGCCGGCGGCGGTTCAGGTAGCGAACGCACACGGTCTGCACGGCGCGCAGATGAGCGAGCTCGCCCTCGCGCTGATGCTCGCACTCACCAAGCGCATCCCGCGCGCGCTCGAGCAGCAGCGCGCGCACCTGTGGAAGCTCTGGGGCATGCCACAGCTGGCGCGGAAGACGCTCGGCATCCTCGGGCTGGGTGCGATCGGCGCGGCGGTCGCCGAGAAGGCGCGGGCGTTCGAGATGCGCGTGATCGGGACCCAGCGCTCGCCCAGGCCGATGCCGCACGTCGACCTCGTCGTCGGGGGAGCGAGCGGCACCGAGCGCGTGCTGCGCGAGAGCGACTACGCAGTCGTGCTGCTCCCGCTCACGCCCGAGACGCGCGGCTCGATCGGCGCACGCGAGCTCGACTTCATGAAGCCGGGCGCGTACCTGGTGAACCTGGCGCGCGGCTTCATGA
>Ga0318502_10000056_pt1 | contig 26394 bp, 33 predicted proteins | sample GRESIP174b1f22_FD_203291 | JGI IMG/M metagenome (GOLD analysis project Ga0318502, IMG submission 203291) | Tropical soil microbial communities from Luquillo Experimental Forest, Puerto Rico - GRE.SIPMG.174b1f22 | ecosystem: Environmental > Terrestrial > Soil > Tropical forest > Bulk soil...
ATGTAGTACCTATGCGCTGGCGTAGTCTAATCGGTAAACGTGGAGGAAAGCGGGCTAGCGTGTCGAAAAGCCACTCAAGGCCACTATTTGGTCCCTCTGTGGTTGACCCCCGGAACCCAACAAAGTATGTGGGGGTGGGCTCCGCTGCCACGTAGGGGACAAAAGTCCTGGTAATTGTGGGGTTCTGAAATTGTACTTGTGGGTCTCTGTGGGCACTTGAATCGTAGTCTAGTCAGTAAACGGTGTGGGGATGTTGCGGTAGGGTGGGGTAGGTGGGCTCAATTCGTGGGGCTAATTGAGCGAACCTGTTCTCTCACGAAGTCCCTGGTAAAGTGGCAGTTTCTCTGGGGACTTGAGTGGAATGACCCGAGGATTGAACCGCAATTGTTGGGGCATTTGGACGCCTGAACGCGCCTCACAAGCCAATTTCCAAGACAATTCCGGGGGAATTCGCTTCCAAAGTAGTCTACAAAGTAAACGTTAATGGTCTTCCAAATGTTGGATGATAAGAGGCTCGGCGATTTGTCAGGGATTACCCGATTTGGGGACTCCTGTGGTGGGGCGACCCACACTCTCCAAATATCGCAACACGAATCAAATCACAAATCGGACTGTGTAGCCTACACACTCGGCTGCACAAAGAAATCAGAGAGAAATCAGAGAGAAATCAGAGAGAAATCAGAGAGAAATCAGAGACAAATACAGAGACAAATACAGAAAACCCAGAAAACAGCGAAAACAGCGATTTGGAGAGCAACTGTGTAGCCTACACATTCTCCAGGAACTCTTGAAAGTATCGAATGCTACGATCCGACTCCGGAGCCATGTAGAAACCACACTTCACAAATTCGAAACTATACAAAAGATAGTGTCTCCAAAAAAACTTCGCACTTCTACGCGCGCGCTCGCCCGTACCCAGCAGGCTTTCGCGCGGGATCGTGTGCGCGCGTACACGCGCGAGGAGCTCATCTAAGGGAAAAGGAAGATCTAAGATCTTTGCGCGCGTACACGCGCGTATACGTGCGTACGCGAGGCCAGCCTCGCGCGCTCTCGCGCGCTCTCGCGCGCGCGGTTCCCAATTCAAATCCAACCCGGTTTAGCTGGATTTCAGCCAGATTCTAGCCCACATTCTCCCTGCTAATCCACACTATTAGCCCCTCACAAAGATTTCCGCTAGGCTTCTCGCCGTGCACACACCCACCGGCACCGGCAGCCCCAGTAACCCTGCAAGGCAGCCCAAACACCGAGTGGAAACTGTAGTGCACAGCGCGCTCTCTCCCAGATGCGCGCTTCGCGCGGTGAGATCCGCGCTCCGCGAGGGGCAGAGCGTCGACTGGACGCCAGAAAAGGCCACGATGATCCCGATTCACGGACTCGGGGGAGGGCCCAGGGCATTCAACTCTCGGGTGGTGCCCGACCACAGCTGGCGCTCAGAGGATGTCGGCTCTGCCCCTCGCCCCGTATACCAACACCATATTCACCATACAAAGATAGGAAGTCATGCCCATCAGCAGACGTAACCGCAACAATCCGAACTTCGAGCGGTTGACCAACGGTGACTGGCGCGATATCACCGCTTTGCCGCCGCCGCTGGTCAAACTCTTGTTGATCGACAACCCGTACCGCGCCTGCCCTAGATGCGACGGTACCGGCGTAGCCGGTATGCTGTTCGCCGAGACCACAAACGGAATCATTCTTGGCGGTCGTGTTCCTTGTGGTGCATGCGACGCTACGGGCAAAGTTGAGTACGTCTGCGCAAACTAGCCATGTGAGATGCCACCCGGAACCATACGCGACATCCGCACCGGCCGAGCAATCGGCCGGACGCATTCTCTCAGCGAGATCTTTGCCGATCAGGTTAAGAACCTGATCGATCAGGAGGAAGATTTCTACATCGTGCACGGGCGCTGCCGCTACCAGCATATGCGCAAGCTGGTGCATAATCTACGTGATCTTGAGTACGTGCCGATGGTCTATGATCCACAGTTTCCCAGCGATACGCTGTGGATCTTTGAAGGCTACCCAGAGGAGTTAGGATTCGCCATATGAGAATCAACGCTTCACTCAAGCGCCCCGTTGAGCAGCGGATTGTCACATTCGATCCGGATTGGATTCCGGTCAATTGTGATGCGGTGAGTGTAGCCATGGGGCCAGACGGTGACGAGACAATCACCATTGAATCGTGGCCAGACACGGAAGAGATCGTGATCGTCCACAACATTGGCGATCACCACGAGATTCTCTTCAGCGCGCTGGTGGGAACTGCTGCATGAGCTTCTTCAGGCGTAACGACGTGACTGCCCATCCGCACTACCACTTCATGGTGGGCAGGCTCGCAGGTGCTGCCGAGATGGCGGCCATTCTCATGATGGATAGTCACAAACATGAGTCAGTCGACATGGTCGCGGTCGGCAGTAGACTTGACGTGTTAGCGCGCTGGTTCGTAGAACCAGACCAGGGCCCAGAACTGCCCGCACTACCGCAAAGGACAGAGTGACAAACGGAGGCATTGATGGCGGTGTACACGTTGATCAAGAAGAAGCATCCTCGGGTCAAGAAGACTGGGATGTCCCTCTACAGCAACAAATAGTGGCCAGGCGTAGAGGCAGGCCCAAGATCAGGATCAAGCAGTCTCGCCAGGGATCTCTGCGCCGTGCAACAGGCACCAAGAAAGGCAAGAAGATTCCAATGAAGACGCTTCAACGAATGAAGCGTAGCAAGAGTCCGGCGATGCGAAAGAAGGCAAACTTTGCGATCAATGCTCGCAAGTGGCGCAAAACCGGCGGACGAAGGAGGAAGTAGATGTTCAAGCTCACCGGATCGTCTGGCTACCGCCGCAGTGGTGGTGGTGGCTACAAGTCAGGCCCACGCGTCAGCAGCACGCGCATGGGCAGCGTCCACCAGATCATCTTCCCGATGGCGCCAGCATTCAGCCCTGACACGCCGCAGGAGCGCACGTTCGACAGCGACAGCCCACGGCTTCAGGGCTTGGAGGCTGCGACAAAGTGAACATCGGCATCTTCGGCATGGACCCAGGCGGTCACACTGGGCTGGCGTGGGGGATCTTTGATCCTTCGCATCCTGAGGGAGTAGCCGGAGCTCTGCGCGATCGTATGAACGCAGGGAGCATCACGGTGGAGGGGGACGAGCGCACGCAGATCAAGGAGATTGCCTCGATCTGGTCATCTTTCTACAGCGCCTGCGTGCGCTCTGCCCTCCTGCCGCCCAACAGGGTGTGGTTCGCTTGTGAGGACTTCATCCTGAAGCCGGGTGAGACTGCCGGTGGCAAGGACTCAACATCACCCATCGCTATCATCTGGGGTGTTGAGGGATACCGTATGGGCCGGGAAGATGAGTGGCATAAGCACAAGCGTGGTGCCAAGTCAAAGCGTCCAGAGCTCATGCTTCAGACCGCAGGTGAGGCAAAGCAATATGCAACCAATGCCCGCCTGAAGGATTGGGGACTTTGGGTGGTAGGACGCGAGCATGAACGCTCAGCATGGTCACACGTGGCCACCTTCCTGAAGCGATACTCGATTCAGCACGGCCAGAGCTAGCCTCGCGCGTATACGCGCGCGCGTGTACGCGGATCCGAGCGCGCGCGACCGCGGGATCCCAAAAGATCCCAAAATCCGGACTAGCCATCAGCTGTGAGATCCGCTATACTCCCCGCTCGTGAGTGCCGGCGGTCCCTGGGTCAGCAATCCCTTCGGGGACAGTCTGCCTCCCAGCCCTGTTGACTGGGAAGACATTCCACTCGGTCCAGGGCAGATGCCCGGCAGCCCGCGTGCGAACCTGCAATTCACCCATGAGGGTGATGCTGTTCAGCGCACTGATGTGCAGCGCACACCGGGATATGAGAGTCTAACGGTTGTATCCCGCTGGCCGGAGCGTCCAGCATGAACAGGTGGGATTCCCCGATGGGTGTATGGGTGGGCCGGGGCTGATGGCCACTGCCTATGATGGCTTCAAAGCGCGTGAGCGCAGGAAAGCCAAAGAGAAGTATAGGGGTAGGCAAAAGAACCGTGCCGGCGGTGCAACCTGTGGAGCCAAGACGCGTGCCGGCAAATCTTGTCAATCGCCGGCAGGCTGGGGCACCAATCACTATGGCGTGGGTGCGTGCAGATTCCACGGTGGTCTACTGCCCAATCACGTCAAAGCAGCAGCTAAGAACGAATATCGCAAGTTGCTCGGCATACCAATTGAGGTCTCGCCCGAAGAGGCTTTGATGAACTGCATCAAGATCCGCTCGGGTGAGGTGAAGTGGCTGAGTGACGCGATGGCCAAACTACAAGAGAAAGACTGGACGGAAGAGACGTTCGCAGGGAAGCAATTTCACCTGTTCGCCCGTGAGCGGCAGGCTGCCTTGCGAGATGTTGCGAAGTTCTCACAGATGGCGATCTCGCTCAACATCGACGAGCGCCGAGTGAGAATCCTGGAGACCTATGGCGAGACGATCGCCAATCTCCTGCGTGGCATCCTTGACGAGCTCATGCCGCATATGAACGATGAGGGACGTAAGAGCGCACCACTGATCGTGCGTCGTCACCTACTCGCCATTAGCGGCGGAGTGCCCGTTGAGGAACACAGGACCGACCAAGAAACAGCCAAAGTCGCGCGCCGTAGCTAGGCCTGCAGCGAGGCCACCGGCCTCGGCGTCCGTGCTGCCCTCCTCGGTGGTGGACATCGCGTTGGAACGGTTGTTCCCTGGCCCAACTCCGTATGCACTCGATCCTGCGCTGTGGGCCAAGGAGAAGCTTCACCGTTTCTTGTGGACCAAACAGATCGAGATTCTTGACGCGCTCAAGGAGCATCGCATGGTCGCGGTCAAATCTTGCCATGGTCCGGGCAAGTCCTTCAGCGCGTCTGTGGCTGGTGCGTGGTGGCTTGATCCGGATGTGCACCCTCTCGGGAGTGCCTTCCTGGTCACCACCGCGCCCAGCTATCCGCAAGTTGAGCAGATTCTCTGGCGCGAGATAGCGCGACGCCATAGGGAGGGGAGGCTGCGTGGGCGGATCACCAAAGACTGCAAGTGGCACATGGGAGAAGTTGGCGCGGTGCGCGCTGATGCGAGCGAGGAGATCATTGGTATTGGTCGCAAACCAGCGGACTACGACGACGACACCTTCCAGGGCATACACGCCCGCTACTTCATGGCTATTCTTGATGAGGCCTGCGGCATCCCGGAGTCACTGTGGAACTCGGTTTTGGCTCTTGCGACTAACGAGAACAGTCGTATCTTGGCCATCGGCAACCCGGATGATCCGAACTCCAGGTTCGCTCAGATTTGTAAACCAGGGTCCGGATGGCACCTCATTTCAATCAGTGTTTGGGATACACCCAACTTCACTGAGGAGGTGTTGCGTGAGTTCTCCGATATGGGAGCAGTGCCCGATGGGCACTACCTACGTTCCGATGAGTGGGTGCCGGATGAGGTGGCGGAGGGTCTCGTCTCGCCGCAGTGGGTGCGTGACCGGATCAAGGACTGGGGAATTGGTTCCCCGATTTACCAGTCCAAGGTCAACGGTGAGTTTCCCGACATCTCGGACGAGTACCTCATCTCGCCTGCCCTGATCGAGCGTGCTCATAGAAACGAGCTCTCGGGCTTTGAGATGGGACGCTACGGCCTGGACGTTGCGCGCTACGGTCATGATAAGACCGTTCTGTACCGCAACCGTGGCGGGGTGGTCAGGCTGGTGGAAGCCTGGGCGAAGTATGACACGATGCAGACGGTGGGGCGTGTGATCAGCCACATCCGCAAGCATCCCACCGTGCGTGTGCCGATCAACGTGGACATCATTGGGGTAGGCTCAGGCGTGTTCGATCGAATGCGCGAACAGAGATTTCCTGTCGCCCCGTACCAGGGCAGTCAGCGCGCTGGTCGTCCGGATAAGTTCAAGAACCGGCGCGCTGAAACCTGGTGGACATTCCGGCAGCTGATGGAGGATGATCTGATTGATCTTGATCCTGCCGACGAAAAGCTGGCGGGTGAGTTAGGATCAATCAAGTGGGGCACCGACTCGGCAGGTCGCATCTATATCGAGAGCAAGGAAGATATGGTTGCGCGTGGTTTGCCCTCACCGAATCACGCAGACGCTGCTGTGATGAGTACGGTTGAGCCGGCAGTACTGAGTCCAGAGCTCGCCAATCGGCAGCGCAGTGTGACCAGCGACTTGCTTGAGAAGGTTATGTGAGTGTGAATGGGGAGAATGCACGCGATGCAGCACTCAGACGTGATCGTGAAGCCCGTGAGCGGCTCAGTAATGATCCCATCGCTCAGATCAAGATGCAGCGTCGGGAAGGTACTCTGTATGACCAGCATCTTCACCCACGACGTCATGTACTCAGCGATCCATCCCCGCCTGAGCGTGCGGCTCTTGCTGGTCTTGCATCGGGTCTTACCTATCAAGAAGTGGCGGAGATTCAGGGGATTGATGTTGAGACCGTCAAGACGCAGCTCAAATCTGTTCGTGTTAAGCTGGGCGCTCGTAACTCCGTGCAGGCGGTTGCTATGGCCGTAAGGGAGGGCATCATCCCGTAGTGGGCGGCACGACCACCAACTTCGCGCTGCGTTATCCCACTGCCTCTGATCCGGCAAATGTTCCGTCGGATATGCAGAATCTCGCCTCTGATGTAGATTCGGCGCTTCTGCACCCAGACATGACGTATCGCGGTGACTACGTTGGAACCACCACCTACAACGATGGTGACATCATCGTTGGTCCGGATGGTGTGATCTATCTCTGTGTAAAGAATGGTACAGTTGGATCATCGCCAGCACCGTTCGGCGCAGGCTTCGGTGGTGTCCCTACACCAGCAGTCAATGGACAGTGGATCAAGGGCGTCGGCGGCGCGGCCGTCTGGGCGGCGATCACGCCCGCAGATATCGCCGGGTACCCGGCCGACGGGACGAAGTACCTCGCCGGGAACGGCACCTGGAAGGTGCCGCTGGGGACAGTCCGCCTGTGGGGCAGCGGGGCGGGGAACGGCAGCTTCACCGGCACCGTCACGCTGCTCTCCGGTGTGAGCGTTCCCGCGACCGGCACCTGGGAGATGGGCTGGGGCGGCTTCTTCGCCTCGGGAGCATCCGGGGGGTTCGTGACGGCGACGCTGCTGCGTAACGGCTCCCAGCTCGGGTCGCAGATCACGAACTTCGGGTCCGGCCCGGCCGACCTGGTGTTCCGCGTCGCGCTCACCGCCGGGGACACGCTCTCGATGACGGGCACCTGGTCTGCCGCCAACACCGGCGGCGTGACCAACCCGTTCATCACGGGCGTGCAGGTGGCGTGATGAGCGTCGAAACGCCAGAGCAGGAGACGGCCCCGAACCCGACGACGACGCCGTGGGTACCGATGGGACCAGGCGGTATGGGTGTGCCGCTGCCGGTTACGAATGGACAGTGGATCAAGGGTGTAGGCGGTGCGGCCGTCTGGGCAGCTATTGGAACGGCTGATCTTCCGACCGGGATTCCGGCGTCCAATCTCGCGGGGTATCCCAGCAACACAACGACGTTCCTGCGCGGTGACGGCTCCTGGGCGGCACCCGCACCCGGTGCTGGCGGGTTGCTGACGTATCGCAAGACGACCGCGAGGTCTGCACTCAATACGAATGTTGCCACTGATCTTCTCAACGGAGAAATCACTATCGCCGCGAACGCAATCGGGGCGACCGGAATCCTGCGCTTCACGTTCTTCGGAGACAAGCTCAACAACAGCGGACTCACCTCCTTCTGCGACCGCTACCAGCTGATCTTCGGCGGCGTGACGCTGATCGACACGGGAGGCGCGGCCGGAACTGCTGTTCTCACGACGGCAGCTACCAGGTATCCCTGGGCCGTGCGCGGGACGATCGCGAACACCGCAACCAACGCTCAGGTTGTCACCTTCGAGTTCCTTATGAAGACCAACAACACCACCAGCGCGAATACCACTGCGTTCACGACGGGTGAAGGAGTCTACGACGTGCAAGCGACAACCCACATGGCGCACGCTGTGGGCTACAACACTGGCGCGGTCGATACGACGGCCGCGTGCGCTCTTGTTCTCAATGTCATCAACGGCACCAGCACCGCCACCAATGAGACGAAGCTTACGAGTGCACTCGTGGAGGTTCTGTGATGCCTGAGTGGTATCAGAAGCCGTATCCGATGGGACCACTCGTTGTGGTCAAAGGTTTTCCGCGTCCTCTGTTTCCGCCGGACGCCGCCAAGCAGGGCAAGAAGCCCAGCAGCGACGGTCTCGATGTGGTCGCATACAAGCGCGCGATCAGCCGTCTCGGCAGATGGCCGTGGACCACGTTCGACGATACATTCTCAAATAACTTCTCTCATGGCAAGTCTGGCAACGTCAAGGACACTGGCGTAGCCGGGTTCCAGCGACAGCAGCACATCGACGCTACAGGGTGGGTTGGACAACCCACATTCAATGCGCTGCGTGCGTGCAAGGTCCCGGACGGTCTGCCAAATGCCGGCAAGCCCGCCTTTGACGCAGAGTGTGTCCGACTCATCAATCTTGCCTACACCAAGTACAAGGGCAGCGAACCTAATTCGGCTGACGGCAGCACACGGCAAGCCGCACTCAAGAAGGCCATTACCCAGATTGGGGTTGTCGAATCGCCTCGTGGTACTAATCGTCAGAAGTACGGGGTCTGGTATGGCATGAACGGAGTGCCGTGGTGCGCTATCTTTGTCTCGTGGTGTTATGAGAACAGCGGGAAGGCATCACCATCGTTCGCAGCCGGTCGGTACTACTCCTACGTCCCTAACATCGTTGGGGATGCCCGTCAGAAGCGTAACGGTCTTGTCACCACGGGCGATCCCATCCCTGGTGACCTCGTTTGCTACGACTGGAATCGGGACGGAGTACACGACCATGTGGGCATCTTCGAGAAGTGGACCTCTGGCCGCACTGCGTTCTCGGCGGTCGAGGGCAACACTGGCGCAGCAAACGCATCTAATGGAGGACAAGTCATGCGTGCCACCCGCTATCTGGGCGGCATTGGCGTGGTATTCGTCCGTGTCGCAGAGCCCAAGGCATAAAGGAGGAATGATGGGTCTACAGGATGCAGCGGATCGTCTGGAGGAGGCCGCACGGGCAGTCAGCGAGATCGACTTCTCTGCGGAGAAGGAGGCGGTAGCAGGTTCGATTCACACGATCGCATCGGCTCTCAATTTGGTGTCCACGGCGCTCGAGAATGCTGCCAATGCATTCCGCGAGACATTTAGCCCAGAGCCGACGCCGCTGCCGGCGGACACAGACGAAGTAGGGGAGGACGACGAGGCGGCTGAGTGAGTGATTGTCGCGTTCAGTCAAGGGGGATTCAACGATGCGATGGTTGCTATCAATGGCGCGCAGATCGTAGCGTTGATCGGCATCGGCATCTATCTGTCGAAAGTCTCTGAGCGCCTGGCACGGTTGGAAGAAGCAAGACGACAGCAAGAGCGGAAGGAGAATCATGTCAGTTCCGACAAAGGGTAAGAGAGGTGGCAAGATCAATCCGGGCGGCATCAAGAATCCCGGAAGCGCAACACCGCACATGGCGCACGGTGGCGGCGGGAAGAGCAACGTCAAGATCAAGTAATGGCCCCTGTAGGCAGACCACGTACAACTACGCGCCAGGGATCACGCGCGCCTACAACTGAGCTCGGCTTCCCCGATCTCGGTCTTGGCGGCTATGGGGTTGCGGGGCCAGCCTCGCCTCTGTTCGGTCCCACTGGTCCCTGGCGCATGTATGTGGACGAGTGGGAATATGTCCCTGAGCTGCGCTGGCCGACTAACGTGCGCTTGTATGACCAGATGCGGACTGATTCACAGTTGTCTGGATTGCTGACGGCGGTGATGTGGGGCATCGCACAGTTGCGCTTCGTGATTGATCCTAACGGTGCTCGTAAGGCATTGGTTGATGAGGTCGCCGAAGATCTCAATCTGCCGCTCCTAGGTGAAGATCCGCAGCCGATCGGTCGGTTGAAAGGGAAGTTCTCGCACAGCAAGTTTGTAGTGCAGGCGATGCTGGCGGCGATCTACGGACACAACTTCTTCGAGCAGGTGGGGCAGATCGTTGACGGCAAATGGCGGCTGCGTAAGCTCGCGCCGCGTCCACCGCAGACCATTCGGCAGATCAACATCGATCCCAAGGGTGGTCTGGTTAGCATTACTCAGTGGGCACCTGTTGGCTGGAACTTTCAGGAGCCGCAGCAGTGGCAGGGCTACATCGGTGGTCCCGAGATCCCCGTGGACAATCTTGTTGCTTTCGTCTTCCAGCAGGAAGCAATGTCTTGGACCGGTCGCAGCATGATGCGCGACTGCTACAAGGACTGGATTATCAAAGATCGTGATCTGCGCGTGGAGGCTATCAATCACGAGCGTGCCGGCGGTGTTCCTTATGCGGAGGGTGCGCAGGGGATGACGGACGATGAGCTTGCTAGCCTGAATATGCTGATGTCTCAGTTCCGGTTGGGAGAGAACTCGGGGCTGGCTGTGCCGTTCGGCACCAAAGTAAACATCGCGCGGGGAACAGGCAGTGACGTAGACAAGACCATCAAGCGCCTGGATGAGTCCATGGCGCGACGGTTTTTGTTACAGCTGGTCAACTTGGCGCAAGGCGGACAGCATGTAGGCTCGTATGCGCTGAGTGAGACATTTGAGGACTTCTTCCTTGTTGGTCAGCGTCACATCGCGCAGTGGTACTGCGACACGATGATCGAGCACGTGATCGAAGACATCGTGGACTGGAACTACGGCGAGGATGAGGAGCTTGCGCCGCGCATCACGTGGGAGCGCACTAGTGAGGACAGTTTGGGCACTGAACAATTGTCGCAGCTGGTGCATGACGGCGTGATCACGATGGATCAGGAGACAGAGAACTGGGTGCGGTACAGGGCGCGCATGCCCAAGAAGACGGAGCCGCGTCCCGAGGTCACACTTGGTGGTCCTCTCCAGCCGAGAGAGAACAGGGCAACAGCCGGTGAGGTTGCCGGCGAAGCGCCAGGAGCGGGAGCGGGCAATAAGCCTATCCCGAATCCGGCCATGACCAGTCTTCCTAGCGGCGGAGCAGCACCCACAAAGACCACCGCAAGTGCGGGGTCAGGGGAACGGATGCTCCCTCCCTCTTCTGACCCCGCTCCCGCTCATCACCGGTGGTGGAGGAGGGGTAGATGAAGGGTCCATTCATGGTGACCGTTCCGAATGTCCCTATCATGCATGCTGGGATTGAATACAACCTAGCGAATGGTCCCACGACATTCACGCCGGAGGATTTGCGCGATGCGGTCATGGCTGCGAACGAAGATCCTAGCATTCCTAGCCCGCGTCTCAAGATCGGACACGTAGATCCACGATTCAACGATCCGAAGAAGTTTGATGCTACGCCGGCATTCGGGCGTGCAATCAATCTTCGGTTGTCGGAGAACGGCACGTCCGTTTATGCCGACTTTGCCGGAGTCCCCAAATGGTTAGCCGACATCCTTCCATACGCTTATCCCTCGCGTTCGGTCGAGGGCTTCTGGGGGATCCCAAGCCAGATGGGGCGCAAGTGGCGCTTCGTGCTGTCCGCCTGCTCTCTGTTGGGTGTGCAGTGGCCCGGCGTCACAGTCCTCGAGGATTTACCGATGTACTACACAGAGGAGATCCCCGAGGGTGTCATCATCGACGACACGATCGTCGAGGCTGTCCAGGCGGCAGCTGCGAGCCAAGGAGGTGATATGAGGTTCCGGAGGCAGACTACCGCCTCGGCAAACCTCGACGACGTGCGTCGTGCATTCTACAACGAGTTCCTGCCTGATCACCCACTGGCCAACTGGTGGTGGATTCAGGCTGTGCTCACAGGGCCCAACGAACTCGTTGTCGAGGATGACGAGTCGGGACAGCTGTACAAGCTGTCGTATGAGAGCGATGTGGATGGGACCGTGCAGTTCGGCGAGCCCACAGCAGTTCGCATCGACTACATCCCGGACGACCGGGAAGCGCAAAAGGCTGCGGCGCCAATGCTCGCAGCAACGCTGGCGATCGGACGCGAAGTCCTGGCCAGCTGGTCCGATCGGGCGGCAAGCCTGCCCCCGACAACCGCATCAGGAGGTGCGATGGATCCTCAAGAGATCCGCCGTGTCCTGGGCCTATCGGACACTGCGTCCGACGATGAGGTCCGGGAAGCCCTCCGTGCGTTGAACGCGGCAGCTGGCTTGCCGGTTGCCGAGACCACGGAGGAGCCGGAGCCTGCTCCAGAACCAGAACCGGAGCCTGCTCCAGCGCCAGAGCCGGAAGAGCAAACGACGCCAGTTGCTGTTGCTGCGTCTATTGCGCTTCCGTCTGGCACCGTTCTGATCGACGAAGCAACGCTGACCGAGCTCCGTAACAACGGTCGTGCGGCTGCCGAGGTCGTTCGGGAGCGCAGGCAGGAGCGGCACGAGGGATTAGTCAACGCCGCCATGGGCGATGGCCGCATTCCTCCCGCGCGTCGCGAGCACTGGCTCCAGGCACTGGCCGCTGACGAGGAGGGTGCAGGTCAGGTCCTCGCAAGTCTCGCGCCAGGACTCATCCCGGTTGGAGAGCGTGGTCATGGCCAAGCTCCTGACGAAGCCGATCACGCCCAGGCGGACGTAGAGACCGTGCAGGCGTGGACCCATCAGTTGTTCCCCGAGACGCGCGTCGCTGCCTCAATGGGCGACATCCCGCAGTCGAGGCGGATTCAGACTGACGGAACGTACCGGAGGGTGTTCTCATGAACAACGAGTGCATCCCGCTGCGGGAGGCAGCGTACACGCGCAAGATCACGGTTCACACGACTGGCGCTGTTGTCGGCAAGAAGTTCGTCGCCGCCATCGCAAGCCGTCAGTCCGGCGGTCTGTCCGGCTTGGCCACGGATCCTCTCCCGGCCAACGATGGCTCAGACTACGTCACCGCTGGCGCTCCGGCAGCTGCCGCAGCGGTCGGTGGTGTGGCGGCTTGGGACGCAGCCGCCAATGCGAAGGTACCGATCATCAGCGGTGCGGGCACGATCTTGCCTGTCACGGCTGGTGCGGCGATCACTGCTGGACAGGAAGTGCAGGTCGATGCGACTGGCGCTGTTGTTCCGTATTCAGCGGGCATCAAGGTGGGACGTGCATACACGGCCGCAGGTGCCGGTGGTGTGGACGTCGAAGTCGAGCTCTACTCAATGTAGGAGGGAGGGATGAACACGACACTGACCAGAGACCACGGCGATCGCGTCCGCGTCGAACTGCCGACGCTGGAAGAGCTTGTTGCACGTGGTCAGGCCGATCCCGAACTCCTTCGCATGGAGCTTCGGCGTCTGGGCGTTTCGCATGCGGACAGCTTCACCGCTGCCCGGTTCCAGCCTGTGACGGCTCCGCCGGTTCAGGCAGCGCCATACCCTGGCGCGGTCATGAACCCGCTGGCTCCGCCAACGATCTCTGGAACGACGTTCTCCATCGACATCGCCCTTCAGGACCCTACTCGGGTCATCACACCCATGATCCTCGACCTGACAAGGCAGCGGTTCTTCGTGGACCGCGCGTTCACGTCAGCGGGAGGAGTCACGGGCGGCGCGGTCGTCTATGACCTCGTTGTGTATCCGGACCTCTACATGGACCGGGATGTGGAGCGCGTCGAGCCGGGATCTGAGTTCCCGATCGTCAGCTTCAGCAGGCGTGCCCCGGCTGCGGCGGTCGTGGAGAAGTGGGGTGGTAAGTTCTTCTTCACGGATGAGGCTCGGGATCGCAACTTGGTGACGGAGTTCACCAAGGCCATGCGGCAGCTCAGCAACACGATCGTCCGCAAGATCAACCAGCGTGGCGTCCAGATCTTGGAGTCGTGGATCACCGCAAACTCCAGATCTGTGGTGGGCGTCAGCTGGGGATCAGTCAACACGACGTATGCCAGCGGTTCGAACTGGCCGCTCTTCCCGGCACGGGACTTCGCCAAGGCGGATCTTGTCGCCGAGCAGGAAGAGATGGACATGGACTACAACCTCTGGATCATGAACCCCAACGAGATGTTCAACCTGGAGGGCATCTATGGCGACAAGCTCGCTGCGCTGCTCGACAGCTACGACATCGACATCTTCGTTACCAACCGTATGACTGCTGGTTCGGCATACGCGCTGGCGGAGGGGCAGGTCGGCGAGATGCGCGTCGAGGCACCGCTGTCCACGGAGACGTGGCGTGACCCCAACGGCAAGCAGCAGACCTGGATTCAGAGCTCGGTCCGTCCTCTGATGTACGCCAACAACATGTACGCTGTCCTCAAGTTCACCGGACTGACGTAGGGAGGGAGAGATGGCACAGAAGATCATCAAAGTGCGTCTCTTCACCTGGTTCGAGAACGTCGAGTCGCCCATCGACCCGAGTGAGGAAGTGCGTACAGAGCGGATCAGTCACTTCGGTGAAGATGTCGACATCAACGACGAGACCAGCGTGGCTCGTGGTGAGGAGCTCGACGCATTCTTCTCCGACGAAGACGCAGCAGCGATCCGTGATGGCACGTACGATGGACCGCAGGCTGCTTTGCTGGAGACGTTTGGCCAGCATCAGGCGGCCACCCAGGGCGTCGTTACGCCTGCTCTGGGTGAAGGGCCACAGACCTCAACCCTCAGCACCGACGAGCTTGCCGATTACATCGTCGAGAACAAGCTGAGTGTCAACGAGACTGTGGCGCTGGCAACTGAAGGAGACGCCGACAGCATTAACAAGGTATATGATGCTGAGGTTGCAGCTGCGCAGACGAAGGGTGTCGATCCGCGCAAAGGCGTCACGGATCGGCTTGATTCCATGCTCACCACGGCTACGAGCGAGGACTGAGCCGATGTCTGAAGAGCGGAGTCCGGTACTTGCATCCGCAGACCAGGTACTTGGCTCCGCTCTTCTTCTGGAAGGAGAATGATGGCTGGAGGAATTTACCACGGCAGGCTCGTCGCCGATGGCAACGGGAATCTGTTGGCTGATGAGGGTCCTGATTCTGGTCAACCTGTTGCCTACATCGAAGGCAGTTACGTCTTTCTGCAGCCAGGCGAGCCGTCGCACAATGATCGGCATCACGAACGGTTTGCAGAGATGTCTGGTACGCAGTCTGAAGACCCTGATGCTCCGGGTTATGCAGGCAGTAGCCCCGATGATGCTCCGGTAGGCATGGAGCATCACTGGGAGATCTCCGAAGACGATCCCAACTACGATCCGAACTCGCCAACTGGCGTTCGGCTGAGGTCGCTCCCGGATGCGCAATCGGCAAGGATCAGCGGCCACACGGAGGGATACAGTGGATAGCGCAATAGTACTGCCTGGCATCTGGATGCCGGAGAAGCCCAGGCTCATCGCGCCTACATCGCCGTGGGTCCCGACTCGTGTCGGGGCGGAGATGTTCTGGCAGGACTTTGACCTGCCGATCAAGAAGTACATCGACAAGTTGTTCAAGGGTGATCTGAAGGACAACGTTCTGATGATGGCAGGATCGCTCGCCAACTACAGCAGCAAGAAGATTCAGGATCTTCTGTTCGGCGCGACCGCCTACACCGCAGTTACGACAAACTACATCAACCTTTGGGCCAGTGCGCTGGACGACACGTTCAACGGCGGTACGACTGGCAAGTGCGCATACACGAGCTACGCAGCGTTGGCACTCACGAATAACACGACGATCTTCGCTGCTGGCACTGGTACGACGACGTACACCAAGACGTTTCCGTCGGACGCCACGAAGTCCTGGCCGACGTCGACGGGCACCGGCACCAACAACACGATCACCTACCTCGGCATCCTTGACGCTAATGCTGGTACCTCCGCTGACAACGGAATCTGTTGGTGCACGGTCACCTCGACGACCATCAACGTAGGCGACACTCCGCAGGTCGCCCAAAACGCATTGTCGGTGGTCCAGGACTGACGTGTCTGCAGTAGCCCGGACATACTCGCAGGTCAACATCGGCTGGTCGAGTTACTCGGCGCTTTATGCCGATCACCCGACCTGGGTGTATAACCCTGATCTGCTGTATGCTCATACCTGGGCCCTCGCTCCGGCTCAGGTTAGCGCGACGAGCACTATGTCCGGTGCGATCGGCAAGATTGTACCACCCAAGATCATCACTCCGGCGCAGATCTCTGCTACAAGTGCGATGTCGGGAGCGGTTCGTGCTCTGCGCAAGATAGCACCTGCGCAAATCAGTGCGACCAGTACATTTAGCGGTAGCATCGGTAGAAGGAAGGCGGTTGTTGGAGCGCAAATCAGCGCGACATCTACTTTCAGCGGAGCGATCGGAGCTCTGCGCAAGGTTGTTCCAGCACAGATCGCTGCGACGAGCACCTTCTCAGGTAGTACACGTGCTCTACGCAAGATCGTCCCTGCTCAAATCAATGCGACGTCCACCCTTGCCGGCAGTATCGGCAGACGGAGACCAGTCGTAGGAACGCAGATCAGTGCTACGTCTACGTTTGCCGGCACGGTGGGCGTCAGGCGTGGTGTCTTCCCGGCACAGATCGCGGCTACGAGTACACTCTCTGGCGCTATCAAGGTGGCGCGTGGCATTCGGCCGACGACGCAGATCTCTGCTACCAGCACGTTCTCGGGTAGCATCCAGAAAGGATTTGCCGGTAAGCCAATTATACCGGCTCAGATCAATGCAGCTAGTACGTTCTCAGGTAGCGTTGGTGCGCTTCGCAAGGTAGCGCCCGCGCAAATGAGCGCGACGAGCACGGTCAGCGGCGCTGTTAGTGTTCGTCGCGCTATTCTTCCTGCGCAGGTCTCGGCCACCAGCACCCTCTCGGGCAGTGTACGTGTTCTGCGTAAGATTGCTCCTGCTCAGATTAGCGCCACAAGTACCTTCACCGGTGCAATCACAAGGGGTGGTCATCCACAGCCGACACCGGCGCAGATCAACGCTACGTCTACGTTCTCCGGCACGGTAGCTATCAAGCGTGCGATCATTCCTGCTCAGATCAGTGCGACGAGTTCCTTCACCGGAACGATCGCGGTAAGACGGGCAATCAAGCCTACGACGAACATGCTTGCCACGAGCACGTTCTCTGGCGCAGTTGTTGTGTCTCGGGCAATACGTCCGGTCAACATTCTTGCGACGAGTACGTTCACCGGCTCTGTTCGCGTCCTTCACGTCTTTGGTGGTCAGATCAATGCAATCAGTACGTTCGCTGGCTCTATCCGCGTCGCGCGCGGAGTGCTTCCGGCGCAGATTCTTGCGACGAGTACGTTCACCGGCTCTGCCCGTGCACTACGCAAGATCACGCCAGCGCAGATCCTAGCGACCAGCACGTTCACCGGCTCAATCTTCCGGCAGGGTCAGAGGCCGATCGTTCCGACGGCCATCTTTGCCACTTCAACTCTGGGCGGGTCGGTCGGGAGAGCGCGTCCCATTGTACCGGCAGTCATCAATGCGACGAGCACAGTTGCAGGGTCGGTGAAGCGGCTAAGGCCTGTGCTACCCGCCCAGATTCTGGCTACCAGCACCGTTAGTGGCGCGATCGTACGACTACGGGTGATCTACGGCTTTGTAGCTGCCACGTCCAATGTCTACGGCACCGTTTCGGTCGGTAGGGGTGTCGTAGGTGGGAACATTCTGGCTACGGCCACCGTAAGTGGTGCAGTCACCCTGGTACTGCGGGAACACATGGTTGGCACCATGCCTGCCGGATTTATCTTCAACACTCCGATGACCGGGCGTGTCATGACTGTACACATCGGAATTGTTGAGCAGACATTCACCAGGGGTGGTAGCATCAGCGGTGTTCGGAATGGTACTATCGGAACGGTCAAAACAGGGAGCGTGTCATGAATACAGTTAGCTTTACTGACTACACTCCGCCAGCCCGTTTCGACGGTGTAGCGTGGACGATTATCAAGATCAATGAGAGCGCGGTTGCCGATGGCCCGTGGAATCTAATCGACACGCAAGACATCACGCCTGTTGATACTGATCCTTCACATCCTGCAGCGCGTTCGTTCACAACGGACAACGCGACGCTGGTACAAGGCTGGTACCAAATACTATTCGAGGATCCCAGCGGGAGCTTCGTAGCATCAGAGCCCATCCAAAACCTGCCTGAGCCTCAGGCAGAGTGGATGCCGACGGTGCAACAGGTAGCAGATATGATCATCTCGCGCACCAAGGACAAGTACGGTAACGAGGTTGGTACATTCAACGCTGATACACGCCCTACTGATACGCAGGTCATTCAGCTCATCAACATCGAGGCTGACCGTGTATCGGATGTGATCGGTGACGATATCCCACAGCCGCTCTGGGACGATGCTGCCGGTGTGGTGGCTGAGCGCACGGCGATGCAGATTGAACTCGATTACTACAGCGAGCAGGTGAACACCGGCCGCAGCATCTACCCGCAGTTGAAAGAATTGTACGAGGAAGATCTACAGCGGCTCAGCTCGCAGGTCTCCCTCATGATTCAGTCAGGCAGCACGGATAAGCTGGTCGAGACGGGTCCGACGTTGCAGGCGGTCGGCACATTCCCCGACTCTGATCAATATCCCGCCTATGGGTATAGGACCTTATGGTAAATTTCTTCGTCGAAGCGCAAGGCATCAAACAGGCGCAGCTGCGGTTCAACCGCATGGGTGCTGCTGCCGTGGACATGTCCCCTGCTTTCCGACGGATCGCTGTCTTCATGATGGCGATGGAAGAAGAAGTTTTCCAGAGCCAGGGTCGCCGGGGTGGTGGGTCGTGGAAGCCACTCACTCCAGATTGGCTGGAACGTAAGGCTAAGCTAGGCTGGGATCTTCGCATCAACATCGCCAGGGGTGATCTGATGAATTCCGTCACTATCTGGGGTGCGAAGGGGCAAAGGCTTGATATCTGGCCAGATCGCATGTACTTCGGATCAAGACTGCCACAGGCGGAACCGTCTCAGAAGTATCGTCCATTCATGAAGTTTACAGTTGCTGATCGGGAACGGTTTACGCAGATCATCGGTGAACGATTTCTAGAAGCATGGGTGGCTCCCGTTGAGTAGCGTCTTCGGACAGATCTTCATCGCGGACGATCTCGAGAATGCAGCCGTCAACACTCTTGAGTCTTGGTTCCCGGTCTACATTCGTGAGGTGGAGCTACAGTCACCTGCTCCGCCAGATCCCAGAAACATCCCTCAGGATGCTCTGCCCCTGCCGCGTGCCTACATAACGGCCGAGCGGCTTGACCGAGAGAATGCTGATCAGCTGCCGGCGATCGTTGTAGTCAGTCCTGGTCTGGGCAGGAAGATCCCCATGCAAGAGGGGGACGGTACATTCCGAGTTACGTTCTCGCTCGCGATCGGTGTGTTTGTAAGTGGGCAAGATCGTATGGACACCAAGCGTCTTCTCCGGTTGTATACGGGGATGGCTCGCACGATCATACTGCAGCATCAGTCACTGGGCGGATACTCTGACGGTGCAACATGGCTCGATGAGAGCTACGACGACAACTTCAACTTCAACGACACGCTCACCCTCGGATGTGGACAAGTCGTGTTCGAGATTGACGTTGCGGAAGTCGTCAGCAGGTATGGTGGTCCGGCAGCATACGGTCAACCGGAACCACCGCCAGATCCTACTCAGCCTGGGAGTACCTGGCCAGAAGTTGAGACCGTAACCGCCGAAATCGAGATCATGGAGGAGGTGTGATGGCGGAGAAGGCAGCACCAAAGAAGCCACCGGGCGGTGGCGGCGGTAGTGATACCACGTACAAGTTCGTGGGCACCCACGTCCAGGATCTCGCTGACGGCAGTATGCTTGCGATCGGCGAAACGGTGGACCTGGGTTCCGACGACGCAGGTCTGCTGCACAATCAGACGTTGATCGATGATGGCGTTCTGGTTGATGTGGCGTCAATCTCGACCCTGGAAGGAGGTGGTGAGGAGTGATCCTGCTGAATCTGGTCTTCGGCATGCTCGCGACGCTCTATGCGCTACTCGTGCGCCCAGGCACGCAAGTTGTGCAGCTGACCGTTGCACCGCCTCGCTCCGCTCCCACCAACACCGGCGTCTGGTTCGCTGTAGGGTTGTGTGACCAGGGGCCAAGCAACGCGCCGGTGTTCATTCAGAGTATGACTGACTTCACCCGTCTACTAGGAGCGCGAGTCTCGTACAGTATCATGTACGATGCACTCAATGTCTTCTTCCGGGAGGGTGGGAGTCAGGCGTATGTCGGACGTGTGGTTGGTCCGGCAGCTGCTAAGGCGACTACGAATCTGAACGATGCCGGCGCAGCAGTCTCACTTGTCGTCAGTGCTCTGGGCCCAGGAGCCTACGGAAACAACTTGAAGGTTGGGGTGACCGTAACAGGCGGCACTTACGTCATTCAGGTCTCCGACATCAGCAACAACATCCTGGAGCAGTCGCCCACGCTTACAACGCAGGCCGATGGTGTAACCTACGGTGAGACCAGTCAGTACATCACGATCGCACTTGGTGCTTCGTCCAACCCACCGACCACCAAGGCACTCACCGCGATGACGGGTGGCAATGACGATCGGGGTAACGTCACCGATGCGCAGTGGGCAGCCGCGCTCGCTCTATTCAGCAAGGATCTGGGTCCGGGCAATGTTTCGGCTCCAGGACGAACGACAGACCTTGGACACACGCAGCTAGCCGATCATGCTGCTGCCAACAATCGGTGTGCGATTCTGGATTCGCCAGACACGCCGACCCAGGCAACAGTCACCGCCTCGGCAACTGCGGCCAAGGCAACAGGCAACGGTCAGTACGCTGCATTCTTCTGGCCTTGGATCAAGGGTCCGGGTGTTGTTGCTGGTACGACGTCCGTCGTTCCACCGTGTGCTCTGGTTGCGGGGCGTTCGTCGGCAGTTGATGCGAGTGTCGGTCCTGCAGAACCAGCCGCTGGTCTGGCCAACGGCGTCTCAAGTTGGGCCGTTGATGTAAGTCAGCCGGCAATCGACGATAACACGCGTCAGACGTGGAATACTCAGGGCATCAATGTCGTTCGCGACATCTATGGTGCCCCGACAATCTATGGCTGGCGTTCACTCGCAGATCCTGTCAACAATCCGTACTGGGTCCCGCTGGGCACTGTGCGCTACCTCATGGGACTGGCGGCTCGGGCGGCAGCGGTTGGTGAACAGTACGTCTTCGACATGATCGACGGCCAAGGGCATACCATCGCGGCCTACGGTGGTGCGCTCACCTCTCTCGTCATGGCAGACTGGAATGCCGGCGAGATCTACGGCGCGACGTCCGACCAGGCATTCAATGTGGACGTTGGGCCAGCAGTCAACACACCAGCGGTGCTTGCCAATAACGAGCTCAGGGCAGTCATCGCGGTGAGGCCATCTCCGATGGCTGAGCTCGTCACGATCGAGATCGTGAATACTCCGATCACCCAGGCGGTGGCATGATGGCTGGCGGTCCGACTAGGTCAGATACCTATCTGCTGAACGTTCACGTCGAGGACGTCGCAGACCCAGGTAGCCTGATCAATCTCGGCACCTGGGACAAGATGACCGGCGGTGGGCAGTCGGCAAGCTCAACGCAGTACCGGCCTGGCGGTATGGCTCCGCCCGTATCGCTCGGCGGTTTGGTGTCCGTCGCCAACGTCGTCGTGTCTCGGCTGTATCGGCTCGCGCGCGACCACGATCATGTGCAACGTCTCCTCAACGGGGTCGGTAAGGCAAACATGGTTGTGAGCAAGCAGCCGCTCGACATCGACGGAAACGTCTACGGAAAGCCCATCGTCTATCACGGGATCCTCGATCGCTGCACACCACCGGAGGTGGATTCTGAAGCAGCCAATGCAGGCCTGATCGAGCTCGAGATGGTTGTCGAGGGCTACCCAACGGCGTCGTAGGAAGCATCAAAGGGAGGGAGCAAAGATGGTCGAACCTGATATGCCGGTTCTCTCGGATTTGGCTACGAGTAACAGTGACCAACCGGAGAATCTGCTTGGACAGCTGGCGGAGAAGCGGAGAGTCATCTCTGAGACACGAGAGACACATATTCCTGTGCCTGGATATGACAAAGAGCCTCCGCTTCTCCTTGCCAGACACCGATTGCTCGATGGTCCTGAGATCGAGCGGATCGGCGGTAGGATCACGCGGGAGCACAAGTCGCGCTGGGAGCGCCAGATTAACGCGGCAGTAGAGATGATCATCATCTCCTGCACCGGCATGTTCGTGGACGTCGCCGGTGATGGTGAGATACAGCCACTCACGTTCCACGGTGAACCCATCACCGGCTTTACGCGAGATCTGGCTGAAGCGTTGCAGTTTGACGACAAGATCGAGGACGCTGACCGTGCACGTGACGTCGTCTTCGGCCTGTTCGCCAATAACGACGCCGCGATCGCGCAGCATAACTTCGTCCTCAACCGCTGGTTCACGGACACCAGCGTTGATGTGACGCAGGAGTTCTTCACGGGAAACCTCTAGAGCACGACGAGATCAGTGAGGCAGCATTCATAGCGATGGCAGGTATGAATCCCATGAGATTCCTAACGACAAGGAGCTCGTACGAGCGTGATATCATGCAGGCCATCGCTGCTGCCCACCGGGAGCTCTACCTGCAAGATCAGCATAATCTCGCCGTGCAGATCGCCAACAATGTAGGTAAGCTGTTTGGTGGAGGCTGAGGATGGCGGCTGAGCAAGAAGTCGTCATCCTCACCCGCCTAGCCGGTACACGTGAATTCATCGCCGGTACTGAAGCCGAGGTTGCCGCCCTCGAAGAACTGACAGTTGCTTCTGAGGAAACAGGCGTCGCATTCAAGGGAACTGCCGAGCGCGGCTTCTTGATGAATCAGGCGTTGTTCACCATGCGGCGTCTGACTTACGGTACGACGCTTGCCCTGGTCGCCAGTGGTGTGATGGCTTTGAAATGGGGCTGGCAATTCAATAGCGCGATGCAGACAGCGCGTGTGGCGTTGGCTCCGCTACAGAGTGCGACGTTCAATGTCAACAAAGAACTAGATTATCTCTTCAACTTCACGAAGTACACGCCGTTCCAGTTCAAAGACATTACGGTCGCGTTCCGTCAGATGTACGGTGCGTTCCACCCGCTGGGCATCAGCGTACATACGACGAACGAAACTATCAAGTCTATGTCGGATGCGCTCGCATTCGTGGGCCGCACGACACCAGGTGCTCTGAATCGTGTAGCTGTCGCGCTACAGCACATGGCTTTTCAGGGCAGGCTCACCGGCCAGACAACTCTGCAGCTAGCGCGCGACGGTCTGCCAATCTACGCTGCGCTGCGCAAAGAGCTCGGTCTTACTGCCGACCAGATGCACCAGGTGGGGCAATTGGGCATCCCTACCAACGTAGTGCTACAGGCTCTGAACAGATATATCGAGACGACGCCTGGCTACGCCAACGCTGCCTACCGTATCGCCACAGGATCACTACACGGTCTGTTCACGACGTTTAAGGATGATCTGTCGCAGATCATGGGCTCGATCGAGAGCGGCTTCTTCGCGCGCATTCAGGGTCGCTTGATTGATATGAACAAGTGGTTTGATTCAATTCAGAAACGTGCCGGTCCGCATCCGACCGTGGGCGGGATCGTGGGTATCATCTTCGGCAGTGGTGGAGAGAAGCTGCTCAATGCCATGATGGCGGATCTAAGGCAACTCTGGTCAATTTTCACAGGACTCGTCAGAGATGTGGCGCGCTCACACGCTGTCTGGGACATATTCTACGTTGGTCTCAAGCTATTGCTGCCCATTCTGATAACACTTAACTTCTTTGTGCAGCACTTCGGATGGCTGCTGTGGTTGTTGATCCCGGCATTGATTGCTTACAAGACAGCTATGTTCGCTGCCGCGATGATGACCAAGCTGGACACCTTCTGGAAGGTTGCGGATGCTACCGAGACGAAGGATCTCACCTTCGCGCAGTGGTTGATGTACAACGCTCTGCGCGCCTACTACTTCCTTCAGGGAATGATCATCAGGGGTATGGCGGCGTGGAAGATTGCGCAGGGTCTTCTCAGCGTAGCATTTAACGGTTATGTCCGAGATGTGAACGGTTCATTCCGGGCGATGACCACACTCGAGAAATATGTGTTCAGGCTTCGGCTGATGTTCTTGGCTCTGAAGACCGAAACGATTGCATTGGCCATTGCTCTGTACGAGAGACTAGTGCCGGCGTTCATCCGTGAAGCGATCGCGGCCACTATTGCGTGGATCGCTACGCTCGGACCGATCGCATGGATCATCGCCGCTGTCGTCGCGCTTGTAGGGTTGATCGTGTTGCTCTACTTCAAATGGCGCTGGTTCCACAACTTGATGAACTTGGTCGCCACCGGGATCAAGAACGGCCTGCTCTGGGTGTTCAAGGAACTGTACAAGGTGATGGTGGACATCTGGAACATCGGCAAGAAGCTGATGGACTATATCTTCCACCCACTGGGCACACTCAAGGGAATCGGAAGCTCGCTTTTGAATATGGTAACACATCCATTCGGAAGCCTGGGAGGCATTTTCGGCCTACAAACTGGCGGCGTCGTACAGCGTGGTGGCATGGTGATGGTGGGAGAACACGGCCCAGAGCTCATGCGCCTGCCCGGTGGGGCGCAGGTCTCCCCGTTACAGACGCACGGCAGATTCAACTTGCAGGAATCTTGGATGCCATCTCAGATTCAGCCCTCTGATGTCTACATTGACGGCAAGAAGGTTGCACAGATCGTCTGGTCCTATCAGTCTGCCTACATAGCGAGAGCGTGATGGCTGATCCCTTCCTGTACAACCGGCCAAGGTACACCATCACCTTCAGCGCCGATGGCATCGCTGATGTGACCGCATTCCTTGATGCTACGCCTGCTCAGGTGGTAAGTGGCTACGGTGGCTGGACGGTTCTCAGTCGTCAACGTCGTGTAGGCCTGACGCAATGGGACGGCAAGGATCCCCTCCGCATGTCGATCCCGATCATCTTTGACGGCATTCGCACCGGCATTGGGCAGGAAGTCAACATCAGTCGTCTCAGCCGTATGGGACTGCCGCCTCTTAGCGGTGGTGAACCTCCTGTTGTTACATGGCAGGCTTTTGCTGTTCCGAACCCTGGCGTAGCACTCTGGGTGATCGAGAACTTCCAGTGGGGCACGAATGTTCTGTGGAACTATGTTGGCGGTCAGGCTGTCCGGGTGCGGCAGGATTGTGTCGTGAATCTGCTGGAATATCGGCCGGATGATAATGAAGCATTCAGATCACCGATTCCACATGTTGCTAAGGGCAAGGGGAAGACTGGTAAGCCCAAGGTATACACGGCCAAGAAGGGTGATACGCTCAGCAAGATCGCGCAGAAGTTCTATGGCAACGCTTCTAAATGGAAGCTCATTGCTGACGCGAATCACATCCGTGATCCTAAGACCGTGGACGCAGGAGATAGGCTGAGGATTCCGCCCGGATGACCAAGGTCAAGAACGCACCCAAGAAGCCGACTGCTGTCGAGAAGCTGCAGCTATCGCGTTATCGTCCGACGCAGCTGGAGCTGATGGGTGATGATGTTGATCTAACGTCCTTGTATCTCTCGCTTAACCAACAAGGGATCTCGGGATCAAGCATCAACATCATCGATGCAATTCAAGACATCACGGTAGATCGAACGATCGAGGGTGCTAGTACTGTGACCCTTACTGTTGCTGATATTGATCGTAGTCTACTCAACTCTGGACGCCTGTTTAAGCACGAGGACATTCAGATCGACGGTCTGTACTTCAGGCTCAAGACGGTGAGTAAGAACGGATCTATTCTCACACTTGGATTTGAAGACCGTGAGATCGCTGTCGCTCGTAGCTACAACAAGCCAATCAAGGCTTCAATGAAGACGGCTCGTAGCAAGGTCACGCGCGCACAGTTCGTTCTACGGATGTTGCGCGAGATCAAGGAGTTTGGCAAGATCCCCTACGTGATTCCCGAGCTTAACAAGATTCAGCCGATCGGTAATGCAGCACAGGCTTCGCAGAAAGCGGAGCAGAAGCAACACGACAAGTCACTTGGCATCCCTGCTGGGACTGATCTGACCGTCAAGGGTCAGCCGATTTCTGCCGAGCAACGCAAGAACGCAAATCTGATCTTGGACGTGGGCGCGAGTCATGCGCTGCCTCGTCCGATGCTCGTAATGGCAATCATGTGCGTTGAGCAGGAGAGCTCGATCATCAACTTGATGGCCGGGTCTCCGGGCTCTGGCAACTATCTGGGTCCCGATCCGCGCGGAAATCCGGTGGGTTGCTTCCAGCAGATTGCCAAGTGGGGCTGGCCTGCCTCGCGTGATGTCTCGAGAGATGCGCTAGCATTCTACAACAAACTCTCGCCGATCTATCAGTCTAGCAAGGGGCAGCAATACTACACGCTGATCGAGCGTGTGCAAAACAGCGGTAACGGTCAAGCCTATGCTCAGTGGCGCACTGAAGCAGAACGTATCGTGAATGCCTATGGTGTGACTGATGGTTCTTCTGCTGCAATGA
>Ga0318502_10000061_pt1 | contig 25465 bp, 23 predicted proteins | sample GRESIP174b1f22_FD_203291 | JGI IMG/M metagenome (GOLD analysis project Ga0318502, IMG submission 203291) | Tropical soil microbial communities from Luquillo Experimental Forest, Puerto Rico - GRE.SIPMG.174b1f22 | ecosystem: Environmental > Terrestrial > Soil > Tropical forest > Bulk soil...
GTGCGAGAGCTGCACCAGCGCGGCCGGGTCGAGCGCGAGCCCGGCCTCCTCGAGCGCCTCGCGGGCCGCGGCGCGCCGCGCGGCGCCCTCTTCGCCGCCCGGACCCGCGTCGGCAGCGTCGATCCGCCCGCCGGGGAAGACCCAGGCACCGCCGTGGAAGGCGAGCTGCGAGCTGCGCTTGAGCAGCAGCACCTCGATCCCGCCGGCTGCGTCGCGCATCACCACCGCGGTGGCGGCAGGCGCCGCTTCCGTCATCGCCGACTCCCCGAGCGCATCGCCCGGCAATGATATGCTGCGCCGGCTCGGAGGTCGCTTGATCCTCGACCGCTTCAGGCTCGACGGGAAGACCGCGATCGTCACCGGCGCCGGACGCGGCATCGGCGCGGCGATCGCACTCGGCTTCGCCGAGGCAGGCGCCGACGTCGCAGTCGCCTCGCGCACGCCCGCGGAGCTGGACGCCGTGGCGGAGCGCATCCGAACGCTGGGCCGGCGCGCGCTCGCACTGCCCTGCGACGTGATGCAGCGCGCGGAGCTCGAGGCGCTGGTCGAGCGCACCGCCAAGGAGCTGGGCGGGGTGGACCTGGTGGTCAACAACGCGGGCGGCGCGCCCTGGAAGCCGTTCCTGCAGACCAGCGAGCGCACGTTCGAGGAGGCCTACCGCTTCAACGTCACCTCGGCCTTCTTGCTCTCGCGCTTCGCGGTGCCGAAGCTGCTCGAGCGCGGCGGCGGAGTGATCCTGAACGTGTCCTCGGCGATGGGGCGCGTCACCGACCGCGGCTTCAGCGCCTACGGCGCGGCCAAGGCCGCGCTCTCGCACCTGACCCGCCTGCTCGCGGCCGAGCTCGCTCCGCGCGTGCGCGTGAACGCGCTCGCCGTCGGTGCGGTCGAGACCTCGGCGCTCGCTCCGTTCCTGCAAGCGGAGGGCATGCGCGAGAAGATGGAGGCGCTGACGCCGCTGCGCCGGATCGGCAAGCCCGAGGACATCGCGGCCGCCGCCGTCTGGCTCGTCTCGGACGCCGGCAGCTGGGTCACCGGCAAAGTCGTCGAAGTGGACGGCGGTCAGGAGACCACCAACTTTCCGATCAAACTCCCGGATGTCTGAGTCAGGTCCGGTGCATGCGAAGCGCGCAGCGAGGCGAAGCCGAGCGTAGGCGCAGGCACGCGGCCGCCCGCGCGCCGATCAGCGCGAGTAGAATTGCTCGGACCACCGCCGGAACTCGGCGATCGGACCGTCGCCGTCGCACAGCATGGGCCGCGCGAGGTAGGTCTTGTTCTCCCAGATCGGAATGTCCTCGTTCATCTGCTTCACGATGTCGCGGATGATCGCGGCGCCCACGCCGCCGCGCGGTGCGGCGCCGTTCTCCTTGCGCTGCACGAAGTCGAAGCGGATGTCGGTGTACTCGTCGTCGACCGGCGTCTGGGCGTTCAGCAGCACCGTCTCGCAGATACCGGTGAAGCGGGTGAAGCCGCAGCCGAAGCCGAACGAGTTCGCGTCGATCACGCCGTCGACCTGACCGCGCGGCGTCATCATCTTCGAGCGCTGGATCGAGCGGCGCCACGCGCCGTCGACGCTGACCTCGCTCGCGGGCACTTCGAGCGTTCCGTGCACATAGCGGAAGTGCGCGCGGTCGGCGGCGTTCTCGGCCATCTCCTGCGTGCGCGAGCGGATCTTCCAGCGGTAGCGCTCGGGGGCGGTCCATTCGGGATCGCTGCGCTCGGGAATCACCGGCACGTCGTAGCTGGGCGGCTTGCCCTCGGAGTGGCGCCACACGTACACCGCGCCGTTGCGCTCGAGCGTGCTCCAGGAGTGCAGGCGCGCGCGCGGCGGGATGCGCTGCGCGTACGGGATCTCGACGCAGGCGCCGTCGCCGGCGAAGCGCCAGCCGTGGAACGGGCAGCGGATGCTGTCGCCAAGGACGACGCCCCCGCGCGACAGGTTCGCGCCCAGGTGGGGGCAGTAGGCGTCGAGCACGCGCGCCTCGCCTCGCTCGCTGCGGAACGCCACCAGGTCCTCGCCGAAGTAGCGCAGCGGCACCGCCTTGCCAGCCAGGAGCTCCTCGGCGTACGCGACCATGAACCAGCCGTTGGGCAGGGGGAACGGGAACGTGCGTTTCTCGCGTTGCATGGCCCCATCATGCCACGTTTCGGAACGAAATGAAACGCGTTCTATTTCCGGGCTACGAAAGCGTTCCGCCGTCCACCCGAATCGCCTCGCCGTTGATGTGCGCCGCCTCCTCCGAGGCCAGGAACGCAACCAGCGAGGCGACGGTCTCGGGACCGCGGAAGACCCGGTCGGGGGGCATGATGCGGTAGAGGAGCTTGCGGTCGGCGCCCTCGGGCAGCTTGAACTCGGCGTGGATCGGCGTGGTGACGGAGCCCGGGCAGACCGCGTTCGCGCGCAGGCCCTGGCCGCAGTACTCGATCGCGAGCGTGTAGGTGAACGCGAGCACGCCGCCCTTCGAGGCCGAGTAGGCGGCGGTCCAGGGGTGACCCGCCAGCCCGGCGGTCGACGCCATGTTCACCACGTTGCCGCGGGCGGCGAGCAACTGCGGCAGCGCGGCCTGGGTCATGTAGAACGTGCCGTCGAGGTTCACCGACAGGATGCGCCGCCAGGTCTCGAGCGGGAGCTCGTGCGTGTGGTGGAAGTGCAGGATGCCGGCGATGTTGCAGAGCGAGTCGAGCTTGCCGAAGCGGCGCACCGCGGCGTCGACCGCGGCGCGCGCGGCGGCCGGATCGGAGACATCGCAGACGCGGGCCTCGGCGTCGGCGCCGAGCTCGTGCACGCGCTTCTCGGTCTCCTGCAGCTTCTGCGCATCCAGGTCGACCAGAAAGAGCGCGCCGCCCTCGCTCGCGATCCGCTCCGCCGTCGCGCGGCCGATGCCCGACGCCGCACCCGTGATCAGGACGACCTTGCCGGAAAATCTCTGCATCGCGCCATCATACGCTCTTCGGGCGCTCGAGCAGTCGCGCGAGGGTCAGCAGCAGCGCGGTGCGGTCGATCGGCTTGGTCACGAACTCGTCGCAGCCGGCGGCGATACACGCCTCGCGGTCTTCGGGGCGGCCGTGCGCGGTGAGCGCGACGATCGCGCCGTCGTAGCCGTCGGCGCGCAGCGCGCTCGCGGCCTCGGTCCCGGACATCTCGGGCATCTCCACGTCGAGCAGCACCACGTCGAAGGGCGCGCCGGAGAGCGTGGCGCTCATCGCCTTGGCGTGCGCCTCGCGGCCGTTCTCGGCCAGCTCGACCGCGAGCCCGCTGCGGCGCAGCACGCGCTCGAGCAGTGCGCGGTTGTCGCTCCCGTCCTCGGCCAGCAACACACGTCCGTGTAGCGCGGGCGGAGCCTCGCCGAGCGCGGCCCGCGCGACCGGCATGGTCTGCGCGCGCTTGCTGCCGGAGAGCGTGGCGCGGAAGGTGCTGCCCTGCCCCGGCGCGCTCTCCACCGTCACGTTGCCGCCGAGCAGGCGCGCCAGCTTGCGCGAGATCGACAGCCCGAGCCCGGTTCCGCCGTGGCGCCGGCCGAGCGAGCCGTCGGCCTGCGTGAAGGGCTCGAACAGCTTGGCCTGCTGCTCGGTGGGGATGCCGATGCCGGTGTCGATCACCTCGAACACGGCGCGCGTGCCCTCGCCGCTCACGCGCACGCGCACCTCGCCCGCGTCGGTGAACTTGATCGCGTTGCCGACCAGGTTCACCAGGATCTGGCGCGCGCGCGTGGGGTCGGTCGCGATCGTCTCGGGCGCGCCCGGCTGCGGCTCGACCACCAGCCGCAGGCCCTTCGCCTCGGCGCGCCCGCGCAGCAGCTCGGCCACCTCGTCGGCGAGCTCGGCGGGGGAGCACGGCCGGATCTCGAGCTGGAGCTTGCCCGACTCGATCTTGGCGGCGTCGAGCACGTCGTCGAGCAGCCGCAGCAGGTGCTCGCCGTTGCGCTTGATCGTGCGCAGTGCGGGCACCACGCGCTCGCTCGGCGCGCCCGACTCGACCTCGAGCAGGAGCTCGTCGGCGAAGCCCAGGATCGCGGTCATCGGCGTGCGGATCTCGTGACTCATGGTGGCCAGGAACTCGGACTTCGCCTGGGTCGCGGCCTGGGCCTCGCGTCGCGCCTGCTCGGCCGCCTGCTTCGCGCGGTGCAGGCTCGCCAAGACCCCCCGCTGGACCTGCCCGGCGGCGGCGCCGAGCAGCGTGCAGGCCGCGGAGACTCCGCACACGATCGGGACGGGCAGAAGCGACCCGGGCGGGAGCGCGAGCTTGCTGCCGAGGTAGATCGCGACGTCCGCGACGCCGATCGCGAGCGACCAGCTGGGCTTCCACGGGGCGAACGCGGCGATCACGACCGGGCTGATCAGCGCGAGCACCGAGTAGGGGTTGTCCCCCGACGGCGACTGCAGCCCGGCGAGCGCGATGTAGCCGTTCGTCACCGCGACCAGCGCGAACAGCATTGCCTCGGGCTGGCGCCGCCCGAACCGGGTGAAGGTCGTGCCGATGCAGGCCCAGAGCAGCGGCTGCACGGCGAGCTGCATCCACAGCACGTGGTCGAGCAGCCAGCCGCCCGCGGTGGCCTGCAGCACGCAGACGAACGGCCCCAGCGTGGCCAGCGCGATGCCGAGCACGCGCGAGCCCACCAGCATCGCGCCCGGCAGCCCCGGCAGCTCGGTGTCGGGCACCGGGCGCAGGTGGCGGCGCAGCCCCTCGTTCACTCTCCGGGCTCCGCGCCCCGCTTCTCGAGCAGCTCGCGCACCAGATCGATCAGTCGCCCGCGGTCGATCGGCTTCGAGAGATACTCGTCACATCCGGCGGCGAGACACTTGTCGCGATCGCCCGCCATCGCCTGCGCCGTGAGCGCGAGGATCGGGGTCGTGACGCCCTCGCGACGCAGCGCCGCAGTGGCCTCGTAGCCGGTCATCAGCGGCATCTGCATGTCCATCACGACCAGGTCGTAGGGCGCGCCCGCCTCGGCGGCGGCGGCGACCTTCTCGCAGGCGATCTGCCCGTCGTTCGCCAGCTCGACCTCGAGCCCCGCGCGGCGCAGCACGCTCGAGATCAGCGCCTGGTTGTCGGGGCCGTCTTCCGCCAGCAGCACCCGCCCGCGCAGCGGCGTCAGCTCGCGCGGCGCCGGCCGCGACACGGCCGGCGTGGTGGGGCGCAGCGCGCCAGTGTTCATGGTGTCGATCAGCCGGACGGATTCCAGCGCGCCGGTCGCGACCGTGGCGCGGAACACGCTGCCGGTCGCCGAGGTGCTCTCCACCATCAGGTCCCCGCCGAGCAGCCGCGCCAGCGCGCGCGAAATGGTGAGCCCGAGGCCCGTGCCGCCGTGCTTGCGCGTGAGCGATGCGTCGCCCTGGGCGAACGCCTCGAAGATGTGCGCCGGGTCTGCCGAGCCGAGGCCGATGCCGGTGTCGATCACGTCGATCGCGAGCAGCGGCGCCGTGCGTTGGCCGTCCACGGGCAGCAGCTCCAGCCGCAGCGTGACGCCACCGTGCTCGGTGAACTTGATCGCGTTGCCGACCAGGTTGACCAGGATCTGGTGCAGCCGTGTCGGATCGGACTGGATCGACTCGGGCACCGAGCCGCGCAGCCGCACGTCGAGGCGGAGCTGCTTCTCGACCGCGCGCGGGCGCAACAGCGCCACCACGTCGGCGACGATGCGCAGCGGGCCGCAGGGAACGTGGTCGACGGTGAGCTTGCCGGCCTCGATCCGCGCGAGGTCCAGGATGTCGTTCACGATCGCGAGCAGGTGGTGGCCGTTGCGCTTCACCGTGATCAGCGCCGGGTCCGGCCCGAGCGACTCGCCGGTGCGCTCGGCCTCGTCGATCAGCTCGTCGGTGAAGCCGAGGATCGCGGTGAGCGGCGTGCGGATCTCGTGGCTCATGTTGGCGAGGAACTCGGACTTCGCCTTGTCGGCGTCGAGCGCGGCGTTGCGGGCGAGGTCGGCGGCCTCGCGCGCGTCCTGCAGCGTGGCCCAGACGAGCCGGTGGCTGCGCGTGGCGAGCGCAGCGGCAGCACCGCTGCCCAGGGCCGCGACGATCGGCACCGGCGCAAACCCGCCGAAGACCGCCTCGAGCAGCGCGATCGCCGCGCCGAGCCCGAGCGCGAACTCCGCCCGGCAGGCGGTGAAGGCGGTGGCGAACACCGGCGCGAACAGCGCGGTCCAGTGCAGCGCCGCTGCGCCGGGCGCGGTGCCGCCATCCGCTCCGATCAGCGCTGCGCTGCCGCAGACCACGGTCGCGAACAACAGCCACTCCACGTGGCGCGTCTTGCTGACGCGGAGCGAGAGCGCGTAGCAGATCCAGATCGCGGGCTGAGCCAGCTGCGGGGCGAACACCCGCGCGGGCGGAAACCCGGCCCAGAGCCCGATTGCGAGGGACAGCGGCAGCAGCACCAGCGCGTGGACGAGCGCCGCCACCCGCACTCCGCGTGCGAGGAGCCGGTCCAGATCGCCGAGCTCTGCGTCAGCGTCCGGCGCGACGAATCTCTGCCACAGGGTCAAGGGGTTCCGCTCGCGGGTTGCCGCGTTTCCCCCCTATCGGCCGGATCCGGGCGCGAATCGACCTCTACAGCTTGAACACCCGGAGCGCGTTCTCGCGCAGAAACTTCGGCCAGACCGCGTCGCGGAAGGGCACATGCGGCAACTCCGCGAAGATCCGGTCCAGCGACAGCCCCATCGGGAAGTAGCCGGCGTACATGACCTTGTCGGCGCCGCGGGTGTTGGCGAAGTCGACGATGTCCTTCGGGTAGTGCCTGGGCGCGAAGGCGCTGGTCATGTAGTACAGGTTCGGCCACTTCAGCATCAGCTTCACCGCCAGCGCCGTCCACGGCTCGGCGCCGTGGCGCATCACGAAGCGGAGCTCGGGAAAGAACCAGCACACCTCGTCGATCCGCTCCACGTGCTGCGGCGCCATCGGCAGGCGCGGGCCGGGGACGCCGCTGCACACGCACACGGGCAGGTCGAGCTCGACCGCCTTGGCGTAGATCGGATAGAAGCGCTTGTCGTCGATCGGCACCTGGGGGCACAGCCCCGACGGGAACGCGGTCAGCGCCTTGAGGCCGAAGCGCTGGTGCAGCGCCGCGATCTTGCGCACCTCGTCCATGCCGTTGTTCGGGTTCACCTCGTAGCTGGCGAAGAAGCGCTCGGGATGCTCCTTCAGCGCGCGGATCGACGCGTCCGCGCCGTCGTCGACGGAGATCATCGCGCGCTCGATGCCGTGCTTGTCCATTTCGGACACGACCAGCTTCAGCAGATCCGTGCCAGGGGCAAAGCCGGGGATGTTCCGGAACATGTACTCCGCCGGCATCTCGAACTGCTCGCGGCTCTCGCGGTCGCGCAGCAGCGGCTTCATGAACTCGTACCAACGGCTGGTGTCGTCGGTCGGGATCGCGAGCATCAGGTCGATCACTCCGATCCCGCTCGGCATGGGCATGGCGACTCCTCCGTTTGCCATTCTGACACGCGCCCCCGTAGCATCGCAGGCGCATGGGACCGCTGGCGGGACTGCGCATCCTCGAGATCGCGGGCATCGGCCCCGGCCCGTACTGCGCGATGGTGCTGTCCGACATGGGCGCCGAGGTGCTGCGCATCGAGCGCACCGCGAACGTGCGGCCCGGCGACGCGCGCTACGACCTGCTCTCGCGCGGACGGCGCTCGATCGCGGTCGACCTGAAGCAGCCGGACGGCGTGGCCACGGTGCTGCGGCTGTGCGAGCGCGCGGACGGGCTGCTCGAAGGGTTCAGACCCGGCGTGATGGAGCGGCTGGGGCTCGGGCCGGACGTCTGTCTCGCGCGGAACCCGCGCCTGGTCTACGGCCGCATGACCGGGTTCGGACAGACCGGACCGCTGGCGCAGGCGGCGGGACACGACATCAACTACATCGCGCTCGCCGGCGCGCTGGCGCCGATCGGGCGCAAGGGCGCCGCACCGACGCCGCCGCTCAACCTGGTCGGTGACTTCGGCGGAGGGGGCCTGTTGCTGGCGTTCGGCATGGTCTGCGCGCTGCTCGAGCGAGTGACTTCCGGCAAGGGCCAGGTGGTCGACGCCGCGATGGTGGATGGCGCCGCGGCGCTGATGACCGTGTTCCACGGCGCCCAGCAGTCCGGCTTCTGGAACGACGCGCGAGGGACCAACATGCTCGACAGCGGCTCGCACTTCTACGACGCCTACGAGACCGCCGACGGCGAATTCGTGGCGATCGGAGCGATCGAGCCGCAGTTCTACGCCGAGCTGTTGAAGCGGACCGGTGTAGCGGCGGAGTCGCTGCCGCCGCAGCTCGACCGCGCGCGCTGGCCCGAGGCGAAGGCCGCGTTCGAGAAGCTGTTCAAAACCCGCACGCGCGAGGAGTGGTGCGAGCTCCTCGAAGGCAGCGACGCCTGCTTCGCGCCTGTGCTGTCGATGGCCGAGGCGCGGCGCCATCCGCACAACATCGCGCGCGCGGCCTTCACGAGCGTCGCCGGCGTCGAGCAGCCGCGGCCCGCCCCGCGCTTCAGCCGCACCGACTCCGCCGTGTCGCGGCCGCCGGCGCGGCCCGGCGAGCACACCGATCTCGTGCTGTCCGAGTGGGGCTTCGCTGCCGGCGAGATCGCGGCGCTGCGCGCGTCGAAGTCGATCGCCTAGGTGGTGAGCAGCTTCTCTTCGACGAAGCGCTGGATCGAGTGCCCGTGGGGCGGAGCGACTTCGCTCCACACCAGCGCGGTCTCGCTCGCGCGCCGGTAGACGGTGCGGCCGGAGATCTGCACCCGGCCGAAGTTCGGCAGGTCGAAGTCGACCGTGACCTGGCCGTTCTCGAGCGGGGGCCCTTCGCGCCAGAGCAGACAGCCGTCGCGGGAGAGCGAGACCAGCTGCGCGTCCCAGCTCCCCGCCTCGCTCTTGCAGTGAGCCGGAAGGCTGGTGCTGACACGCGCGCTCGCGCGCGGCGTCGGCTCGAGCGCGAGCTGGATCACCCGGTACAGCGCGTGGAAGGTCGCCGGCCGCTCGATCAGCCCGACGATCGGCATGCGCGTGGGATGCGGCGCGCCCCGCGGCGCGAGCGCGAGCCACGGCGTCGACGGCGGAATGCCGATGCCCTCGCATTCGAGGTCGGCGATCGCCAGGTCGGGGGCGTTGGCGACGCTCTGCGACATCTCCGCCCAGCGCTCCACCGAGACGATCGAGTAGCCGGCGCGCGAGAGGGTGATGCGTGCGAGCGGCGCGTAGCTCTCGGGAGGCGCGAGCGACAGGATCAGCGGTGCGGAATCTCTGCGGTGCACGGGGCTCTCTTCGGTCTACACCGGAGAGTGTATTAGCGTCCTAGCGCATCACCGCGCCACCGTCGACGACGAAGGACTCCCCGGTCACGAACGACGCGCGGTCCGAGCACATCCACACCACGGCTTCGGCGATCTCGTCCGGCGTGCCGAGCCGCCCGCCGGGCTGGCTGGCCAGGATCGCCTTCTCGATCCGCGGGTCCTTGGCGATGTGCACGCGCAGCGCGGGCGTGTCGACGCTGCCGGGGCAGATCGCGTTGATGCGCACGTTGGTGCGCGCGTTCTCGAGGGCGGCGGTCTTGGTCAGTCCGAGCAGGCCGTGCTTCGCGGCCGCGTAGTGCGCCAGCCCCGGCACCGCGATCAGACCGGCGCCCGAAGCGGTGTTCACGATCGCGCCGCCGCCCTGCTGCACCATGATCGGGATCTCGTACTTCAGGCAGTAGAAGACGCTGGTCAGGTTGAGCGCGATCACGTGGTCCCAGTCGTCGCGCGCGATCTGGTGCGTGGCGCCGCCGATGCCCGGACCTCCCGCGTTGTTGTGCGCGCAGTCGAGCCTGCCGAAGTGCTCGACCGTGCCCAGCACCAGCGACTCGATCTCGCCCACGCGCGTCACGTCGCAGCGGCGGAACGCAGCCTCGCCGCCCGCCTTCGCGATCTCCTCCGCCACCTTCTCGCCCGCGGGGTTTGCGTCGGAGACCATCACCTTGGCGCCTTCGCGCGCGAACGCGAGCGCGCTGGCGCGGCCGATGCCCTGCGCCGCGCCCGTGACCAGCGCCACCTTGCCCTGGACGAGCCCGCTCACAGCGCCACCGTGGCGGTGCCGACCACCGGCGACTCGCTCGCTTCGTTCACGATCGTGAGGTCGATCTCGACCGTGCGCTCGGCGTCGTTCTTGTCGGTGACCACGCCGCCCGCGCGCGGCTTCGAGTCGACCAGCACCGGCGCGCGGAACACCGTGTCGATGCGCACGATGCGCGCCGTCGGCGCCCAGCGGTGGATCACCGCCGCGAGGATGCCCTGGCTCATGATCCCCGGCACGATCGCACCCGGCAGACCCTGCTTGCGCGCCGCGTCGTGGTCGGTGAAGCGCTCGAAACTCATGCCCGCCGCGACGACGAAGCGCTTCACGTTCGCGAGCGACACGTCGGGGTGGAGCGGCGGCAGCTCCTCGCCGAACTCCACCGCCTCGTAGCTCCGCCCGCTCATGCGCCCGCCCTCTGCACCATGCGCCAGTCGACGATCGACACCGGCTCGCCGCGCTGGTTGCTGAACTCCATGCGGTGCACGATGAAGACCATCGTGCCCGACCGCCCCGTCTTGGTGTAGACGTCGTGGATCTTGCTGCGGGCGGTGATCCGGTCGCCCGGCAGGATCGGGCGCAGCGCCTGCACGCACTTGCCAGCGTCGAAGCCGTAGCCGCTGGAGAAGCGGGGGAAGTCGTCCGGCAGGATGCGCCGTCCCACGTAGCGCGCCGTGAAGGTCGGCACCGCGCGGAAGTCCGGGTGGCCTGGCTCGGTGAACTGCGCCGCGGTCTCGCCGCACGCCAGCGCGAAGTCGCGCAGGTCGTCCGGCTTGATCTCGAACTCGACCGTGTCGAAGGTCGAGCCCGCCCAGTCGCGCTTCAGCTTTTCGACGTCGATTTCCACGACAGTGCCTCGAACTCCCCGGCGCGCAGCGCCTCGACCAGCTCCGCGGCGCTGCGGACCGGGCCGGGGAAGCTCGTCACGCAGCGGCCGATGTGACTCACGATGTGCGCGTCGCTCCCGCCCACGCCGAGATAGCCGCGCTCCTCGGCCAGCGCCAGCGCGCGCTCGTCCTCGCTGGCGCGGCTGCCGCCGTTGCGGGTCTCGACGATGCGCACGCCCGCGACCGCGCCCTTCGCCTCGAAGTGCGCGCACATGCCCACGCGCGGCCGGCCGGGGTGGCAGGGCACCGCGATGCCGCCGCAGCGCTCGGCCGCTTCGAGCACCAGGCCGAGCGGCAGGTCGATGCGCGCGAAGTCGAACGCCCGCTGCATCGCCTCGTTCACGCCGTACACCAGCACGTGGCCGTAGTCAGTCTCGACCTCGCTCGCCTTCAGGATCGCGAGCCCGTATTCGTCGGCGAGCGTCTTGTAGTCGGACGCCGCGTCGAACTGGCGGTGCTCGGACAGGACGAATCCGTCGAGCGGGATCTCGCGCTTGCGGATCCACTGGCAGTAGTTCTCGACCTTCGCGCGGCCGTCGTCGGACGCGATCGAGTGGTTGTGCAGGTCGAGGATCATGCCGGGCGGAACACCGGCACGCCGAGGCCGTCGCTGCCGGTGCGGAACTCCGCGCGCACGGGCAGGCCGATGCGCACGGCGTCTGGCGCGCAGCCGACCACGTTGCTGAGGATGCGCGGGCCTTCCTCGAGCTCGATCCAGGCGAGCACGTAGGGTACGGCGTCGCGGAAGGGCGGCACCTGGTTCTGCTCGGTCACGGTGAACGTGTAGACGCTGCCGCGGCCGGACGCCACGAAATGCTCGATCGGCCCGAGGCAGCGCGCGCACTGCGCGCGCGGGCGGTGCTGCACGGCGTTGCAGGCGCGGCAGCGCTGCAGCACCAGCTCGCCGCGGCCCGCGCCCTCCCAGTAGCCGCGCGTCTCCCAGTCGGCGGTCGGACGCGGGTTGTCGAGCTCGCGCGCCACGGTTCAATCCCTCGCCAGGAGCAGCGTCGCGCCGCTGTGCGCGACGCCGAGCGTCCCGCCGGTGCCGTGCACCAGCGCCACTTCAGCGCCGGCGACCTGCCGCTCGCCGCACTCGCGGCGCAGCTGCTTCGTCGCTTCGATCACCAGGAAGATCCCGCGCATGCCCGGGTGGTTCGACGACAGGCCGCCGCCGTCGGGATTCAGCGGCAGCGCGCCACCCAGGCCGATCCGCCCGCCCGAGACGAACGTCCCGCCCTCGCCCGGCTTGCAGAAGCCCAGGTTCTCGAGCGTCACCAGCACGGTGATGGTGAACGAGTCGTAGATCATGCACAGGTCGACGTCGTCGTGGCTCACGCCAGCCATGCGGAACGCCTGGGTGCCCGACTGCTTCGCCGCGATGGTGAGGAGATCGGGCGCGCCGGTCTCCTGGTGGCACACCGCCTCGCCGCAGCCCAAGAGCGTCACCACCGGCTTCGCGAGGTCGCGCGCCCGCTCGGCGCTGGTCACGATCACGGCGCCGCCGCCGTCGCTGATGATGCAGCAGTCGAGCAGGTGCAGCGGCCGCGAGATCACCCGGCTCTCCAGCACGTCGGACACCGTGATCGGCTTGCGCATCTTGGCGTTCGGGTTCAGCCCGGCGTGGCGGCGCATGGTGACGGCGATCTCGGCCAGCTGCTCCGAGCTCGTGCCGTACACGTTCATGTGTCGCTGCGCGACCAGCGCGTAGCTGCCCACCGTGGTGAGCCCGTAGGGCGAGACGAACGACGCCCCCGCGTCGCGCCCGCCGCCCATGCCGGTGCCGATCGCGAGCGCGTTCGACGCCGCGGTGCTGCCGTAGAGGATCAGCGCCACCTCGCACAGCCCCGCGTGGATCGCCGCGGCCGCGTGACTCACGTGGGCGACGAAGGACGATCCGCCGATGTTCGTGCCGTCGAGCCAGCGGGGCTTCAGGTTCAGATACTCCGCCAGCGACACGATGCCCATCGGACCCATCGACATGCTCGCCGCGAGCAGACCGTCGACGTCGCGCAGCTCGAGCCCGCAGTCCGCGAGCGCGCCGCGCGCCGACTCGGCCATGATCTGGAACTCGGTCTTGTCCGGCGCCCAGCGCGTCGGGTGCTCGTAGACGCCGGCGATCGCGATCTTGCGCGAGAGGCTCATCGCGCGAGCTCTCCCAGGAACGCGAGCAGGGCGTCGGCGAACGCCGCCGGCTGCTCGAGCGGGACCCGCGTGCCGCACTTCGGAATCACCGCCAGCCGCGCGCCGGGGATGCCGGCCGCCAGCGCGTCCGAGTCGCGCCGGTTCTGCGCGTCCTCGTCGCCGACGACCACCAGCGTCGGGCAGCGCACCCGCGCCAGCTCGTTCGCGCGGTCGAATGCGCGCACCGCGAGCCAGTTCTGGTGCACCACGCGCGGGTCGGTCTTGAGCTCCTCCATGAACCCGCGGCGCATGACGTCGGGCGACGCCGACGCCGCATAGCCCGCGCGCTCGAACTCGCGGCGGGCCTTGCCTTCGCTGATCGCGCGCCAGCGCTCGACCAGCGCGTCCGGAACCGCGGCGTGCGCGGAGCCGGTGACGAGCACGAGCGCGCGCACCAGCGCCGGCGCCTCGAGCGCGGTCTCGAGCGCGACCATTCCGCCCATCGCGCCGCCGAGCAGGACACAGCGCTCCACCCGCAGCGCCGACAGCAGGCCGCGCGTGTGGCGCGACATGGCCGCGATCGAGCCGAGCGGGTCCAGCCCGCCCGAGCGGGCGTGCCCGGGCAGATCGAAGGCGAGCGGCGAGTGCGCCTTCGCGAGCGCGTCCAGCGTCTCGGCGAAGAAGCCGCTGTTCGCAGCCTGACCGTGGAGACACACGACCGTCTCACCGCGCGACAGCTCGGGCGGCTTCTCGGGCAGGGTCGTCGCTCCGACGTGCCGCACGAAGGTCGCGATTCCGTCGACCTGAACGTACTTCTCCGGCACCGGGCGAGCCTACAGGGGGCGCGCGGAGGGTGTCAAAAGCGACCACGGCCGGCGTGTTCGCGACGTATACTCCGCGGTCATGCGCAGAACCGCCACCACCCGCGTGCTCGTGCTCGGCTTCCTCGTGCTCGCGTCCGCCTGCGGGCGCGGGCGGCCGGGAGCGCAGGCGCCGCGCCATGTCGATCCCGCTTCGGCGCGCGAGACGAGCTCGGGCACGGTGATCGGGTTCTCCGAGAGCCCGAAGACGTTCACCTGGCTGGGCATCCCGTTCGCGAAGCCACCGGTGGGCGAGCTACGCTGGCGCGCTCCGCAGCCGCCGGATGCCTGGACCGGCGTGCGCGACGCGCTCGCGCTCGGCTCGGCCTGCCCGCAGATGGCCAACCCGCTCGGCGACCAGCCCGACGCCAAGAAGGGCAGCGTGATCGGGCACGAGGACTGTCTGGTTCTCAACGTCTACGCGCCGCGCAGCTCGGCGGACGAGGCGGCGACGCGGCGGCTGCCCGTGATGTTCTGGATCCACGGCGGCGGCAACAGCGTCGGACACGCCGGCTCCTACGACGGCAGCTCGCTCGCGGGCACCTACAACGTGGTGGTGGTGACCGCGAACTACCGGCTCGGCCCGCTCGGCTGGTTCCGCCAGGAAGCGCTGCTCGCGGACGCCGAGAACGACGACGAGCGCTCGGGGAACTGGGGCACGCTCGACCAGATCCGCGCGCTCGAGTGGGTGCGCGACAACGCGGCGACCTTCGGCGGCGATCCCAACAACGTGACGATCTTCGGCGAGTCCGCGGGCGGGACCGACGTGATGGCGCTCCTGCTCTCGCCGCGCGCGGCGGGCCTGTTCCACCGCGCGATCTCGGAGAGTGGCGGCACCAACAGCGCCGAGCTCGCGCGCGCGGAGAACATGGTCGACGATCCGACGCCCGGCGACGCGCAGTCGTCGGGCGAGGCGGCGCTGCGGATCCTCTTCCCCGGCGCTGCGCGAGACGACGCCCGCAAGCGCGTCGAGGCGCTGCGGCCGAGCGAGCGCGCGTCGCGGCTGCGCAGCGCGGAGCTCGGCACGGTCTTCGCGGCCTACGGCGGCGGCCAAGAGCGAATGGGCGGGATGCTCGATCTGCCCATGGTCTTGCGCGACGGCGCCGTGATCCCCGCCGAGGACGCGCTGCAGCTGTTCGAGCAGGGCCGCTTCAACCGCGTGCCGGTGATCCTGGGCAGCAACCGCGACGAGCTGAAGCTCTTCTTCTTCGGCGACCCCCGGCAGGTGCGCTGGTGGTTCGGCTTCCTGCCGCGGATGCGCGACCCCAAGCGCTACGAGCTCGGCGCGCAGTACGGAACCCTGAGCTGGAAGCGCGGCAGCGTCGACGCTCCTGCACAGGCAATGAAGCAGACGCCCGGCTCGGAGGTGTACGCGTACCGCTTCGACTGGGACGAAGAGCCGTCGTTCCTGGGCAGCGACTTCTCGAAGCTGCTCGGCGCGGCCCACGGACTGGAGATCCCGTTCGTGTTCCGCGACTTCGAGGGCAATCCGTTCGGGAGGATGTTCACCGAGCGCAACCGCGCCGGACGGGAACAGCTCGCAGACGACATGTCGTCCTACTGGGCGCAGTTCGCCTACGCGGGCGTGCCCGGCCGCGGTCGCAGCGGGCAGCTGCCGGAGTGGAAGCCGTGGGACACCGCCGACGGCGCGGACAAGTTCATCGTGTTCGACACCCACGCGGACGGCGGCGTGCGGATGGACAGCCACGAGGTCACCAAGAGCGTGATCCTGGGCCAGCTCGCGCACGACTCGCGCGCGGACGAGGCGCTGCGCTGCGAGATCTTCCAGCAACTGGTCGAGCACCAGGCCGCGCAGCCCGACGACCGGGCGGCGGCGGGCTGCAGCGAGAAGGGGCTCGCCAGCGTGGCGGAGCGCTAGCCGAGCTCGAGGCCAGCGAGCTCGCCCTTGTCGCGCCAGTCCTTCAGCAGCAGGAAGAACTGGATCGAGCCGGCACCGAAGAAGCCGTTCTGCGCCGCCAGGTCGGAGAGCCGCCCCTCGTTGTTGTAGTAGCCCGGCGTGCATGCCTCGAGGAACTCGCGCTCCATGCGCGCGAAGGCGATGATCGTCTGCACCCACTGCTCCTCGGCTTCGGGCGAGACCTCGAGCGTGCGCAGCCCGCGATCGAGCGCCTGGCGCACGATGTACGCGACGTGCTTGCTCTGCTCGTCCAGCGCGTGCGGGTAGTTCACGGTGAAGCCGCTCTGCTGCGGGCCCATGATGAAGCAGTTCGGGAAGCCGCGGCTGTGCATGCCGTGCAGCGTGCGCACGCCCTTGGCCCACTTCTCGGTGAGTGACTCGCCGTCGCGCCCGTAGATCTCGTAGCCCGCGCGGCGGGTGTAGTCGGTGCCGACCTCGAACCCGGTGGCGTAGATCAGGCAGTCGAGCTCGACCTCGACGCCGTTCGCGACCACGCCCTTCTCGGTGATGCGCTCGACGCCCTTCCCCTGCGTGTCGACGAGCGTCACGTTCGGGCGGTTGAAGGTCTCGAGGTACTCGTCGTGGAAGCACGGCCGCTTGCAGAACTGCCGGTACCAGGGCTTGAGCGCGTCTGCGGTGGCGGGGTCGCGCACGACCGTGTCCACGCGCGCGCGCACCTGGTTCATCTTCTCGAAATCGGCGAGCTCCATCGTCTTGCCGACGTCCGCCGCCGCGCCCTGGTCCTGCTGCACCATGATCAAGAGCTTGCGAATGATGTCGGTCCAGCCGTCGCCGACCAGGTCCTCTTCCTGGAACCCGCCCGAGACCAGGATGTTGAAGTTGTCCATCCGGTGCTTGTGCCAGCCCGGCCGGAGGCTCTTCGCCCACTCGGGATCGGTCGGCCGGTTGTTGCGCACGTCGATCGACGAGGGCGTGCGCTGGAACACGTACAGCTGCCCAGCCGCCTCGCCCAGGTGCGGCACGCACTGCACCGCGGTCGCGCCGGTGCCGATGATGCCGACGCGCTTGCCGCGCAGCCCGGAAAGGTTCCCGTTCGAGTCACCGCCGGTGTAGCCGTAGTCCCAGCGGCTGGTGTGGAACGAGTGACCGCGGAACGACTCGATCCCGGGGATGCCCGGCAGCTTCGGGCGGTTCAGCGGCCCGTTCGACATGACCACGAAGCGCGCGCGCATGCGGTCGCCGCGGTTGGTCCGGATGATCCAGCGCGCGGCGTCCTCGTCCCAGCGCAGCTCGCTGACCTCGGTCTGGAAGCAGGCGTTGCGGTAGAGGTCGTATCTCCGGCCGATCGCCTGGCTGTGCGCCAGGATCTCGGGCGCGCGGGTGTACTTCTCCTTGGGGACGTAGCCGACCTCTTCGAGCAGCGGCAGGTAGATGTAGGACTCGACGTCGCACTGGGCGCCCGGGTAGCGGTTCCAGTACCAGGTGCCGCCGAAGTCGCCGCCCTTCTCGATCAGGCGCAGGTCGTCGATGCCGGCGTCGCGCAGGCGCGCGCCCACGAGCAGCCCGCCGAAGCCGCCGCCGATCACCGCGACGCCGACCTCGTCTTCGAGCGGCGCGCGGCTGAAGCCGGGCGCGACGTACGGGTCGTCGATGTAGTGCGCGAAGGCACCCGCCATGTTCAGGTACTGGTCGTTCGCGTCGGCGCGCAGGCGCTTGTCGCGCTCCGCGCGGTACCTGGCCCGCAGCGCTTCGGGATCGAATGCCAGCTCGCTCGACATGCCCTGTCCTCCCCGCGCCATTCTGCCGGGCCGGCGCAGCCGTTTCAAAAGCCGCCCCCGCTAGATTCCGAAGCGAGAGCTCGGAGGTGTCGCCAACTCTTGAACGATCGGCTCGCAGTCCACGGCGGCGCTCCCGTGCGCACGCGCCCCTGGCCGCGCTGGCCCGAGCACGGCGCGCCGGAGCGCGCGGCGCTCTTGCGCGTGCTCGAGAGCGGGAGCTGGGGCGGCTTCCCCAGTCCCAACCGCGAGGCGGAGGCCTTCGCCGCCGAGTTCTCGCGCTTCATCGGCGTGGGCCACACCGTGCTGTGTGCAAACGGCACCTTCTCGCTCGCGCTGGCACTGCAGGCTGCGCGCGTTCCGCCCGGCTCGGAGGTGATCACCTCGGCCTACACCTTCGTGGGGACCGCCGGCGGGATCCTCGCCGCGGGCTGCATCCCCGTGCTCGCCGACGTCGATCCGGACAGCTATTGCGTCGACCCGCGCGCGGTCGAGGCGGCGGTCACGCCGCGCACCGCCGCGATCCTGCCGGTGCACCTCGCCTGCGCGCTCGCCGACATGGATGCGCTGGGCGAGATCGCCCGCCGCCGCGCGTTGCTCGTGGTCGAGGACTGCGCGCACGCGCACGGAGCGAAATGGCGCGGGCGCGGCGCCGGGGCGCTGGGCGACCTCGGCTCGTTCTCGATGCAGAGCTCGAAGCTCCTCACCGCGGGCGAGGGGGGCGCGGTCACCACCGGCGACGCCGCCTTCGCCGCGCGGCTCGCGTCGCTGGTGAACTGCGGCCGCAAGGAGCCCGGCGCCGATGCGTTCCCCGAGCGGCTGCTCGGCCACAACCTGCGCATGACCGAGTGGCAGGCAGCGGTGCTGCGCGCGCAGCTCGAGCGCCTGCCCGAGCAGAACGCGCGCCGCGAGCGGAACCTCGCCGTGCTCGAGCGCGAGCTGGCGCACCTGCCCGGGCTGCGGGCGCTCTCGCGCGACCCGCGGGTGACCGCGCGCGCCGCGTACCAGTTCGTGCTGCGCGTGGACCGGCGCGCGTTCGCCGACGTGCCGCGCGACCAGCTGGTGCTGGCGCTGCGCGCGGAGGGCGTGCCCTGCTCGGGCCGGTTCTACACGCCGCTGGCCGAAGACCCGCTGTTCGCGCCCGACCCGCTCACCAACCTCGCGACACGCTCCGGTGTCGGCTACGACCCGGCGGCCTTCCCGGTCGCGCACCGCGCGGCGTTCGAGGAGTCGCTCTGGCTGCCGCACGAGCTGTTCCTGGGCGGCGAGTCCGACGTCGCCGACCTGCTCGCGGCGCTGGCCCGGGTGCAGGCGCGCGCGGGCGAGCTGCGCGACCGCCCGGCAGAGGGGCCGGTGAGCCGGCGCTGAGAGGCCGCCTGCTTCCGGTTCCAATGATCCCGTAAGCTTCTTTCGCTGCATGGATTCTTTTGCAGTAACCGAACTTGCATTCGGTTTTGTCGCGGCGTAGAGTGCGCCCCCGATGCCCCGTTCTCCTCGCGGCTCCGTGGTCCGGCTCGAGCGCGCGCGCCCGCAGGCGCGCGGCGTGGCCACGCGCCGCCGTGTGCTCGCCGCGGCGGAGCTCCTGTTCTCGCGCGGCGGCTACGAGGCGACCGGCATGGCCGACGTCGCGGAGCGCGCGAGCGTCGGCGTCGGAACGCTCTACCACCACTTCCCCGACAAGCGGGCGCTGCTGCTCGCGCTGATCGACGACTGGGGCGACCGCGAGCTCGCGCACGCGCGCGGCCGCCACGATCAGGAAGTCGAGCGCTTCCTGTCGGAGCACGCGCGCGCGGCGTTCGCCGAAGACCTGCGCAACAGCTACCAGCGCCTGCGCCGCGAGGGAGGCTTCTACCTGGTGCTGCTCGAGCTCGCCGAGCGCGACTCCGACGTGCGCCAGCGGCTGTTGCGCATCAACCAGCTGCTCGACGAGCGGCTGCGCGACATGCTCGCGTTCGGCCAGAAGCGCGGCACGATCCGCGCCGCGATCGACCCGCTCGCCGCCGCGGTGCTGATGCGCCGCTCGATCGCCGCCGCGGCGACCGAGGTGTTCGTGCACCGCATGACCGATCCCGCCCCCGAGCGCGTGCTCGAGGGAATCATCGACATGATCTGCCGCTACATCTTCGCCTAGGAGGAGTCCCTGATGGCCACGCAGCCCGTTGCTCCCCGCCTCGACTGGCAGGTGCTCGACACCTACAAGACGCCGATGGAGATCGCCTGGCAGTTCGACTACGAGATCGGCATCGACAAGCTGCGCAACCTGTACTCGAAGGCCAAGCAGTTCCAGTGGGACGGCGAGCAGAAGCTCGACTGGTCGACCGAGGTCGATCCGTCCAAGCCGATCGTGGGCGAGGACCGCTTCATGTTCCTGCGCATGCCGTTCATTCAGCGGCTGTCGCAGTCGCAGCGCGAGGCGTTCACCGCGCACGCGACCGCGCAGCTGCTGTCGCAGTTCCTGCACGGCGAGCAGGGCGCGCTGATGACCGCGGCCGCGGTGACCCATGCGGTGCCCGACTACGAGGCCAAGCTCTACGGCGCCACCCAGACCATGGACGAGGCCCGACACGTCGAAGTGTACGAGCGCTACGTGCGCAAGCTCGCGATCGTGTACCCGATCTCCCCCTGGCTGAAGGAGATCATCGACCTCACGCTCTCGGCCGACCACTACGTGAAGATCCTGATCGGCATGAACATGGTGGTCGAAGGGCTCGCGCTCGCGGCCTTCCACAACATGCGCCGCCAGGCCACCTGCCCGCTGCTCAAGGAGCTGACCCACTACGTGCTGCAGGACGAGTCGCGCCACGTCGCCTTCGGCAACGTCTACGTGAAGGAGACGATCGCGGGGATGCACCCCGACGAGCGCGAGGACGTGGCGCAGTTCGCCTTCGACGCGGTGAAGAGCATGGTGGACTCACAGGGAGGCGTGGACGGCCGGGGCCAGCGCAAGGGCGACCCGGGCTTCTTCAAGGTGCTCGAGCACGTCGGCATCGACCCCCAGGACTTCCTGAAGGGCCTGGTCGAGGCGGGCGCCGCGGGCATCAACGCCAAGCTGCCGCCGGGGCACATCCACAGCTTCAAGGACCTGATGATGCCGGCGCTGGTGCGCGTGGGCGCGGTGACTCCCCGCACCCGCGAGCTGTACAAGCAGCACGACATCCCGGTCTGGGAGGACGCGAGCGTGCTCGAGTCGTTCGAAGACTCGAACACTGGCGACATCGTGATCCCGGAGAGCGCGCACTAGCCGCGGAACGTCGGAGCACCGAGCCGCGTCGCGCTCCGCGCAGAACCCGCCGCTCGCGGTCGCGAGTACGCTGCACGCTCGAGTCCGATTGACTTCGCTCGGCTGCGCCTCGCTGCGCGCACCTGCGGCGCTTGCGTCCTCGCTCGGGACGGCCCTCGCTCGGACTACCCGAGCCATCGGGAGCGGACGAGAAGACCGGGCTCCGGAGCGAATCGCCACGGCCCAATATTCCGTTGGTTCTGCACGGAGCGCGATGCGCCTGGCAGCTCCTGCGCTGGCGGCGGGCAATGCCGAAGCCCATGCTTCCCGCATGTCTGAGCACCGGGCTACGGCTCGCTGGATGCGCGGCGAGAAGTCGTTCACGTACGAGACGTACCCGCGCACACATCGCTGGGTTTTCGGCGGGGGCGCCGAGCTGGATGCCTCTTCTGCGCCCGAGTATCTCGGCGACGCTGCCCTGCCCAACCCGGAAGAAGCGCTGGTGATGGCGCTGTCGAGCTGCCACATGCTCTCGTTCCTGGCGATCGCGGCGCGCAAGCGGCTCACCGTCGACTCCTATGAGGACGCCGCGGTCGGGCACATGGAGAAGAACGCAGAGGGCCGGCTCGCGGTGACCCGCGTCGAGCTGCACCCGCGCGTGGTGTTCTCGGGGGCGAACCGGCCGAGCCGCGACGAGCTCCAGAAGCTGCACGAGCAGGCGCACCACGTCTGCTTCATCGCGAACTCCGTGAAGACCGAGGTCACGGTCGTCCCGCTAGACTGAGCCGCGATGCGGCCCGAGAGCGCGAGCTGGAACGGCTACGTCGAGGACACGATCGTGGTCGATTGGCAGACGCCGGCGATCGTGGCGTGGGCGCGCGGGCTGGCGCAGGGGCGCACGGGCGACGAGGAGAAGGCGCGCGCCTGCTACGCGTTCGTGCGCGACGAGATCGCGCACACCGCCGATGCCGGGGGCGACGCACTTCCGTGTCGGGCGAGCGAGGTGCTGGCCGCGGGCACGGGGATCGGCTTCGCGAAGAGCCATCTGCTGGCTGCGCTGCTGCGTTCGCTCGGGATCCCGGCCGGCTTCTGCTACCAGGTGGTGCGCCGCGATCCGGCCGAGCCGGAGCAGGTGCTCTACGGCTTCAACGGGGTGTGGCTGGCGAGCCGCGAGCGCTGGATCCAGCTCGACGCGCGCGGCAACCGGCCCGGGCTCGACGCGCAGTTCTCGATCGACCCGCCTCGGCTCGCGCGCAGCGCGGATCCCACGCTGGGGGAGTTCGTCTACCCGTGGATCTACACCCGGCCGGCGCAGGTCGTGGTCGACCTGCTCTCGCGCAACAAGAGCCTGGCGCGCATCGCCGAGCACATCCCGGACGAGCTGCCGGGAGTCGCGAGGCCGGTCGCCGAGCCCGCTAGCGTCCCTTGAACGCGGGCTTGCGCTTCTCCAGGAAGGCGCGCACGCCTTCCTTGTAGTCCTCGCTGTCGTAGCAGGCTGCGACCGCCGCCTCGACCCGCGCCAGGTCGCGCCGGTCGGGATCGCGGCCGAGCTCGCGCGCGGCGATCTTCGCACTGCGCAGCGTGAGCGGCGCGTTCGCGGCGATCCGGTCCACCGTCTCGCGCACCAGCGCCTCGAGCGCGTCCTTGGGCGAGATCGCGTTCACCAGCCCCATGGCCAGCGCCTCGTCGGCGCTGTAACGCCGTGCGGTGTAGAGGATCTCGAGTGCGCGCGCAGAGCCGACCAGCCGCAGCAGCGGCTCGAGCAGCCCGGGCGAGTAGCCGAGCCCGAGCCGCGCGGCCGGGATGGCGAAGCGCGCGTCGTCGGAGGCGAAGCGCAGGTCGGCGGTCAGCGCGAGCGCCACGCCTCCACCGACGCAGAAGCCGTGGATCATCGCGACCAACGGCTTGTCGAGCCCGGTGAGCGCCCGGAAGGCCAGAGCGGACTCGCGGTCGTAGTCGGCGCCGCCGCCTCCGCCCTTGCGCCGCTCCTCGAACTCGGAGATGTCGGCGCCCGACACGAACGCGGTCTCGCCGGCGCCGCGCAGCACCACCACGCGCACGTCGGGGTCCTTGGCGAAGGCCTCCACCGCGCCGGGGATCTGCCGCCACATCTGCGCCGACACGGCGTTGCGGCGCTCCGGGTGGTCGAAGACGATCCAGCCGATCGCGCCATCCTTGTCCAGTCCCACCGTTCCGCTCATCGCGGACGGAGTCTAACAGAGCCCCGGCGCGCGGCTCGCGGTCCGCGCTGCGACAACGGCGACTCTCTCGCCAGCGACATCTAAAGGCGCTCTCATCGCCTCCCGATTCGAGGCCATGCGCATGTTTGGCAGGACATGAGCGGCGAGGCCACTGCGCCCGTGCTGTTGCTCGACGACGGCGAGCTCGAGTCGGTCCGGCTCCTGCTCGAAGACCTCGGCGCGGACTACCGGCGCGTACACTCGCGCGACTTCGCCGGCGGCGGCGCGTCGCCGACGCAGCTGTTGATCGCGACCGCTCGGCTCGCCCACGCACTGCGGATCGAGCGCGGGCTCACCCCCGCTCCCGACCGCGCCGCCTGGTTTGTGTTCGTCTCCGGGGACTCGAAGACCCAGCGCAACCTGCTGCAGAAGGCCGGCTTCGACTTCATGATCCGCGAGCCGGTGCATCCGGCGGCGCTGCGCGTGCTGCTGCAGCGCGCGCTCTTCCGCGGCAGCGACACCCGCCGTGCGCCGCGCGTCGCCTGTGGCCACGAGGTGCGCTACCGCACGGGCTTCTGGCCGCGCAAGGCGATGCTGGTCGACCTGTCGCCGCGCGGCTGCAGGCTGTTGACCGCCCACCCGCTCGCGGAGAAGAGCGCGGTCACGATCGAGATCCCACGCGAGCTGGCCGGCGGCAAGCGCCTGCGGCTGAAGGGCCACGCCGTGCGCGTGTCGCCCGCGGACCGCGAGGGCGGCGTGCGCGCCGAGCTCTCCGTGGGCGTGCGCTTCGCGGAGCTCGACTCGACGCAGGCGAAGCAGCTGCGCGCGGTGCTGGCGGAGCGGGTGATCGGGCCCGCGTCCCTCGGCGCCGCGGTCTCCTACAGCCCCCCGGTCGCGAAGCCCGCGACCGGCGGGGCCGCGCCAGTCGCCGTCGCCGCGCCTGCCGCTCCGCCGCAGCGCAGGCGGCGCGTGAACCGCCGCGCGCGCTTCGGCAAGCAGGTCCACGCCGTGGAGGGCGAGGACTCCTACATGATCCTGTGTCGCGACATCTCGATCGGCGGCATGCGCATCGAGCCCGTGGAAGGGCTGGAGGTCGGCGCGAAGCTGGGCCTCGCGATCCAGATCTCCGCCCGCGAGGAGCCGGTGATGGTCGAGGCCGCGGTGGTGCGCAACGACGGGGAGGCCGGGCTGGCGCTCCGCTTCGACTGGATCGGCGACGACTCGAAGCGCCGCGTCGAGCGCCTGCTCACCACCCTGCCCTCGATCGAGCCGCTGCAGGACCTGGCCCGCCAGCAGGGCACGATCCTCGCGCAGCGGCTGGGTCGCTCGCCGCGGAGCTGAGCTACCAGAGCAGCCTGCGCCGCCCGTCCGCCGAGGACTTCTCGCGGCCGCTGATGCGCGCGCGCAGCTCCTTGCGCTTCTTCACCAGCGCGCGGTCGCGCGTGATCCGCCCCTGCGGGTGGTAGACGCGCCGGTCCTCGCGCTGGCGGAAGGCCTTGAAGTCGGCGTAGCCGTCGAGCTCGTGGCGCAGCTCGTGGCTCGCGAGCTCGATCATGATCGCGTCGTCGAGGAAGCCGAGCCCCGGTACGTGGTCGGGGATGATGTCGTTGGGCTCGGTCAGGTAGGAGAGCGTCGCGAGCACGCGCCGCTTCACCGGATCGGGCATCTTCCACTCGGCGTCGTAGCTCATCGCCACGATGCTCTCGAGCCGGTCGAGCCGCTCCGCCACGTAGTCCGGGGGCTGCGCGGCGCGCGCTTTCTCGATCAGCGCGACCGCCGCCGCGGTGATCTCGGTCTCCTTCTCGGGATTGGCCACGTCGATCGCCTTGGCCATCACGCGCCGGAAGTGCCGGAGGTCCCGCTCGCCCAGCGTGAAGCTCACTTTCAGGTCGGCCACGCGGCGCAGTCTAGCGGAGCCCGGCGCTTTTCAGGACCCCCGAGACGCGCGAGAATTCCGCGCCGTGCTGGGACTCCACCTGCTCTCGCTCGCGTTCTGGGCGTTCCTCGTGCTGTCGTCCGTGGCACTGTTCCCGGTCGCGCTCCTGGTCTGGGCGGTGACCGCGCCCTTCGACCGGCGGCTGGTGGTGCTCCACCGCTTCACCTGCTTCTGGGCGTCGCTCTACACCTGGCTCAACCCGGCGTGGCCGGTGACGATCGAGGGGCGCGAGAACATCCGCCCGGACGTCGCCTACGTGATGGTGTCGAACCACCAGTCGCTGGTGGACATCCTGGTGCTGTTCCGGCTGTTCCGGCACTTCAAGTGGGTCTCGAAGATCGAGAACTTCCGCGTGCCGCTGATCGGCTGGAACATGCGCCTCAACCGCTACATCGCGCTGGTGCGCGGCAGCCGCGAGAGCGTGGTGCGCATGATGGCCGAGTGCGAGGCCACGCTCGCGAACGGCAGCTCGGTGATGATCTTCCCGGAGGGCACGCGCTCGCTCGACGGCCGCATGCGCGCGTTCAAGACGGGCGCGTTCGAGCTCGCGCTGAACACGGGCGCGCCGATCCTGCCCATCGC
>Ga0318502_10000072_pt1 | contig 23658 bp, 18 predicted proteins | sample GRESIP174b1f22_FD_203291 | JGI IMG/M metagenome (GOLD analysis project Ga0318502, IMG submission 203291) | Tropical soil microbial communities from Luquillo Experimental Forest, Puerto Rico - GRE.SIPMG.174b1f22 | ecosystem: Environmental > Terrestrial > Soil > Tropical forest > Bulk soil...
GCTGGCAGGTGTGCGGCGGCGGTACAGCCGCCGATCAGCACGGCTAGGCCGAGACCGCCGAGCAGGAGCCGCTGGTAGGACTGCATCGTCGGCTACCTCGTCTTCCTGATGGTGATGAACACCCCCGGGTTGCCGCCGAGCAGGGGCAGCACGATCGCGGTAAAGGTCAGCAGGACGCTGATAGGCATCATCAGGACGGCGGTGACGCCGGCGAGCAGCCGCGACTCGTCATTCCGCGCCGAGGTCGCCGACCCGGCGCCAACCCACCCGCATGCGAAGATCACCGCGATCCAGGCCAGGATCGACAATTTCGCGTAGTTGAGGATCGCCGCGTCGGCCGGGATGCGCCCGCTGAGCCGCAGGTACAGGCCCGCGACGGAGCAGATCAGGCCCAGTGCCCCCGCGACATACTTGATGCTGACCCGGGCAGCTGCCCCCAGCGGCATCACGTCGCGGTGCAGGACCGCGTGAATGTCACCCCAGAGCCAGCGGGACCGCTGCTGCAGGTAGTCGTGGAACGTCCAGGGGGAGGTGACCTCGGCGTACTCGTGGAACCAGCCCCAGCGGAACCCATGCCGCCGGGCGGCTGCCCGCTGCCCGAACGCGAGGTCTTCGGAGGCTACGAGCGGCATGTCCCAGGTCAGCAGTCCTTCTGCCTCGCCGGTGACCGTGAGACCTTCGCCGTGCACATGCAGCGGCCGGTTGAGGATGCCCTGAAATACCGAGCAGTAGACCAAGCAGGCGTGGGTGCGGATGTCATCGGCGTGACTGACCGCAAAGTGCCAGAAGGGCCGGATCGCGTAGGCGGTCCGCGGGGTGACGACGCCTTCACAGATGTCGTAGTCGGCGATGAAGGCCCGCTCGATGTACTGCCGGGTCAGGGAGACGTCGTCGTCGCAGAAGAGGATCTTCACGTCGCCGCGTTCCAGGCCCATGGTGTGCCGTACGAGCCGGGACCACTCCAGGGCTCGAGCCTTCGCGGCGCCTTGAGACGTAAAGTCCCGGGGGACGACGACGACCCGGTCCGCGTCCGGGTACTGGGTGTTGTGGCCCGGCTCCAGGACAACCCAGATCTGATGGGCCATCGTCAGGTGGTAGCCCCGGATCTGCCGGATAATTTCGGAGACCCGGCCGTGCTCGCGGCCCGTGGTGGTGATCTGGATGATCAGGTGGTGGTACTTGCCGGGGGCGACGCGGCCGCGGAGCCGGTAGTGCAGCTGGCCGATACCGAGCAGGGTCAGCTCGACGATCGGCATCATCCAGGCGACGGAGATCAGGTACCGGGCTGGCGGCCAGGTGACGCTGAGGACGGCCGCGGCTGCCAGCAGAAGAACGATCATCGCGCCGAAGAACGCTGTCATCCGGCGGTGCTGGCGGCGCCGTCGCTCTTGCTGTCGTGGAGCTATCTCACGGGTCGGCTGCCGGCGTGGAGCTATCTCACGGGTCGGCTGCCCTCGAGGAGCTATCTCACGGGTCGGCTGCCGGCGTGGAGCTATCTCACGGGTCGGCTGCCGGCGTGGAGCTATCTCACGGGTCGGCGCCGGAGCAGCCCGCACTACGGTCATGCCCGGCTGCGCGAGTGCGGCCAGGGCGGCCAGCCCGTCAAGTTGCCTGGCCGTGTCCGGTTCCACCGCAGGGCGTACCGGATCACGGTATGTCGTCATGAGTCTGGCCCCCCTGCAGGTCCGGGCCCTAGAACCTGCAACACGCGGATGGCTGTGCGGGGTGAGGGTGCCAGGCCGGTGCCGAGGCGATGCCGCGCCTGGAGCCGGAGCTAGGGGAACTCTGGGGCCGCTTTTTGCCGGACGTTCCCGCTGGTCCTAGATGAGCAGTCGGGGCGTGAGAGACGCCGATGAAGGAGACAGCAGGACGTGGGCTATCTGAGCGTCGCATCCAGCCGATCGACCCCGGCGCCCATGAGATTGCAGTGAGGGCACGGGTACCGGCATGCCGTACGGCCGGAACAGGTACGCGTTCGGTAACGTTGTGTATTGTGAGCAAATCGCTTCCCAGTTCGAGGCAGGCTGCTCCGGGTCCCCGTTCTGGTTGCCGCCGGGACGGGGACCACTTTTCAGGCGATTACGCAATCTTGGGACTCTGGGCCGCTAACGGACCTGCACCTGTCCAGTGTATCGCCCGGCACTTGGACGCGATCGCAGATTCGGGCCATCCCCGGACAGCATGCTCAGTGCTGGAATGCAGCAGTCCCGCCATGTTCCCTCCCCCACGCCGAAGAGGCAGTCAGCGCGAGATTGCGCATCTTGCCAGGTCCCGGCCCCTAACCCACCGCTGGAGCCTACGGTAACCGCCCGTATTCTGCAAAATCCTAATATCTAGTAAAGAGCGCGACTTTGTCGATTGCTTTACTGGGATGAATTAGGCAATACAGCAGCAATGAAATTGCAAAATATCCAGGTAATATGCTTAGTTGCTAAGAACCAAGCAAATATGGTCACTCTTAATGACGCATAGGCAGATCGGCTAACCGGAGCCGATCTTGGCCGGGGCGTCAGCTGCTTGGCGAGAGGGCTCACGGCGGCAACTGAACCAGCGTTGACTGGCAGTCGTCCGGTAACGGAACGTCAGGAGGCGTTGCTACGGCCGGCTCAGTGCCCCTCGGTGATCATGGCGGCGCCGACGGTGCCGTTGGTGGCCTCGTCGATGAGGATCAGGCCGCCGGTCTGCCGGTTCCGGCTGTACGGGTCGCAGAACAGCGGCTGCGTCAGCCGCAGGGTCACCCGGCCGATCTCGTTCAGGCCGAGCCGGTCGATGCCTTCCTCCCGGTGCAAGGTGTTCACGTCGAGCCGGTAGTGCAGATCCCGCACCAGCGCCTTCACGGTCCGGGTGGTGTGCTTGACGATGACCCGGCTGCGCGGCGTCAGCGTGGCCGAGTCGGACATCCAGCAGACCATCGCCTCCACGTCCTGGGTGACCATCGGCTGATTGTGCGGCCGGCAGACCATGTCGCCGCGGGAGATGTCCACGTCGTCGGCCAGCACCAGGGTCACCGACATCGGCGGGAACGCCTCCTCGACCGGGCCGCCGGCGGTGTCGATCCGGCTGATCTGAGTGCTCATCCCGGACGGCAGGTGCATCACCTCGTCCCCCGGCTTGAGCACGCCCCCGGCCACCTGGCCGGCATAACCCCGGTAGTCGTGCAGCTCAGGGTCGGTGGCCTGGTGCGGGCGGATGACGTACTGCACCGGGAAGCGGACGTCGATCAGGTTGCGGTCGGACGCGATGTGCACGTGCTCCAGGTGCCGCAGCAGCGGCGGCCCGTCGTGCCAGGTCATGTTCTCCGACCGCTGGACCACGTTGTCGCCGTGCAGCGCGGAGATCGGCACGAAGGTGAGATCGCCGATGTCCAGCTTGGTGGCGAACGCGCTGAACTCGTCGCAGATGTCTTCGAAGACCGCCTGGTCGTAGCCGACCAGATCCATCTTGTTCACGGCCAGCACCAGGTGCGGCACCCGCAGCAGGGTGGCCAGGAAGGCGTGCCGGCGGCTCTGCTCGGTGAGCCCGTTCCTGGCGTCCACCAGGATGATCGCCAGGTCGGCGGTGGACGCCCCGGTCACCATGTTCCGGGTGTACTGGATGTGCCCTGGGGTGTCGGCGATGATGAACTTCCGGCGGGGGGTGGCGAAATACCGGTAGGCCACGTCGATCGTGATGCCCTGCTCACGTTCGGCTCGCAGCCCATCGGTGAGCAGGGCGAGGTTGGTGTAATCCTCACCGCGGGCGCGGCTGGTCCGCTCCACTGCCGCCAGCTGGTCCTCGAAGATCGCCTTGGAGTCGTACAGCAGCCGCCCGATCAGGGTGCTCTTGCCGTCGTCCACCGAGCCGGCGGTGGCCAGCCGGAGGATGTCGGTGTGCCGCCCGGCTGGCCCCTGCCTTGCCACCGGGCTGCCCGTGCCCGTCGAGTTCGGCATCAGAAGTACCCTTCCCGCTTGCGGTCCTCCATGGCCGCCTCGCTGGTGCGGTCGTCGGCGCGGGTCTGGCCCCGCTCGGTGATCCGGGTGGCCGCAATCTCCGCGATGACATCATCGATCTGCGCCGCCGCCGACTCGACCGCCCCGGTGCAGGTCATGTCCCCGACCGTGCGGTAGCGGACGGTGGCCTGGAAGACCGGCTCGTCCTCGCCGCGCGGGATGTAGGGGTTGTCTGCCAGCAGCATGCCGTCCCGCTCGAACACGCTCCGCGGGTGCGCGAAGTAGATGGAGGGGATCTCCAGTCCCTCGCGGGCGATGTACTGCCACACGTCCAGCTCAGTCCAGTTGGACAGGGGGAAGACCCGGATGTGCTCCCCCATCCGGATCCGGGTGTTGTAGATGTTCCACAGCTCCGGCCGCTGGTTCTTCGGGTCCCACTGGCCGAACTCGTCCCGGAACGAGAACACCCGCTCTTTCGCCCTGGCCTTCTCCTCGTCCCGCCGGGCGCCTCCGAACACCGCGTCGAACCGGTGGTCGGCGATCGCGTCCAGCAGGGTGACGGTCTGCAGCCGGTTCCGGCTCGCCCAGCGGCCGGTTTCCTCCGCGACTCGCCCCGCGTCGATGGACTCCTGCACCGAGGCGACCTCCAGCCGCACCCCGGTCTCGGCCACCCGGCGGTCCCGGAACTCGATCACCTCGGGGAAGTTGTGCCCGGTGTCCACGTGCATGACGGGGAACGGGATCCTGGCTGGCCAGAACGCCCGCTCTGCCAGCGCGAGCATGACGATCGAGTCCTTGCCGCCGGAGAACAGCAGCACCGGCCGCTCAAACTCGGCGGCCACCTCGCGGATGACGTGGATGGACTCGGCCTCCAGCACGTCAAGCTGGGACAGCGTGTAGTCGGAATGCGTCAAGGGCATCGGCTGGGCTCCGGGTCGTCGGGCAGGTACTGCCGGGCGCCGCGCGGCGGCGGCTGTTCAGTTGCCGGCGGCCGCACGTCGCTGACCGCCGCCAGCAGCACATCCGCGAGGGCCTCCGGGCAGATCAGGATATCCGGCTGCCAGGGTGAAGCCTGGTTGTACACCAGTTTCGAGCCGTCCAGCCGGCAGGTGTGCAGGCCCGCGGCCTGCGCGACAGCCACCGGCGCGGCCGAGTCCCACTCGTACTGGCCGCCGTCGTGCAGGTAGGCGTCGGCTTCGCCAAGGATGACCGCCGCTGCCTTGGCCCCGGCCGAGCCGAGCGGCACCAGCGCCGCGCCCAGCCGGGCGGCCAGCGGTGCCAGGAAGGCCGGTGCCCGGGTGCGGCTCATGACGATACGCAACGGCTGGCCGCCCGCCCCGGGCCGGTGCCCCGGCCGGGGCCCGCCGGGGGGCTGGGCCGTGGACAGGACCCGGTCCTTGGCTGGCAAGGCGACCGCGCCCACAGTCAGCTGGCCCTGCTCCCATAGCGCCACGTGGACCGCCCAGTCGGTCCGGCCACGCTCGCCGTACTCGCGGGTGCCGTCCAGCGGGTCCACGATCCACACCCGGTCCGCGCTCAGCCGTGCCGGGTCATCCGTGCCCTCCTCGGACAGCACGCAGTCGCCCGGCCGGAGCCTGGCAAGCTCGCCGGTGAGGAATTCGTGGGACGACCGGTCGCCGGCCGTGCGCAGCTCGCCGGGCCCGAGGTCACTGTCACGCAGCGCCAGCAGCCGCTGGCCTGCCTGCCTGGCGAGCTCAGCGGCGAACTCGTGGTCTGGTTGCACCAGCCGGTTTCCTCTCAGGGTGCGGCCGAGGTGGCACGGGCCGGCCGGGCGGTGGCCCCTGGGTGTGCTAGTCCTGGTGCACGGTGGCGCCCGTGCCGGTCGTCACCCCGAGCGCGCGGTACTCCCAGCCGGCCTCCCGCCATTGGGCCGGGTCGAGCACGTTCCGGGCGTCGATGACGTTCCGCTCGGCCACGATGCCCTCCAGCCGGCCCGGGGTGAGCGCGGCGAATTCCGGCCACTCGGTCAGCAGCAGCACGACCCTGGCGTCCCGGGCCGCCTCTTCCAGGGTGGCGGCATAGGCAAGGTCGGGGCTGACCCGGCGGGCGTTGTCCATCGCCGCCGGGTCGTAGACGGTGACCCGGGCACCCAGGCCGGTCAGGATCTGTGCCACGTCCAGGGCCGGCGAGTCGCGCACGTCGTCGGAGCCGGGCTTGAAGGCGGCGCCCAGCACGCAGATGCCCGCCCCGGCCAGGTTCCCGCCCGCCAGCTCGGCGGCCAGGTCGGCGGTCCGGGCGCGGCGGCGGAGGTTGATCGCGTCCACCTCGCGCAGGAAGGCGAGCGCCCGGCCCGCCCCGAGCTCCTCGGCGCGGGCGGTGAACGCACGTACGTCCTTGGGCAGGCAGCCGCCGCCGAAGCCGAGCCCGGCCCGCAGGAATGACCCGCCGATCCGCTTGTCCGCGCCTAGCACCTCGGCCAGTGCGCGGACATCGCCGCCCGCCGCCTCGCAGATCTCCGCCATCGCGTTGATGAACGAGATCTTCGTGGCGAGGAAGGCATTGGCCGCGGCCTTGGCCAGTTCGGCGGTCTCCAGGCCGGTGACGATGAACGGGGTGCCGTCGGCCAGCGGCTTGGCATAGACCTGCCGGAGGATCTGCTCGGCCCGGCTGGAGGTGACCCCGGCCACGATCCGGTCCGGGGCCAGCGTGTCGGCGACCGCGTTGCCTTCCCGCAGGAACTCGGGGTTCCAGGCGAGCTCGGCGCCTGGATAGGCGGCGGCCAGCTCGGCGGCCAGCCGCCGGGCGGTGCCGACCGGGACAGTGGACTTGCCCACCACCAGGCAGGGCCGGTCCAGCAGCGGGGCCAGTGCGCTCACGCAGGAGTTCACCTGGGACAGGTCCGCAGCGCTGCTGCCCGGCAGCTGCGGGGTGCCGGTGCAGATGAAGTGCACATCACCGAAGGCCGCCGCCGCCGGGTAGGACGTGCTGAACCGCAGCCGCCCGGCGGCCAGCCCGCTCCGCATCAGCTCACCCAGGCCGGGCTCGTAGATGGGCAGTTCCCCGCGGTTGAGCTGGTCCACCCGGCCAGGGTTGGTGTCCACGCCGAGCACGTCGAACCCGAGGCTGGCCATGGCGGCCGCGTGGGTGATGCCCAGGTACCCGGCGCCGAGCACGGTCAGGTTAAGGTTGGCGCTCATCAGCACCCCCGGATATTACCGGAACTGGGCCGCACGGTCCGCGCGAACGCTAGGCGGCAGCGACGGACGTTAGGGTGTACGCACTATGCGCGTCCTGATGTTCGGCACCTACGATGTTGCGGCCAACCCGCGGGTGGCCATCATCGGCGAGGGCCTGCGGGCCGTCGGCGCGGAGGTGACCGAGTGCAACGAGCCGCTGGGCCTGGACACCGCCGCCCGGGTTGACATGCTGGCCCGGCCCTGGCGGGCGGTGGGCCTGCTGGTCCTGCTGGCCCGGCGGTGGACGGCGCTGGCCCGGGCGGCCCGGCGGCTGCCAGCCCCAGATGCCGTGCTGGTGGGGTATCTGGGCCACTTCGACGTTCACCTGGCCCGGCTGATGTTCCGCCGGGTGCCGGTGATCCTCGACCACCTGGTCGGCGCCAGCGCCACCGCCCGGGACCGGCGCCTGGACGGCGGCCCCCGGCAGGCGCTGCTGAGGATGATCGACGCCGGGGCGCTGCGGGCCGCCGACATCATCGTGGTGGACACCGAAGAGCATCTGGCCGCGCTGCCCGGCAAGCACCAGGCTCGGGCCCTGGTCATCCCGGTAGGGGCGCCGGCCGCCTGGTACCGGGTGGCCCAGCGAGCGGGCCGGGCCGGCGTCACGGCCCCGCTGCGGGTGGTGTTCTACGGGCTCTTCACGCCACTGCAGGGGACACCGGTCATCGGCGCCGCCCTGGGCCGGCTGGCCGGCGCGCCGGTCGAGGTCACCATGATCGGCAGCGGCCAGGACGCGGCCGCCGCGAAGGAAGCCGCCTCCGCCAACCGGGCGGTCCGGTGGCTCGACTGGGTGCCCGCCGCTGACCTGCCCGCCCTGGTCGCCGGGCACGACGTGTGCTTGGGCATCTTCGGGGTGGGCGACAAGGCGCTGCGGGTAGTGCCGAACAAGGTCTTTCAGGGCGCCGCCGCTGGCTGCGCGGTGGTGACGTCAGACACGCCGCCACAGCGGCGGGCGCTCGGCGACGCAGCCGTGCTCGTGCCACCGGGTGACCCGCAGGCCCTGGCCGAGGCGCTGCTGCGGCTGGCCGGGGACGCCTCCGAAGTGGACCGGCTCAGCCGGGCGGCCCGGCTGCTCGCCGAAGACCAGTTCGCTGCCGCCCGGATCGTGGCCCCCCTGGCCCGGCGGCTGCACCTGACCAGCGGCAAGCCGGTAGCCGCTCCCAGCTGACGGGAGCCGCCTGATGACCTCCGTTCCCGCTGGCGGGGGGCAGGTCATTGACACCACAGCGGCCCCGGCCGCTAGCCCCGCGGCTTGCGATGAGGGTTCCGGGCACAGCCGTTAGGCTGGCTGAATGTTCCGCCAGCCAGCGGTGGGCCGAACGGTCAAGCTCGGGCTCCTCATCCTCACGCTTGGCTTCTGCGCGTACGGCCTGTTCACTGAACGTGACGCTGTGATCGCGGCGCTGCATGAGATGTCCTGGCCGCCGGTTGCCGGGGCGGTGCTGGCGGCCATGGCCGGGCAGGGCTGCATGATGATGTCCTGGCGGGCGCTGCTGGCCGATCTGGGCTCACCCCTGCCACTGGCGGCCGCGACCCGCATCCTGTTCGTCGCGCAACTGGGGAAGTACGTCCCCGGGGGGGTCTGGGCCGCGGCCGCGCAGGTCGAGATCGCCCGCGGGCACCAGGTCCAGCGGCAGCGGTCTGCCACTGCGGCCATCGTGAGCCTGCAGGTAGGGCTGGCCACCAGCCTGCTGGTGGCGGCGGTGGCGCTGCCGCTCAGCTCGGGGCAGGCAGCCCGTCACTACTGGTGGGCGCTGGCGCTGGCGCTGCCTGTGGTGCTGAGCCTTTACCCGCCCCTGACCACCTGGGTGCTGAACCGCCTGCTGCGGCTGGCCCGCCGGCCCCGGCTGGAGCGCCAGATCAGCCTGGCCGGCCTGGCCCGGTCATTCGGCTGGTCGGTGGTCGGCTGGTCGCTGTTCAGCCTGCACGCCTGGCTGCTGGTCGCCGATGTGACCCATCAGGGGCTGGCGGTGCTGCCGCTGGCCGCCGGCGCCTTCGCGCTGGCCTGGTCGGTGGGCTTCATCCTGGTCCCGTTCCCGGGTGGCGTGGGGCCGCGCGAGCTAGCCTTGATCGCCGCGCTGGCACCGGTCGTGCCCGCGGGCGCGGCCATCGCTGTCGCGGTCATCTCCCGGGTCGCCATGACCGCTGCCGACCTGGCCTGGGCGTCGGTCGCGTTCCTGCTTGGCTGGGCGGCCCGCCGGCGCCGGCCGGCCGGGCCGGAACCGGCCGGGCCACCACCGGGCCAGAACGACCACAGCGCGGCCGGCCGGCCGGCAATGTCCCGGAGCTGACCGCCCCGGCCACCGGCGGGCACGCCGGCCAGCCGGGAGATTCGGCCCGGCTGCTCACCCCGGGAAGGAGCCCCGATGGAGCCGCTCGGCATCGACGGCGCGTGGCTGCTGACGCCAGCGATCCATCGGGATGACCGGGGCAGCTCCTTTGAATGGTTCCGGGCCGGCGAACTCGCCGGGCACCTCGGGTACCGGCCGCAGGTGGCGCAGGCCAACTGTTCGGTGTCGCGGCGGGGGGTGGTCCGCGGTATCCACTTCGCCGATGTGCCACCGGGCCAGGCGAAGTATGTGACCTGTGTCAGCGGCGCGGTCTTCGATGTGGTGGTCGACACCCGGACCGGTTCGCCGGGGTTCGGGCGGTGGCGGGCGGTCACCCTCGACGACGTGGACCGCAGGGCGCTCTACATCGGTGAGGGACTCGGGCACGGGTTCATGGCGCTGACCGGGCAGGCGACGGTCCTGTACCTGTGCACGACCCCATATGCGCCCGGCCGCGAGCACCGGATTCACGCGCTCGACCCAGCCATCGGCATCGACTGGCCCGGTGGCATGGACCTGATCCTGTCCGAGGGGGACGCGGCGGCGCCCACGCTGGCTGAGGCGCGCGCGGCGGGCATGCTGCCCGGGTACGCCCAGTGCGTCGGCTACGTGGCCAGCTTGGCCGGGCGGTGACCGCCGGTCCTGCGCCCGCGCTGGGCTGGACCGGGCGGGCGATCAAGCGAGCGCGGCAAGTGCGGGGAACGCCTGCCGCAGCCCATCACGCCAGTCGCCGATGACCGGTATCCCGGCCGCTGCCCAGGCGCGGTGACCGAGCACGCTGTAGCCGGGCCGGGGGGCTGGCCGCGGGAAGGCAGCCGTGGTGGTGGGCGTGACCCGGTCCGGGTCGGCGCCCAGCAACCGGAAGATCTCCCTGGCCAGGCCGAACCAGGTGGTCTGCCCAGAGCTGGTCGCATGGTAAACGCCGGCCGCAGCCTGGCCCTGAACCAGGGCGATGACCTGCGCGGCCACCTGCGCGGTCCAGGTCGGCTGCCCGTACTGGTCGGCCACCACTGGCACCACCAGGCGTTCCCGTTCCAGCCTGATCATGGTGCGGACAAAGTTCGGCCCGTGCGCACCGAACAACCAGGCCGTGCGGACGATGTAAGCGGCTCCGGGCAGAGCCGCCAGCACCGCCTGCTCTCCGGCCAGCTTGCTGCGCCCGTAGGCGGTATGCGGCCGCGCTGCTGCGTCCTCCGGATAGGGCCGGCCTGCGTCCCCGGCGAACACGTAGTCGGTAGAGATCTGCACCAGCCGGGCGCCGCTGCTGGCACATGCCCCGGCGACGTTGGCGGCTCCCTGCCCGTTCACCAGCAGTGCCTCATCCTCGTGTACTTCGGCCTCGTCCACGGCCGTCCAGGCGGCACAGTTGACCACGGCATGCGGCGCGGCCTCCGCGACTGCCGCAGCCACCGCGGTTCGGTCGGTGACGTCGAGGTCACTGCGGGTGAGAGCGGTTACTGGCTGCCCGGCGGAGGCCAGCGCGGCCACCAGATCCCGGCCGAGCATCCCAGCAGCCCCGGTCACCAGCCACCGGGTCATGACATGGCAGCCTGCCGCAGTGGTTCCCACCAGTCGCGGTGGCCGGCGTACCAGCGGACCGTCTCCTGGAGCCCGTCGCTGAACGGCACCCGGGGGAGGTAACCCATTCCCCGCAGCAGCGAGTCGTCCAGCGAGTACCGCCGGTCGTGGCCCTTCCGGTCGGCCACCGCGGTCACCATGTCCCAGCCGGCGCCGCAGCACTCCAGCAGCGCCTTGGTCAGGTCGATGTTGGTCAGCTCGGTATCCCCGCTGATGTGGTACACCCGTCCCGGTTCGCCCCGTTCGGCGACCAGCTGGATGCCGTGGCAGTGGTCGTCGACATGGATCCAGCTGCGGACGTTGCCGCCGTCGCCGTACAGCGGGACCTGGCGGCCGTCCAGCAGGTTGGTGACGAAGAGCGGGATCACTTTCTCGGGGTACTGGTAGGGCCCATAGTTGTTGCAGCACCGGGTGATGCTGACCGGCAGCCCGTGGGTACGGGCGTAGGCGAGTGCGACCAGATCCCCGCCGGCCTTGGCGGCGGCATAGGGCGAGTTGGGGGCCAGCGGCGCGTCCTCCCGCCACGAGCCCGCGGCCACACTCCCGTAGACCTCGTCCGTCGACACCTGCACCACCCGCGGGGTGCCGGCATCCAGGCAGGCCTGCATCAGCGTTTGTGCCCCGCCGACATTGGTCGTGATGAAGTCCGCGGCACCCACGATGGACCGGTCGACGTGCGTCTCGGCCGCGAAGTTGACCACCAGGTCGTGGCCCGGCACCAGCTCGGCCAGCAGCGCCGGGTCACAGATGTCGCCGCGGACGAAGGCGTAGCGCGGGTCGGGCGCGACGGCGGCGAGATTGGCTGGGTTGCCCGCGTAGGTCAGCTTGTCCAGCACGGTGACCGAGGCACCCGCGGATTCCGGGTAGCCATCGGCGAGCAGGGTGCGGACGTAGTGGGAGCCGATGAATCCGGCTCCGCCGGTGACCAGGATCCTCATGAGCAGATCTGCACCTTGCTGTGATCTCCCAGCACCAGCCGGTGCGCCCGCGGCACCAGCGGGGACGGGGTCACCTCCACGTAGTGACCGATCAGCGAGGCCTCGATCCGCCGGACACCCTGAATAGAGGCGCCTCGCAGCAAGATGGAGTACTCGATCTCGCTGCCGGTGATGGAGCAGTCCGGGCCAACCGAGGTGAACGGCCCCAGGTAGGAGTCCGACACCCGGGTGCCTGCACCGATGATGGCCGGCCCGACGATGCGGGAGCCAGCTACCGTGGCCCCGGTCTCGATCACGACCCGGCCGATCAGTTCAGTCGCGGCGTCCACCGTCCCGAGCACCCGCGGCTCGATGTCCTCCAGCACCATCCGGTTGACCTCGAGCATGTCAGCGACGTTGCCAGTGTCCTTCCAGTAGCCGGTGATGGTCGTGGACTGGACCTTGCGCCCGTTGTCGATCAGCCACTGGATGGCCTCAGTGATCTCGAGTTCCCCCCGCCAGGACGGTTTCAGCTGCCGCACCGCCTCATGCACGGCCGGGGTGAAGATGTAGACGCCGACCAGCGCGTGATCGCTTTTGGGCTGCCGCGGCTTCTCCTCCAGCCGGACTACCTCGCCGGCCGCGTCCAGTTCGGCGACCCCGAACTGAGTGGGGTCGGAGACCTGGGTCAGCATGATCTGGGCATCTGGCCGGCTGACCGTGAACTCCTCCACCAGATCGGCGATCCCGCCCACGATGAAGTTGTCGCCCAGGTACATGACGAAGTCTTCGCCGGCCAGAAAGTCGCGGGCGACCAGCACCGCATGGGCCAGCCCGAGCGGGGCTTCCTGCTGGATGTAGCTGATCTGCAGCCCGAACGCACGGCCGTCCCCGATGGCGTCCTTGATCTCGGCCGCTGTTTCGCCCACCACCACGCCGACGTCGGTGATGCCGGCGTCGGCCAGTGCTTCCAGGCCGTAGAAGAGAACGGGCTTGTTTGCCACCGGCAGCAGCTGCTTGGCCGAGGTGTGGGTGATGGGCCGCAGCCGGCTGCCCGACCCTCCGGCCAGGACCAGGGCCTTCATAGCCACAATCTACTGGCGCCCGGTGCCGGGCCGCAGCCGGGATAGTGCACATCCCGGGCCCGGCGCCAGGTCACGTATCACCACGGGAGCGGACGATCAGGTCGGCGAGCAGTGCCAGCGCGGCGATGATCAGCCCGCTGACGAAGATCAGCACGGTGTTGACCGCCACCCGCAGCGGGTGCACCGCCAGGTCGAAGATGCCCTTGGCGATGCCCAGGCCGATGAGCGTCAGCGCCACCGGCATCAGCACCTTGAGCGGGTTGAAATACATCACCATCCGCAGCACCTGGAGCAGGTAGCGGTAGGCGTCCTTGACGAACCGGAACTTCGACGTGCCCGCCCGCTTGGCGTACTCGATCGGCACGTACCGCACGTCGTGCTGGTTGGACAGGAACGCGATGGTGATCGTGGTCACGCAGGAGAACCCGGGCGGCAGCAGCCGCAGGTACGGCAGCGCCACCTCCCGGCGGAAGGCCCGCAGCCCTGAGTTCAGGTCCGGGATCTCGGTGTTGGTGAGTACCTCGGCCAGCTTGCGGATGAGCCATTTGGCCGGCACCCGCAGGAACTTGTGCGTGCCCTGCTCGCTGGTCCGCGCGCCGACCACCTGGTCCAGCACTGGGTCCTTTTCCAGCAGCTGGACCAGTTCTGGGATCCGCTCGTTCGGGTAGCTCATGTCCGCGTCGGTCCACACCACAATCTGGCCCCGGGCCTGCTGGGTGCCGATCCGGCGGACCGTACCGGACCCGCCGTTGCGGTGGAAATGGACAATCCGCAGATGCGGGAACGTGGGGGCGGCCTCATGCAGCCGGGCGAGGGTCCCGTCGCTGGAGGCGTCGTCGAAGGCGACCAGCTCGTACGGGTAGCCGCTGGCGTCCATGGCCGCGCAGATCCGCGCCACCTCGGCGGTGACGTGATCCTGCTCGTTGTAACAGGGCAGGACGATGGTCACATAAGGGTCTGCCAGGGAGGTATCGCTCACGGGGGCAGAGACTACTCGGGGTTGGCTGGTGCCGTCGTCCATACCGGCAGGCGGCCCGCCGGCTTTGGCGGTCACCGGCCCGGCTCCGACATCCAGACGTCCATGGTGAACGGCAGCGTGTTCCGCGGCGGGACCAGCCGGGTGCGGGCGTCTTTCTGGGTGCGCAGCGCCATGATCTGGGTGATCGGGCCACCGTAAGGGGCGAGCACCGCGGGGCTGGTCGCCAGCAGCACCGGCCGCCGGCCGGCCTGCTCGATGCTTCGGATGACGGCCCGGGCCGCCCCCGGCTGGGCGAGGCCCGCCGCCGGGTGGCCGCACATGCCGCGGATGACCTGGGCCAGCTGTTCGGTGATCCCGCCGCTGAGGATGACGACCGGGGAGCCGGCCGGGATCGCCGCGCACATCCGGTTTACCGCACCGATCTCCCCTGGGTAGGAGACCCGGGTGGCCAGCCCGTTCGCGGCCAGCCGGATCCCGGCCGGGCCGCCGGAGCGGATCCCCAGCCCGTAGGCGGTGATCGCAGCGGGCAGCACCAGCAGCGCCGCGCAGGCGGTGGCCAGCCCGGCCCGCAGCACCCGGTCGTAGCCGTGCTCGCGCAGCCAGCCGACCAGCCAGGCCGACGCCCAGACGGCCAGCAGGATGAGGCCGGGCAGCACCCCCGGCACCAGCCGCCGGCTCGCCCAGGGGTGGTTGGGGGTGATCGCCGGCCGCAGCAGCACGGTGACGATGATCCACCCGAATGCCATCAGCGGCAGCGTCCACGACGGCGCCCGGCCCTGCAGGCACCGGCGGCTGAGCAGGGCGGCGCCGAGCACGCCGAGCAGCACGGCGGGCACACCCAGGTACCAGAACACCCAGTCCAGGCTCCGCGCGAAGTCGGCTGCCTGCGAAGCGCCGGCCAGGTGGTGGTGGCCGGGCAGCGGCACCAGCAGCGGCCGGACCGCCAGCAGCGCCAGCACGGCGAAGGGCAGCACGGTGGCGGCGGTCAGCAGCCAGGGCGGCGCCTTCGGCAGGCCCCGGCCCCGGAAAACCAGCACTGCGAGCGCGGTGCCGGCCGCCACCACCACGGTCAGCCCGACCAGCGGGTAGAGCGAGTTGCTGATGTGCGCCAGGTACGGCCGGGACAGCAGCACGCCGTTCACCAGCCCGTACAGCGCACCTGCCAGCAGGCCGCCCAGCAGCGGCCATGCCTGTGGGCGGCGGCCGATGAGCAGCAGCCCGGCGAACGGGATAACCGGCAGGATGTCGCTCAGGCCATCGATCCGGACCACCAGGGTGAGCCCGAGGGCCAGGCCGCCGAGCGCGGCCAGCAGCTGGCTGGCCCGGGCCGTGCCAGGACCGGCACGGCCGGCCTCGGCCGCGCTGCCCCGGCCCACCGTGAGCGCGTCTATTACCAGGCAGAGCCCGCCCAGGAACAGGATCTGGGCGAGTGGCTCGCTATAGGTGGACCGGCTCGTGAACTGCTCCGGCATGGTCACCGCCAGCACCAGCGTGGCCAGTGGGGCCCAGCGCGGGCCGGTCAGCCGGATCGCCAGCCCGCCGAAGGTGAGCACCGCGCACGCCCCGACCAGCGGCGCGAACGCCACCGCGGCGGTCACCCCGCCCAGCCAGAATCCGCCGGCCAGCACCATCGGCAGGCCCGCCATGAACTGCGGCACCACCGTGTGGCCGACCTGGTAGAAGGCCAGCCCGCCGAACTGCAGGGCCTGGTGAGTGGCACCGAAGGCAGCCCGCTGCTGCGGGATGGGCAGCGATCCGTGCCTGGCGATCCAGGCCGCGAACTGGGAATAGGACGCCGGATCCCGGGCGACGATGATCTGCTGCGAGTGATAGATCATCTGCTGGACACCGAACCCGATCGCGATCACGACCACGCTGGCCGTCGCCCACCACGGCGTGCCCCCGGAACCGCGCCCGGCCACCGGCAGCCCGGTCGGCCACCGGTCGGGCAGCCAGCGCAGGCCGAGCACGACCAGCACCACCGCCAGCGGGATGGACACCGCCAGCATCAGCACGGCGGTGAACCCGCCCGCCAGCAGCAGCGGCAGCCCGGCCAGCAGCCAGGCCATGGCCAGCAGGGCGGGCAGCACCGACAGCCGGGCCAGCAGCCGGCCCGCCGGGCTGGCCGGGACGGCCGGCTGGCCGCCTTCGGCCCCGTCGGCCGACAGCCCCTTGGCGGTGATCCCCGGTCCCGCGCTCATAGGCCGGCTCCGGTGCGGTGCAACACGACGTAGCCTTTCCGCTGGAAGACAACCTGGTAGCCGGTGCGCTCCAGGAATGCGACCCGCTGCCACTGGGCCGCCAGGCTGGGGAACGTGAACTCCCGCTTGGCCACGTCGGCGACCACCCACGGGGGCCGCAGCGGTGACGAGCCGTCACCGTCCCAGAGCAGCACGGTATCCCGGGCCGACAGTTGCGGCCCAAGATGGTTCACCGCCTCCACGGTGACGCCGGACGGGACCGCGGCGGTGGCTGTGGCGGCCGCCCTCATCCGGGCGTTCTGCTGGAAGAACGAGCTGTTGAGGACGGCGCCGAAGGCGAACCGGGGCACCAGGATCAGCGCGGCCACGCCCATCGCCACGACACAGCCCAGCGCCACCGGGCCGGCCGCCCAGGCCGCATCCGCGGGCTGCTCACGCCGCCGCGCCAGTGACCGGTCGATCCGGGCGGCCCCGTCCACCGCGGCGCACACCAGCACCACCACCAGGAACGCGTTGTACTGGAAGGAGGTGCCCCACCAGCCGGGGAACACCGACCCGAGCATCCGCTCGGCCAGCAGCGGGATGGTGGCCAGGGCGATCGGGGACCGCAGCGGCAGGAAGCAGAACGCGCCGAACAGCCACAGCATCGTTGACAGCTTGACCCGCGGGGTGACCAGCAGCTTCAGTGAGCTGACCGGGTGCAGGATCAGGTGCGTGAACGCCTGGGTGGCGTTGCCGCCGAGCGCCGTGTAGGCCCAGTAGTAGCCGGACCGGCCGCCGAAGGCCGGGATGAGCACGTAGATAGCCAGCACCGATGCCGCGATGCCCACCGCGATCAGCACCAGCGCGACCAGCCGCTGCCTGGGCACCTGCCGCGGCCGGGCGGCCAGCAGGTACAGCCCGATCCCGGCGATGAAGAAGCCCATGTCCTCCTTGACCAGCAGCAGTGCCGCCAGCGCGAGCAGGGCCGGGCGCAGCCGTCCCGCCTGCAGCCGCTCCAGCGCGATCGCGGTCAGCACCGGCGCGAACGCCACCTCATGAAACCCGAAGTCCATCGCCGACGCGATCGGCCAGCTCAGCGCATACACCACCGCGACCAGGTAGGCGGCCAGCACCGCCCGCTGCCCGCCGCCGAACGCGCGCCGGGTGAACAGCCAGATCGGCGGGATCGCCAGTGCGAACAGCACCGACTGGGCGGCCAGGAGGGTCTGCGGGCCGCCGTGGATCCAGTACAGGGGAGCGAGGATCGCGAGGATCGGCGACCAGTGGTCACCCAGCACCGAGAAGTGCGGGCCAAAGCCGTTGTGCACCCCCTTGATGATCGATATGCCGGGCTGGAAGTGCGCGTAGGACCGGACCGCCTGGTCGAAGATCACCAGGTCGTAGGAGCCGGTGCGGAAGGTGTCGTAGCGTTCCAGCGCGAACACCGTGTAGGCGGCCGCCACCAGGATCGTGAGCGCGGCCAGGCCGGCCAGCTGCGGCCGCCGCCACGGCGCCGGCCCGGTCCCACCGCCGGCAGCCGCGGCGCGCCCGGCGGCCCCATGGCTGGTGGCGGCTGGGCTAGCAGAATCGGGGCCGGTGCCGCCCGGGCCGGTGCTCTCCGGGCTGGCTGCGGGCACAGAACCGTCCGCGGTGGTGCGAATATCCATCGGAGCAGAGACTATCGGCCAGAACCGGCGCCAGTGGGCAAAGTCCGGGTGGCCGGTCACGGGGCTGGCTCGCCGGCTGTCCCCGCACCATGGAAGGCGTTCTGGGCGGCGGCCAGGCCGTCGGCCAGCAAGGCCGTCACCGCGTCAGCGGCCCGGTCCAGCAGCAGCGGCAGCTCCTTGCGCTCGGCCACGGAGAAGTCGCGCAGCACGAACACGGCCGGATCCATCCTGTCCGGTGGCCGGCCGATGCCGAAACGGACCCGGTAGAAGTCCCGGCTGCCAAGTGAGGACGTCAGCGAGCGCAGGCCGTTATGCCCGTTGTCGCCGCCGCCCAGCTTCAGCCGGATCGCGCCGAACGGAAGATCCAGCTCGTCATGGATGACCACCAGCTGGCTGAGCGGCAGCCGGTAGTAGCTGGCCAGCCCGGCGACCGGGCCGCCGGACTGGTTCATGAAGGTCATCGGCTTGGCGAGAGTCACCGGCCGGCCCGCCAGCCAGCCGCCGGCGCTGGCGGCCTGGTACTTGCCCGCCCGGAACCGCACCCCCATCCGGGCGGCCAGCAGGTCCGCCACCATGAATCCGGCGTTGTGCCGGTTGCCCGCGTAGCCGGGGCCGCGATTGCCGAGCCCGGCCACCAGCCAGCGTCCGGCGGTCATGGCACCGCGGCCCCCGGCCCGGCCTAGGATTCGGCGGATGCCTCGGCCTCGGCGGCAGGTGCGCCGGCCTCCGGCGACGGCGGCACTTCCTCGGCCGCCTCGGCCGCGGGGACCTCGCCGAGCTCGGCTTCGATCTGCTCCGCCGTGGGCGCGGCCAGCACGTGCAGGACCATCGTGTCCGGGTCCACCGCCAGCGTGACACCGGCAGGCAGGGACAGATCGCCGGCGTGCACCGAGGCGCCGATCTCCATGCCGTCCACGTCCACGTCGAAGCGCTGCGGGATGTTGGTCGCCTCAGCCTCCACGGCGACCTGCACCAGCTGCTGGTCGAGCAGGCCACCGGCGAACACCTCACCGGAGACATGGACCGGCACCTCGACGGTCACCTTCTCACCGCGCCGCACCATGATCAGGTCGACGTGCTGCACAGATCCCTTGATCGGATCCCGCTGGACCGCCTTGGGCAGTGCGAGCTGGTTGCCGCCAGGCAGCCCGTCTAGGCGGATGAGCACGTTGGCCGTCTTCAGCGCCATCATCAGCTCGTGGCCTGGCAGCGTGATGTGGCGGGTATCGGTGCCGTGCCCGTAGATGATGGCGGGCACCCGGCCAGCACGCCGCGTCCGGCGGGCGGCGCCCTTGCCGAACTCGGTGCGCGGCTCAGCGGCGATGCTTACCTCGGGCACGGTGGTGACTCCTTAGCAGGACGAGCTGTTCGCCGGCCGGCCACCCTGGTCGTCACGGACCGCACGATGATGGGGCCGGTGATGGCGCAGCCGAACAGGCGCACGTGTCGGCGTGCGAGCCCGATTCTAGCCGACAAACCCCGCGGCCAGCGCCGCTGCACTCCAAACAGGCACCGCAGCTAACCCTGGTACTCGGCGCCCTCCCCGGCACCCTGGTGCATGGTGTCCTGCTGCCCGTCTGAGCCAAGCTGGCCGATGTCGGTCACCGTCAGCACCGCCTCGCCGGCCTCGTCGGAGGCGGCCAGGTCCACCACCGCGGAGAAACCCCAGTCGTGATCTCCGGCCGGGTCGTCGAAGATCTGCCGCACCTGCCAATGGCCCGGCTGCTCATCGATGATCAGCAGGGCCGGGCCGCGTGCGTCTGCGCCGGTGCCGATGTCCGGATGCTCGTCGAAATAGGGCGCCAGCGCCGCCTGCCAGCCCGCCGCGTCCCAGCCGGCCTCAGCATCCAGTTCACCCAGCTCCTGGTACCGGCCGAGGGCGGCCAGTTCTACCCGGCGGAACAGCGCGTTGCGCACCAGCACCCGGAACGCCCGCTTGTTGCCGGTCACCGCCGGCGGCCGGTCGGCGGCCAGATGCGCCGCCTCCTCGACCGGGTTGCGCAGCCGCTCCCACTCGTCGATCAGGCTGGAATCGACCTGCCGGACCAGTTCGCCGAGCCACTCGATCAGATCAGCCAGCTCCTCGGTCCGCGCCTCTTCCGGGACCGTCTGCCGCAGCGCCTTGTAGGCGTCGGCCAGGTAGCGCAGCACCAGGCCCTCCGACCTGGCCAGCCCGTAGAAGCTGACGTATTCGGTGAAAGACAGGGCCCGCTCGAACATGTCCCTGGCTACCGACTTGGGCGCCAGTTCGTAGTCGGCCACCCATGGATGGCCGCGCCGGTAGATGTCGTAGGCGGCGGCAAGCAGGTCGGCCTGCGGCTGCGGATAGGTCACCGCCTCCAGCAGTTCCATCCGCTCCTCATACTCAACCCCGTCCGCCTTCAGCTGGGCCACCGCCTCGCCGCGGGCCCGGAACCGCTGCGCAGCCAGGACCGGCCGTGGGTTATCCAGCGTCGCTTCGATCACCGACACCACATCCAGTGGGTACGACGGCGACGCCGCGTCCAGTAGCCCGATAGCGGCCAGCGCCAGCGGCGACAGTGGCTGGTTCAGTGCGAAATCCTGCTGCAGATCGACGGTGAGCCGGACCCAGCGGCCCTGCCCGTCGGGCTCGGGCAGCCGTTCCACCACCCCGCCCGCCAGCAGTGCCCGGTAGATCTCGATCGCCCAGTGGATGTGCCGCCGCTGCGCGGGCCGGTCCTCGTCGTTGTCGGTGAGCAGGTGCTTCATCGCGGTGTAGGCGTTTCCCGGCCGGCTGATCACGTTCAGCAGCATCGCGTGGGTGACCCGGAAGCTGGAGGCCAGCGGCTCGGGCTCGGCCGCGACCAGCCGCTCAAATGTCGGCAGGCCCCAGGACACGAAGCCGGGCGGCGGCTTCTTGCGCACCACCTTGCGCCGCTTCTTCTCGTCGTCACCGGCCTTGGCCAGCGCCTTCTCGTTCGCCACCACGTGCTCGGGCGCCTGCACCACCACCCGGCCGGTGGTGTCGAACCCGGCCCGGCCGGCCCGCCCGGCGATCTGATGGAACTCGCGGGCCTGCAGCAGCCGGGTGGTATTCCCGTCGTACTTGGACAGCGCGGTCAGCAGGACCGTCCGGATCGGCACGTTGATGCCCACCCCCAGGGTGTCGGTGCCGCAGATGACCTTGAGCAGCCCGGCTTGTGCCAGCGTCTCAACCAGCCGCCGGTACTTCGGCAGCATCCCGGCGTGATGCACCCCGATCCCGTGCCGGACCAGCCGGGACAGGGTCTTGCCGAAGCCCGGCCCGAACCGGAACCGGCCGATCAGCTCGGCGATGGCGTCCTTCTCCGCCCGGGTACTGACGTTGACGCTCATCAGGGCCTGAGCCTGCTCCACCGCCGCGGCCTGGGTGAAGTGGACGATGTACACCGGCGCCTGATCGGTGGCCAGCAGGCCGGCCAGCGTTTCGTGGACCGGGGTGATGGCGTAGGAGTACAGCAGCGGCACCGGCCGCTCGGCGGCGCGGACAACAGCGGTGGCCCGCCCGGTCCGGCGGGTCAGGTCGCGCTCGAACCGGCTGACATCGCCCAGGGTCGCTGACATCAGCAGGAACTGTGCCTGCGGAAGTTCGATCAGCGGCACCTGCCAGGCCCAGCCGCGGTCTGGGTCGGCGTAGTAGTGGAACTCGTCCATCACCACCTGGCCGGCATCGGCGTCGCGGCCCTCGCGCAGCGCGATGTTCGCCAGCACTTCGGCGGTGCAGCAGATGATGGGCGCACTGGGGTTGACACTGCCGTCGCCGGTCATCATGCCGACCTCGGCCGGGCCGAAGGCGTCGCACAGGGCGAAGAACTTCTCCGAGACCAGCGCCTTGATCGGTGCGGTGTAGAAGGTCCGCTCAGCCCTGGCCAGCGCGGCGGCGTGGGCCCCGGCGGCGACCAGGCTCTTGCCGGAGCCGGTCGGGCTGGAGAGGATCACGTTCGCGCCGGATACCAGCTCGATCAGGGCTTCTTCCTGATGCGGATACAGGGACAGCCCCTGGCCGGCCACCCAGTCCGCGAACAGGCCGAACACGGTATCCGGATCGGCATCGGCGGGATCGGGCGGCAGCAGGTCGGCGAGCGTCATGTCCAGTCCATGATGCCCGGTTGGGCCAGCCACTGGACCCGCCCCGTGCCGGTTAGCTGTGGCCGTCGAACAGGCTGGTCACCGAGCCGTCACTGAACACCTCGTTGATCGCCCGGGCCAGCAGCGGCGCGATCGACAGCACGGTGAGCTTGTCGAACCGCTTGTCCCCGGGAACGGGCAGGGTGTTGGTGATGACCACCTCGCTGACCCGGGAGTTTTTCAGCCCGTCTACCGCCGTGCCGGACAGCACGCCGTGCGTGGCGGTAACGATCACCTGCTCAGCGCCCTGCTCGAACAGCGCTTCCGCAGCCTTGATGATCGTCGAGCCGGTGTCGATCATGTCGTCAACCACGATGCAGGTGCGCCCGGCCACGTCCCCGACCACCTCGCTGACCGTCACCTTGTTGGCAACGTCCGGATCGCGCCGCTTGTGGATGATCGCCAGCGGGCAGCGCAGCCGGTCGGTCCACCGCTCACAGACCCGGACCCGGCCCGCGTCCGGGGCGACCACCGTCACCCGTGACACGTCCAGCTTGGCCTCCAGGTAGGTGGCGAGGATGGGCAGCGCGAACAGGTGGTCCACCGGCCCGTCAAAGAAACCCTGGATCTGGGCGGTGTGCAGGTCCACTGCCATCAGCCGGTCCGCGCCCGCGGCAGCGAACAGGTCGGCCATCAGCCGCGCGGAGATGGGCTCGCGGCCGTGGCTCTTCTTGTCCTGCCGGGCGTAGCCGAAGAACGGGGCCACCACCGTGATCCGCTTGGCGGAGGCGCGCTTGAGCGCGTCCACCATGATCAGCTGCTCCATGATCCACTGGTTGATGGGTGCGGTGTGGCTCTGCAGCACGAATGCGTCGCAGCCCCGCACCGACTCCAGGAAGCGGACGAAGATCTCACCGTTGGCGAAGTCGTAGAGGCGGGTGGGGGTCGGCTCGATCCCGAGCGCGCCGGCAATCTCGCTGGTCAGTTCGGGGTGGGCCCGGCCGGAGAAGAGCAGCAACTTCTTCTCGCCGGTGGCGGTGATGCCCGTCACTGTGGGTGTGCTCCTTGCTCGGGGACTGCAGTGCGGTCGTTGATGATCTGCCTGGCCCGCGCGAGCTGGGCCTGGTCGTTGACGCCGACGACCTCCAACGGGTCGGGCGCCAGCATGGTCGCAACGTCGTGCCCATCGGCCCGCATAACGGCTAGCACGTCGGTGAGGTACTCCTCGCCCTTGGCGTTGTCGGTCAGCAGCCGCTTGACGCAGTCGGCCAGCAGGCCAGCCTCGAAGGCGTAGACCCCGGAGTTGACCTCCGTGATGGCCCGCTGCTCGGCGGTGGCGTCGGCTTCCTCAATGACCTCGAGCAGGGCGCCGTCGCCGTCGCGGATGATCCTGCCGTAGCCGGTGGGGTCGTCCATGACGGTGGTGAGGGCGGTCGCGGTGGCGTGCCGTTCGCTGTGCTGGCTGACCAGCGCGGCCAGTGTCTGGCCGCGCAACACGGGGGCGTCGCCGTAGGTCACCACTACTGTGCCCGTCGCCAGGCCGGTTTCCTCGATCACGGTCCGGACCGCATGGCCGGTGCCGCCCTGGCGATACTGAACGACCACCCGCACGTCCGGCGCGTGCTCGGACAGATGGCTGATGACCTGGTCTCGGTGATGGCCGACGACCACGATGAGGCTGGACGGATCCAGTTCCCGGGCGGCGGCGACCACGTAGTCAAGCAT
>Ga0318502_10000078_pt1 | contig 22831 bp, 22 predicted proteins | sample GRESIP174b1f22_FD_203291 | JGI IMG/M metagenome (GOLD analysis project Ga0318502, IMG submission 203291) | Tropical soil microbial communities from Luquillo Experimental Forest, Puerto Rico - GRE.SIPMG.174b1f22 | ecosystem: Environmental > Terrestrial > Soil > Tropical forest > Bulk soil...
CGCGCCCCCGCCGACGTGGAACATGCCGGCGTAGCCGACGCCGCGCTTGCAGCCGGGCAGCGGCGCCGGCGGATTCTTCGCGATCTCCTCCGCGGCCGCGTCGAGGCACTCGCGCATCGCGAACGACGTGAGCACGAAGCCCTGCGGGTTGACGTCGCCGGGCTTCGACGCGTTACGCCGCCTGAGCTCGAGCCGATCGATCCCGAGCGTGTCGGCGAGGTCGTCCAGCTGAGCCTCGACCGCGAACGTCGACTCCGGATTGCCGTAGCCGCGCATCGAGCCCGAGTAGGGATTGTTTGTGTAGACGATCGTCGTGTCGAACCGGACGTTCGGCACCCGGTAGAGCCCGGCAACCGTCGACAGCATCACGTAGGGGGTCGTCGCGCCCCACGATGTGTAGGCGCCGCCGTCGATCGTCACGTGCGCGTCGCGGGCCAGGAGCCGGCCGTCGCGATCGGCCGCCGTGCGAAGGCGAATCGCGCACGGCTCGCGCGTGGGACAGGCGATGAACTCCTCGACGCGCTCGAACACGATCTTCACCGGCCGCCGCGCCGCGCGCGCGAGCATCGCCGCGATGACGTCGATCGGATAGATGTCGAGGCCCCGGCCGAAGTTGCCCCCGACGGGCGGCTGCAGGACGCGCACGCGCTCGCCGCCGATCCCGAGCGCCTCGCCGAGATCGCGCTGGTAGAGGAACGGCACCTGGGTGGTGGACCACATCGTCAGATTGCCGGTCGGCTCCCAGTCGGCGATCGCGACCATCGTGCCCAGGCAAGCGGAGGTGACGAAGTTCAACCGGTACGTGTCCTCGATCACCGCGGCGGCCTCGGCGAATGCCCGGTCGACGTCGCCGTGCGCGAACCGGAACCGGAGCCGATGCGCGTTGGTGCCGAGCTCCTCGTGCACGATCGGCGCGCCCGGCTCGAGCGCGGCGAGCGGATCGAACACGGCCGGCAGCGGCGCGTAATCGGCCTCGATGAGTCCGAGCGCCTCCTCGGCGATCTCGGCCGTCTCGGCCGCTACCGCGGCGACCTCGTCGCGGATGCACCGCACCTTGCCGCGCTTGAGCGCCACCTGGTCCTTGGCGAAGCCGAAGGGCCGCTGCGCGACGTCCTCGCCCGTGAGCACCGCCACGACGCCCGGCAGCGCACGGGCCCGGCGCGTGTCGATCCGGACGATGCGCGCGTGCGGTACCGACGTTCTCAGGATCTTGCCGTGCAGGAGCCGCGGCAGCTCGAGGTCGTGGAGATAGCGCGTGCGGCCCGTGACCTTCTCCGGGCCGTCCCGCTTCGGGGTCGACTTGCCGACGACGTCGAACGGCTCGGCCATCGTCAGAACTTCACGGCTTCCTTGTGCTCGCCGAAGACGTCGCGCATGGCCTGGGCGATCTCGCCGAGCGTCGCGTATGCCTTCACCGCCTCCATCATCGGATCCATGAGGTTCTCGCGGCCGCGCGCCGCCTCGGCCACGCGGCGGAGCGCCGTGCGCGCGGCGGCGCCGTCGCGCTGGGCGCGGATACGACCGAGCTTGGCCAGCTGCGCCGCGTGCGCCCTGGGATCGAACGCGTAGAGCTCGACGTCGCGGTCGGCCTCGACCGGCGTGTTGCCGACGTGGCAGTTGACCGCGACGCGCGGGATCTCGCCCGAGACGATCCTCTGCTCGTAGAGGTACGCCTGGCGCGCCACCTCGGCCTGGATCGCGCCGCTCTTGACGGCCTCGACGATGCCGCCCATGCGCTCGACGCTCGCCAGCTCTTCGTGGATCTTTTTCTCCATCGCGCCGGTGAGCGCCTCGACGTAGTACGAGCCGGCCAGCGGATCGACCGTGTCGGCGGCGCCCGACTCCTCGGCGCAGATCTGCATGGTGCGCAGCGCGATCAGCTGCGCCTTGGGCGACGGGATCGTGTAGGCCTCGTCGTAGGTCGGCAACGCCATGGTCTGGGCGCCCGAGAGCGACGCGGCCAGCGCGATGTAGGCGCCGCGCACGATGTTGTTCTCGGGCTCTTGTACCGCGAACGCCGAGCCCCCGCCGCCGATCAGGGTGCGGAACATCCACGACTTTGGATTCGCGGCGTGGAAGCGCTCGCGGAGCATCCGCGCGTAGAGCCGGCGGCCCGCCCGGAACTTCGCGACTTCCTCGAAGATCTTGCCCCACGCGGTGAAGTTGAACGAGATGCGCGGTGCGAACTCGTCGACCGCCATGCCGCGCGCGAGCATCAGCTCGACGTACGCGGCGGCGATCGCCAGGCCGTACGCCATCTCCTGGGCCGTGGTGCACCCGGCCTCGCGGATGTGATAACCGCACACCGACACCGGGTTGGAGCGCGGATAGTGGCGCGCCGAGAACTCGATGAGGTCCGCGACGAGCCGCAGCGACGGATCGACCGGGTAGATCCATGTGCCCCGGGCGATGAACTCCTTCAGGATGTCGTTCTGCGGCGTGGTGACCACGCGCTCCGCGGCCGCGCCCTGCTTCTCGGCGACCGCGTAGTACATGGCCGTGATCGGCGCCGCCATGCCGTTGATCGTCAGCGACACGCTGACGCGGTCGAGCGGGATGCCGGCGAACGCGTCCTCCATGTCGGCCAGCGTGTCGACGGCCATGCCGACCCGCCCGACCTCGCCCTCGGCCTTGGGATCGTCCGAGTCCAGGCCGAGCTGCGTCGGCAGGTCGAAGGCGACGTTGAGCGCGTCCTGACCGTGGGCCATCAGGTACTTGAATCGGGAATTGGTCTCGGCCGGAGTGCCGAAGCCCACGTACTGGCGCATCGTCCAGAGCCGGTCGCGGTACATGTGCTTGTGGATCCCGCGCGTGTACGGATACTCGCCCGGCCGCCCGATGTCGCGGTCGAACTCGACCCCCGCGACGTCCTCGGGCCCGTAGATCGGCGCGATGGGGAAGCCGGCGTGCGCTTTGAGCTCTTTCATTGGTCTCTCCTGCCGCTTACCGCTCGAGAAAACGATTGAGGAAGAGCAGGCACTCGGGGGCCCGTTCCTCGGGCGGCGCGTGGCCGCAGTCGGCGAGCTGGACGACCTCGACCTGCTCGAAGACCTGACGCCATCGCGGCAGGTAGCGGGCGAAGGCCGGGTCCTTCATGCCCCAGATCAGGATCGCGGGAATCCGCGCGATCCGGTCGCGCCGTGCCCAGAGAGTGTCATACCAGGCTCTCGAGCCGAGCAGCTCGCGTGCGCAGACCCAGGTGGCGTGGCCGTCGAGCGGGCGCAGGTAGTGCTGCTCGACCTCGCGTGTGTAACGCCGGCGGTCGGCGACGGCGTAACGCAGCATCACCCGCACCGCGAACGCGCGGCGCTCGTAGAGGTGGCGGCCGAGCCGGCTGGCGAGGAGCCGCGCCGGCCACGCGACGGACCAATCGCGGGCGAACGACCACATCCACGTATTGAAGATCACCAGGCGCCGCACGTTCTCCGGATGGTCGAGCGCGTAGGCGAGGCCGATGGGCCCGCCGAAGTCGTGAACGGCGAGCGTGATGTCCTTGAGCTTGAGCGTCTCGATGAGCCGCGCGAGGTTCTGCGCCTGGTCCTCGGGACGATACGACCAGCCCGCCGGGCGATCGCTCAGCCCGAAGCCCAGGTGGTCCGGCGCCACGCACCGGTAGCGCGGGCTCAGCTCGCGGATCAGGCGGCGATACAGGAACGACCACGTGGGCGTGCCGTGCACCATGACGATCGGATCGCCCTCGCCGGCGTCGACGTAGCTCAGACGACCGCCCTCGACGTCGAGCCCCTGCGGCTCGAACGGGTACTCCCGGCGGTCGACCCACGGCGGAATCAACGCGGCGGCTCCTTCGTCGTGTCCTGCTGGAACGCCTTCACGATCTCGGGGAGCGGCGTCCCCATCGGGAACACGTGACGCACGCCCAGCTGCTTCAGCGCCTCGACGTCACGCGGGGGAATGATACCCCCGACGACCACCGCGATGTCGCCGGCGTCTTGCGCCCGCAGCCCCTCGATGACCCGGCGGGCCAGCACGAGGTGCGCGCCCGAGAGCACCGAGAGGCCGACGATGTCGACGTCTTCCTGGATCGCCTCGCTGACGATCTCCTCCGGTGTCCGCTTGAGCCCGGAGTAGACGACCTCGAAGCCGGCGTCGCGGAGCGCGTGCGCCACCACCTTGGCGCCGCGGTCGTGGCCGTCGAGCCCTGGTTTCGCGATCAGGACTCTCATGCCGGACTGGTACCGAGGCTCATGCCGGGCGGAACGCCGGCAACCAGCGCGCGTTGCCGCTGGAATCGTCGGCGACCTTGAGCGGCGAGAGACGCACGGTCTGGCCGATCGCCACCTTCGCCGGGTCGGTGTCGACCAGGATCGAGAACACCCGCAGCCCGTCGATCTTCACGATCGCGAAGACGCGCGGCCCTGCGAAGCCGGCCGGCAATCCGACCTCCTGGATTGTGAAGGCGTGAATCGTCCCCTGCCCCGACAGGTCGACCCACTCGAACCGGTCCGACCCGCACTCGCCGCAGAACGCGCGCGGTGGCCACGCGAGCCGCCGGCAGCCGGCGCAGCGCGTGGTCGCCAGCCGTCCGGCGGCGAGCCGCGCGTAGAACTCGTGGAGCTTCGTGTGGTCCGCCGACTCCAGGGGAAACGGGTCGGTCGCGCGGAAGTAGCTCACGCCGAGTCCCGCCGGCGCCTGAGCTGCCGGAGCAGGTCGCGCACCTTCGCCGTCTCGAACGCCTCGCGTCGCTCTCCCGCGTAGTCGAAGAAGCCGCGCCCGGTCTTCGGGCCGAGCTCGTTGCGCGCGATCTTCTCCTCGACCAGCCGCGCCGGGCGAAAGCGGTCGTCGCCGAGCGCCGCGGCCAGGAACCCGCTGGCCCGATGCAGGATGTCGACGCCGCCCCAGTCGATGAACTCGAAGATGCCCACCGTCGCGTAGCGGAAGCCCATGCCGGCGCGAAAGGCCCGATCGACGTCTTCCGGTGTCGCGACGCCTTCCTCCACCAGACGGACGGCCTCGTTCATCAGGAGCGCCTGCATCCGCGGTCCGATGAAGCCGGGCGAGTCGGCGCAGCGGACCGGGACCTTGCCGAGCTTCTCGAGGAAGGCGATCGTCCGCTCGACGACCGCGCTCGCGGTCGCGCGGCCCGGCACCACCTCGACGAGCGGAATGATGTGCGCTGGATTGAGCCAGTGCACGACGAGAAAGCGCTCGGGGCCGCGGACCGCGTCGGCCATGTGCCGGGGCGAGATCGTCGAGCTGGTGGACGCGATGATCGACTCCGGCGAGACGGCCGCCGATACGCGCCCGAGGACCTCGCGCTTGAGGTCGACGAGCTCCGGCAGCGCCTCCTGCACGTAGCCGCACTCGCCGAGCCCGTGGAGCCCGGTGTGCTCCTCGATGCGCTCGAGCGCCGGCGCGATCTCGCCCGGCTCGATCACCCCTTCCTCGGCCATCAAGCCGAGGTCGCGCTGGATCTCGCGCCGCGCCTCGGCGAACACCGCCGCCGCGCCGCCGGCCGGCCGCTCCTTCACGTCGACCAGCGACACGCGGCTGCCGCCCAGGGCGAAGGCGAGCGCGATCTGGCGCCCGATCCTTCCCGGCCCGAGGATGGCGGCGTGGTTCATCGACGCTCGCGGCCGTAGATCATGACCACGTGCTCGCCCATTCCGCTGTTGTTGTGCGTGAGGCCGACGGCGGCGTCGTCCACCTGGCGCGCGCCGGCCTCGCCGCGGAGCTGCGCGAACACCTCGGCGGCCTGCGCGACACCCGTCGCGCCGAGCGGATGCCCGCAGCCCATCAGCCCGCCGCGCGGGTTCACGACGACGTCGCCGCCGTAATCGCTTCGGCCCGCGGCGACGAACGCGCCCGCCTCACCCTTGCCGCAGAAGCCCAGCTCCTCGTACGCGATCAGCTCGGCGATCGCGAAACAATCGTGGACCTCGGCGAGGTCCACGTCCCGCGGCCCGACGCCGGCCATCTCGTAGGCCGACTGGGCCGCCCGCGAGAGCGCCGGCCAATGCGCGTAGTCCTCGTGGAGCGACGTCAGCTGGAAGCCGTCGAGCGCCTGGCCGGTGCCGCGGATCCAGACCGGCTTGTCGGTAAGCGCCCGCGCGCGCTCCTCCGAGGCGATCAGGACGGCGGCGGCCCCGTCGGTGATCGGCGAGCACATGAACAGGCGGAGCGGCGACGAGATCATCCGCGAGCCCATGACCTGCTCGAGCGTGGCGCCGCGCTGGAAGTGCGCGTTGGGATTCTTCGACGCGTGCGTGTGATTCTTGACGCCGACCATTGCCAGCTGCTCCTCGGTGGTCCCGTACTCGGCGATGTGGCGCTGCGCGGCCAGCGCGAAGCAGGGCGGCGCGGTGAGCCCGAACGAGGCCTCCCATTCGCGATCGACGCCCGTTCCCATGTTCAGGATGGCCTCGTCGCCGCTCGGCTGGTTGAGCTTCTCGACACCCAGCACCATGACGAGATCGGCGAGCCCGGCAGCGATGAACGCGTACGCATAGCGGATGCCGACGGTGCCGGACGCGCACATGTGCTCGGTGCGGGCGCTCAAGGCAGTCGGCCTGATCGCGAGCGCTTCGGCCGCCATCGACGAGATGTGCGACTGGAATGCCGTGCGCTCTGGCATCACCGAGCCCACCACGAGGCCCTCGACATCCCTGGGCTTCACGCCCGGGACCGAATCGAAGCACGCCTTGCCGGCCTCCCAGATGAGATCACGGTAACTCGCCTTGCGCACGCCGAACTTCGAGATCCCGGCCCCGACCAGCGCGACTTTCCTCATGGCCGCCTCTCCCGGCGCCTCACCCGCGCCTCCGCATCAGCACGTTCTCCTCGTAGGTGCACACCACCTCGTCGCGCTGGTTCTTCACCGCCACGTCGAAGGTCACGACCCCCCGATCGGTCCTGGACGACTCGCGCGTCTGCTTCACCGTCATCTCGGTGTGAATCGTGTCGCCGAACTTGACCGGCACCGTGAACCGCAGCCGGTCGAGCCCGAGCAGCGCGAGGGCCGTCCCCTCGAACCAGCCCGAGAGGTTCTGCTGACCGTTGGACACCGCAAGAGTCAGGATACCGTGAGCCACGCGGCTGCCGAACAGCGTCTGTTTGGCGAACACCTCATCGGTGTGGAGCGGGTTGAAGTCGCCGGTGAGGCCCGCGAAGCGCGAGACGTCGCCGCCCTCCACGGTCCGGCGCCCGGTCACGAGCACCTCGCCCACCTTGAAATCCTCGAAATAGCGCCCGCGTGCTGGCATCGTCCCTCCCGTTTGCTGCGCGAATGGGCTCAGTCGAACGCCGGGCCGCGGTCCCAGTCGAGATCGCGCCCGATGATCACGCGCAGGATCTCGGAGGTGCCGCCGCCGGGCAAGAGGAAGCGCGCGTCCCGGAAGTAGCGCTGGACCGGATACTCCATCGCGAGTCCGTAGGAGGCGAAGATCCGGGCCGCCTCGTCGGTGATCTTGACCGCGGTCTCCGAGGCGAAGAGCTTCGCCATCGCCGCCTCGCGCGCGATGCCACGCCCTGCGTCGAGCCGCGCCGCCGCCTGGTAGGTCACGAGGATGGCGGCGTGGAGCGAGGTCAGCATGTCGGCGAGCTTGAAGCCGATCGCCTGGTGCTCGGCGATCGGCTTGCCGAACGCGTTGCGCTCGCGCGCGTACGCGAGGGCAGCCTGGTACGCCGCGCGCGCCAGCCCCACCGAGATCGCCGCGGTCATCACGCGAATCTCCGAGAGGATGCCGCCGATCTTCTCGACGCCGCCCGTCTCGCCGCCGAGCAGGTGCTCGGCCGACACCTCCACGTCCTCGAGGAGGATCTCGCCGGTCACCGAGGCGCGCACCGACATCTTCTCGATGGCACGGCCGAGCGTGATACCACGCATCGCCGAGCGATCGAGCAAGAAGAGCGCGATGGACTTCATGCCGCGCTCGTCCGACGTCTTGGCGGCGACGGTGAGGAGATCGGCGACCGGCGCGCTGGTCACCCACGTCTTCGTGCCGCGCAGCACGTAGCCATCGCCGTGGCGCCGCGCCCGGGTGGTGATGTTCGCGACGTCGGAGCCGGCGTTCGGCTCCGTCAGCGCGAAGGTCGCGATCAGGTCGCCGCGCAGGGCCGGGACCAGATAGCGCCGGCGCAGCGGCTCGGATCCGTACTTGTAGATGAAGTACGTGCCCATCAGCGACTGCATCGCCGCGGCGGCCGCCACCGACAGGGAGCCCCGCGCCAGCTCCTCGGCGAAGAGGCAGTAGGTCACCATGTCGGCGTCGGCGCCGCCGTACTGCTCGGGATAGCGCAGGCCCAGGTAGCCGAGCTCGCCGAGCCGCCTGAAGAGCTTGGTCGGAAACTCCGCGCGCTCGTCGAGCGCCTCCGCCGCGGGGACCACCTCGGCGTCGACGAATCGCGCGACGGTTTTGCGGAACTCCTCCTGCTCGGCCGTGAGCTGGATCACGCTCGCGTGCTCGCCGCCCGAAGGCGCCGCGTCGCGTCCTCGTCGACCGAGAGCTCGCCGCCGGTGCCCACGATGGCGACGCCGTACTCGCGGCGCGCGGCGTCGACCGAGACGTAGTCGTCGAGGACGTCCTCCAGCACGCGCCGGGGATCGCGCTCGAACGGGTTGCCGTAGCCGCCCGCGCCGGACTGCTGGAACGACACGACATCGCCGTGGGCGAACTCGCGCGACTGCTTGCCGTGGACGATCTGTTCGCCCGGTCCGGGGTTGATGACGGTGCGGCCGAGCCGGCCGGGTCGCCCGCCCCGCAGGCCGTACGGCGGAAATTTCTGCCGATCCGATAGGTTCGTCAGCTTGCCCTCGTCACCGAGCAGGCGGAGGTCACGACGGACCCCACAGCCGCCCCGGAACTTCCCGGGGCCGGCGGAGTCGCCGATCAGCTCGAAGCGTTCGACGATGATCGGCTGGTTGGCCTCCTGCGCCTCGACCGGGATGTTGGCGGCGTTGAACGCCCACGACATCGCCTCGCAGCCGTCGCGGGTCGCGCGCGCGCCGGTGCCCGACAGCACCAGCTCGTAGGCGACGAACCGCCGCTTGCGCGCACGATCCCAGCCGCCGAAGGTGGGATTGGCCATGTGCGAGGCGGCCGCCGCGACCCGCTCCGGCAGCGCCGGCGCGAGCGCGCCCAGCACCGACTCGAACGTGCGGTAGCAGATGATCGCGCGCGGTCCCCCGCCGGCCGGCGGCCGCGGGTTGAGGAACGAGCCCTCGGGCGCCTTGACGGTGATCGGGCGCAAGGCGCCTTCGTTCATCGGGCCCAGCGGGTCGGTGAGGCACTTCACCGCGGCGTACGAGTACGAGCGCGTGTAGTTGACGTAGGAGTTCATCCCGGACGCGGTCTGCGCGCTCGAGCCCTCGTAGTCGATGACCATCGAGCTGCCGTCGACGGTCACCGCGACGGCGACGCGCAGCGGCTCGGTGCCAGGGCCGCAGTCGTCCATGAAGTCCTCGAAGCGATAGACGCCGTCGGGAATCTTCTCGATGGCGGCACGCATGTTCGCCTCGGTCCGCGCGACGATCTCGTCCATGGCGGCCAGGAGAGTCTCACGACCGTAGCGCCCCGCCAATTCCTGTAGACGGAGCTCACCGACGCGGAGCGCGCTCCGCTGCGCGCGCAGATCGCCGAGGACCTTGTCGGGGGTGCGCGTGTTCGCCGCAATGATGCCGACGATGCCTTCCTGTTCCTGGTATTCCTTCCAGACCTTCGTGGGCGGGATGCGCAGGCCTTCCTGGAAGTAGTCGAAGATGCCCTCGACGCCCTGGCTCCCCGGCCGCTGGCCGCCGACGTCGGTGTGGTGGAGGATGTTGACGGCGAAGCCGACAAGCGCGCCCTCGTGGAACGCGGGCTGCGTGATGAAGAAGTCCGGGAGATGACCCGAGCCGAGCAGCGGATCGTTCAGGAGGACGGCGTCGCCCGGCCGCAACGTCTCGATCGGATGGGCCGCGAGGGCGTTCTTGACCGCGAATGACATCGCGCCCATGTGGCCCGGCGAGTACGGGCCCTGCGCCACCATGCGTCCGGCGGTGTCGAAGACCGCGACCGAGAAATCCTGCCCCTCGCGCGCCTGCTCCGAGTAGGCCGTGCGATGCACGGTCGTGCCGATCTCGACCGCAATCGACTGCAGCGCGCCCCAGACGACGCCGAGGGTGATCGGATCGATCCGGCTCATACCCGCCTCGTCTCGGCGATAAGGTTCGCATACTCGTCGACCGTGGCCGTCACGCCCGGCGGCAGGACGGTCGTCGATTCGCGCTCCTCCACGATCGCCGGCCCCGTCAGCGACGTTCCCGCCGCCAGCCCGTAGCGATCGTAGACGGCCGTGTCCGTGTAGCCGCGCGCCTCGGGGAAGTACGCCCGGCGCGTGGCCTTGCGCCGGGCGGCCGCCGTGCTCGCGGCCGCCTTGGCGAGCGCGATACGCGGCGAGCCGCCGACGGCCGAGAGCTTCCACGTGACCACCTCGACCGGCTCGGCCGGGTTCGCGTAGCCGTAGCGGGCGGCGTAGACCTCGTGGAAGCTCGCGCGCACGCCATCGAGCGCCGCCGCGTCGAGCCGGCCGGCGGGCACCGGTATCGTGACCTCGTAGCCCTGCCCCACGTACCGCGCGTCGGCCGAGCGCGTGACCATCACCTCGCCGGCCACCGCGGATTCCTGGACGACCGCGGTCGCCTGGGCGCGCATCTCGTCGTACATCGCGTCCAGCGACACGCCGCTCGGCGCGTCCAGACGGCACACGTGCGTGCGCGCGACGTCGAACTTCACCTCGGCGGCGAGCAGGCCGATGGCCGCCGTCACCCCGGCCGACGCCGGCAGCACGATCCGCGGAATCCCGAGCGCCTGGGCCAGACGGCAGCCGTGGACGGGCCCGGAGCCGCCGCAGGCGACGAGCGTGAGATCGCGCGGATCGCGGCCGCGCTCGATCGATACCACGCGCGTCGCCAGCTCCATGTTGGTGTTGACGATCGTGTGGATGCCCCAGGCCGCGTCCTCGAGCGAGAGCCCCAGAGGACGCGCGATCCGCTCCTCGATGGCGCGCGCCGCGGCGCCCGCCTGCAGCGTGATGGAACCGCCCGCGAAGTAGTCCGGGTTGATGTAGCCGAGCACGACGTCAGCGTCGGTGACGGTCGGCGCCGTGCCGCCCCGCCCGTAGCAGACCGGGCCTGGCGTCGACGACGCGCTCTCCGGCCCGACCGCGATCACGCCGAGCCGGGCCTGCGCGATCGAGCCGCCTCCCGCGCCGATCTCGACCAGGTCGATCGCCTGGATGTTCATCGGCAGGCCGCTGCCCGGCGCGTTGTTCACGCGGTGAAGCTCGAATGCCGTCGTGGTCGCGGGCCGGCCCTTCTCGATGAGCGCGAGCTTCGCGGTGGTGCCGCCCATGTCGAAGGCGATCAGGTCGCGATGGCCAGTGAGCTCGCCGTACGCGGCGGCCATCAGGGCGCCGGCGGCCGGGCCCGACTCGATCATCCGGACGGGATACCGCTGCATCGCCTCGGCCGTCGCGATACCGCCCGACGACTGCATCACGAAGAGCCGCCCGCGATAGCCGCGCTCGTTCATGGCCGCGGCGAGGCCGCGGAGATACGCGCGCACCGTCGACATCACGTAGGCGTTCACGACGGTGGTCGACGTCCGCTCGTATTCCCTGAAGGTCGGCGAGACCTCGTGCGAGAGCGTGACGGTCACGTGGGGCGCCACTTCGGCGACGAGCGCCCCGAGGCGGCGCTCGTGTACGGGATTCAGGTACGCGTGCAGCAGGCACACCGCGAGCGTGGTCACGCCGCGCGCCGTGAGCTCCCGGATCGCCCGGCGTGCGTCGTCCTCGTCGAGCGGCGTCCGCACGCTGCCGTCGGCGAGGACGCGTTCGGTGACCTCTCCGATGAGCCGGCGCGGGATCAGCGCCGGGGGCTTCTCGATCTGGAGGTCGTAGACCTGGTAGCGCTTCTCGCGGCCGATGACGAGCACGTCGCGGAAGCCGCGGGTCGTCAAGAGCCCCACCCCCCGCGCCTTGCGCTCGATGACGACGTTGGAGCCGAGCGTCGTACCGTGCACGGCCTGCGCCACGTCGCCCCACGGCACGCCGGCCTGGGCGAGCAGCGCATCGAGGCCGGCCAGGCACGCCTCGGACGGATCGGGATAGGTCGTGAGCCGTTTGCCGGTGGCGATCTCGCCGGAGGGCGATTGCAGCACGAAGTCCGTGAACGTGCCGCCGACGTCGAATCCGACGCGATAGGCCATCAGCGGGGCCGTGCCGATCGGGGCGCGGCCGGCGGCTCGACGCCGCACCAGGCCGGCACGGTCAGTTCCGGCGCTCCCCGCGCGAGAGCACGATGCGGTACGGATAGCGGCGGCCGGTCTGCCAGGTGATCGTGTGCTCGACGGGCTCCCCGCTCAGCGCGAAATACGTGCGCTCGAAGAACAAGAGCGGCGACCGCGCGCGAACTTGGAGATACTCGGCGACCTGGCGCGGCGCGAGCGCGGCGTCGACCACCTGCTCCATGAGCTTGATCGGCACGCCGAGCATCCGCTCGATGGCGCCGATCAGCGAGGTCTTGGAGAGATCCTCGTCGGAGAGCGCGTTGCCGATCGTCAGCGGCATGTAGGCGGTGACGTGCTGGAACGGCCCGGTCTCGGCGTGGCGCACCCCGACGATGCAGTACGCCGAGGAGCGCGGCGGCAGCCGCAGCGCCTGGGCGATGTTCGCTGGCAGGAGCACGACCTCGCGCGACATGAACTTGAACCAGGTCTCGTCGCCGAGGGCCATCATGTCGCCGACCGAGCCGATCACGCGGAGCTTGCGATCGCCGCCGGCGGCGGGTGTCGCGAACGTCCCGCGCCCGGCATGGCGATAGAGGCGTCCTTCCTGAACGAGCACGTCGAGCGCCTGCCGGATGGTCGGGCGGCTCACCTTGAAGCGCGCGCACAGCGCGTGCTCGGACGCGATGCGCTCGCCCTCGTCGCGGAGCTCGTGGCGGATGGAGTCGGCGATCTGCAGATAGCGGGGAATACCGGGACGATAATTCAAAGGAGCGATCCTCCTGCTGTCAGGATGTCTAGACACGTACCACCCTGGGGCAGGCGGCGTCAATCATGCCGTTCGTCCAGGTCGGCGAGCGCCGGGATGCGGCCGGGGCTGGAGAGCGAGCGCGGTTGGGCGCTAACCCATGGAAAAGCGGCGCGCGTTGCCCATGTGCGGCCACGCGGCCGCCTGGGTGTTGGCGAGCATCTGGCGCAGGTGATTCCGGTCGTGGTGGACCCACTCGTGGAGCAGGTCGCCGACCCGCACGTGGCCGGCCTTCGCATGGCGCCCGCCGCGCTGCAGATCGCCCGCGCGGAGCCCGGCAACCAGGGTGATGCTGTCCCGGCGAAGCGCGTCGAACTCGGCGATCAGCGCCGATGCCGGCCGCTCGCAGTCGCGCCGGGCCTGGGCAACCTCGCCCTGATCCCAGCCCTCGAGGCTCGGCTCGTCGCCGGCGAGAATGATGCCGATCCGTCCGGCGAAGCCGCGGCGCTCGCTCTCGATGAGGTGGCCGAGCACGTCCTTGGCGCACCACTCACCGGGCACCGGGTGCCAGGCGAGGACATCGTCGGGGAGCCCCGCGAGCTCGGCGCGAATCGCCGCCGCCGCGCTCTCGAGCAGCCGGGCGACCTCGCTCGGCGAGAGCGCCCGAAACTCGTCGGTCATCACCGCGTCAGCTCTCGGGCGATGACGACGCGCTGGATCTGATTCGTCCCCTCGTAGATCTGGGTGATCTTCGCATCGCGCATGAACCGCTCGACCGGATACTCGCGCGTGTAACCGTAGCCGCCGAAGATTTGCACGGCGTCGGTCGCGACCTTGACGGCCGTGTCGGCGGCGAAGCACTTCGCCATCGACGATTCAAGGGCCGTCTTCGGGGCGCCGCGATCCACGAGCGCCGCCGCGTGATGCACCAGGAGCCGCGAAGCGTGCACGCCGATCGCCATGTCGGCCAGCATGAACTGGATGCCCTGGAACGCGGCGATCGGCTGACCGAACTGCTGGCGCTCCTTGGCGTAGGCCACGGCCGCATCGAGCGCCGCCTGGCCGATGCCCACGGCCTGGGCGCCGACCGCGGGCCGCGAGCCGTCGAGGACCTTGAGAGCGATCTTGTAGCCCTCGCCTTCCTCACCCAGCCGGTTCGCGACCGGCACCTCGCAATCGGTCAGGTGGAGCGCAGCGGTCGGCGATCCCCGGATCCCGAGCTTGCGCTCGAGCTTGCCAACGGTGAATCCCGGAAACGTCGGCTCGACGAGAAACGCCGTGACGCCGCCCTTGCCCCGCCCGCGATCGACCGTCGCGAAGAGCGTGATGACCGATGCCTTGCTCCCGTTCGACACCCAGAGCTTCGTGCCGTTCAGGACGTAGCGATCCCCCTTACGAACCGCCCGCGTCGAGATCGAGGCCGCGTCGGAGCCGGCTCCAGGCTCCGAGAGCGAGAAGGCCGCCGTGATCTCGCCGGAGGCCATGGGCGGGAGATAGCGCCGCTTCTGTTCGTCGGTGCCCGCCGCAACGATCGGGAAGCCGCCCACGTACTGAACGAGATAGATGATGGCCGTGGACGCGCACGCCCAGGCGATCTCCTCGACGGCGAGGCAGAACGCCAGGGTGCCCATGTCCGTCCCGCCGTAGGCCTCGGGGATGTAGAGCCCCATCAGCCCCTGCTCCCCCAGGAGCTTCAGCGCTTCCTCCGGGTAGGCCTCGGCCTCGTCGACGTGGGCGGCCTGCGGGGCGATCCGGTCGCGCGCGAGGGCGCGCACCAGCCCGCGCATCTCGCGCTGCTCGGCCGTCAGGTAGAAGTCGTCGCGCGACGTGACCATGGTCACAGACAGGCTACGCCCCCGCTCAAGTCCGCGCCGCTGACAATTCTCGTCACGCGCGCGTACGATTTTTTGTAACGAATCGCTCCGGAATCGTCCGGGAAACCCGCTGCTGCGCTATAAGTGCGCGAGATCTCGGCCAGCCGCCGACTGGCATCACGACTGCACTTCGTGGGCGCCATGCAGGCGAACGTGCAGACGAGAGAGAAAGTCGTGGTCGTGATGCCGGCCTACAACGCGGGGCGTACGCTCCGTTTGACATACGAGGAGCTGCCGAAGGACACGGTGAACCTCGTGATCCTCGTGGACGATGGATCCACCGACGGGACGCTCGAGGTCGCGCGGCAGCTCGGCCTCGAGATCTTCGTCCACAACCGCAACTACGGCTACGGCGCGAATCAGAAGACGTGCTACGCGGAGGCGCTGCGAGCGGGCGCGGACATCGTGGTCATGGTCCACCCCGACTATCAGTACGATCCGCGCCTGGTTCCGCAGATCATCGATCCGATCGTCCGTGGGGAGGCCGACGTTGTGTTCGGCTCGCGACTGAAGAGCGGTTCGGCGCTGGCCCAGGGGATGCCTTGGTGGAAGTATTTCTCGAACCGCTTCCTCACGAACCTCGAGAATCGGACGTTCGATCTGTCGCTCTCCGAGTTCCACACCGGCTACCGCGCCTTCCGCCGGGAGGTGCTGGAGACGGTCAACCTCGCGCTGAACTCGGACGGTTTCATCTTCGACCAGCAGATCGTGGCCCAGATCGTCGCCGCCGGCTACCGGATCGCCGAGATCGCGGTGCCGACACGCTACTTTCCCGAGGCTTCGTCGGCGAGCTTCTCGGCCTCGACGGTCTACGGCCTGCGCATCGTCTCGCTCCTGGCCCGCTTCAGCCTGCACCGGCGCGGTGTGTGGCACGCGCGGGCCTTCGACAGCCTCCGCGGGCGATATACGCGGCTCCAGCCGGCTCCGACGGCGCCTCGCCTCACCGTCGACCGCCGGTCCGTCCTCGCTCTCGGACGCTGAGTCATGTGGCTCACCGATCGGCAGTACGAGGGTCGTGGTGCGGCCGTCGTCGATCGGCTGGACCTCCTCAAGGTCACGTTCCCGCACAGCGACCTGTTCGTCGCGACCAACGCGATCAACGCGAACCAGCACGGCGTCGAGTCGAGCCCGCACGGTGTCGAGTCGAGCCGTGCCGAGGGTGAGCGCCTGCGCGATCTGCCCGACGCGCAGGGCGCTACCCTCGCGAGGAAGCGGTTCCGCTTCTACGTGCTGAGCCGCCTGCTCATGGTGACCTTGCTCGCCGCCTGCGCCGTCGTCCTCCTCGTCAGCTAGAGTCGGGCGCGAACTCCGCTCCCCTTGACGACTCCGGCACTTCTGCCGGATCATTGCGCGCTCCCGAGCTCCACCTCGAAAGGAGACGCGCCATGGCAGCGGTGAACTCGAGAAAGCAGATCCTCACGGCGTCGGCCGTTCTCGTGCTGATGCTCACGGCCGCCTTCTACGCCCTGGCCCAGCAGCCCGGCGAGCCGAAGAAGGGCGCGGCCGCGCCAGCCATCGGCAAGCGACATTCCCTCGCGGCGACGCTCGAGACGGTCCAGTGGGGCTGGCTCGATCCGAAGGAGCCGCCCAAGCTCACGGTGGACTCCGGCGACACCGTTTCGGTCGAGACGATGATGCACTCGCACGACAAGGTGCGCCCGGGTATCACGATGGACGAGCTCGTCGCGCTGCGGCGCGCGAATCCCGGCGGCGGTCCACACTCGATGACGGGCCCCATCTACGTCAACGGCGCCGAGCCCGGCGACGTGATGGAGATCCGGATCGTCAAGATCGTGCCCAAGTCGTTCGGGATCAACTTCAATCTCCCGGGCAAGGACTTCCCGACGATCGGCGCGCTGGCGCCGGAGATGCCCGACGGGTTCATCAAGTTCTTCACGCTGGATCTCAAGAAGAAGCAGGCGGAGTTCAAGCCCGGGATCGTGCTCGACCTCAAGCCGTTCCCCGGCACGCTCGCGGTCGGCATCGATCCGAATGACCCGTCGCCGCGCAAGGGCGGCTCGACGGATCCGATGGCGCCGGTCTCCACGCTCCGCCCGTGGAAGAACGGCTCGAACGTGGACATCAACGAGCTCCAGGAGGGTTCGCGGATCTTCATCCCGATCTTCCTCAAGGGCGGACTCGTGTGGACGGGCGACTCGCACTGCCGGCAGGGCAACGGCGAGGTGAATCTGACGGCGCTCGAGTGCTCGTACCGCGAGATCGCGCTGCAGCTCATCGTGCGCAAGGACATGAAGCTCGAGTGGCCGCGGATCGAGACGCCAACGCACTGGATCACGACCGGCTTCGACGAGGATCTCAACAAGGCGATGGTCAACGCGGTGCGGGAGAGTGTCGACTTCCTCGAGCACCAGAAGCTCGTGCCGCTGACCCGCTACGAGGCGTACGCGCTGAGCTCGATGGCCGCCGACTGCCGTGTGTCGCAGGTGGTCGACGTGCGCAAGGGCGTCCACTGCATGATTCCGAAGTCGATCTTCGGCAAGACATCGTAGGTGCTCCGGGCGCTCGCCCTCGTCCTGCTCGCCGCGGCGCCGGCGCAGGGCGAGGGCGCGCTGGACGTGGTCGCGACCTCGACGGATCTCAAGGCGCTCGTCGAGGCGGTGGGCGGCGATCGCGTAACCGTCGAGAGCCTGGCGCCCGCGCTCCACGAGCCGCACGCCGTCGACGTCAAACCCGGTCAGCTCGCGCGGCTCAAGTCGGCCGCGCTGCTGGTGCGGGTCGGTCTCGATCACGAGCCGTGGCTCGCGCGCGTTCGCGCGACCGTGAACGATCCCCGCTTCGCGCCCGGCGGCGCGGCCGACCTCGACGTCTCGCGTGGCATCGAGCTCCTCCAGGCCGAGACGGCGCGGGTCCGGAGCGACCAGGGCGTGCACGTCCACGGGTTCGGAAACCCCCACTACTGGCTGGATCCTGCTAACGCGCGCCCGATGACCCAGACCATCCTCGACGGCCTCGCGCGGCTCGCGCCGGACGCGCGCGAGGTCTTCGCACGAAACCGCGCTCGCTTTCTGGAGGCCCTCGAGGCGGGTCTCGCGCGCTGGACCGCCGCGCTGGCGCGCTATCGCGGCGCGCGCGTCGTCGTCTTCCACGACAGCTGGCCCTACTTCGCACAACGCTTCGGCGTGGTGATCGCCGGCACGGTCGAGCCGGTCCCGGGCGTCCCGTCGTCGCCGGCATCTCTGGCGGCACTGACCGCGGGCATGCGCGAGGCCGGCGTGCGAGTCCTGATCGTCGAGCCGTCCTCGAATCGCTCCGTCGCGAACCGGATCGCCGCCTCGACCGGCGCGCGCATCGTCACGCTCGTGCCCTCCGTCGGCGGTGAGCCCGCGGCGGGCGATTACGTGAAGCTGTTCGACGTCAACGTCCGCCGGCTCGCCGAGGCGCTCGCCGGAGTCCGCTGAGGCCGCGATGGTGGAGCTCCTGTGGGCGCCATTCGTCGCCTGCCTCGTGCTGACCGCGATCCACGTCTACCTCGGGCTCCACGTGCTGGCGCGCGGCGTGATCTTCGTCGACCTGGCCCTCGCGCAGGTGGCGGCGCTCGGCGTCACGATCGCGTTCCTCGCCGGCCATCCGATCCAGAGCGAGGCCGCGTACTGGTACGCGCTCGCGTTCACGCTCGCCGGCGCGGCGCTCTTCGCCGCGAGCCGCACGCGGCGCGTCCCCGTGCCGCAAGAGGCGATCATCGGCATCGTCTACGCCGTCTCCACCGCGGCGGCCGTGCTCGTCGTCGATCGGGCGCCGCAGGGCGGCGAGCACATCCGGCAGATCCTGGTGGGGAGCATCCTCACCGTCACGCCGCCCGAGGTCGGCGCCCTGGCGCTCCTGTACGCGCCGATCGGCACCCTGCACTGGCTCGTCCGGCGGCCGATGCTCGACATCTCGTTCGATCCCGACGGCGCCGGCGCGCGCCGGGCGGTGCGCGCGTGGGATTTCGTGTTCTACGCCTCGTTCGGCGTGGTCGTGACGAGCTCGGTCCGGCTCGCCGGCGTGCTCCTGGTCTTCGCGTTCCTCGTCGTGCCCGCCACCGCCGCGGCCGCGCTCGCGCGCTCGGCGCGGGGGCGGCTGCTCGTCGGCTGGGCGCTCGGCGCCCTGGCGAGCGTGGCCGGTCTGGCCGCGTCGTGGACGTGGGATCTTCCGACCGGCGCGACCGTGGTGGTGGCGTTCGGCGTGGTCGTCGCGGGTGTCGGCCTCGCGCTCGGCGTGCGGACCGGCGCGCGCGCCGCGCGGGAGCGTGGCGTCGCGGCGCTACGCGGCGTGGCCATCGTGGCGTGCGCCCTCGTCGGGCTTGCGGGGCTCGCGCTGGCGCTCGGTCCATCGATGGACCACTGGTGGCTCGACTGGCTGGAGGCCTCGGCGCCCGCGGCCCAGACGCTTTTCCTGAGCGAGGACGAGCGCGACACGCGACGGGACGCCGTCGAGGACGTGCGGCGCAGCGTGGCCGAGATCGAGCGGGTCCGCGCGATGCAACGCGAGGCGCAATGGGGAACGCGCCCCGCCACCGACGAGATGCAGGAGCGCATGCGGCAATATCTCGCGGGGCGGGCCGAGATGCTCGCGGGCGACCGGCTGGTTCTCCGCACCCTGCAGGCTCGAGCACGAGCGCGGCAGCGCTGGTGGCTCGGCGTGCCGCTGGCGCTCCTCGGGACGGGCGGCGCGATCCTGCTCGCGCGGCGCCGGGCTACTTAGCGGGGTAGGTGTAGAAGCCCTTGCCGGTCTTGCGCCCGAGCTGGCCGGCCATGACCATGCGCTTGAGCAGCGGCGGCGGGGCGTAGCGCGCTTCGCGGAACTCCTCGAACATCACCTCGGCGACGTACATCGTCGTGTCGAGGCCGACCAGATCGAGCAGGGTGAACGGGCCCATCGGATAGCCACACCCGAGCTTCATGGCCGCGTCGATGTCCTCCAGCGACGAGAGCCCGCTCTCGTAGACGCGGATCGCGTCGAGCAGGTACGGCACGAGCAGGCGATTGACGATGAACGCGGTCGAATCCTTCGTCTGCACCGGCGTCTTGCCGACGGCCTGCACCCACTCGGTGGCGATCTTCACCGAGGCCTCGTCGGTCAAGATGGTGCGCACGACCTCCACGAGCTTCATCAGCGGCACCGGATTGAAGAAGTGGAGCCCCAGCACCTGCGCGGGGCGCCCTGTGGCAGCCGCCATCGCCGTGACGTTGCACGACGAGGTGTTGGAGGCGAGGATGGCGCGGGGCGCGCAGATCTTGTGGAGCTTGGCGAACGTCTCGTTCTTGAGCGCCTGATTCTCGGTCATCGCTTCGACCACGAGGTCGCACGAGCTCAGGTCGTCGAGCCGCGTAGTGCCGGCGATCCGCGCCAGCGCAGCATCCTTGGCTTTCGCGTCGAGCTTGCCCCGGCTCGCCAGCCCTTCGAGAGTGTCCCGGAGCCGCCCGAGCCCGCGCTTGACGAGCTCGTCATTGGCCTCGACGAACAGGACCTGAAAGCCCGCCTGCGCCGAGACCTGGACGATGCCGGACCCCATGAGGCCGCAGCCGATGACACCGACGTTCGTGATGGTCATGATCCTGGAGGGAGGCGCTTACTTCCGGACGCGACCGGGCAGCGGCAGCTCGTAATGGGTTCCCGGCGGGCACGGATTCCTGACCGTGACCGTCACCGCGCCGTAGCGCACGCTGCCATCAGGCTGGATCTCGCCGTCCGGGCGGCGCGCCGGAGGTCCCGGCTCCTTCATGGCGCGATCGAAGGCGGCATCCCGGGTCTCGGAGAGCGGCGACGAGATGGTGAGCAGCATCGACGCGCTGATCGGCGACTTCACCTCGTCGGCCAGGGCCGTGGCCGACCAGGCACCGGCGAGGATCACTGCTCCCGCGAGCGCGACGCGCTTATTCATAGACGATCAGCGAGTGGAGCGTGGGCTCCTTCAGCTTGTCCCGGCCCTGGAGAAACGCGAGCTCGATCATGAAGGCCACGCCGACGACCTGCCCGCCGAGCTGGCGGATCAGCCTCAAAGTTGCCCCCATCGTACCACCGGTCGCGAGGAGGTCATCGACCGCGAGCACACGCTGGCCGCGCTTGATCCCATCCTCGTGCATTGCGAGCGTGTCGCGTCCGTACTCGAGCTCGTACTCCACCTCGATCGTCTTGCTCGGAAGCTTGCCCGGCTTGCGCACCGGCACGAAACCCGCCTTCAGCTGATGTGCGAGCGCGCCGCCCAAGATGAAGCCGCGCGATTCGACCCCGACGACCACGTCGACGCGCTCGGGCTCGTAGCGCCGCGCGAACGAGTCGACGACGAACTGAAACGAGGGGCCGTCCTTGAGAAGGGTCGTGATGTCCTTGAAGAGAACGCCTTCCGACGGGAAGTCCTTGATGTCGCGGATCTTCCCCTTGAGCTCGGCAATGTCCATCGCCCGCCATCCTACCTCAATGCCGCGGTGCGCCAGACGCCAATGTGTCCGGAGTCATGGCAGCGTGACACGGATTGTCCGCTAAACGTCAGGGCGCTGACGCTCGCTTCGGGCCGAGCTGGATCGCTCAAAAGCTCGGATTTACAGCCGGCAGAGCCGACCAGGTGTCCAATGGCACCCCACTTGCTTCCCCACGGCGCCAGCGGCCTGGAGGAGGAGAAGTAATGTTGCTCCCCGAACAAGTGCAGCGCCTGGTCGAGCTGGCCCTGGCGGAGTTCGCTCCGGAGTGGCAGGTCACGGGCCTGTGTTCCGAGCTGAGCCTGCACAATCCGGATCACTGGGTATCCGGGCTCGGGACGTTCGGGCTCATCCTGCGCAATCGCCAGAATCGGAGCGCGAAGGTCCTCGGCTGGCGAACCGGCGATTTCAGGGGCGCGACCTACCATCGTGGAATTTCGTATCGCGTGCTCGAAGCCTACGCCGACCGCATCACGGATCCGATTCGCCGTTACTTCGAAGAGATCGGTCTGCTGATGCCGGGACGCAGCGCGCCGCGCAGCGTGCCGGCGGCCGCGGCGCGCTCCAGCATCAACTACGCCGGCTAGCTCCCGCCGTCGAGTCGCTCGATGGCGGTCGGCAGCTCGGCCAGCCTCGAGATCGTGAGATCGGGTCGAACCGAATTCCAGCGCGACGACGATCTCACCTGGACCACGCGCATTCCCGCCGCCTGAGCGCCCTGCACGTCGAGCACCGGATCGTCGCCCACGTGGACGGCTGTCGCCGCGTCGCCGCCGATCGCGCGCAACGTCAGCGCGAAGATCTCCCGCGCGGGCTTGCGAATGCCGACCTCGTCGGAGAACGTCACGTGCTCGAAGTAGCCGAGCAGCCGGAACCGGTCGAGTAGCTCCCGGAGCGTCGCGCCGGGCGTCCGCATGATGTTCGACACGAGCGCCAGCTTGTAGCCCGCGCCCTTGAGCGCCTCGAGCGTGGCGAGCGCGCCGTCGTCGACGGCCGGCGGCAGGAGAAGAATCGGCTGGGCATACGCGTGGATCAGGGCGGTCAGGAGCGCCGGCGGGACACGACGCGGCAGGCCGGGATCGATGGCGGCCAGAAGTGCCCGCACGTGGTCGACGGCCGGCACGTCGCGGTAGGTGGACCAGACCCGTCCGAGATAGGCGCCGGACTGCTCGTAGGCGCGGTCGAGCGCGGATGCCGAGTACGACAGTCCGGCCGACTTCAGCAGCATCTGAAAGTCGGCCATGCGGCGCTTCTTGTAGCGATTGTCGCTAGCCGGCCCGTCGAAGAGCAGCGTGCCCCAGAGATCGATCGTGATCGTCTCGACCTTCACCGCGTCATCGCTCGAAGCGTGGCGAGCGCTTGTCCAGGTAGGCGGTCATCCCCTCGCGCGGTTCGGCGGTCGCGTACGCAGCGGCGAACGCGTTGATCCCGTAGCGCACCGCGGTCGGGAGATCTGTCTGGCGCCAGCGGACGATCAGCTCCTTCTGCAGGCGGATCGCTTCAGGGCCGCTCGCGAGAATCGCCGCCACGAGCTCGTCGGCGGCGCTGCGAAGGCGGTCGTCGGGC
>Ga0318502_10000093_pt1 | contig 21553 bp, 18 predicted proteins | sample GRESIP174b1f22_FD_203291 | JGI IMG/M metagenome (GOLD analysis project Ga0318502, IMG submission 203291) | Tropical soil microbial communities from Luquillo Experimental Forest, Puerto Rico - GRE.SIPMG.174b1f22 | ecosystem: Environmental > Terrestrial > Soil > Tropical forest > Bulk soil...
GGCCCGATGGAGCGCAAGGCGTACCACGGCGAAACGGCCCGGCCCGGATCGCCGAAGACATGGGGCAGGACGGCCGTGCAGCCGGCGGCGGCCACGCGCCGGCCGAACTGCGCGACGAGCGGCGTGATCCCGGGCATCTCGCTGATCACCACGACCGCGGGTCCGGTCCCGATGCGGTAGACGGCGCGCCGCTTGCCGTCCGCCTCGAAACTGTCCTTGGTGAAGCCGTCGAGCGCGGCCTCCCATGTGCCCGAATCGCCCGTCGCCATCGCCGGACCGTAGCATCGCCCGCCGTGCCCCGACCGAGGCGTCCCGCCGACCCGCGCCTTCCCGTGCTCGTCGGCCTGGGTTCGTCGAACGAGAGCGCCGGCGTGGTCGACCTGATGACTGCGGCGGCTGGGCAGGCGGGCGCCGACGCGGGTGCGTCGGTGCTGTTGTCGTCTGTCGACCGCATCGTCGTCCCGCACGGTTCGTGGTCGCGCGCCGACCCTGGCCGCGAAGTGGGCCGCCGCATCGGCGCTCCGGACGCTCGGACCGTGCTCTGCGAGGTCGGCGTCTCCCAACAGGAGACGATCAACCACGCGCTCGACGCGGTGGCGCGCGGCGAGTGCGAGACCGTGTTGGTCGTCGGTGGCGAGGCCCGCGCCTGGGCGCGGTCACACGAGCCCGAACCGGAAGGGGAGACTCGTCCGCCCGACCAGGTGCTCACGCGCCCACCCGACTTCGTCGCGCCGATCGAGCGTGCCGCTGGGTTGGTGCTGCCGCCGGTCCAGCAGTACGCGCTCATCGAGAACGCGCTGGGGTCGGCCGAGGGCCTCGACCCCGACGCGCAGCGACGCGACGTCGCCGCGCTGTGGGCGCGCTTCAATGCGGTGGCGCAGGCGAACCCGGACGCGGCCTTCCCGGCGCCGCTCAGTTCGGCGGAGATCGCCACACCGGGCCCGGCGAACCGGCCACTGGCCTTCCCCTACAACAAGTGGCACGCCAGCCAGTGGACGGTCGACCAGGCCGCCGCGCTGCTGATCTGTTCGTCGCGACGTGCCGAGGCGGCGGGTGTCCCGCTGGACCGTCGCCTCTACGCACACGTAGCGTTGCACAGCTCGGAGGCGGTCACCTTGACCGCACGGCGCTTCCTGCACACGTGGCCTGCCATGGGCGTCTTGGGCCGGGCGGCGGCCGAGCACGTCGGGCGGCCGCTGCGCGAGCTCGGCCTCGCCGAGGTGTACTCGTGCTTCCCCTCCGCCGTGCGCGTGCAGCAGCGCGCCCTCGGACTCGACCTCGCCGGCACCCCCACCCTGACCGGCGGGATGACCTTTGCCGGCGGCCCTTTCAACCATTTCGTCCTGGCGTCGACGGTGGTGCTCGGCCGCCGGCTGCGCGAGGCCGCAACGGAGACCGAGCTGGGGCTGGTGACCACCGTCTCTGGGATGCTGTCCAAGCCCGGCCTCGCCCTCTGGGGTGCGGTCCCGCCGGTCGATGGTCACGTGCTGCTCGCCGACCTGGCGCACGAGGGCCTGGCGGCCACCGAGCTCGTGGCGGTGGCCGAGGTCCCACCGGGGCGACGGACGCCGGCGACCGTCGTGGCTTTCACCGTGACCTACGGCGGCGACGGCGGGCTCGATCCGGTCCGCACCGCCGTGGTAGCGGACCTGCCCGATGGAGTCCGCACGGCGGCCACCTGCGATGATGCAGCGACGGCCGGCCTCGCGGTGACCGAGGGCCTCGCGGGGCGGACGGTCTACGTGAAGGACACGACATTCAGCCTGTGAGCACCGTTGCCACCCAGCCGGGTCCGCCCCGGCTCGTCGACCCGCGACTCGCGTCCCGGGTGCCAGGACTGCGCCGCGAGGCCGGTGTCGCCCTGGCGCTCGCGGCGGTCAGCGTGGTCGCCATCGTCGTCCAGGCCGTCGCCCTCGCGCATGCCGTCGACCGCTCCCTGCTGCACCACGCCTCCCTCGGCGACGTCGCGCCAGCCATCGTGCTGGTCGCACTCGCCCTCGTCGGGCGCGCCGTCCTGCACGCCGCGGGCGAGCGGTCGGCCCACGCCGCGGCTGACCGCGTCGTGATCACCCTGCGGGGCGATCTCCTGCGCCACGCGCTCCACCTCGGTCCCGGATGGCTGGCCGGCGAGCGGCCGGGCGAGCTGTCGCTGACTGCCACGCGGGGCCTCCGTGCACTGCACACCTACTACGCCCGCTACCTGCCACAAGCCGCGACGGCTGCCGTCGTGCCGGTCGCCTTGCTGGCCTGGGTGGCCACACAGGACTGGCTCTCGTTCGTCGTCGTCGTCGCCCTCGTGATCGCAGTCCCCCTCTCCATGGTCTATTTCGGGCGCGAGGCGACGAGGCGCTCCGAACGGCAATGGCGTCGCCTCAGCTCGCTCTCGGCGCGGTTCCTCCAATTGGTCGAAGGCTTGCCCACCCTGCGCGCCTTCGATCGCGCCCCCCAAGGCCGACGCGAGGTGGCCGCCGCGACCGAAGGGGTGCGCCAGGCCACGGTGCGCACGCTGCGGGTGGCCTTCCTGTCCGCCCTCGCCATGGACCTCATCGCGGGACTCGGTGTCGGCTTGGTCGCGATGGTCCTCGGGCTTCGTCTGCTGTGGGGCCAGATCGGGCTCCAGACCGCCCTGGCCGTATTGCTGGTGGCGCCGGAGATCTTCATACCGTTGCGCCGCGCGGGAGCCGAGTTCCACGCGAGCACCGAGGGGCAGGCTGCCGCAACCCGGGTGCTCGAGGTGCTCGACACGCCGCTCGCTCCCGTCGGCCACGCCGCGCCGCGCCCCACGGCCTCGCCCGCGTCCGTTCCGCCGCGGCCCTTGTCGGCAGCGGCACCACCGGCTCTGACCATCGAGTCGCTTCGGGTCGAGTACGCCCACCGCCACGCGCCGGCACTCGACGGCGTCTCCCTGCAGCTCCGGGCCGGCGCGCGTGTCGCGCTGACCGGGCCCTCGGGGGCGGGCAAGTCGACCGTGCTGGCCACACTGCTCCGCTTCGTCGAACCGACGGCGGGGTCGATGCTGCTGAACGGCGCCGAGCCAGGGGACATGGATCTGGCGGAGTGGCGGGACCATTTCTCCTGGCTTCCGCAGCGGCCACACCTCTTCCATTGGACGCTGGCGGAGAACGTGCGGCTCGGCGCTCCTGGTGCCTCGGACGAGGACCTCTACGCGGTGCTCGACGCCGTCGGCCTGTCCGAGCTCATGGCGAACCTGCCGGACGGGCTCGCCACCGTCGTCGGTCACGACGGCCTGACGCTGAGCGCGGGCGAGCGCCAACGCATCGCTCTGGCGCGCGCGCTGCTGCGGCCGGCGCCGATCCTCTTGCTCGACGAGCCGACCGCGTCGCTCGACGCCCCGACGGTGCGGCGGCTGGCGCCGTCCATCGAGCCGTGGCTGGCCGGCCGCACCGTGCTCGTGGCCGCGCACGAGCCGGTCCTGTTCCGCTTCGACGCCACCGTCGCCCTCCCCGCGGCCGCCTCGTCGCGTCTGGTGGCCTCGCCATGAGCGCCCGGATGGGATCGGTCCGGCGCGTCCTCACGGAGCCGGGCACGCCCTACGCTCGCCTCGCGCTGGCGGGGATGCTCGGACTGGCGGCTGCGGCCGCCACCATCGGACTGCTCGCCGGATCGGGCTACGTGGTCGGCCGCGCCGCGTTGCGCCCTGGCCTCAACGCGCTGGTCGGGATCCTCGCCCTCGTCGAGGTGCTGGCCTTTCTGCGCGGGCCCCTGCGCTATGGCGAGCGGCTCGTCGGCCACGACGCGGCGCTGCGCGCGCTCACCGGCTGGCGGGTCTGGCTCTACGACTGCCTGACACCGCGCGTGCCGGCCGCCCTCGCCGGATGGCGCACGGGCGACCTCCTGAGCCGCGCTGTCGACGACGTCGACACTCTGCAGGACCTCTACCTGCGCGCGATCCTTCCTCTGGCCATCGCCGTGGGTGCCGCCATCATCGGCACCGTCGCCGTCGGTGTCATCCTGCCGTGGGCCGCGCTGGCCCTCGGCGTGCCCCTCGCCGTCGCCATCGCCGTGCCGGGCGTCCTGACCTGGCGGCGCAGCGGCGACGACGAGCTGGCTGCACTCTCCGGCACGCTGTCCGCGGACGTCGTCGACGCCCTGCGCGGCGCGCCTGAGCTCCTGGCCTTCGGCGCCGACGACGCCGTACTCGCCGCAGTAGAGGAGACGGCCCGCGCCGCCGACGCACTCGACCGTCACCACGCGCGGCTGGCCACCGGCGTCGGCCTGATCTCCCAGCTCTGCCTCGCCGTGGCGGTCGCCTCCGTGCTCGCGCTCGGCGTCGCGGCGGTCCACGCGGACCACCTCGGGCAAGTCATGGTGGCCGTACTCCCGCTGGCGGTACTCGGCACGTTCGAACCCGTCGCCGGCGTCCCGCTGGCGGTCTCACGGGCGCTCGCCGTGCGCGCCGCGGCCGACCGGCTGGACGCGCTGGCCGACGTCCCGGTGCCGGTCGTGGATCCGGCCGACCCCGAGCCGCTCGGGCCGGGCACACCCGACGTCCGCTTCGCCGGCGCGTCGCTCCGCTACGGCGCCGGTCTCCCCCGCGCGCTCGATCGAGTGGACCTGCACCTGCCCGCCGCCGCCACGCTCGCGGTCACCGGCTCGAGCGGCGCCGGCAAGACGAGCCTCGTGCACGCGTTGTTGCGTTTCTGGCCACTCGAGTCGGGCCGGCTCACGGTGGGCGACACGGACGTCGCGCGCCTGTCCCAGGACGACGCCCGCCTCGTCTGCGCGCTGGCGGACCAGCGGGCCCATCTCTTCGCCGGTTCGGTGCGGTCCAACCTGACGCTGGGCCGCCCCGAGGCGTCCGCGGACGAGATCGACGCGGCCCTGCGCGCGGCGCGGCTCGAGGCCTGGGTGGACGGTCTGCCCGAGGGGCTCGACACCCCGGTCGGCGAAGACGGGGTCGCGCTGTCCGGCGGTGAGCGCCGTCGGCTTGCCGTGGCCCGCGCGTTGCTCGCCCCGGGGCCCGTGATCGTGCTCGACGAGCCCACCAGCGGCCTCGACCCGGTGCTGGCCGACCAGCTGCTCGACGGCGTCGTGGCGGAAGCAGCTGCCGCCGGGCGCAGCGTGCTGCTCGTCACGCACCGCGCCGCCGAAGCGGCGCGCTGCGACGCCACGGTGGCCCTCGAGGCGGGACGGGTCGTGCCGGCGGCGGACTGAGGAGTGGGACGGCGCCGGCCCGCACTCGGCTCAGTCGGCGTGCTCCTCCCCGAGCCGACGCCGCACCTCGGCCAGGCCGGGCGCCGGGTACTCCAGCCTTCCGGGACGCCAACCCGCCTCGATCTTCTTTGGGCCCGGACCGTCCACCGCCCACACGTGGCAGGTGTTGGTCAAGAAGCCGGCGAACGCCCCCTCGGCCATCGGGTGGGGCCCGTCCCCCTTCTCGACCTGCCACGCCGCCGCCGACGTCATGCCCTGCACGACGACCGGCCCCAACGCGCGGGCGAGGAACTCGAGGTGACTGCACCCGCGTTCGCGGCCGAAGCGCTCCTGGACCGCGTGGCTGTACCCCCGCGCCACGGAGAGCCCGACGAGGTCGCCGAAGCTGTCCTCGATGTCGGTGCACTCGACGTGGGGGAACTGCTGCATGTCTGCCGCCGCATCGACGATGCACAGGTCGGCGCGGCGGACCACGATGCCCAGCTCCATGAGATGGAGGTCGCGCGGTCCGTGGCTCCCGTCGGCCCAGGGGCGCTGGTCGTGCAGCGTCCCCACGACGGCGAAGTGCTCGCCGCGGTCGAACACCTCCATGGTGATCGTCCGCCGGTGGACCGGGTCCTCCTTGGCACGGGAGGGCGGGCGCAGCGAGGCCAGGGTGGGTGACGGCGACGGCTCAGGCACCGGCCGATTGTGGCGTCGGGACGCCCCCGGGGGCCAATGCGGGCGCAACCTCGTTGAAGCCGTGCAGGATCGGCGCGTCACGGTTCCAGGCGATCCGCGTCACCGAAGCCGTGCGCAGATAGAGCCGCCAGTAGAGGTCCGGTGTCCCCAGCGCCCAGGCCACCGCTGCCTTGATCGGGGTCACGTGGCTCACCACCACCACGTCGCCGTCGGCCCGGCGCGCCCCGGCGCCGTCCTCGGCGAACAGCTCGGCACAGGCCGCTTCGATCCGCACGTCCACCTCGGCCAGTGACTCGCCACCGGCGGGCTGGAAGCCCCGGTCGCGTTGCCAGCGCTGCCAGACCTCGGCGGGGATCCCGCTGAGCGGTTGGCACTCGAACTCGCCGTAGTCCACCTCCACCCAGCGCTCGTCCACCGTGATCGGCGCGCCGAGGCCGAGGAGCTCGGCCGTGTCGCGGGCACGGGCGAGCGGGCTGGTCCGCACCTCGAGCACTGGCTGCGTCAGGAGTGCGGGCACCGCCGCCGCCTGGGCCCGGCCGAGCTCGGTCAGCTCGGCGTCGGTCCGCCCGAGCAGCAGACCCTGGGCGTTCGCCACGGACTCGCCGTGTCGCACCAGGATCAGCACGGTCGCCGGCGCCTCAGGCCGGGACCAGGATGCGCCCGCACTGCTCGCACGTCGCCACCTCGCCCGGCGGGAGCGCGCGGATCTTCTCCACCTCCACCGAGGACAGTTCGAGGTGGCAGCCGTCGCAATGGCTCTTGATGAGGCGGGCCGCACCGGTGCCCTTCAGGCGCGCCCGCAGGGTCTCGTAGCGGTCGGACAACGCGGTCGGCACCAGGGCGGCCTCGGCGGCGCGCGTCCCGGCCGCCGCAGCCATCTCCGCGTCGATCTGGAGCTCCTGCTCGGCCACGGTGGCGCGCAGCCCGTCGACGCGCGCCCGGAGCGGCGCAATCTGCTCGCCCAGGGCCGAGAGCTCGGCCTCGACGGGCTCCTGCGCGAGCATGGCCTCGAGCTCCTGCTCCTCGAGCTCGGCGCGCCGCTCGGTCAGGTGGCGCACCTCTTCGTTCATGGCCTGCAGGTCGCGGCCCGCCGCGCCCGTCGCCGCGTACATGCGCTTCTCGATGCTGTCCCGCCGCTCGGTGATACCCGCGATCTGCTCCTCGAGCGCCTGCTGGGTGGCGCCCAGTTGGGCCCGGCGTCCGTTCGCATCGGCCCGCTGCGCCTCGAGCACGCCGAGCTCGGTCTCCAGCCCGCGCAGGCCGGACGCCTCGGGCAGCGCGTCGCGCCGGTGCTGCAGCTGGGTCAGCGACGTGTCGAGGTCCTGGACGGCGAGCAGGTGCTGCAGGGTGTCGGTCACGTCAGCTCCTCGGCCGCGGCCCGGGCCAGCGGCAGGGCCTCGACTAGCGCGGCGTCGGCCAGCACCATCGCCTCGTCCCAACTGAACCAGCGGGCGTCGGGGCTTTCGCCCGGTGGCGGATGCGGGTCGTCGTCGGCACCGAGCAGGAGGTAACGCAGGTCGAGGTGGGTGTGGCCGAGCGCCGCCTCGTGGACGTCGAGGTGGACCAGGCGCGGTCCCGAGGCGGGATGCTCGACGGCCAGCCCGAGCTCCTCGGTCGCCTCGCGTCGGGCGGCAGCGGGCGGCGTCTCGCCGGCGTCGATGTGTCCGCCCGGCTGCATCCAGAGGCCGAGCCGCTTGTGTCGGTGCAGCACGGTGCCCCGGCGTCCAACCACGATCGCCGACGCCGTGACGTGGGTGGGCCCGGCCCGCTCGTCACAGGGCGCGTCGAGGCGCGCCAATTCGGCCAGGAAGCGCTCGCGGGCATCTGCCTCACGGGGTGACGCCGGCTCGTGCTCCTCCACCAGGACTCGCAGGTCCACCGTGGTGGCGCCCATGGCGGCACTCCTTAGCACAGGTGACCCGTGAGCACCGTGGTCGCGTGGCCCGCAATGGCGACCCGCTCGCCGAAGGGGCGTACGTAGAGGACGGCGCCCCGGGGCGAGAGTTGGCGGGCCACGAGCGTGTCGCCGTCGCGCCCCAACGCCGCCGACCAGTAGGGACCGGCCGAGCACTGGGCCGAGCCGGTGGCCGGGTCCTCGGGGATGCCGACATTGGGACCGAAGACCCGCAGCACGTAGTCGGCGTCGACGCCGGCGTCGGCGGCCGCAGTCAACAGCAGGGCGTCGGCGCCCGTGGCGGCGATGGCCGCGAGGTCGGGCTCGTAGGCACGCACAGCCTCGGCCGAGGACAGGGCCACGAAGATGAAGAAGGCCGTGCGGCCCGTCTCGACGACGGCGCCGTCCCACTGCCCTGCCAGCGCCTCGGGCAGGGGCGAGGGCCGCACCGGGTCGGCGGGGAAGTCCAGGACCACGAGGTCACCGTCGAAGGAGGCCGAGAGCGCGCCGCTGCGGGTGTGGAAGGTCAGCGGGACGGTGCCGTCCACGGTGGCGCCGGCGCGCAGGGCGTGCGCCGCGGCCAGCGTGGCGTGGCCGCACAGGTCGACCTCGACGGTCGGGGTGAACCAGCGCAGCCCGAAGACCGCCGGGTCGTCGGTGGGGCTGACGAAGGCCGTCTCCGCGATGCCCAGCTCGAAGGCGATGGCTTGCATGCGCGCGTCACTCAGCGGGGCCTCCAGGACACACACGGCGGCCGGGTTGCCGGCGAAGGCGACGTCGCTGAACGCGTCGACCCAGGTGATCGGGATCGTCATCGTCCCCACGATGCTAAGCGGGCCACGGCGTCGTGCAGCACCTCGTCGCGCTTGCAGAAGGCCCAGCGCACCAGCGTCGCCCCCGCACCGGCATCGGCGGGGTCGTAGAACACCGAGCTCGGGATGGCCACCACCCCGCAGCGCCCCGGCAGGGCGAGGCAGTACTCGCGGGCGCTCAGGCCCGGCGCCACCGAGGCGATGTCGGTCGTGGCGAAGTAGGTGGCGGCGGGCCGATAGACCTCGTAGCCGAGTGACGAGAGGCCGTCGCAGAGCAGGTCGCGCTTGGCGGCCAGCTCCGCCGCAAAGCCCGCCATGCGCTCGGGCGCGAAGGCGAGGCCGCGGGCGACAGCCAGCTGCAGCGGCGCCGCGCTGGTATAGGTCAGGAATTGCTTGGCCGCCCGGACCGCGGCGACCAACGGCGCGGCGGCGCACACCCATCCCACCTTCCACCCGGTGAAGGAGAACGTCTTGCCGCCCGACGAGATGGTGATCGTGCGCTCGCGCATGTCGGGCAACGTGGCCAGCGGGACGTGCGTGCCCTCGAAGACCAGGTGCTCGTACACCTCGTCGGTCACCGCCAGGAGGTCGTGGGCGGCGCACAGGGCGGCGACCTGCCCCAATTCGTCGTGCGTGAACACCTTGCCGGTCGGGTTGTGCGGGGTGTTGAGGAGCACGAGGCGGGCACGCGGCGATGCGCACGCCGCCGCCAGCTCGGCGGGGTCGAAGGACCAGTCGGGCGGGTGCAGGCGCACCAGCCGGGGCACGGCGCCGGCCATGGCGGTGCACGCCGCGTAGGAGTCGTAGGAGGGCTCGAACATGACGACCTCGTCCCCGGGCTCGCAGAGCGCAAGCAGGCTGGCGGCGATGGCCTCGGTCGCCCCGACCGTGACGAGGACCTCCCGCTCGGGGTCGTAGTCGAGGCCGTACCAAGCGCGCTGGTGCGCCGCCACGGCGCCGCGCAGCTCGGGGACGCCGTGGCCCGGCGGGTACTGGTTGTGCCCGCGGCGGATGGCCTCGACGGCGACCTCGCGCAGCTCGTCGGGGCCGTCGCTGTCGGGGTAGCCCTGGCCGAGGTTGAGCGCGCCGGTGGCGGTGGCCAGCTCGGACATGGTGGCAAAGATGGTCGTGGCGTAGGGCCGCAGGCGCCGGGCCAGATACGCGTCCCCCGCTGCCACCGGCCCGATCGTACCAACGGCCTTTTCGGGCGCCTATCGTCGGCGGACCGTGTTCAGCCTGGCCCAATTCAACATGCACTGCGGGATCGACGGCTGGGGTCGGCCCTACGACTTCGTCGGGGTGATCGCCGGCTTCGCCGCGGACGTGATCGTGCTCGAGGAGTCCTGGACCCCGGAGGGCTCCGACGCAAGCCAGGCCGCCCAGGCGGCGGCACGGCTCGGCTACCAGGTCGTGGAGCACGTGCTCGGTGAGGGGCGCCGCGTGCGTCCGAACCCCGACGCGGGCGACTCGTGGATCAAGCAGCCGTCGTGGACGCCCGCCAACCGCGCGCTGTTCATGGACGGCATCAAGCCGCAGCCGCCCAAGGTGCAGCGTCTCGCCCGCTGGCAGGAGGCCGAGCGCGGGCAGTGGGGCATCGCCGTCCTGGTGCGGCCAGGCCTGCCGATTGAGGCGACGCGCCTGCTCCACATGGGCGTGCTGCGCGCCGACCAGGTGCGCCGCGCTGCGCTGGTGGTCGACCTGACCGCCGAGGGCCGGCCGATCTCGGTCGCCGGCACGCACATGTCCCACCTCCACTTCGGATCGCACCGCAACTGGGCCGAGCTCCGCAGCCAGCTGCGCCACGGGGCCCGCCCCGACGCGGTGCTGGCCGGCGACATGAACACCTGGGGACCGCTCGTGCACGTCTTCATACCCGGGTGGCGGCGGGCGGTCATCGGCCGCACCTGGCCCGCCTGGCGGCCGCACAGCCAGATCGACCACATCATGGTGCGCGGCGCGCTGCGCCCGTACGACGGCGAGGTGCTGGAGGACGCGGGCTCGGACCACCGGCCCGTGCGCGTGGAGCTGGGGTTCTAAGAGGGCGGCGAGCCGTCGCCGGCCATCGCCCGCACCGCCTCGTCGACGGTCGGGAAGAAGCGGTTCTCGCCGATGCGTGCCGCCAGCCCGCTGCGCCGCAGGCTCTCGTGCAGGTGCACGCCGGCGCGTGCGACCCCGAAGGCGATGCCGTCGCGCTCGCAGCGGTCGAGTACCCGCTCCAACGCGCGCGTCCCGGTGAAATCGATGTCGGACTGCCCGACGGTGTCGAGCACGAACACGCGCACCGGTGCCCCCTCGCGCAAGGCGCCCGACACCTCCGCCCGGAAGTGCACCGCGTTGGCGTACCAGATGGGCGTGGCGAAGAGCGTGACGAGCACCCCCGGGACGGTCTGGGCCGACGGGTCGAGCGACTGGCGCTGCCAGCTGGTGGTCCCGGGGATCCGACCCATGACGTGGAGCTTGGGTCGGGCGCTGACCCGGATGCGGTCCAGGATGGCGAGCACGACGGCGACGGCGATGCCCTGCTGGATGCCGACCAGGACGACGGCCAGCAGCGTGGCGGCGGCCAGCGCGAACTCGAAGGCGCTGAAGCGGAAGATGGCAACGAGGTCGCGCCAATTGAAGAGGTGGTAGGCGACATAGATGAGGATGGCGGCCAGCGTGGCCAGCGGCACGTCTCGGAAGATGTTGGCGACGGGGATCAGCAGCACGACCGCCGCCGCCGCACCCAGCGGGCCGGCTTGCGTGCGCCCGCCCGCCGTGGCCACGGCTCCGCTGCGCGGGGGGCTCGCGTTGACGGGGAAGGCGCCGACCAGGCCGGCCAGGACGCTCCCACCGCCGACGCCGGCGAAGTCGCGTCCCGCGTCGATCTCGTACTCGCCCCGGTCGGCGAAGGCGCGTGTGGTGGCCGCCGTCTGGGTCACGACGACCAGCGCCACCACGCCGGCGAGCGGGCCGACGCTCGCGATGGCTGACCACGACAGCCCTGTGAGGCCGAGGTGTGGCGCCCCGGTGTGCACGGTCCCGAGCACGGCCACGCCGTGCGACTGCAGGTCGAGCGCCGCCACGAGCCCGGAGGACGCGACCAGTCCGATCAGCGCACCGGGGATCCGGTGGCCGATGCGGGCGCACACGATCATGGTGGCCAGCACGCCCAGACCGATGAGCAGTGACCACCCGTTGACCTCGTTCAGGTGGTGTGCCACGTAAGAGACGCGCTGTTGGTTGTCGCCGCTCGTCGGCGGCAGGCCGAGGAGGTCGGGCAGTTGATGGGCGACGATGATCACCGCGACGCCGGAGAGGAAGCCCGTGCTGATGGGCACGGAGAGGAACTCGGCGATCCAGCCGAGGCGCAGCAACCCGACCAGCAGGACGGCGATGCCGACCATCACCGCCAGGATCCCCACCAAGGCGACGTAGTGCGGCGAGCCGGTGGCGGCCAGCGTGGCCACGCCGGCGGCAAAGAGCGGGGCGATGGTCGAGTCGGCGCCCACCGACATCTGCGGGTTGGACCCGAGCAGGGCGAAGACCACCGTGCCGGCCACGAAGGCGTAGAAGCCCGTGATGGGGGGCATCCCGGCCAGGCGGGAGGTGGCCAGCTGCTCGGGCACGGCGATCACCAACAGGGTCAGCCCGGCGGCCAGGTCCGCGCCCGCCCACGCCTGCCGGTACCCGTGCAGCGAGGTGAAGACGGCCGGCGGGCGCACGGCGACATCTTCGCCGACCGTCCCGGCCGGGCCCGTGATGCCGGCGACGTCGGCGGTGCCGTCGGTGCCGTGTGAATAGTCTCGGTGCCGATGAGTGATTACCCCTACGCCGACCGCTTCGCCGTCCACCGCGCGCTCCCCGAATCGGGCACGTCGCGCCAGGAGGTCCTCGCCGAGCTGCATGCGATGGCGACCGAGGAGGACGCGTTCTGGGAGACCGGCAAGTGCTCGGGGACCATGTACTGCGGGGATCACGACCACTACCACTTCATGAACGAGGCGTTCGGCCTCTTCGCCCACGTCAACGTGCTCCAGCGCGACATGTGCCCGAGCGCTACGAAGTTCGAGGCCGAGATCATCGCCATGACGATCGGGCTCCACGGCGGCGAGTCCGCCCGCGCGGCCGGCGACGAGCCCTGCGGCCTGGTCACCACCGGCGGGACCGGCAGCATCCTGCACGCGATCCTCGCCTACCGCGAGCACGCGGCCCAGACCCGCCGCGTGGAGCGCCCCAACGTGATCAAGCCGGAGACCGCGCACCCCGCCTTCGACAAGGCCTGCCACCTGTTCGGGGTCGAGCTGCGCCGCGCGCCCGTCGACCCCGTGACGACGCGCGTCGACGTGGACTGGGTGCGTGACCATGCGGACGAACGGACGGTCGCCCTCATCGGCTCGGCCTGCAACTACGGCTACGGCACCATCGACCCCATCGTCGAGCTCAGCGAGGTCGCGCTCGAGCGCGGGATCGGGCTCCACGTCGACGCCTGTCTCGGCGGCTTCATCCTCCCCTTCGGCCGCGAGCTCGGCTACGACATCCCCGCCTTCGACTACTCCGTCCCCGGCGTCACCTCCATCTCGGCCGACACCCACAAGTACGGCTACGCGTTCAAGGGATCCTCCGTCTTGAGCTTCCGTTCCAAGGAACTGCGCAACGCGCAGTACTTCTACCTGACCGACTGGAGCGGCGGGAAGTACACGTCCCCGGGCATGGAGGGCTCACGCTCGGGCGGGCTGATCGCGGCAACCTGGGCCTCCATGGTCCAGCTCGGTCATGCCGGCTATCTGGGCTACGCGCGCCAGATCTTCGAGACCTCGTCCGCCATGCAGGACGCCGTGCGCTCGCACCCCGAGCTGCGCCTCGTCGGGCACCCGACCTTCCTCTTCTCGTTCACGTCCGACGCGTTCGACATCTACCACGTCAACGACTTCATGCGGACGAAGGGTTGGCGCTTCAACGGGCAGCAGTACCCGAACGCCCTGCACATGGCGGTCACGCGGCCGCAGACGCAGCCCGGCGTGGTCGAGGCCTTCGAGGCCGACCTGGCCGATGGGGTGGCCTACGCCAAGGAACACGCGGACGAGTCGCCGCGCTCGGGCGCCATCTACGGCGGCGTGGCGGGGGGGATGACGAGCGAGGCCGACGAGTTCATCCGCGCCGTGATGGCGGACATGCTCGACGGACAGTCGTCGATTCCACCCACGTGAGCAAGGCCGAGGTGGCGGCCGGCGACCCGGACCATCCCACCGGCCCGCCGCGCCCGTGGGTCGACGGGTGCGTCGCCGCCCAGCGCGCGCTGGACGCCGCGCTCGAGGGTCTCAGCGACGAGCAGGCGCGGGCGCCGAGCCGGCTCGAGGGCTGGAGCGTGGGGCACGTGCTGACGCACGTGGCGCGCAACGCCGACAGCGTCGTGTGGCGCCTCGAGGGCGCGGCCCGCGGGGAGGTGCGCGACCAGTACCCCGGTGGCCTGGAGCAGCGGCGGGCCGAGATCGAGGCGGGCGCCGGCCGGCCGGCCGCCGAGCTCGTGGCCGACGTGGCGCGCACCTCGGCGGCGGTCGAGGCGACGATGGCCGCGCTGTCGCCCGCGGCATGGGCCGCGCCGTCGCGCACGTCGCGGGGTGTGACAGAGCCGTCGCGTGACGCCGTGTTCTCCCGGTGGCGCGAGGTGGTCGTGCACCACGGCGACCTCGGCCTCGGCCCGGTCGACTGGCCGCCGGCGCTCGTCGCCACGTGGCTCCCGCGCGAGCTGCCCCGACTCGCCGAGCGGGCCGACCCGACAGGGCTCCTGGCATGGGTCGTCGGACGAGGCCCGGCGCCCAACCTCGATCCCTGGTGACGCCGTCAGCGGCGTGCCGCGTCGGGCGTCAGGACGAGACGAAGGCGTTGCCGGCCCGGTCGACGGCCACGCAGTAGGCCGTCGTCGGGCACGAGACGCTCGTGAGGGCGTGGCCGGCGTCGATGAGCGTGCCCGAGGTCCAGCTCGTGCCGTTGAAGCCGAAGACCCGTCCGAGCGAGTCCACGGCACGGCAGAACACGGCGGTCGGGCACGAGACTCCGGTGAGGCCCGAGGCGTTGGTGCCGGCCAGCGGCGGTTCGCTCGCCACCGACGCGGGCGGGGAGAACCCCTGGCCGTTCCAGGTGAGCGCGCCGCCGTTGCTGTCGACGAGCACGCAGAACGAGGTGGTCGCGCACGAGACGGAATTCAGCTGGCCCGCGGCGTCGGCGTCGTTGGGCTGGGTCCAGGTGTGGCCGTCCCAGACCGAGGGGCCGCCCTCGGCGGCCACGCAGAAGGCGGGCGTGACGCACGAGATCTGGTTGGCCGCACCCCAGGCTCCGAGGTTGCCGGACCAGCTCCGGCCGTCGTAGTTGAACGAGTTGCCCTCGCCGTCGATCGTGATGCAGAAGGACGGACCGGTGCAGGCGACAGCCGTGAAGCCCTGGGCGGCGGCGATGGTGGTCGGCGCTTGCCAGCCCATGCCGTTGTAGAACGCGACCTGGTTCAGGTTGGGTGCGGCCGCGCAGAACCCCGGGGTGGCGCAGGCAAGGAAGGACGCACCCTGCGGCGAGGGTGCGGGCACCGGCGGACCGAGTGGGGTGACCTTGTCGTAGAACAGCTCGAAGGTCTGTCCGGCGGTCGAGCCGGCGAGGCAGACCCCCGCGGCGGGGCACGACACGACCGAGAGGTCCGCTCCAGGCGCCATCGGGATGGCCTTGGACCAGCTGCCGGCCGGGCCCGTGGTCGTGGTGGTGGTGGCCTTCGCGGTCGTCGTGGTGGGTGCGCCCGACCCGGTCGACGCTCCGCCGCAGCCCGCCACGAGCAGGGCGAACGCCGCGGCGGCGGCCACCGCGCCCAGCCGTCCCACCCCCGCCCGCACTAGCGCTGTGCGGGGAGGCCGTTCGCCTCGAGCGGGCGGTGCCGCGACCAGGTGTCCAGCACGATCAGCGTCTTGGTGCCGGTCACCCGGCCGCGCCGGCGGAGCTGCTCGATCACCTGTCCCAGGCGTTCGACGTCGGGCACCTGCAGCCAGACCAGGGCGTCGGGGTCACCGGCCGTGGTGAAGACGGCCTGGACCTCCGGGAGCTGCATGGCCGTCTCCTTGATCTCTTGGAGGTCGGCGGTACCGGCGAAGCGCACCTCGGTGAAGGCCTGGATGGGGCGTCCCGCCTTGCGGTGGTCGACGACCACCGTGTACCCGGCAATCACGCCGGTGCGCTCCAGACGCTCGATGCGCCGGGTGACGGCGGAAGCCGAGAGCGAGACCTGTTCGCCGATGTCCGCCATGGTCCGCCGGGCATTGTGCGACAGCAATTCGATGATCTGGTGATCGATTGGGTCGAGCTCCTCTGTTCCCATGGGTTGTCAGCCTAACGAAGGCGGGTTGTCTTGCACGTTCAGTGCATCTTGGGGGGCGAAGTTCAGCTCTCCGTTGCGTGACCGGGTGTCAACAGACCGCGGGGACGCCGGCCGGGTGCTCAGGCGACCGCGGTCAGGGCGGTCGCGGCGGTCAGGCGGTGAGGCGGTGGAGGCGGTGAGGCGGTGGACCGACACGGCGTAGTCGTCCTCGGGACCGAAACGCCGGCGGTCCCAGGTGGACCAGCGGTCCTCGAGCACCAGACCGGCCGCGGCGGCCAGGGCGTCGTGTTGCTCGGGACCGAACCCGCCCGGCCGGAGCGAATACCCGGCGACCAGGCGCCCGCCGGGGACGAGCCAGCGGGCCGCGTTGGCGATGACCCGGCCCTCCGTGCCCGAAGCGACAAAGATCAGCACGTTCCCCGCCATGACCACGACGTCGAAGATGCGTCCGAGCTCGAGTCCGGGGTCGCTCAGGTCCCCCTCGATCCACGCGAGGTCCGGGGCCTTGTCACGGGCGCTCTCGAGCATGGCCGCGTCGGCGTCCACCCCGACGACCGGATGCCCGCGACGGCTCAGCTCAATCGCCACGCGGCCCGTGCCGCACCCCGCGTCGAGCACGGATCCGGGGCCGTACGAATCGACGAGCGCGGCTTCCCCGTGGACGTCGACGCCGGCCGAGGCCAGCCGGTCGAACCGATCGTCGTAGGCGGCCCCGCGCGGCACATCACTCTGGTGCCAGCGGTCGTGCACCGTCGGCTACGGGTTCGAACTCCCGGCAGGCACGCTCCGCGTCGTGGCGCCCGCGGGGAGCATGAACAGGCTGGCCGGTGGGTTCGACGAATACGCGGTGAGCACGACGTAGTCGGACGCCGTGCCCGAATAGGCGAGGACGCCCTGCTTGGTCACGCAGTACTTGGCCGTCCTCCCGTGCACCGAGACGGTGACGCAGGTGGACGGCTGGCCCGCGAAGGTGGCCGACGACGACGACGCCTTGACACCGAGCACTCTCGACAGGATCCCGTGTCTCGCTAGGGCGAACGCGCCCCGAGCGAGGGCGGGGCTGAAGGTGTTCTCCAGGGAGAGCAGGGGGTTCGATCTGTGCACCGAGATGCAGGTGGTCGTCCCGGTGCCAGCGCCGGAGTTACCCGAGGTGCCGGTGCCGCCAGAACTGCCGGTACCGCCGGAGCTGCTCTTGGTCGGGCAGTAGTACGTGGTCTTCCCGTCGTCGATGACCTGTCCACCCGATGCCGAGAAGTTCGACTTGGGCGGTTTTTGCGCGATCGTCACCGTGCTGGTCTTGCCGCCGGCGACCGCAGAGTAGGTCGCCCAATAGGTCAGGTGTCTGGCCCGATTGGTGCTGTTGATCAGCGCGTTCAGGTTGGCGTTCGAGACCGGTTTGGCCGAGGCCACGGCCGGGCTCAGCGCGAGCGCGGCCACGCCCAAGACGGCGGCGGCGAGAGCGGCGCGACGTGGGCCCATCGCCGAACGGTAGCAAGACCCCTCGCGGGACGGTCGGCGGGTCTTGCGGCCTCGGGCCGGGCGGCCTGCACCGATCGGTAACGTGAGCGCGATGTGTCTCCTGGTGGTCGCGTCGCGCGTCGTCCCCGAAGAGCCGCTGCTCGTCGGGGCCAACCGCGACGAGGTGCTCGACCGGCCCGCCACCGCGGTCGCGGTGCTCGAGACGGGACCGCCCCGGATCTTGGGCGGGCGCGACGACCTGTCGGGCGGTACCTGGCTCGCCGTTAACGAGCACGGTGTGTGCGCCGGCCTCACCAATCAGCCGCTGGGCGAGGCCAAGGACCCGACCAAGCGTTCCCGCGGCGAGTTGCCGCTCGCACTGGCGCGCCACCGCTCCGCCTCCGAGGCCGTGGCGTCGTTCGTCCAGACCTACCGGCCGTCCGACTACAACGGCGCGTGGATGCTCGTGGGCGACCGCAACGCCGCGTTCTTCGTCGACTTCACCCGGCCGGAGGGCGCCACCGCCGTACCACTCCCCCCCGGCATCCACGTCCTGGAGAACCGTGGGCTCACGGACGTGTCGCCGAAGGTCGACCTGGTGCGCCAGACGCTGGGCACGCCGACCGATGCCGAGGAGGTCGTCGCCGCCTTTCGCCGCACGCTGGTCGACCACCGCATTCCGGACGGTGACGAGCGTGCCAACGGGGCGAACTGCGTCCACCTCGAGTCGTTCGGCACGCGTTCGTCGTGTCTCATCCGCGTCCCCGCGGGCGAGGGCGTGCCGCGTCTGTGGGTCGCCGACGGACCACCCTGCGCCTCGGAGTACCGGGACGCGTCGGTGCTCTGGGAGGCGCAGACGGCTCAGCCGCGCACGAGCGGCTTGTAGCGCAGCCGGTGCGGCTGGTCCGCTTCGGCACCGATGCGCCGACGGCGGTCCGCTTCGTAGTCGCTGAAGTTCCCTTCGAACCAGCGGACCTCGGAGTCCCCTTCGAAGGCGAGGACGTGTGTGGCCACTCGGTCGAGGAACCAGCGGTCGTGGCTGATCACGACGGCGCAACCGGGGAAGGCCAGCAATCCATCCTCCAGCGCGCGCAGCGTGTCGACGTCGAGGTCGTTCGTCGGTTCGTCCAGCAACAGCACGTTGCCGCCGCTACTGAGCACCTTGGCCAGCAGCACGCGGTTCCGTTCCCCACCGGAGAGCTTCCCGACCTGCTTCTGCTGGTCGCTGCCCTTGAAGCCGAAGCCGGCCACGTAGGCGCGGGCGTGCATCTCGCGACCTCCGACGACCATTCGATCCGCTCCGCCGGTGATCTCCTCGAACACGGTGGCCTCGCCGGCCAGCGTCTCTCGGGTCTGGTCGACGTAGGCGAGGACCACGCTCGACCCGATGGCCAGCGACCCCTCGTCTGGCTTCTCCTCACCCACCATCATCCGGAACAACGTCGTCTTCCCGGCGCCGTTCGGGCCGATGACGCCGACGATGCCGCCGCGCGGCAGGGTGAAGGTGAGCCCGTCGACGAGCAGGCGGTCGCCGTACCCCTTCACGACGCCGTCGGCCTCGACAACCTGGTCGCCGAGGCGAGGCCCCGCCGGGATCGCAAGCTCGACGCCATCGGTGCGGCGTTCCGCGGCCTCCGCTTCGGCCACGAGGTCGTTGTAGGCCGTGATCCGTGCCTTGCCCTTGCTCTGCCGGGCGCGCGGTGACATCCGGATCCAGTCGAGCTCGCGGGCCAAGGAGGCCTGCCGCGCCCGGTCCGCCTTCTCCTCGACGGCGAGCCGAGCCTGCTTCTGCTCCAGCCACGACGAGTAGTTGCCCTCCCACGGGATCCCCGCTCCGCGATCGAGCTCGAGGATCCAGCCGGCGACGTTGTCGAGGAAGTAGCGGTCGTGCGTCACCGCGACCACCGTGCCCGGATACTCCTGCAACGTCCGCTCCAGCCAGGCGACGGACTCGGCGTCGAGATGGTTGGTCGGCTCGTCGAGGAGCAGCAGGTCGGGTTTCGACAGCAGGAGCCGGCACAGGGCGACGCGCCGCCGTTCGCCGCCCGACAAGGTCGTGACGTCTGTGTCCCCTGGCGGCAGCCGGAGCGCGTCCATGGCGATGTCGAAGGTCCGCTCGAGGTCCCAGGCGCCCGCGGCGTCGATCTTCGCCTGGAGGTCGGCTTGCTCGGCCAGCAATGCCTCGATGTCGGCACCCTCGTCGCCGAACGCCGCGCAGACCTCGTTGAAGCGGTCGACCAGCGCCTTCACCTCGCCCACGCCCTCGGCCACGTTGCCGGCGACGTCTTTCGCCGGGTCGAGGCGGGGCTCCTGGGGGAGGTAGCCGACGGTGAAGCCGGGCGTCAGCCGGGCCTCACCGCTGAACCCGTCGTCCTCTCCCGCCATGATCCGCAGGAGCGAGGACTTCCCCGAGCCGTTGGCGCCGATCACCCCGATCTTGGCGCCGGGATAAAAGGAGAGGTTGATCCCCTTCAGGACTTCCCGGTCGGGTGGGTAGAAACGCCTGAGCCCCCGCATGGTGTAGATGAACTGCGCCGGCACGGCGACCAGTGTGCCCGATGTCAGGCGACGCCGATCGCCTCGCGCAATCCACGCTGCACGCCCGTTGCAGGGGATCGTCAAGGGATTGCCACCAAACCGCCACCGGAGCGGTGGACGCTGGCAACCGGAACCGCCTAGTAAGTGCGCCTTCAAGAACCGGAAGGAACATCCTCTTGGCGATCCGGCATATTCCCCTCTCCCGCGCGCGGCGTCGCGCGGGAGCGTGGCTCATCGGGCTCGCGGCAGCAGCAGCGCTCGGAGCCGCTCCCTTGCAGGCGGCGGCAGCCGGGCCGCGCTCGGCGCCCGCGTCGGCACACAACGCCGGCCTCAAGGCCTCCGATCAGAACCCGCTCACGACCTCGCCGGGGTCGACACGCAACGAGAGCTCCCAACCCTCCGACCAGAGCGCGCACACGACGTCGCCGACGGCGCCGCTCGGCAGCGCTGCACCATCGAGCTCCTTTCCCGGGTACCGCATCGTGAGTACGGCGGGTCTGGTCGGCACCTACGGTGAGCCGTTCATTGCTTCGCTCGGCGCCACGAACCTCCAGTCGTCGGTGGTCGGCATGGCCGGCACGCCCGACGGGTCCGGGTACTGGCTCGTCGCGGGCGACGGCGGCGTCTTCGCGTTCGGCGATGCCGGCTTCCACGGATCGCTGAGCGGGCAGACGCTCCAGCGCGACGTCGTCGGGATCGCCTCCACCCCGGACGGCGGTGGCTACTGGGAGGTCGGCGCAGACGGCGGCGTGTTCGCTTTCGGCGACGCGGGCTTCTTCGGCTCGGCCTCCGGTGTCGGCCTGAATCAGCGCGTGGCGGGGATTGCCGCCACCGCGGACGGAGGGGGCTACTGGCTGGTCTCGCGCGATGGCGGGGTGTTCGCGTTCGGCGACGCCCGCTTCCTCGGGTCGGTCTCGCGGACGTCCCTGGCGAGTCCGGTCGTCGGGATCGCGGCCTCGCCCGACAGCCGCGGCTACTGGATGGTGGCGGGCGACGGCGGCATCTTCGCGTTCGGCGACGCGCCGTTCCGCGGCGCGGCCTCCGGCTCCCTGCCCAGCGGACAGAGCGTGGTGGGCATCTCGGCCGGACCCGGCACGCGCGACGACGGGACGAACGGCGACTTCGCCAAGGTCGCGTCCGCGGCGCGTCCGTACCCGCCGGGTGCACAGGGTTTCGACGTGTCGTGGCCGCAGTGCGCCGCTCCACTGCCCGCGCCCTCCACGATCGCGGTCGTCGGCATCAACAACGGAACGGCCAACACGTTCAACCCGTGCTTCCGCACGGAGGCGTCGTGGGCCGGCCTCAACCTGTCCGTCTACGTGAACGTGAACGCGCCGAACCCGGCCGTCCCGAGCCAGTGGGCCCAGGGCCCCGCCGGAGCCTGCGCACCCGGTGACGTCCGGTGCGCTTCGTACAATTTCGGTTTCAACAGCACCCGCGGCTCCATCAACGTGGTGCGAGCGAAGGGCTTCGAGCCGCACCTGTGGTGGCTGGACGTGGAGACGTCGAACCTGTGGTCGGCCGACCCCGGCACCAACGCGCAGGTCGTCGCCGGTGCACTCGACGCGATCGCGCAGGCCGACGGGCGGGCCGCGATCTACAGCACCCCGCTGCAGTGGCACGACATCGTGGGGAACTACCGGCCGGGCGTCCCCGCCT
>Ga0318502_10000117_pt1 | contig 20211 bp, 16 predicted proteins | sample GRESIP174b1f22_FD_203291 | JGI IMG/M metagenome (GOLD analysis project Ga0318502, IMG submission 203291) | Tropical soil microbial communities from Luquillo Experimental Forest, Puerto Rico - GRE.SIPMG.174b1f22 | ecosystem: Environmental > Terrestrial > Soil > Tropical forest > Bulk soil...
GTGTCCCCTCCTCGACCATCGGAGCCTCGATCCCACCGAGACCCGGACAGCGATGGAACTGCGTGTGGACGTCGGCGCGCAAGGTCAGGTCCGTCGTGAAGCACGCCGGGCAGACCCAGCGGCGTTCGACTCTGAGGGTCGGGATCACGACGCCGAGATCCATCCCGCCGACCGGGCGTTCGCGATCGCCGTCTGGTAGGCGTTGTACCCGTAGACCGGGTTGCACGCGCCGTCGCAGATCGCCCAGTCGCCGTCGCCGGGACCGGTCCCGTCGTCGCGCATCGTGTAGACGAGGACGCCGCCGATGTACTTCGGCCCGGTCGCCGTGTTCCCGTCCCGGTAGTAGTACGTGTTGTTGTCGAGCCCGGTAAACGCCTGACCGGCATGGCGGGAGACGAGCCCCGCCATCCCGTTCGCCTGCGCGTTGTTCGCGACCGTGTGCCGAGCCGAGTTCGTCTCCGTGCACCACAGTTGGAGCGAGTTGTCGCCGTGGGCGGTCATCGTCGCCCGGATCGCGATCAGGTCGCCGGGGTCCTGATGCGCGTAGGTCGACGCATACTCGTACGGGTGATACGAGAGCGCCGAGATGCCGTGTGCCTTGAGCGACCCGGTCACCGAATACATCTGGTTGAACCACGTCCACGGATTCGGAGCCGCCGTGCTCACGTTGTCGGACTTGGCTCCGACGACGATGTACATCTTCGGGTCAGCCTGGAGGATCGCGGCGACGATCGGGAGCATCGTGTTGGCGTAGAGGTCCCCGGTGATGAACTGCGTCCCGCGCACGGAGTTCGGGAGGTCGGGCTCGTTGATGATCTCGATCGCGTGGAGACCGCCGCCGTGGGACGGGCCGTACTTCGCGGCGAACGACGCGGCGACGCTCGGCGACGATGACTGGACCTGCGCCATGTAGAGGAGCCCTGGGTACTTCCGGATCTCGGCGACGATCTGGTCGAGCCGGGTGATGTTCCAGGTGTCGTCGCGCCACCAGCCGTTCTTGCCCGCGCCGACGAGTTGCGCGGTCCGCTGGATCTCCAGTTGGTAGTTCGAGTCGAACGGCCGGGCTCCGCCAGAGATCCCGAACGCCGGGAACGAGAACGCCGTCGTCGGAGGAGGCGGAGGCGTGACCGGATCGGCGACGAGGGTCTTCATCGCGGCGACGACGGTGCTCGCGGTCGCGCCGATCCACCACTCGAAGTTCGTCGAGAGCATCGCCCCGCCGGGCGTGTGGAAGATGCACATCTGGTAGTTCGCGCGCGTCCCACCGATCTGGAGGTTCGCGAGCGCCTGGATCCCCGCGGACTGTCCGGCCTGGCCGGGCGTGTCGTTCGTGTACCCGACCTCTGTGCAGAGGACCGGGAGCGTCGCGTACTTCCCGCCGAGCGCGGCGATCGCGTTGCGGGTGTTGTCGACCGCTGCCTGCGAGCCGGGGATCGCTCCGGTCGTGTCGTACGCGGTCGGGTACGGGTGGATCGAGATGGCGTCACAGTTCGGGTTCGCTCCCCACGCCGCGGCCCATCCGTTGATGTACGTCTGCGGAGGAGCGAACGTCGTGACCGACCCGGAGGCGACGACCCATGTGACGCCGTGCGCCTTGACCGTCGTGTAGAAGGTCGTCATAAACGCCGCTGATGCGGCTGGGGTGTTGAGCGTCCCACCCGAGAACGACGAGACGTCGAACTCGTTGAACATCTCGACCATCGGCTGCTGATTCGCCGGGAGGGGATGCGTGCCGCCGACCTTGTACCGGTCGAACAGGGCGTTGCAGAGCGCCGCCTGCGACGCGGCGGTCGCGCCGGAGCCGACTCCGGTGAACACGAACAGCGGCCGGAGCCCGTTCGCGATCACATGGTCGAGCGTCGCGTCGAGGTCGACCCAGTTCGCGGAGCCGTCGTACGGGACCGGGAGGAACGGCGCGGCGGGAGTCGAGTGGATATCCATGCGGCACCAGCCGAACCCTTCGGCCTTCGCCTGATCCGCGCAGTACCGGGCGTAGACGCCGCCGGGGAACCCGGTGCCGGAGTAGCCGACGCCCGACGAGGAGAAGCCGAACGGTGCGCCCTTCACCGTCGCGCTCGGACCTCCTCCGGTCCCACCTGACGGCGGAGGCGTCGGCGCAGTACCCGCAGGCGTGAACACGGTGCCGCCGGTCACGGCTGGCGACCGGATCAGGAACACCCAGTCGTCCTTGCCGTCGGTGTGCGAGCCGGGAGGAGCGCCGAGGTTCACGATGCCGCTGTTCGCGATCGGCGAGCGCGAGTCGATGTACGTCGTGTTCGAGACCGGATCCCACACCTGGACCGAGGAGGTCCCTGACCCGCCGCCCATCTTCCCCATGTTGAACGAGATCAACCGGCCGGACGCGCCGCCGACCGGCATGTAGATCACCGCCGCGTCCGCCGCAGCGGTCACGGCTCCGCTGATCCAGTCGTTGGTGAGCGGGTCGCCGGTCGAGATGTACGTCCCGCGCGACGACGCGGAGACGCCGGTCCCCTTGAGCGTCACGACGTTGCACACCCATGTGCCAGTCGGCGCGATCGTCGCCGTCGAAGCGACGACCGTCCCCGAGTTGAGGACCGGCTGGTCGGAGATCGTGTCGCCCTGCGCGCCGGGACCTCCGGTCGTGAGGAGCCGGAGAGACTGGCCCGCGCCGACGGCGGAGACGCCGGTCCCCGTCATGACGCCGCCGACGGCGATCTCGTTCGCCGCGGTGGTGGTCACGTTGCCGCTCGACGCTGCGGTGCTACTTCCTGCTGCGCCCGCGTTCTGGTCGATCGCGCCCGTCAGCTGCACGCCCGTGTAGACGCCCACCCGCAGGTCCGGGAACGGAACCGCGCCCGAGAACGTCGCCGTCACACTGTTCGCACCCGCCGCGCTCGCCTTCGCGTTGAGCGCGACGTAGATCCGCTGCGAGAGGCCGGTCCCGCGCGTGATCCCCGCGCCGACCGCCGTGTACGTGTTACCTGCCGTGTCGACGACAGACGAGATCGTCGACGTCGCGTCGTTCCAGCCGACCATCGCGACGATGCAGTCGCCGTTCTGGATCGCTGAACCGACGACTGCTGCCGCTGTCGCGCTCGGGCTCGCCGGGGTCGCGGCGACCGCCTGGTCGTACGTCGGAGGACCCGACCCGATGTACTGCGCGCCTGCGCCGCCGACTCCTCCGTCGGGCACGAGGTTCCACCACGAGATCGTCTTCATCAGCTTGAAGAAGCTGGCGACCTGCGTCGCGCCGATCCCGTTGAGCGCCGTCGTCCCCTGCGCCCCGGTGCCACCCTCACCGACGCCGGTCTGGCCGATCCCGCCAGACGTGAACGACCACAGCGACGCCTTCCGCGAGTCGAACGGGACCGCCGTCCTCTGAGGCGTCGTGTTGTACCCGTAGCCGGAGAGCCCACCCTCGTAGATCGACTCCGTCACGCCGGTCGGCTTCGCCGGAGTCTTCGCCCAGCCTTGGAGGACCTTGTCGTAGACGCCTGTGTACGAGTAGACGGACCCGAGCGCGCACACCGCGTCGAGCGCGGCGGTGTCGCGCGGATCCGACGCGATGAACGGGACGGGGATGCCTGTCGTGACCGGCATGGCGTTCCCGGTCTCGTAGTTGACCTCGCCGGTCCAGACGTGTTGCGAGTCGACGCTCTTGATCCCGTTCACGAGGTTGAGGACGAGCGCCTGGTCCGTCGCGTTGGTCGGCGTCTCCCAGTCGTTCCCGAAGTACCAGAGGATGCCGGGAACCGGGTGCGCGCCGCCGGGCGCGTACCGGGCGGCGAGCGCCGCGCCGAAGTTGAACACGGCCGTGTTCCCGAGGCGTCGCATCCACGGAACGAGCCAGCCGCCGGTCTCCGCCGGGTCCACGATCGCGAGGAGCCCGTTCGTCGCCAACGCGTCGAGGAACGCGTCGAACTCCGTGAGATACGCGGCGTTGATCGTCGAGCCGTACGTCCCTGGCGTCGTACCCGTCGTGAACGGCGCGACGCCGTCGAGCGCGGTGCCGTTCGCGTTGCCTCCGGTGTACGTCGTGACGAGGAAGTCGAGATAGGCGGCGGTGAAACCCTTGTTCTTGGTGTCGAGACACCACGCTTGCCACTGCGCGAGCGTCGCGGTCGCCAACGCTCCCTGCGCCGAACGGTGGAGGATATGGAACGGGTTGCCCTGACCGTCGAGCATGTACCGACCCGACGAGTGGACCGACAGCGGGAACACGCCTGGAGGCGTCCCGGCGATCGTGACCTGCGTGGTGACCGGCGGCGACACGCTTCCGGTTCCTCCCGCGCCGGTCGTCCCGGTGATCGTGAAGTTGTGCACGCCTGGAGTGAGTCCGTTGACCACGATCGTCGCCGTTCCGTTCGGGGATGGGACAGGAGTCGTGTCGATATGGATCGCGTCAGCGGCATCGTCGAGCACGACATCGACGACCCCGCCAGAGCAGGTCGCCACGAATGTAACGGACGTTCCCGAAACGGTCGTGGACTGGAGAGCAACTCTTGGGGTCGCGCCCGACGTCACCGTCGGGTTCTGCACGAGGACCTGGCAGCGCGCCGACTGCGCGAGCCCGAGCCCCGACGCCGGGGTCGTCGTCGCGTTGTGCGCGACCGCCTGCACGACCGCCGTCGACGGCTTCGCCTGACCTTGAAGCGTCGTCTGGATCGCGGGCCGTGCCGCCTGGACCCCGACGCGCGCCGTGTTCGGGATCGGCGACTCCGGCTGCGACGCGACGAAGTACGGCACCGCCAGCCACGCCGAGGAGACTCCTCCCGCCGCGCCGGACGGCACGTTCCAGCCGCGGATCCACGCGGTGTGCGGACCGACCGCCCGGCCGGTCAGAGTCAGCGTCAGGTAGCCGTTCACGTCCGGCGCGCCTTCGGCGATCTTCGTCCCCTGCGGCTCATCCCAGGTGACGTCCTTCACCCCGTTCGTCGTGATGAACGACAGCGCGACGGTCGTGCCCGTCACCGTGTAGCTCGCCAGAGTCACCGACGGGGCGGTCGAGACCGGGAACGGCTGCGCCGGGGGTCCGGTGCCGAGGTTCGTCACCGTGATCTGCCCGAACAAGATCGACTGGCCGTTCCCCGTCGTCGGCGTCACCGTGACGCGCAGCACACCCGACGACGCGGTGTCGGCCTGCATCGTCGTTCCCCACGTCGTCGGCTCCGACGTCGCGAGGTCCCACACGCGCGCCTGGAGGTTCGTGCCGACAAGCTCGTAGCGGTAGCCGTACGCATGGCCAGGCTGGAACGTCTGCCCGACCGACACGCCGAACGAGGTGAACCCTGCGGTGCGGTGGTAGACGACGAGCGACCAGTTGTTCGCCACCATGTCGAAGTGGATCCCGACCGCGTTGTTCGGCGGTGCCTGAGCGGAGCCGTCGTCGCGTGACAGGACCTCCGCGGTGAACGCGCCGATCGTCGCGGGCATCACGATCGAGCCGAGCACGTCGACGTCTTGCCATTGAGGGATCGCCGCGACGCCACCGAACGACGACGGCGTCGGCCACGTCGAGAGCGTGACGCGGCCGAGAGCGGTGTAGATGTCCGCGATCCCGCCGGAGAACGACGTCGCCGACGGAGACGTCCAGTACGTCGACCACGGCGGGTTCGGCCACGGTGAGAAGTCCGCCGCGCCGAACGAAAGGATCTGCGGCTGGTTACCGGGGATCGGTGGCGGGGTTCCCGTCCCGACCGGGACCGGACGCGCGGACGACGGCTGCTGGCGTTGGTTCACGACCGAACCGACCGCTGTGACGTGCATGAGGTCGCCGTGCGCGAGCGGCAGGTCGATCTTCTGGATGAGGAGGTAGTCGTCGAGACCGATCGGTGTGCGGACCGCGGCGATCGTGTCGTACACGTCGAGCGCCGGGTTCGGCGGCGCGTCGAACTCGACCTTGATGGCGGTGCCGAGCAGCTTCGCGAGTTGCGCGGCGGCCATCGCGTCGGCCTGCGCCTGGTTCGCGATGCGCGGCTCGGAGATCGTCTTGCACTTCTCGCCGTACGGCCCGTACCGGTATGTCGGCGAGGTCGGGTCGCTGTCCCAAGCCTGACCTTGGATCCCCGGAGCCGCCGGGTTCGTGCCGTTCACGACGACGAGGTTCGGGACATTGTCCGCGGAGAGCGTCCGCTTCGGCGCGCCGAAGTCAGGGTTGATGGCCTCGTCGTAGCGCCAGACGACGTTGCCCGCGTTCGCTTGGAGCGTGACCGGCGACATCGTGACGTGCCCGGTGCGGTCGACGTAGAGGTCGCACCCGGCAGCCTGAGCGATCGCCCACGCCTCGTTCCAGGCGTCGTAGCCGGTCTGGAGCACGAGCGAGTAGAGGAGGATTCCGGTGGTGAACAGGTTCGAGGTCGGGAAGCCGTTGTACCGGGCGGAGAGGATCTCCGAGATGGCGTTCTCGGGCGATGTTCCGTTCGGGATCGCGAGCGGGTGCGGTACGGGTCCCTGCGCGGCGAACGCGCGGTCAAGGAGCGTGCACGTCATCAGCACGCCGCCGTCAGACTCGGAGGTCTCGACGGCGGACGGACGCATGATCCCGAGCGTGACCATCTCTGGTTGCGTCGGGTTGTCCGGGTAGATGATCCCGCGTTGGATGAGTAGCTCCGCCGTGAACGGCGAGAGGAGATCGAGGAGACCCTTCGGTGTGAGCGCGCCGGTCGGGTCCGACGCGGTGATGTTGCCCGACGTGCGCGTCTTCGCGGTCGAGTCGTAGCTGATCGACCCGGACTCGATGAGCAGCGTCGCGACCGTCTTTTGATCCGCGAGGAGCGTCGGCTGCCCGTTCCGCAGGATCGTCGCCGTCGAGACGAACGCGTGCGACTGCTTGAGCGACGCCTTGAACCGATCGGTGACGGTCTGCATGTCAGATGAGGATCGCCATCGGCCCTGAGACCGGACCGGCGAGCGGACGGTCGACCTCGATCACCGGCATCGTCACATGGTTCACGAACCCGGCGAGCGGAGGAGCCGTCTCCCCGCAGTCGGCCGGGACCGTCGCGAGCGACGTCTGGAGCGCGGCGATCCCGCCGATCGCGCCACGCAGGTGACCTCCCGAGTCGTAGGCGAGCGAGATGTACCACTTCCGGCCGTACGGGTCGCGGAGGAGCGCGGTCGGGAGCACGCTCATCAGCGTCTCGATCATGTCCCACTGCGAGCGGTTCTGCGCGGTGAGTTCCAGCTTCCCGACGTTGCCGCGCATGATCCCGTCGGTCATCACGATCGGATTCTTGCGAGCGACCGGCTGGAACGCGGTCGCTACGGTCGGCTGCGCCAACTCGAACGAGTCGGACTGGAGATGCACGATGCCGCCGTTCGCGGGACGCAATGGATCGGTGAGGAGCCACTCGCCGTTCGTGCTTCCCGTCAGCGTCGCGTTCGCCGCGCCCGACGCGGCTCCTGCGATCACGACGAGCCCTGCGGATAGCTGGTAGCAGATCGCTTGGTAGCTGCGCGTCGTCCCGATCGGTGCTTCAAGGTCGAGGATCGTCGCGTTACCGGAGCCGTCAGGCACGAGCGCGGAGCCGTCAGACGCGATGCCGCCGACCGTGCCGCGGACGTAGCGCCAAGGGTCGGTCACGACGTCGCGGTACTGCACGCCGAACACGTCTCCCGCCGCGAGCGACGCCGGGTTCGCATGGACGAGGACCGAGATCCCACCCATCGGCACGCCTGGAGTCACGACCGTCGGTGTCACCGTCGGCGTCGGCGGGACCGGGATGCTCTGCGTCCAGGTCGTCGCGAACCAGATCGACTGCACACCGCCGGTCGACGTGACCCGGACGTACCAACGCCACGACCCGTTCGCGAGGTTGATCGGGAACCCGTTCGTGTCGAAGTCGGCCTTGACCGACGTTGCCGTGCCGGTGCCGGTCTTGTGGAACGTGTTCGGCGAGACCGCAGGGTCGAACCCGCCGATGCCGTACTGCGCGGAGGAGAACAGGGCGACCTCCCAAGCCGCCTGCGCGTCGCCGAGCGTGTTGTTGTACTGCCAGGTGATCGTCGTCTGCGACGTGTTCGTGATCGTCGAACCGTTGACCGGTGTGATCCCCGACACTCCCGGCGTGCCGGTCTGCTCCCAGGTCTGGATCGACCCGTTGCCGAAGTAGGAGACGAGCGTGATCGGGTTCGCTCCGGTGCCGGGATCGAAGATGGCGAGGTCTCGCGCGATGTCCCAGTTCGGGTAGTAGTTGTACCCCGCCGGGACGACCCAGCCGGGCGGCTGGTTGAGGACGTAGACCCCGTTCGAGAAGTCCTGACACCATCCGTAGCCGTGCGGGAAGTCGTAGATGGCGAACGAGCGCATCCCGTCGAAGTTCGGGAAGAACGGCGCGTACCCACCGACGCTGGTCGTGTTGACCCACGACATCGCGGGAGCCGCGCCGAACGGGACGAAGCGGCCCCAGTTCGTCATCAGGAACCCGATGTCCGTCGCGTAGTCGAACCGCATCCGGAGGTAGTGCTCCCCGGTGTTGATGTTCAACGAGAGCGTCGGGCCGATCACGCCTTGACCGCCGACGCCGTAGTAGGTGCCGCCCTCGTCGACGATGAACCCTTGACCGTTCGCGAGCGGATTCATCGCCAGGTCGATCGCGATCGGGAACGCGAACGGGACGCCGGGAGCCTGACCAGATGGTTGCGTCGCGGTCCCGACCGCCGTGACCCAACCGTTGGCTTCCATGACGTAGCCGCCGGGTCCGTTCCAGTCGGTGATCTGGAACGAACGGACGTTGCCGTACGGGACCTGCGCCCCGCCGGGACGGATGATCGGCGAGTTGAACGCGGGCTGCCCGCCGTACGCGACGAACGTCCCGTCGTCCGCCATGATGTAGCCCTGCCCTGCGGACGACGGGTTGACGGCTCCTCTGATCCACGGCATCGGCCCAGTCTCCCGCTCTAGGCGTTGACTCGCAGGGACCGGGCGAGTTCCGCGGACTGCGCGTCGAGCGCCTGCGTCACGATCTCGTTCAGGTGCGAGTCGCCATAGATGTGACCCTGGACGATGAACGTCATCGCGAGCGATACCGCCGCCGCCGCGCCCGGCGTGCCGCCTGGCATGTCACCGCGACCGAACGTCGGTTGGATCGTCCCTGCGACGTCAGGCTTGAAGATCTCGGGACGGCCACGCTCACCGACGAGGTACGCGGTCCCCGGATAGACCCGGCCGCCTTCCGCCTTGTGCGGCGGAGCGTTGCTGATCGCGGTTTGGGCTTGGTTGAGGTACGACCCGGCGGCGACCTGCCCGGTGTAGATCGACCCGTACGAGAGAGCCGCCGCGCTCCTCGCGTGGTCGAACGTCGAGATCAGGTGTTCGAGGTTCGCCTCGGCCTGGCTCGTGTTGACCATGATCGTCGTGTAGATCGACGTCGGGAGTTGCCCGAGCCGCAAGATGTAGCCCTCCAACTGCTGCGCGACCGGACCGCCGATCTCGTCGGCGACCTGTTGCAACTGCGACACGTAGGCGTTGTTCGCGGCGGTCGCGCCTTGCGTCGTCTGGATCCCACCGTTCTCCGCGGCTGCCTTCGTCGCGGCTGCCGAAGCCGCCTGGAGCGATGACTCGACGAGTTTCCGCTGCGCGTCCGTCGCCTGTTGCGACGACGCGCCGTACTGCTGGACGGTCTTGTTGTACGCGTCGGTGTCGCTCTTGACGGTCGCCATCGCGTCGTCGAGCGCGAGTTCGCTGTTGATCTGAGCGACGATCGCGTCGTGGACGTCGGTGATCGCCTTGGCTTGGTCCTGCTCTGCCTTCGCCTGGTCCTGCGCCGATTGGGTGAACTGCTGGTTGTACGCCGATGCTTGCGCGGTCGCTTGGGACTCCTCGCGCAGCTTCTTCTCCGTGTCGCCGAGCGCCTTCTGGAGTTCCGCCTGATTCTTCGCGTCGAAGATCGGCTTGCCGCCCGCGTCGCGCATCGCGTCGAGCGCGGCGACGACTTTCGCGGCGGCGGCTGGGGACTGCTGCCCGAGCGCCTTGATCTCGTCGGTGACACCGCGCGCGTACCCGGCGAAGAGTTGCAGCTTGTCGGACTGGCCGAGCTTGTCCATGAACGTCTTGAGCGCGTCGGTGCGGTTCATCGCGTCGATCGTGTTGCCCATGTCGGAGAACTGCTTGCGGTACTCCTCCAACGACTGCCCGCCGCCGAGGAGCGCCTTCGTGAGCCCGACGACCGCGCCAGCCGCGCCACCGATCGCGGTGCCCCAAGGACCGAACGCCGTGCCGATCATCGCCCCGGACGCCGCCATCCCGGCGATCCCGAGAGCCGACTGACCAGCGGACTTCCCGATCATCGAGAACGAGACCGCGCCGATCGCGGCTCCCGCCGCGGCGCGGCCGAGCGTCCCAGACATCGCGCCGAGACCCGCTCCCGACGTCTCGGTCGAGACGGCGAGCGCCTCCTGAGACGTCGCGGCGGCTTGGCTCGCTTCGGAGTACGCGGCGAGGTCAACGGCTCCGCCCGAGAGGACGGTCCCCTCCTCGGTGACGGCCGTGATCGTCGGGAGCGTCGCCTCTTGGAGCGCGACTTGCGACTCGGCCGCCGCGTTCGTCGGGGCGGCGACAAGGCCGAGCTTGACGCCGAGCGATTGGATCGCATCGCCGAGCCCCATGACGCCGGGGACGAGGAGCTTCGTCACCGCGTAGTACGCCATGAACGCCGACGTGATCGGTCCGATTGCTGGACCGAGGACGCGGAAGATCGCCGCGAGCCCTTGGAGGATCGGCGTCACGATCTGCACGGCGGAGGTGATCGCCGGGATCGCGCCCTGGGCGAGCGCGCCGAGTGCCTGGCCGAGCGCGGTGACCGCAGGGAGCGACGCCGTGAGGAGAGCGAAGAAGGGCGACACGAGCGGCGCGCCGATCTTCTCCAGGACCATGTCGACCGTCGCCGAGAACCGCCGCTGTTGGATCTCCGCGTTGTTCGAGCCCTTCGCGATGTCCTCGTTCAACGACTTGCCGTACTTGTCGACGGCGACTTGCGCCGCCGCGTACGACTTCTCGCCCGCGTTGAGCGCGGCGACGTTCGAGCCCATCCCGAGCGAAGCCGCCTTCGCTGCGATCTCCTGCTGAGAAAGCGACACGCCGAGACGCGCCGCGAACACGCCGCCGCGCGCGAGGCGTGTCCCCATCTGCTCCGCGACGGAACCGACGTCGCCGAGGCTCGGCTTCAACGCGACGGAGCGCGCGGCGAGCGCGACGATCTGGTCGGCGAACTGCCCCGACTGCTGTTTCGACAGACCCGAGTTGATCCCCAACTGGAAGATCGACGCGGCTGCCTGCTGGGTCTTCGACGGGACCGTCCCCATCGTGATCGACAGCTTGTCCATGCTCGTGTTCAGGTCCCCGACGTGGACCTGCGACACGGTCTTGGCCATGTCGCCAAGGATGGCGTTGAACCGCTGCGTTGCCGCTTCTCCCTGGATGCCCTTCTGGACGAGTTCGCCCATCCCCGCGGAGAGCGCGAGCGCGCCCGACACGGCAGGGATCGCCGCCGCGCCGAATCCCTGCACGGCGGTCCGCATCCCACCGACGTGACCGGACGCGAGGAGCGCGACGCCTTCTACGCCCTTGAGCGACGACCCGAGGTTCTGCGACGAGTCCGACGCGCTCTTGGCCGACTCAGAGACCTGATCCATCCCCGACGCGGTCTGTTCGAGCGCGCCGCCCGCGCCGCCACCGACGTCGCCGCCCGCCTGGTTCATCGCGTCTTGGAGAGCCGTGCCGATCTCGTCGATCTGCGACATCGCGCTCGACGTGTCGAGTACGAGTTCGGCTTCCAGCGGATCAGGCACCCGCTACTCCCGTTCGATCATGTTCGGCACGACGCGTCGCACACCAACGATCGTGGTCGGCGAGTCTGGCGTCGCGACACCCTCGACGGCGGTCATCCCGACGCCGGTCTGGATCGGCATGACCTCGCGCGGCGCGCGGAGCCCCGCAGCGTCCGCAGGGCCGAGGTCGATGTCCTCCACGAGATCGAGCCCGAGCGCGACCGCGACCTGACGCGCCGTGTGCTCCATCGTGATCGTGTGCGGCCAACCGAGCCGCGCCTGGACCGTGCGGCAGATCCCGGCGAAGTAGGCGTCGTTCCCGGTCAGCCGGGAGACGGCAGCGACGCGGCGGGACTCGCGCCGTTGCTCGACGAGTCCGACGGGGAGGAGACTCCCGTCTGGACCGTAGAGGTACTGCCGATCAGGTTGATCAGGTTCGCGAGAGTCCTCAGGTTGTCGGACTCCTGGCCAGCTAAAGGGACCTGTCCGTTGTTGAAGATCTTCGCGAGCGTGCTCGGCGAACCGGCCCACTGGTAGAGGTCGTTCGGGTCGAGGCGGGTCCCGGTAAGCATCTCGACGACCTCGATGAACGCCTGCGCGTGCGGCGACTCCTCCGGGTCCGACATGACCTCCATGCGCGCGGCGGTGTCGGTCCCGGCCTTCTCGTCGAGCGCGGCGTCTGCGGCCTTGAGGAGTTCGAGGATCCGCTTGCCCTCCACGAGTCGGGGCTCGCGCAGCACGAGCGGCGACGGCCGTCCCGGCACCGGCACGTAGACGGTGCCGTCCTCGTTGATGGTCAGCTTCTCGCTCATCGTGGTCCTCGCGTTCCGGGGCGGTCATCACGACGGAGGTCCGCTCGACGAACGAACCAGGACGTGGCATCGCCACAGTACGCCCGCGCGCTCTCCGCGCGGGTTGATCGGAACGACTTCCGTGAGCGTGAACCCGCCGCATGACACGTCGGCGAGGAACGTGAGCATCTCCGGATCGGTGACTGGCTGGCCGGGCGCGCACTCCAGCCGGAACAGCGCGCGGGCGACGTTGTCCATGATCTCCGCGAGGACGGCGGTGTCCTTGTCCCACTGTGGCTGGTTGGTGAAGATCGACCCGTTGATCGCCGTCGCTGGGCTCCAGCACTTCCAGTAGCGGAGCGCGATCGGCGTGACGAGATACCCGGTCGCCGGGGTCGGACCTCCGCGCCCGACGCGTGCTCGCGCCGCGCTCGGGAACTGCGTCGAGACGAACTCCTCCTCGATATTGCCGACGACGATCCCCGCCTCTGACTTCTCCCACTGAGGTCGCCCTGCGTCTCCCCAGTAGCGGTAGACGTGCTCCGGCGGCGGACGGTCCGAACCGTCCGGGTACTTCACGAGCGCGACCGCGTCGGCGACGTACTCGGTCAGCACCGTGAGGAGCCCGGAGACGCTCATCCGGCGCTCGACACGATGTTCGACCAGTCGTCGACCGTGTCGGACCAGAAGTGCGTACCGGGAGCCCCGGCGACGCTCTTGGCGAACACGATGCCGCCCGCGGCTGGCCAGTCGAACCGCAACGCCTTCGCCGACACCGGGTAGATCCTCCCGCCCTCCGGGCCGTACTCGCCGGTTCCCTCGTCCTGGTATTGGGCGTAGTCGACGTCGTCGCTGCCCGCGGACGCGACGCACGAGACGCTGTTCCCGCCGTTGTCGGTGACGTCGTCGTGCTTGATCGAGTCGGCGAGCGCGCCGGTCCTGCGGGAGCATCGTCCCTGCGCCGCTTCGACGAACGCGTCGGCGATGCGGGTGAGCGCGTCGATCGCGTACTGCGTACAGCCCTCCTTGAGCGCGTCGGTGTTGACCGTCGATTCCCCGGCCATTACGGCGTCTGCTCCATCTGGTTCGCGATCGTCCCGATGTGTCCGGGGTCGAACATGCCAGGCGGGGTCGGGACGCCCTTGTCGAGCGAGTCGAGCCACTGGTCCGCCGGTTGGAACCCGGTCCGGTCCGCGCCGATGTCCGCGCGGGTATCGACGATCGTGTAGCTCACGCCTTCGGCTTGGACCTGTCGGACGCGGTACTGCGGGAGGAGACACGGTTGCATGAGCGCGGCGAGTGCCGCCTCCGCGGCCATCATCGTCGCGGCCCTGCGACCCGCCGCCGGGACGGGGACGCCGAACACCCATGTCGCTTGGAACGCTGCCGGGTCGGTGAGGTCCTTCCCGACCGGCCAGACGTTGCCGTCGATGCGGACGAGGTCGGCCTGGTTCTCCAGCCGGTATACCGACGGGTCGAGAGCGACGTCGTCGATGATCACCTGGCGGATGCCGAGGATCGGGTAGCGGCCGCGTAGACCGATCCTCTGCGTCGGGGAACACGCGGAGCAACCCGCGGCCATGCCGATGCCCCAGTTGCCGAACCACCAGTACGAACCGCAGCCGGAACACTGCACGCACAGAGACCGGGTCGTGCGCGTGATCCCAGGGAAGTCCATGTCGGAGAACGAGAACAGCAACTCGGAGACCGAGTCGATGATGAGGTCCTGCTGGCGTGGCGTGATCGTCGAGAGATCCGCGCCGGACAGCGCGAGCGCGGGTTCGGCGGCAACGAGATCCCAGGTCGTCCACGGCTCGAACGGTGTCGTGATCCCGACGTCCGCGCCGACGAGGAACACGCCTGTCTCCTCCGAGACCATCCCCTCGACGACACCCGAGAACGTGTAGTCGAACACGCCCGGAAGATCCGTCACGTAGACGTAGCGGTAGACGCCCGTCGATTCCTTCGTGAGCCCCGGCAGAGTGATCGTGATCTGCGCGCCGGACGGCTTCGTGACCACAAGCGTCGCCGCGGACGGGTCCGTCGGGTTGTTCGCGTCGTCGAACCAGCGGGCTCGCAGCGTGATCGGCTCGCCGACGTCGAGCGACTCGGTGATTCCCGACATCTCACCCCTCCGGTGTCGACGAGATCCGAATGTGCGGCGGTCCGGGCTCGGCGGCGATCTCGATGCTGCCAGTATCGCCGACGGTCGCGCCGACGAGGATGGACCGTGACGGGAACGCCTCGATACCGAGCGCGAGCGACGGGACCGACTCGATCGTGATCGCGAGCGTCGGGATCGCTTCGATGCGGATGGACCCGCCGGGCTGGACGGGGATGACCGCGAGCACGTTGTCGGTGATGCCGACGAGGTCGACGATGATGACCTCGGGGACGATCAGGGCGGTGGCGGCGTCGAGGAGCCCGATCGTCTCGCCGACGACGCGGAGCGACGCGACCGCCTGGGCGACCGCGTCGAGGAGCCCGACGCTGTCGACGATCGTCCGCGCGTAGACGTCTGCGGTCGTGGTCGTGTCGGTGATCCCGACCGGGTCCGAGATCGCCTGCGTGATCGTGGACGCCTGCACGAGCGCGTCGGTGATCCCCTCCGCGTCGGAGAAGGTCCGGACGTAGGCAGCGGCCTGGAGGACCGCGTCGGTGATCCCGACCGGGTCCCCGACGGTCTGAGCGGCTACGTCCGCCTGGGAGGTCTGGTCCGTGATCCCGAGTGCCTCGCTGGGGACGCTCTGGACGTACACAGCGGCCTGGGAGGTCGAATCTGTGATTCCCTCGCTGTCCGAGAGCGACGGCCCGTACACGGCAGCCTGGGCCGTCTGATCGGTGATCCCGAGCGACTCCGTGTAGCTCCTCGCGTAGACGGACGCCTGGGAGACGGCGTCGGTGATCCCCACCGACTCGGGGAGGACCTGCGCCGCGATCGAGACCTGGACGATCGAATCCGTGATCCCGACCGGGTCCGCGAACGACTGGAACCCCGACTGGTTCGAGACGTCGGTGATCCCCTCCGAGTCGCCGACCGTCTGCGCGTACACGGCAGCCTGGGAGAGCACGTCGGTGATCCCGACGTTGTCCGAGAGGGCCGGGCCGTACACGGCAGCCTGGGAGAGCACGTCGGTGATCCCGACCGCCTCGTTGGGGAGGACCCGGCCGACGTCGCGCGCGATCGACGCGTCGGTGATCCCAACGTTGTCGGTGAACGCCTGCGCGTACACAGCCGCTTGGACGAGCGCGTCCGTGATCCCGACGTTGTCGCTCGGGCTCTGCGCGAACACCGACGCCTGCGCCGCCGTGTCGGTAATCCCGAGGTTCTCGCTCAGAGTCGGCGCGTACGCCGCTGCCTGCGAGATTGAGTCGGTAATCCCGATGTTGTCAGAGAACGACTGCCCGTAGATGAATACCTGAGTGATCGAGTCAGTAATCCCGATGCTCTCGTTCGGGAGGGTCTGCGCGTACACGGCGGCTTGGACGACGGCGTCGGTGATGCCTTCCGCCTCGTTCGGGAGGACGCGGGCGTAGGCGGCTGCCTGCACGATGGCGTCGGTGATGCCGACGTTCTCGGTGAGCGTCTGCGCCGCGACGGACGCCTGGGTGGTCGAGTCGGTGATCCCCTCGGACTCGTTCGGGAGCACGCGGGAGAGGTCTCGGGCGAACCCGGACGCGTCGGTGATGCCGACGTTCTCCGAGGCGAGCGTCTGGGAGTAGACGGCGGCTTGGACGACCGCGTCGGTGATGCCGACGTTGTCGCTCGCCGTCTGCGCGTAGACCGCCGCCTGGGTGATCGAGTCGGTGATCCCGAGCGCCTCGTTCGCCAGGACCCGGACGTACACCGAGACCTGCGAGATGTTGTCGGTGATCCCGATGTTCTCCGACGCGAGGGTCTGCGCGTAGACCGCTGCCTGGACGATGTTGTCGGTGATCCCCAGGGACTCGTTCGGGAGGACCCGGACGTACGCGGCGACCTGGGCGATGTTGTCGGTAATCCCGAGCGCCTCGTTCGCGAGCGTCTGCGAGTAGACCGCGACCTGGACGATGTTGTCCGTGATCCCGACGTTGTCCGAGAGCGTCTGCGTGTACGCAGTCCCGGTCGGGAGGAGCGGCTCGATGTGGCGAGTCGACGGACCGGCCACGGCGGTCTACCTCAGTTCGCCGTCATGCGATGCACGTCGCCCGACGCCGTTGGGATCTCGATCGGTTCGCCGGACGGGACCGGTTCCGAGTCGGGATGATGCGCGGCGGTGACCGTGATCGTGATGTGCTCCGGCTGGTCGCCGTCGCCGTGCTCGGGATTGGCGTGACCGTCGATCGAGATGAGCACCGGGTCGTTCGGGCGGCCGACGGCGAGCGCCAGAGACCGCAGGAACGACTTCGCCGCGTCGTGCTGGTCCGCCTCCGCCGGGGACGACGGCGGAGCATGCTCCGGCAGGTTCACATGCGTCTTGAGCACCGGTTCGGGCGTCTCAACCTTCCAGGGCATCACGACCTCCTTCTACGGTTCGCGGTCTGCTCGGCTTTCGTCGCCCAGCGGCAGTTACCCGGCGTGTAGTTCCCGTCGTTGTCGATCCTGTCGATGCTGTGTCGAGGAGAAGGGCGTCGCCCCATGTCGGCGAGGAAGTTCTCGAACGAGCCTTGCCAGCGGTCGCATACGGAGATGCCACGGCCGCCGTAGTTCTTGAACTCCGGGTTCTGGACGTTGGCGCAGCGCGCCTTCATAGACGCCCACGCCGTGTATTCGGGCGTCGCTCCGCCGATCGTGTCACCGTGGCGGTAGTTGTTCTGGTTCCCGGCCTTCAACACGCTCATCACCTCGCGACGCAGACAGCCGCAACTACGCGTACGCCCGGCTCGCAGGTTGTGGCCGAGGGCGATGAACACGGTGCCGCAGTCGCACTCGACCTCCCAGCGGCTCCCGTCTAGATGCCGCCTCACGATGACGCGCCCGAAGCGTTGCCCGCTGATGTTGATCGCCGCTCGCCCCATGCCGTAAATATACTTGAGATCATGCGTACTTGAGCACCTTATACGGGATCGCCCGGCCGGTCCCGAACGTCTGTTTCATCGACGCGCGGATCGACCCGGCGTCGGTCAGTTCGTTCGAGATCGGGACGCTGATCTTGATCATGTCGTCGGTCGGTTGCGCGCCTGTGTACCGCTGGACGTAGGCGACGCGGCGCGTACCTCCGGTGAGGATGATCTGGTAGAGGCGAAGTTCGAGGACGTCTCCGGCGGCGAGGTTGACCGGGTCGATATGGAACGTGAACGTCCCGGCGACCGCGACGTCGAACGTGTGCTCCGTCCCGATCACGCAGGTCTGCGTGCCGGAGGTCTGCGCCGAGACGGTCATATCAGCGTCCTGTTCGTCACACCCGCGTAGGGCACGATCAGAGTAGAAGTCGACGCCGACGCGAACGTCCACGTCGCCGGGAGCGGCGGAGCCGCCGACTGCTGGCCCATCCCGAAATGCTGCATGAAGTCGGGCGTCCCGACACCGGACCCGACGAACGTCGCCGTCGCCGACGACGCCGCGACCCCGAAGTAGTACAGGTCCGGCGTGAGGAGGTACGGCGTCCCGAGCGCGACCGACTGCGCGACGTTGATCGTCGCCTGCGCCGTCGAGCCCGCGTTGAGGAGCAGGACCCCGTCGGTGTTGTAGACCCCGACGTCGACGTTGCCGCTCACCGTCGCGCCGTTCCCCCAGAACACGCGTTGGACGAGGAACGGGGCGATGCAGAGGAACGGGTAATAGCCGATCAGGTTCGCCGTTCCCCACGCCGACGATCCGGCTCCGGCCTGGTTGTAGGCGACCGACATGATGAAGCCGCCCGCGCACGAGTCGTCCGTGTACGTCGCGATCGTCGTCAGGGAGCCCTCGGCGTCCGCGGTCCAGTCGCCCATCAGATCAGCGACCTCTCCGAGAACCCGAACACTGGGATCGGCGACGACGAACCCGCCAGCGAGATGAGCGAGAACGTCGCCGGACACGGCGGACCGGCCGACGCAGTCTGCGCGGCGAGTCCCATCTCCTGGATCGACGCGAACCCGGACGTGCCGCCCTGGAACGTCGCCGTCGCCGACGAGATCGAGATGCCGAGGTAGTACGAGTCGGGGACAAGGAGCATCGGCGACGACGCGGCGACCTGCTGGACGGCGGTCGTCCCCGCCTGCGCGGTCGACCCGGCGTTCGCGAGGAGCACGCCGTCCTGCGTGTAGACGCCAACATCAACGTTGCCCGACGCCGTCGCGCCGTTGCACCAGAACCATCGGTTGAGGAGGACCGGCGACCACAGCGAGAACGGGACCACCATCAGCCGTCCGGCGACGCCCGGCGTGATCGACGAGAACGTCGACCCGGAGAGCGAGTGCGAGCAGCACATCGGCGAGAGCGCCATCGGCCCGTACGACAGGATCGTCGTCGAGTGGCGGCGATGCGCGTCCGGCCAGCCGCTCATACGAGTGACCTCTCCGAGAGGACGACGAGCGGGATGAACGACGACGCCATCGCCGCGAACGTCGCCGTCGCCGGGAGCGGGAGCGCGCTCGCTTGCTGGTAGCAGCCGTACGCCGCCGCCTGCGCGGCGTTCGCCGTCGTCCAGCCGTAGGTGACGTTCGTCGCCGACGCGCACGACATCGCGTAGTAGTAGAGCCCCGGGAGGAGCGTCACAGAGATCGTCGAGTTCTGGATCGAGTTCGACGACGTCGTCGTGATCGACCCGGTAGAGACGAGCCGGTTGCCCTCGATGTCGTAGACGCCGAGGTCCCGGTTCCCGGCGGTCGTCGACCCGTTGTGGTGGATGATGTTGACCGGCGAGTACGGGTAGATGATCCGGAACGGGACGTAGATGGCGAGGTTCGCCGTCGGCCACGTCGCCGTCGTCGACATCGCGCCGCACATCGGGAGACCGCCGCCGAGCCCGACCCGAGACGAGCCGGGATGGACGACGATCGAGTGGGCGTCGGTCGGGATCTGCCAGTCGCCCATCAGATCGTCACCCTGCACGCGGAGGAGAGCAGCGGAGTCCAGGTGCTCGTCGTCGTCGCGAACGTCGCCGTCGCCGGGAGCGGCAACGCTGCGGCCATCACGTACTGACCCTTCGGGGCGGTGTTCGCCCCGGCAGACTGGTGGATCCACATGCGGAACACGCCCGACGAGTTCGTCGAGCACGCCATCGCCTGGTAGTAGGTGCCCGGGAGGAGCACCGTGTCGGCGATGTCCAACTGCTGCATGTTGTTCGTGACCGCCCCAGCGGTCGAGCCCATCGAGACGATCCGGTTGCCCTGATCGTCGTAGAGCCCGACGTCGACGTTGCCGGACGGCGCGGTCGTCGCCGAGTAGAACATCTTGTAGACCGTCACGATCCGGTTGATCGTGAACGGGATGAACACGCCGACGTTCGCCCCGTACTGCCAGCCGGTGATCGTCCCGATCTGGTTGTACGACGTCATCCCCTCGTCGATGCACGCCGACGAGCCGACCGCGATGATCGGCGGGACGGGTTCGAGGTTCTGCGGCCAGTCGCCCACGGCGACCTCAGCGAGCCCTAGTTCGTGTCCGCAGCCGGGAGCCCGTCTACGAGCGTCACGGTGAACGTCGGATCGGCGACGACCGCCGTCTGCCGGGCGTCCTCTGCGGCCTGCACGGCGTACGGAGCGGCGT
>Ga0318502_10000121_pt1 | contig 19567 bp, 15 predicted proteins | sample GRESIP174b1f22_FD_203291 | JGI IMG/M metagenome (GOLD analysis project Ga0318502, IMG submission 203291) | Tropical soil microbial communities from Luquillo Experimental Forest, Puerto Rico - GRE.SIPMG.174b1f22 | ecosystem: Environmental > Terrestrial > Soil > Tropical forest > Bulk soil...
GGTCGTGACCACCGGGCCGGCGGCGAAGCTCATGACGTAGAACGGCACGTCGATGACGTCGCCGGCCTGGCCGGTGGCGAGCAGCCGCGGGACCGGCACCGCCGTGCCCGCGAGTGCCCCGATGAGGCGCGCCTCGCGCAGCATGTCGTGGGCGCCCGGCGGGGTGGGCGGCGGCGGCGGACGACGGACGACAACCCGGCGCGAGCCGTCGGAGACGAGAAAAGTCAAGTTGGAATGCCCGTCGCCGATCGGCTGGGTCGTGACGTCCCCCCGCGTCAGCCCGCGCGCCTCGAGATACACGGCCAGCTTCGCCCTCGTTTCCGGCGTCCAGTCCCAGCGCATCGGTGCCTGCTCACCTCCCGGTGAAGCGGGGCGCGCGCTTGTCCTTGAACGCGGCCAGCGCCTCGGGCATGTCCGCGGTCCGGGTGAGCAGCGCCTGGCCACGGTTCTCCAGCTCCAGCGCCGCGGCGTACGACGTGATCTCCTGATTGCGCTGGATCGCGCGCTTGGACATCCGGACGCCGCCGGGCGAGTTTGCGGCGATCAGCCTCGCCAGCGCGACGGCCTCGTCGAACAGGCGGTCGGCGGGAACGACGCGGTTGGCCAGCCCTATCGCGACGGCCTCCTCCGCTCCCACGATGCGCCCCGAATAGCCTATCTCGGCCGCCCTTCCGGGGCCGATCAACCGGCTGAGGTTATACGACGTGCCCAGCTCGCCCATTGACAGCCCGACCTTCAGGAACGCGGCACTGAACTTTGCCGTGGGCGAGACCAGGCGTATGTCGGCCGACAGCGCGAGGGCCAGGCCGCCACCGATGGCCGCCCCGTGGACCGCGGCGATAACCGGGAAGGGCAGATGCCGGATCGCCTGGATGCCGCCAGTCGCGGTCTCCTGGAACTCGAGGAACTCGCGAACCCCCATCCGGGTGATCACATCAATCTCATCGAGGTCGAAGCCGGCGCAGAACGCGCGCTCGCCAGCCCCGGTGAGGATGAGCGCACGCAGACGGCTGTCCCGCAGCGCGCCCGCGGCCAGGCCGTACTCGGTGAACATCCGCACGGTCTGGGAGTTCATCCGCTGCGGGCGGTTGACCCGGAGCACGCCGATACCCGCCTCGGCCATCTCGAAGGCCAGCGTCTGCAGCCCGGGAAAGTCCGTGATCACGGTCATGGCCGACGTCATCTCGATCACGCTCCGGTGAAGACTGCGGGCCGCTTCTCCCTGAACGCGGCCAGCGCCTCCAGCATGTCCGCGCTCCGGGTGAGCAGGGCCTGGCCGCGGTTCTCCAGCTCCAGCGCCGCAGCGTAGGACGAGATCTCCAGGTTCGCCTGCAGCGCTCGCTTAGAGAGCTGCACACCGCCCGGTGAGTTCGCGACGATCGCCTCGGCGAGGGCCAGCACGTCGTCGAGCAGCCGGTCCGGTTCGCTGACCCGGTTGACCAGTCCGATCGTCAGCGCCTCGTCGGCCGCCACCATCCGGCCCGTGAAGCAGATCTCGCTGGCGTGGGCCGGCCCGATCAGCCGGGTGAGCAGCCAGGACGCGCCGAGGTCGCCAGCCGACAGGCCGATCCGGACGAACGCGGCGTTGAACTTCGCGCTGGTCGACGCGAACCGGATGTCCGCAGCCAGCGCCAGCGACAGTCCTCCCCCGGCAGTGGGTCCGTTGACCGCCGCGATCACCGGAACTCGCATGCCCCGGACCGCGAGCAGTGCCCGGGCGGCCCGTTCCTGCTGATCCAGCATCCCCAGCGCGCCGAGGCCCGGCAGCTCGTCGGCGTCGGCGAGGTCGTAGTCCGAGCAGAACGCCTTTCCCGCTCCGGTGAGCACGACGACCCGGCAGCCGTGCTCATGGTCGAGGGCGAGCGCCAGCCGCTCAAGCTCGTCGAACATCGTGTTGGTCATCGCGTTGTACCGGCCGGGCCGGTTCAGGGTGACGACCACGACACCGGACGCTGCCTCGTCGAGGGTGAGGGTCTCGTACTCGACGTCGACGCTCTTCATCGCCTGCTCCTCACGCGCGACTGGCTCAGTCCTGGGCCCATCTTAAGCCATATACTAATGGTTAGGCCATATAGTAGTGGGAGGTCGGGCCCCACTTCCCGCTCGATAGCGTCGTTGAGCCTGGTGGATGCTAATTTAGGTACGACCAAATACCTGACTGCGGAGGCATCTCATGGCTGCTGAACCAGCGAGCTCGGCATCAGGGCCGCGGAGGCGCTCCGTCCGGCTGACGCCCTTGCGGGTCCCGAAGGCGTCCGACGTGCTGGCCGACGACCTGCGCGAACGCATCCTCCGCGGGGACTTCCCCATCGGTACGGCGCTGCCGACCGAGCGTGAGCTCGTCAACCAGACCCGGATGAGCCGAGCCACCATCCGGGAAGCGCTGCGGATCCTGGAGGTACAGGGGCTCGTCCGGGTCAAGACCGGACGCGCTGGCGGGGCCTACGTGTCCCGGCCCGGCCAGGACTCGGTGGCCGACTCGGTGGATCTTATGATCCGGGCCCGGCAGATCAGGATCCCGGCACTGCTCGAGACCCGCGAGGCGATCGAGCCGTTCTGCGCTCAGCTTGCTGCGAAGCACCGCACCGATGAGGACCTCGAGCGGCTCGAAGCGGCGAATGCGGCGATGGCCGTCGACGGCACGCTCGCCGAGTTCCTGCAGGCCAACGTGGACTGGCACGTAGCGGTCGCCGTCGCTGGCCACAACGAGCTGCTGACGGGCTTCATGCGGGCCCTGTCCCAGGGCATCTACGCCTCCACCGACAACCAGGGCTTCGTCGACGACGACGTGCGCCAGACCACCCTGCGAGCCCACCGCTCGGTCACCAAGGCCATCCAGGCCAGGGAGCCCGATGCGGCCAGACGGCGCATGAGCCGCCACGTTCACATGTACGCCGAGGCGGTCATGGAGGTCGAGGACCGGACCGTGATTGAGCTGCCCGAGCACTGATCGCCGACGATATCCGGCGGCGCCGATTCAGCCATGTGTCGACCCCCGCTGGCCGTCTCCTCGAGGAAGTGACACTAACGTTCGGTTGTGGCCGGGCATCCTCGCCGTCAACCGGCCAGTCCCGAGAGATGAGATACCTCATCGAAGCTGCGCGCGCTCGGCTCTGATGACTGCGGTGACTGCGGTGATGAGCGCCAGGTGGGTGAACGCTTGCGGGAAGTTGCCGAGCTGGCGGCCGGTGTGCGGGTCGATCTCTTCGGCGTAGAGCTGCAGCGGGCTGGCGTACGACAGCAGCTTCTCGCACAGCGCTCGGGCCCTGGCCAGCTCACCTATCTGCACCAACGCAGAGACCAGCCAGAACGAGCAGATCGTGAACGTGCCCTCCGTGCCGGTCAGCCCGTCCTCGGTCTCGTCCACCCGATACCGCAGCACCAGCTCGTCCTCGGTGAGTTCGTCGGCGATCGCGAGCACGGTGTTGCGCACCCGCTCGTCATCGGGGGGCAGGAAGCGGAGAAGGGGGATCAGCAGCACCGACGCGTCGAGCGTCTTGCCCCCGTAATGCTGCGCGAAGACGCCTCGCTCGTCGAGGGCGTGGGCGAGCACGTCGGCGCGGATCTGCTCGGCCGCGGTACGCCATTCCGCGGCCAGCTTTTTCTCGCCGCGGCCCTCGGCGAGCCGGGCCCCGGCGTCGGCGGCCACCCAGCAAGCGATCTTGGAAAACGTGAAGTGCTGAGGTCCCGAGCGGATCTCCCAGATGCCCTGATCGGGTTCCGGCCAGTGTTCGAGGGCGCGGCGCACCTGGGTCCGCACGATGGCCCAGAGCCGGTCGTCGACCCGTTCGTGTGCCCGGGTATAGAGGTCGATGGCGCCGACCACGGCCCCCCACACGTCGTGCTGTCGCTGGGTGTAAGCAGCGTTGCCGATGCGGACCGGCCGTGCGCCGTCATACCCAGACAGGTGATCCAGCGTCGACTCCTGCAGCGCCCGCTCGCCGTCCACGCCGTACATGAGCTGCAGGTCGCCGTCTTCCGCCGCGGCCACATCGGCGACGAAGTGGAAGAAGTCGTTGGCCTCCCAGTCGAAGCCGAGCGCGTACAGTGCCCACAGCGTCGCCGCGGTGTCGCGGATCCAGGTGTAGCGGTAGTCCCAGTTCCGCACCCCGCCCGGCGTCTCCGGCAGGGACGTCGTCGCGGCCGCCACGACCGCCCCGGTAGGCGCGAACGTCAACCCCTTCAGGGTCAGCGCGCTGCGCTGCAGGAAGCTCCGCCACGGATGATCGGGGAACCGGCCACGGTCCAGCCAGTGCTGCCAGTGGTGGGCCGTCCAGGTGAGCCGAGCGCCGGCCTCCTCGAGGGTACGCGGCGGCGCATGCTCGCTCCACGACAGCGCGACAAAGCGGGCCTGCCCCTCCTTGAGCAGCGTGCGCGCGGAGGCGAGCGATCCCTCGAACCCGACGTTCAGATCGGTGGTCAGGCGCAATGAGCGCTCGGCGCCCTCGGCACTGGCGAGCGCCTCCTGGTACCCCTCGCCGGCGTACTCCCACTGCGCGGGGCGCCGGCCGTAGTCGAACACAGGGTTGCAGTACATCCGCGCCTGCGCCTGCCCGTTAACGCAGCGGATCAGGCGCAGCAGCACGTGATCGGCGTCGTAGTCGGTGGGTGCCCGCCGGTGGGTGGCCGAGCGCTCGTGGTCGTGGTGCCAGGGCCCCACCAGCAGTGCGTCGGTGACCACCAGCCAGCCGCCTGACGTCCACCAGCTCGTCTCCAGGATCATCGTCCCCGGGATGTAGCGTCGGGCGGCCGGCACCTCGACGCCGTCCGGGTGGATGCGGAACGAGCCGGCGCCGCGGTCGAGCATCGCCCCGAACACGCTGGAGGAATCCATGCGAGGCAGGCACAGCCACTCGATGCCACCGTTGGGTGCGACCAGCGCGGTCGTCTCGCAGTCCGACAGGAACCCGTAGTCGCCGATCGGCGGGAACTGGCTGCGGTCCCATGAGGGCTGGTCAGGAAGCGGCATGATCATCGCCAGGCACCTCCTTATGGCTGTCGGATCTGCGGTTCCCACCGCCGTGGGCAGCCTCGCCTGACGGAGCGGCTGCGCGCTGTCATCGCTTGCTGAGTACCTGGTCGATCCAGTCGAGAATGTCAGCCTCCACCTGGTCGCGGTTGGTCTCGTTGAGGATCTCGTGCCGGGCGCCGGGGTAGGTGCGCACGGTGACGTCGGTGAGCCCGGCGGCGCGGTAGCGGTCGACGAGGACGTTCAGCAGGGCGAGGTTGGCGTTGACCGGGTCCAACTCGCCCGCGCCGATATAGAGCGGGAGGTCGGGGCGCACGGCGGCCACCTGGCCTGGGTCGGCCATCCGGCGGGCTCCGGCGAACATGTCCTTGGCGGCGTCGGTGTCGATCCCGAAGCCGCACCGAGGGTCGGCGATGTAGGCGTCGACGATCGCCTCGTCCCGGGACAGCCAGTCGAACTCGGTCCGCGCCGGCTGGAAGGCAGCGTTGAACACGGCGAGGTCGATGGGCTTGTCGAGGTCAAGGGCGGGCTCGAGCTGATCGAGCGCGGTGGTCCCGGTCAGCACGACGGCATCGACCCGGCCGCTGTGATCGAGCAGGTACTGCTGAATGGCGAAGGAGCCCATGCTGTGCCCGAGGAGCACCAGCGGCAGGCCGGGCTGCTCGTCGTGGATCCGGGACACGAGCAGGTCGATGTCCTCGAGCAACTGGCTCCAGCCATCCGGCCCCAGCTGGCCGAGTTCCTCCTCGGACCGCGCGGTGGCCCCGTGGCCGCGGTGGTCCTGGCCGTAGACCACCAGACCGCGGCCATTGAGGGCGTGCGCGAGGGCGCCGTAGCGCTTCACGTGCTCACCCATGCCGTGGGTGAGCTGTACGGCCCCGCGCGGCTGGCCGACCGGGTCCCATCGGTAGCCGACGATCTCGACGCCGTCGCCGGCCGGATATGTAAAACGTGTCGACGATTCCATCGGATTCTCCTGTCCTGGTTGGTCATCTGCCCGTGCTGGGCAGGCATCTCCCGATCGCGTGCCAGGGCCTATGGCTCCTTGCGCAGGTCGAGCACTTCGTCGAATCCTTCCCGCAGGCAGGTTTCGAAGATCTCAAGGTCGCTGATCACGTCCGGGTCCACGTTCAGGCCGATGCAGCAGGTGCCGTCGTAGGAGATCATCGCGACCATGGCGGCCACCCCGGGACGAGGGCCGAGCGGGTACAGGCCCTTCACCCGGGCGCCTGCCAGGTACACCGGGTGCCCCATCCCGGGAATGTTGGACGCCTGGACGTCCGATACGTTCGTCATCCCGGCGGCGAGTTCGGTGACCGCAGCCGTCGGGAGCCGGCTCAGTGCTGGCGCGACGAGGTCGAGGAACCCGATGGCCGGTTCGGCCCGGGCCGTAACCACGAACTCACGGATGATCTCGATCCGAGCGCGTGGATCGGGTTCACCGACCGGGGCGGCGAATCTGGCGCCGGCGAACCGGTTGCCGCCCATCGGGTCGTCGCTGGTGCGCAGCGAGACCGGGATCCCGATCGGCATGAGGTCAACCGGGATGCCGTGGTACTCGTGGTAGCGCCGGAACGCCCCGAGCAGCCCGGCCAGGAACGCGTCGTTCACCGAGCCGCCAGCCGCCTTCCCGGCGGCCTTCAGGTCGCTCAACGGCACATCGTGCAGGACGAACCGGTAGCCGACGCCGCCGCCGCCGCGCAGCAGCGGCGACCGTTCCGCCGGCGGGGGGGTGAGGACGCGGCGCAGGGAACGACCGAACCGCAGCGTGTCGCCGGCCACAGCGGCGGGGTTCCGCACTGTGCGACCGACGAGCCTGAGGGAGTCGCCGCAGTGCCTGATCACCTCGGACGGGGCATCCGCGAGCCGTTGACGCACGCGGTCAGCCAGCAGGCTTTTAGGGGTCAGCAGCGGCCGCGGTGCACCCGGCGATGCGAGCTGGTGGTCGCCGGGCTCGGGGGTGCGGCTGTGCGCGAGCGTGAGCAGCTGGATCAGGCCGATACCGTCGGACAGGCTGTGGTGGACCTTGAGCAGGTAGCCGGCCCGGCCGTCCTGGAGGCCCTCGACGAGTACGGTCTCCCACGGCGGGCGCGCCTTGTCCAGCGGCCGCGCCAGGATCCCCTGGGCCAGGTCGAGCAGCTGCCGCATCGTGCCTGGCGCGGGGAGCCGCACCCGCTGGAGGTGGTAGCCGAGATCGAAATGCGGATCGGGTGACCAGGCCGGCGGGACAAGGGGCAGCAGCGGTTCGACGGCCCGCTCGCGCAGCCGGGGAATCTGCTGGCTGACGCGGTCGTGCGCGGCGACCAGCCGATCCCAGTCCGGCTCCCGGTCAAGGATCTCCAGCAGCACCCCTGTCGACCGGGTACGGGGATCGGCCTCGGCCCGCCACATGAGTGCCTCCCAGGCGCTCATGTCCGCCGGGCCGCCCCACGCGGCGCCGTTCGCATCGTGCGGCATTCAGCTCGCCTCGCTCGGTTGAACGCCGGGCGCCCTTGAGGTGGCCCCGCGATCCTTCTCGTGGGCGCGGTCGGCGGCACCGGTGACCTCGAGAATGAGGCGGGCGACCTGCTCGGGGTCGTCGGACATCGGAACGTGGCCCACGTCGGCCAGCCTGACGAGCTCGCCGCCCGGGACGCGTTCCAGCAGGGGAACGCCGTTGCGCTCGAACGGGATGATCCGGTCTCGCTCCGCCCAGACCACCCGGATCGGGCAGTCCGGGTCCGCGGGCAGGTATTCCAGCGGATGTTTCGTGATCACCCGCAGCAGCGGGGCGACCACCGGGGAGTCCTTCATCGCCCGGATCGAGGCTGCGAACTCGGCCGGGTCGACGCGGTCGGGGTGTTCGACCTGCGTCGCGAGCAGCAGCCGCCGCGCCCACCGTCGGCGGGCGATCGCGTCCGCGCGGTCGGCCTGCCTGGCGAGCAGGACGAACGAGAGGCGCATCCCCATGGCGACGGCGGTCATCCGCGCTGCCGATCGCCACGCGCCGGCCGGGCCGAACAGGACGACCGACCGGGCCCGTCCGCGGCGGGCCAGCTCCAGGGCGATCCACCCGCCGAGCGAGTTGCCCGCGATGTGCGCTCGATCGATCCCAGCCCGATCGAGCTGCTCGACGACCCCGTCGGCGAGCGCGCGGATAGACGGGGCCACGTCCGCGGCGAGCAGCTCCGCTCCGCAGTGGCCGGGCAGGGTTGGTGCGAACACCGCGTGCCAGCGCTCCAGCAGCGGCAACACCGGGCACCACACCCGCCAGGTGCCGCCGACGCCATGCAGGAGCACCAGCGGCGTACCGGAACCGCTGGCGTACGAGGACGTCACCGGAATGGCCTCCAGCACCGCTTCCGGCGCCGGACGCCGACGGCGCCGCAGCAGGGCGACGGCAACCGCCCACACCGCAGCGAGCAGAGCGGCCCTGGTGAGCAGCCTGGTCAGCGGTGAGCCTGAGCGTCGGCCCTTCACCAGCCCTCCCCGTGGAGTTCGTGTCCGGGCGCGGCCCTGAGCAGGCCGCGATAGGCATCCTGGACGGTGGCGCCGTGCCACAGCACGTTGTCCACCTCCTGGGCGATCGGCATGTCAACCCCGGCCTCGGCGGCCAGCTTCATGACCACCGGGGCGGCCTTGACACCCTCCGCGACCTGCTTCATCCCGGCCAGCACCTCGGCGATGGACTTGCCCCGGCCCAGTTCCTCGCCGACGTGCCGGTTGCGGCTCAGCGGGCTGGTGCAGGTCACGATGAGGTCACCCGTGCCGGCGAGACCGGAAAAGGTCAGCGGATCACCGCCGAGCGCCTCACCAAGACGGCGCATCTCGCGCACCGCCCGAGTGATCACCATCGCCTTGGTGTTATAGCCGGCTCCGGCCCCGTCTCCCATCCCGGCCGCGATCGCGAAGACGTTCTTCAGCGCGCCGGCGATCTCCACGCCCACCACGTCGGTCGTGGAGTAGATCCGGAACCTGGTGGTGCGGAAGAGGTCGGCCAACCGGGCCGCCAGGTTCTGGTCCGGCATCGCGATCGTGGCGGCCGCGGCGTAGCCGGCCATGACCTCCTTAGCGATGTTGGGTCCCGCGAGCACGCCGGCCGGGTGCCCCGGCAGCACCTCCGCCACGATCTCGGTCATCCGGTGATCGGTGACCTGTTCCAGCCCCTTGACCAGGCTGACGACCGGGATCCACGGACGCACGTGGGACACAACCTGTTCGAGAACGCCCCGGAAACCGTGCGAGGGGACACCCATGACCAGGACGTCGGCATCCTGCACGGCCTGCGCCAGCGAGTCGGTCGCCCGCAGGCCCTCCGTCAGCGGGATGTCACCCAGGTAGCGACTGTTCCGGCCCTGCCCGTCGACCTCCTCCGCGACCTCAGGCGAGCGGGCCCACAGCACCGCCGGGGCGCTCCTGGCCACGATCGACGCCACCGTCGTCCCCCAGGAACCGCCACCCAGAACAGCTACCCGAGGTTGCCTACGGTCCATCCCTCAACTCACCTCCCTTATCAGTCCAGGGCATCGCCGACCGCGAACGGCTCGGCCCGTTCACCGCACGCCATGCCAGATGCACTTCATCAGTCTGAAGCGGCCGAGGCCGGCGACGGGCTCGCCTCGTCCAGCACCGGCATGCAGGGCGGCTGGCGCCCTGGCCACTAGCGTAGAGCACAAATGCTTGAATGGATAGACCAAATTGCGCTAGGATGGCTGCGTCCACCAACGGCCAGTAATGACGAGGTACCCGCCAGGCTCCGACGCGGTGACCAACCCTCCAGGGCTACCCAGAGCAGGGCCTGCACCATCGTGAAGGGCAGTCCAGTGACCGCACTCGACACGTTGCTGGGGGAGATCCGTACCGGCCCATCCGGCCCGCGGACCGCCGCCTTCTTCGACTTCGACGGCACGCTGATCGATGGCTATTCGGCAGCGGCGCTCTACTCACACCGGCTGCGCAACTTCGAGATCGGGCCCGCCGAGGCTGCGCACACGGTGCTCGCCGGCCTGCGCGGCCCCCTCAGCGAAGACCAGTTCGCCCAGCTGGTGGAGCGCGGCATCCGAGGGTGGGCAGGCCGAACCGACGACGATCTGGCCGAGCTGGGAGAGCGGCTGTTCGTCCAGAGCATTGCCAGCGCGCTGTTCCACGACGCGTGGCGGTTGATCAAGGCGCACCAACGGCGTGGCCACACGCTAGTGATCGCCACCTCGGCCACCCGGTTCCAGGCCCATCCGCTGGCGAGGCGGCTCGGGGTCGAGCACCTGCTCTGCACCGAGCTGGAAACCGAGGACGGTATCCTCACCGGCCGGCTGGCCGGCCGGACGCTGTGGGGTCCCGGCAAGATCGCCGCGGTGCGAGCGTTCGCCGTCGGCCACGGCATCGACCTGGCCGCCAGCCACGGTTACGCCAACGGCGACGAGGACGTGCCTTTCTTGCAGGCCGTCGGGCACCCCCATCCGGTCAACCCGCAGAAGCGGCTGGCCAAGGTAGCCGCCGCCCGCGGCTGGCCGGTGCTGAACTTCAGGAGGCGGTCACGTCGGCTGGACCCGACGCCGGCCCTCCGCACCGCGGCCATTTACAGCAGCCTGCTGGCGGCCAGCGGAACAGGCCTGACCATGGGCATGCTGAACCGCGACCGGCGGCAGGGCGTGGACGTGGCCACCTCCGTATTCGGGGATCTGGCCGGCGCCATCGGCGACATCAAGATCGACGCCGTCGGACAGCAGCACCTGTGGTCACACCGTCCCGCGGTGTTCTTCATCAACCATCAGAGCGCGCTGATCGACCTGGTCGTCACCAGCAGGCTGCTGCGCGACGGGTTCACCTTCGTGGCCAAGAAGGAGATCGCGCAGGTCCCGGTGATCGGGCCGCTGTTCCGGATGGCGGACGTCGCGTTCCTCGACCGGGCGGACCGCACCAAGGCAATCGCGGCCTTGCAGCCGGCCGTGGACAGGTTGCGCGCGGGCACGTCGGTGGTGATCTCGCCGGAGGGCACGCGGTCGGTGACCCCGGCGGTCGGCCCGTTCAAGAAAGGCGGCTTCCACCTGGCGATGCACGCCGGCGTGCCCATCGTGCCGATCGTCATCCGCAACGCGGGGGAGATCATGTGGCGGGACGCCAAGATCGCGCAGAGCGGCACCATCGACGTGATCGTGCACCCGCCGATCCCCACCGACGGCTGGACGCGAGAAGACCTCGACGCGGCCGTGGCGAAGGTCCGGCAGCTCTACGTCGACACCCTCGAGGACTGGCCGGCAGCGGCCCGGGCAGGCCAAAACCGGCGGATGCCTATCGACGCGGCAGGCGGGTCATGAGCGGCACCCACGCCCTGGATCACTTCGGCGAAGGCGTCCGCCACCGGATCGGCGCACGGGGCCTCATGCACCGCGTCGGCCTGCTTGGTGCGTCGGCGGAACCGCTGCCGTCGGATTCCGCCGAGATCGCCCACCTGCTCGGGGCGCCGGCCTTCCAGAGCCAGGTGCGTGACCTGGCCGGACGGCTCGGCCGACCGGAGGAGGACGTGCTGGCCGAGGCGGCCGGCGACCTGCGGGAGATGTCGGCCACGCACAACGAGGCCGTGATCGCGCAATGGCAGCGGTTCGGCCGGTGGATGCTGCGCGGTTACGACACCCTGCTCGACGAGGAGGCGCTCGCCGGGCTGCGCGAGCTGGACCGCAGGCACCCCCTGATCTTCTTGATCTCGCACCGCTCCTACCTTGACGAGTGGGTGCTGCTGCCCGCGCTGCTTTCCTCTGGCATCGCGCCCCCCTACGGGCTGGCCGGAGCGAACCTGAACTTCTTCCCGCTTGGCACGGTGGCCCGGCGCACCGGCGTCGTCCACATCCGCCGGTCCACGAGCGACGCACCGGTGTACCGGCTGGCCCTGCGGGCGTACATCGGCCAGCTCGTGGCTAACCGGGCGAACCTCGTCTGGTCGATCGAGGGTGGCCGTTCCCGCACCGGCAAGCTTCGCCCGCCCCGGTTCGGTCTCCTGCGCTACGTGGTGGACGCGGTGGAGGCGGCCGATGTGCCAGAAGCCCTGGTCGTGCCGGTGTCGATCGTCTACGACCAGCTGCCGGCGCACGAGGTCTCGCTGATGATCTCCGAGGCCAGGGGACTGGGCAAGCAGCCCGAGAACGTGCGGTGGCTCCTCGGCTATGCCCGGGGGCTGCACGACCGTCTCGGCCGGGTATACGTCGACCTCGGGCAGCCGCTGCGACTGCGGGAGCGGCTGGCCGAGCTGCGCGTCGACGACCCGGCGGAGACGCATGCCGTCGAGCGGATCGCGCTGGAGGTATCGCACCGGATCAACCAGGCGACGCCCGTGACGCCCACCGCGGCTGTGTGCGTGGCGCTGCTCGCTGCCGACCGGGCACTGACCATGTCCGAGGTGCTGGCCACCGTCGCGCCGCTGGCCGACTACCTGCGGCGCCGCGGCTGGCCGGTAGCCGGCGCGGCTAACCTCAACGACCGCTCCACTGTGCGCCGAGCGCTGCAGGAGCTCGTGGCCTCTGGGGTGCTGACCTGCTACTCCGGCGGTCCGGAGACGGTGTGGGGGATAGGCGCCGACCAGCACCTGGTGGCGGCCGTGTACCGCAACAGTGCGATCCACGTGCTGGTGGTGCGGGCGATCGCCGAGCTCGCGCTGGTGGCCGTGGCGCGCCGCAAGGACGGATCCGGGCGGAACGCCTGGGACGAGGCATTGCGCCTGCGGGACCTGCTGAAGTTCGACTTCTTCTTCGCCCGGCGGCGCGAGTTCGCCATCGAGCTGCGAGCGGAACTGGCGCTGATCGACCCGGACGGCGGCGAGGTGGGCGCCGAGGTGAGCCCGGACGACGCGCAGCGGTGGCTGGAACGCCTCCGGCCGCACGTGGCGCACCTGGTACTGCGCCCGTTCCTCGACGCCTACTCGGTGGTCGCCGAGCAACTGGCCGCGGCCGATGCCTCCGAGGAGTTCGGCGAGCAGGAGTTCCTCGCCGGGTGCCTGCGCGTGGGCCGGCAGTGGGCGCTCCAGCGCCGGCTGGCCAGCGAGGAGTCAGTCTCGGCCGAGATGTTCCGGACGGCGCTGAAGCTGGCTCGGTACCGCGGGCTCATCGAGTCCGACGATCCAACCCTCGGCAAACGCCGAAGGGCCTTCGCCGATGAACTTCGCGAGGCGCGGCGACACGTCGCCGAGATCGCCGGCATCGCGAGCCGCCAGACCCACCCGTGACCACCGCCGAGAGACGGCAGTGGCAGGCATGGCGGTAGGAACGGCTGCGGGCTTCCCGGAAAGGACCAAGCCGATGACCGATAATGAGCAGAGCACATCCGGCATGGTTCCCAGCTTGGTCCAGGGGTTCATTGCTCAGCTCCGCGGGATAACCGAAGGGCTGGAGGGCCTGGCCAGATTCGGTGAGCATCTCCCGTCGGCGGGCGGCGTGCTTCCGCTGCCTGGCACCCTTTCGGCGGCACAGCTGAGATCGATCGCAGACAGCATCGCCGCGCAGCGGCGCAGCATCGAAGCGCTGAAAGCCCAGCTGTCCTCGTTCGACGAGCAGCTTGCGGTGCTGGAGCAGATCCTCGGCCCGCTCGCACAATGGAGCAGCAAGTTGGCAGAGCTGGAAGAGCGGCTGCTGAGCGTGGGCCGCGGGCCGAAGACCAAGGGCCGGGCCAGCGGCTCTGACCGGGACTAACCATCGGGCGCTGGCTCGACATCCTGGGCCCAGCGAGAGTACATTTGGTCTGTCCATTCGTATGGGAGTCTGGCATGCTGTCCTTCGCCTTCGGTCCGGAGCAGGAAGACTTCCGCGTCCAGCTGCGGAGGTTCGCCGCCGCTGAGCTCGCGCCCCATTACATCCAGCGCGCCGCGCGCTCGGAGTTCTGCTGGGAGGCACATCGGCAGCTGGCCAGCCTCGGCGTCCTCGGCATCGGCCTTCCCGAGAAGTACGGCGGGACCGGGGCACCTGACCCCGTGACGCTGGGGCTTGCCACGGAGGCTCTCGCCTACGGTGATGTGAACGTCGCGTCCGCTCCGGTGCTCTCCGGTCTCGTCGCCTCTCAGCTCGCGGAAAACGGGCAGGACGCCGTCGTCGATGAGTGGCTGCCTCAGATGGTCGCTGGCGACGTGGTTGCGGCGATCGCCGTCACCGAGCCCTCGGGCGGTTCCGACGTCTCTCGCCTGCGTACCGAGGCGCGGAGAGTCCATGGTGGCTGGCGGATCCGCGGCGAGAAGATTGCGATCACCCTCGCCACGGCGGCATCGGTGGCCCTGGTCTACGCCCGGGAGCCTGGCTCAGAGGGGTACCGGGGTATCAGCTGTTTCGCGGTCCCGCTCGACGCCGAGGGTGTCACCCGCACGCACACCCCGGGCATGGGGTGCCTCCCGCTGTGCTGGGGTCAGCTGTCCTTCGACGACGTCTTCGTGCCGGAGGACCACGTCGTGGGGGAGCCGGGCCAGGGCTTCGCCGGTGCCATGGAGCACTTCGACTTCAGTCGGCCTGCGCTCGGCCTCCTGTGCCTCGGCGCGGCCCAGGCGAGCCTCGACGAGGCATGTGAGTGGGCCGTCCAGCGCGAGGCCTTCGACCGTCCGTTGGCCGCTTTCCAGGGTGTCTCCTTTCCCCTTGCGGAGCAGGCGACGTACATGGAGGCTGCCCGCTGGCTGTGTTACCGCTCGCTGTGGGCTCGGCAGGCCGGGGACAAGCACACGCACTTCGCCGCGATGTCCAAGTGGTGGCCGCCGATTGTGGCCAAGGACGCGATCGAGACGGCGATCGTCACGTTCGGCAATCTCGGGTACTCGACCGAGATGCCTCTCCAACAGAGGTACCGCGACGTCGCCAGCTACCTGATCGCCGACGGGACCGCCGGCATCCAGAAGCGGATCATCGCCAGGGCGATGATGGGCAAGGTGGCAGCGCAGTGACGGCCGTAGTGACGTCGGCCGTGACTCCGAAGCTGGGCGTGGCGGTCAACGAGGCTCTGCTCGTCCCCGACCCGGCGGCGCGGCGGCGGATCCTCGATCACATCGCCGGTGTCGGCCTGGACCACGTCACCACCGGTGATCACATCAGCTTCCAGGGCGGCACCGGCTTCGACGGCCTGGTGTCGGCAACGTCGATCCTCGCCGCCAACGACACCCTCGCCGTGCTCGTCGGTGTCTACCTCGCGGGACTGCGGCACCCCATAGTGACGGCGAGGCAGCTCGCCACCATCTCCCAGATAGCCCCCGCCCGGCTGATACTCGGAGTCGGTGTCGGGGGAGAGGACCGTAGCGAGATCTCGAACGCCGGCGTGGACCCCGCGACGCGAGGCCGCAGGCTGGACGAGACGCTCGAGGTACTTGGCCAGCTGGCCACCGGCGAGGCCGTCGACCACCAGGGACAGTTCTACTCGCTCCGCGACGCCCGCATCCTGCCCCCGCCGGACCCGCGGGTCCCGCTGGTCATCGGCGGCTCGGGCGACGCCGCGGTCCGCCGCGCCGCCGCGTACGGCGACGGCTGGCTGGGCATCTTCTGCTCGGCTCGCCGGCTCGGCGAAACCGTCGAGCGCATCCGCGACGCCACGGCCGAGCTGGGGCGTCGGGCCCCGTCGTGGTTCGGGCTGAGCATGTGGTGCGGCCTCGGCTCCGACGGGGACCGTGCCCGCGAGCTGCTCGGCCGGCGGATGCAGGCGCTCTACAACCAGCCGCCGGAGAGGTTCCAGCACGTCACGGCCGCAGGGACGCCCCTGCAGGTCGCCGAGAAGCTCGCTCCCTTCGTCGAGGCGGGTGCCGAGCACCTGACGATCATCACGGTCGCCGGCTCCGTCCACGACGGCATCGACCTGGCCGCGGAGGTGCGTCGCCTGCTCCAGGCCGAATTCGCGACGGCCGGCTGAGGAGGCCAACGTGCGCGCGATCGTCATGCAGGAGTACGGCGGCCCGGAGTGCCTCGGGCCGGCCGAGCAGCCAGACCCCGTCGCGGACCCGGGCTGCGCGGTGGTGCGGCTGCACGCTGCGGCCCTCAACTGGCACGACGTCCTCGTGCGCCAGGGCAGGTACCAGTCCTCTCTGCCCCACGTCCCAGGGGCGGACGGCGCGGGGACCGATATGGAGACCGGGGAGGACGTCCTCGTCGTGCCGTCACTATGGTGGGGCGACGACGAGTCGGCACCGGGTCCCTCCTGGGAGATCCTCGGTGACCATCGCCCCGGCACCTACGCCGAGATGGTGCGCGTCCCTCGCGAGTGTGTCGTGCCCAAGCCGGCCCGGCTGTCGTGGCCGGAGGCGGCCGCGCTGCCGCTGGTGGGTCTCACCACCTACCGGGCGCTGTTTCCCCGTGCCCGGCTCTCGCCGGGCGAGTCACTACTGGTCCTCGGGGCCGGTGGTGGCGTCGCCACGATGGCCGTCTCGCTCGCCTCGGCAGTGGGGTGCACCGTCGTGGTCACCTCGTCCTCGCAGGACAAGGTGAGCCGGTCCCAGGAGCTGGGGGCCTCCGCGGGGGTCCTCTACGGCGACCCGTCGTGGCCGCAGGCGGCGCGGGAACTGTCACCCGGTGGACGCGGCTTCGACGTGGTCCTCGACTCGGTCGGGACCTGGCAGCAGTCGATCGGCGCGCTGCGCCCGGGCGGTCGGCTCGTGGTCCTGGGCGCCTCCCGAGCCGAGCAGGCAAACCTCGACGTGCGGCGCTTCTACTTCGGCCAGTTCGACCTGCTCGGCACCACCATGGGGAGTACCCGTGACTTCGCCGGCCTGCTCGCCTTGCTCGGCACCTATGACGTTCGTCCCCCCGTCATCGACCGGACGTTCTCCCTGGACGAAGCCGCCGCCGCACACGCCTATCTCGAGACCGGCGCCGGCTTCGGCAAGGTCGTTCTCGAGACCGCTTGAATGCCGGCCACGAAATATCCCCGCCGAGGAAAGAGGACCCATGACCGGCAGCGTGTGCTACGAGGTGGACGATCAAGGAGTGGCCTTCGTGACCCTTGACGCCCCGGAGTCTCGCAACGCCTTGAGCGACGAGCTTCTCGACGATCTCCTCGGCGCGCTCGAGCGAGCCCGTGCCGATGACGCCGTCCGCGTCGTGGTGCTCACCTCTTCACACGACCGGGTGTTCTCCGCCGGAGGTGACCTGAAGGCGTTCGCCGGCGATGCCCCGGCCATCGGCAAGTACGCCGGACTGGACCGCTTCCCGCGGCTGTACAAGCTCATCGGCGGCCTGGGCAAGCCCGTGATCTGTGCCGCGAACGGCGACGTGCTGGCCGGCGCCTTCGGCCTCGCCCTCGCCTGTGACCTCGTCATAGCCCGGGAAGGTGTCCGTTTCGGGTGTCCGGAGATCAATGTGGGCGTGTTCCCGTTCATGATCTCCGCGCTGATCTACCGCAACATCGACCGGCTGAAGGCCAACGAACTGATGATGCTCGGCGAGCCGATCGACGCCGCAGAGGCGCACCGGCTGAACATCGTCAACGCCGTCGCCCCGGCCGAGAGCTTCGAGGAGGTGGTTCGTGAATGGGCGCACAAGGTGGCGAGGAAGTCACCGCTGCTCATGCGCCTGGGCAAGAACGCCATCGACGCCACGCGGGACATGAGCCTGCCGGATGCGTTGGAGGCGCTGCGCGCGCAGCTCGCGCTGGCGTTCACTACCGAGGACATCGTGGAGGGCGTGACTGCCTTCCGGGAGAAGCGCGAAGCCGTGTGGAAGATGCGCTGAGCCGGCCGCTACCGAATGTCAGCGGTCCGGCCTCTCTCGGTCGCGAGCATCCGCGCCACGATGCGACGGACTTGCAGTACGCCGGCGTCAGCGGTGAGGTGGATCCCGCTTGCCGAGCCCTCGTAGCCCGCGGTCGCCTCGATCGCTTCGAGCACGGCCACGTCCTCCCGCATGACCTTGGCCATCACCGCGTGAAGGTGCTGGCCGACGGGCGCGCGGTCGAGTGCGAAGTTGTGCGCGAACCAGGAGAACAGGTGAGTGCGGGTAGCGGACTCAGGCGTCACCGCGTGGATGCGCGCCTGCTCGTAAGGCTGCCCGTCGCCGCCGTCGATCTGCCACCCTTCTGCGAGCAGCGCCGGCGAGATGAACGTGCCGTGATGGCGGCGCTTGTACTCCCGATCCCGCGGCAGGCCGGTCGCCTCGGCTTCCCAGTCGGCCAGTTCCGCGGGTGGCAGGGTCCGGGTGTAGGTGACCGACATCTCCGACACGGACACGTGATCGAGCGCCGGCAGCTCCTCGAGCCCGGGGGGTGTCTCCTCCGGGTGCACCTCCGGGATGTGCGTGAGATCGAGGTAGTGCTCGTGTACGAGCATGTAGTTGGCCGCTAGGCACACCATCTCACCGGACGAGGACCACCCCTCGCCGGACAGCCATGGCAGCTTGGGCGGCGAGTGCAGGCTCGATCGGCCCGGCTGGCCGAGCCAGATCCAGACGAATGGCGGTTCTTCGCGGACCGCGTATGCGCGCACGAACACCCCGTATGGCACGTTCGGCTGCGAGGGCACGCCCACGCACGCGCCGGCCGCGTCATATCGCAGGCCGTGATAGCCACACACCAGCAGGTCGCTTTCCAGGCGGCCCCTGGACAGGGGGTAGGCGCGGTGAGCGCAGCGGTCCTCGAGCGCGACGACCTCGCCCGAGGCCAGCCGGTACAAGACCACCGGGCGGTCCAGCAGCTTGCGGCCCAGGACGCCGGATCCGACCTCGTCGCTGGTGGCGGCGACGTACCAGCAGTCCAGAGGGTAGTTCGTGTTCATAGGTCGAGCACCAATCGATTCGAGAGCGACCGCGAGACACATAGCATCATGGCGTCGTTGCGCGCCTGCTCCTCGTCGCCCAGCACCGAGTCGCGATGGTCGGGCATCCCTTCGATGACCGCTGTTTCGCACGTGCCACAGATTCCCTCCATGCAGGAACCCAGCACGCCGACCCCGACGTCCTCGAGCACCTCGAACACCGACCTGTCGGGCGGGACGGTCACCGTGATACCCGAGCGCTGGCAGACCACCTCGAAGGTCTCCAGGGCTCCCGACGCGGGCTGGTCCGCCCCGGGCTTGGCGGCGAATCGCTCCACGTGCAGCGCACCGGCCGGCCAGGATGCACAGGCGCCTTCGACCGCGCTCAGCAGGGCCTCGGGCCCGCAGCAGTAGACCAGAGTATTTTCGCGCGCAGTGCCCAGGATGCCCTGCAGGTCAAGCAGGCCCCGCTCGTCCTGCGGCCAGATCGTGACGCGCTCGCCGAAGGCCGACAGGTCCTCGACAAAGATCATCGAGGCTCGCTTGCGTCCGCCGTAGGCCAAGTGCCACTGGGCGCCCGCGGCCTCGGCTGCCTCGATCATCGGCAGTACAGGCGTGATCCCGATCCCGCCGGCGATGAACTGGTAGCGCGGCGCGCTCACCAAGGGAAAGTGATTTCGCGGGCCACGGACGCGCACCGAGGAGCCCGCCTGAAGCTTGTCGTGGACGAAACCCGAGCCCCCGCGGCTCTGCGGATCGCGCAGGACGGCGATGCGCCAGGTATCCGTGTCCGCCGGGCTTCCGCACAGCGAGTACTGGCGTACCAGGGACGTATTGAGTACCAGGTCGACGTGAGCACCCGGGGTCCATACTGGGAGCGGCCGCCCGGTGGGGTCCTCGAGGCTCAGCGCGACGACGCCCTCGGCGAGGAC
>Ga0318502_10000149_pt1 | contig 18307 bp, 18 predicted proteins | sample GRESIP174b1f22_FD_203291 | JGI IMG/M metagenome (GOLD analysis project Ga0318502, IMG submission 203291) | Tropical soil microbial communities from Luquillo Experimental Forest, Puerto Rico - GRE.SIPMG.174b1f22 | ecosystem: Environmental > Terrestrial > Soil > Tropical forest > Bulk soil...
GTCCGACGGTGCTCGACGGGGCTCTCGCGAACCCCGTTTCGAACACGTTCCGGATCGTGCCTGAGCCTGGCTCGGTGGTGCTTCTCGGCATCGCCGCGGCGGGTCTCGCGCTCGTCCGGCGCAAGGCCTGATCAAAGCAGGCTTGGCGTCTTGACTCGAAGGGGCGGTGTCGCGCAAGCGACACCGCCCCTTTTCTCTGCCGCCGTGTACTAATACGGTGCCATCCAGAGTGTGACCTGCGTCGCACTGAGAAGTAGCACCCAGGAGGGGAAGCCGATGTCTCGTCGCGTGGTTGTTGCGAAGATTGCTCTGGCCGTGCTGGCGGTCTTCCTGCCGGTTGCCGCAGCTCGAGCGAGCGTGACGGTCTTCCAGGACCCGACGAACACCGGCACACCCGGAGCGCCTCCCGTGAACGTCACTGCGGGTGGCCCGACCGTCTCGCTCAACCTCTTCTACCAGGCCGGCACCAACGCCTCGGCGCCCTCGACGGTCTGCCTGTCGGGCTCCGGTGACGAAGTGTTCGGCTGGGACATCTACGTGGCCACGAGCTCTTCCGCGGTCGTCCTGCAGTCCTTCACGCCCGACACGGGCACGGGCTCGGACATCGTCGCGAACATCTCCGGCAACGTGCTGCGCGCCAACGGCGGCAACCCGATCACCGGCGAGACGGGGGTACACAGAATTGGGACGCTGGTCGTGTCCGCGACCGCGGCCGGCTCGGTGACCGTCTCTGGCAACCTGTACGTGACTGCCGCCCTGGCGGCTGCCAGCGTCACCACCGGCAACACGCTGGCGACGGCGACGGCCGGCGGTCCGGACCAGGACGGTGACGGCATTCCCGACGCGACCGACAACTGCCCGACGGTCGCCAACCCGACCCAGACCGACACCGACGGCGACGGCGTGGGCGACGCGTGCGACAACTGCGTGAACGTCGCGAACCCGCGCGTGACGCCCGACATCCCGACCTTCCTCAGCGCCAACCCGTGGGCAACGCTCACCGGCGGACAGCGCGACGACGACCACGACGGCTACGGCAACAAGTGCGACGCGAAGTTCCCCGACACCACCGGCACGCTGGTCGGTGCAAGCGACTTGGGCCAGTTCCGCGCCTCGAACGGAAAGTCGCGGACGGGCGATACCTGCGGAACCGCGGGCACACACCCCTGCGCGATCTACGACCTCGACGAGACCGGCACGGTGATCAACTCCGGCGACCTCGGCGTGTTCCGCTCGCTGAACGGCAAGGCGCCCGGTCCGAAGTGCCCGACCTGCCCGCTGACCTGCTCGGCGGGCACTGCCGGAACCTGCGGGGCGATCCCGTAGTTCGCGGGACCTAGTTCGCGGCCCCCCTGCGGTCGGCGATCTCGAACTGCCGGATCTTGCCGGCGGCGTCGAGCTGCTTCGCGCGCTGCGTGTACCAGAGCTGGGTGGTGAGCGCGCGCTCGCGCTGCAGCAGCCGATCGCGCGTGGCGGACATCTCTCCCGCGATCTGCTCCTCGCTGGGCGCTTCGCGGGTCTGCAGCTCCACCACATACAGGTTCTCGGCGTCGGAGAAGACGCGCTGCGGCACCGGGTGCTCCGGCGTGAGCGCGAGCGCGACCTCGTGGAGGTCCGGCACGCCCGAGAGGCCCGGCACCGCGACCTCGCGATAGCCGAACGGCGGGGTGACGATCACCGGCAGCTTCTGGGCCTCGGCGGCCTTCGCGAACGACGTGCCGGCCTTCACCGCTTCGAGCACCCGGTTGGCCGCGAGCTGCGCGGCCTCCGCGGCCTTGTCCTCGCGCAGCAGGTCTTCCGCGAGCTTGTTCTGGACCTGCTCGAAGGGCGTCTGGCTCGCCGGCTCGTGGCTCTCGACCAGGATCAGGTGGACGCCGCGATCGGTCTTCACCGGGCCGCTGATCTTGCCCGGCTCGAGCGAGAAGGCTGCTTCGTCGAAGGCCGGCATCATCCGCCCGCGCGGAAAGGTCCCCAGGTCGCCGCCGTCCTTGCGCGTTGCCTCGTCGGCGGACACCTGCTTGGCGACGTCGGCGAAGCTCTCGCCCGCGAGCACGCGCGCGCGCGCCTTGATCGCCTGCGCCTCGGCGTCGTCCCCGACGAACAGCATGTGCCGCGCGTGGATCTGCTCTTCGCGCGAGTAGTCGGCGACGTGCGTCTGGTAGGCGCCGCGCACCCGCTCGGGCTCCTTCGCCAGCAGGTTCTTCACCTCGTCCGGCGACACCGAAACGTGTTGGCGCAGCGCCGGCTTGCTCGCGGTCGCGATGCGCAGAGTGACCCTCGTCCCGGCGCGCAGGATCTCGTCGCGAACCTCCGCGTCGGACACGCGCACCGGTGACGCCACGAAGCGCGAGAAGTTGCGCATCAGCACGTCGCGCTTGTGCTGCGCCGCGTACTCGCGCTGGCCGAGGCCGGTGTGGTTCACGTAGCGCTCGGCGAGCTCGCGGTCGAACTGGCCGTCCGCTCCCTGGAAGCCGGGATTGCTCTGGAAGTCGGCGACCAGCGCTTCGTGAGACACGTCGAGTCCGAGCCCGACCGCCTCTTGCGACATGAGATAGCGGCGCACGAGTGAGGCGCGCGTCTGCTCGTCGACCAGCGCCCGCAGTCTCTCGGGATCCACGCCCTGCTGCGCGTACTTCTGGAAGGTCTCCTGATTCTGCTCGCGGAAGAACTCGAACACGTCGCGCGAGACGCCCTCGCCGTTCACCATCGCGACCAGGTTCGACGTGCCGGGAGAGCAGGCGCTGCCGGTGCGCGCGCCCTTGGGCTGACCGAAGAACACGATGAAGCTCACCACCACCCCGACCAGCAGGAGGTAGCGGATCCACTGGTTGATCTGGCTCATGGAGAACTCCCGTTCGAGGCGGGCAGACTCGGCGTTTTCGACGGGTTCTACAAGCCCCATCTTGCACAGCGAAAGCGCGCCCCGTAGAATCGCGGCGCGGCGCCGGGGCGTCCGGAAAACCGCGATTCCATCTGTACTTACGCCCTCCGCTTACCGCTCGGCCGGCGGAGGCCAGAGAAGGCGAAGACCGCGATGCTGAAGGCGCTGAACCGGGTGCTCGGGATCTTCTCGAACGACCTCGCGATCGACCTCGGCACCGCCAACACCCTGGTCTACGCCAAGGGCCGGGGGATCATCTCGAGCGAGCCCTCGGTGGTCGCCGTCGATACCGAGAAGCACCGGGTCCGCGCGGTCGGCAAGGAAGCCAAGAGCATGTTGGGGCGCACCCCCGGCTCGATCCAGGCGGTGCGGCCGCTCCGCGACGGCGTGATCGCCGACTTCGAGATCGCCGAGGCGATGCTGCGCTACTTCATCCAGAAGGCGCACAACCGCTCGACCTTCCTGCGGCCCCGGATCGTGATCTCGGTGCCTTCGGGCATCACAGAGGTCGAGAAACGCGCGGTGCGCGAATCTGCGCTCTCGGCCAGCGCGCGTGAGGTCTACCTCATCGAAGAGCCGATGGCGGCCGCGATCGGCGCCGGCCTGCCGATCACCGAGCCGTCGGGGAACATGATCATCGACATCGGCGGCGGCACGACCGAGGTCGCCATCATCTCGCTGTCGGGGATCGTCTACGCCAACAGCGTCCGGGTCGGCGGCGACAAGATGGACGAGGCGATCCTCAACTACGTGAAGCGCAAGTACAACCTGTTGATCGGCGAGCGCACGGCCGAGCGGATCAAGATCGAGATCGGCACGGCGTACCCCTCGGACGAGCAGCGCTCGCTGGTGGTGAAGGGCCGCGACCTGGTCGCGGGCGTCCCGAAGACGCTCGAGGTCCACACCGAAGACGTGCGCGAGGCGCTGACCGAGCCGGTCAACGCCATCGTGGAAGCGGCCAAGATCGCTCTCGAACGGACTCCCCCCGAGCTCGCAGCGGACATCGCGGACAAGGGCATCGTCCTCTCCGGCGGCGGCTCGATGCTCCAGAACCTCGACATCCTGCTACGGGAAGAGACCGGTCTGCCGATTATGTTGGCGGAGGACCCGTTCACCGCGGTGGTGATGGGCTGCGGGCGCTGCCTCGACGAGGTGGACCTCCTTCGGGACGTGACAGACAAGGCCTGATTCGCCGGCGGGGAACCCGAACGACGTGAGCGAGCTGCTGCGACGGTTCCGCTTCGCGCTGTGCTACCTCGCGCTCGCGGCGCTCTGCGCGCTGGGCATGGCCTCCCGCCACGGTCCCGCCGAGCTGGGCTTCGCGCCCAAGCTGGTGCTCGACCTCACACTCCCGCTCGAGCGCATGGTCACCCTGCCGATCTCGGAGCTCCGCGGCGTGTGGGACGACTACGCGGCGCTGGTGGGCGTCCGGGTCGAGAACGAGCGGCTGCGCGATCGGCTCGCCCGGGCCGAGGAGGAGAACCACCAGTACCGCGAGGCGATCCTGTCGTCCGAGCGGTTCCAGAAGCTCTCGGGCTTCCGCGCCCAGCGCGAGGTGCCGATGGTGCCCGCGAACGTCATCCACCAGGATCTTTCGCCCTGGTTCCAGTCGCTGATCATCGACCAGGGCGCGGCGGCGGGGATCCGCCCCGGCATGCCGGTGATCACCGACTCGGGCGTCGTCGGCTTGATCGCGGGCACCACTCCGGGCGCCTCCAAGGTGCTCCTGGTGGTGGATCCGCAGAGCCGGATCGACGCCTACGTCGAGCGCACGCGCGCCCGCGGCACGGTGCGCGGCACCTCGGGCCACGACTGCGACTTCGACTACGTGCTGCGCCAGGAGAACATCGAGGAGGGCGACCTGCTGCTGACCTCGGGGCTGGGCACGACCTACCCGAAGGGGCTGGTCGTGGGCCGCGTGGCCACGGTTGATCGCAAGAAATCCGGCCTGTTCCTGGGCGCGAAGGTGGTGCCCGCGGTCGACTTCTCGCGGCTCGAAGAGGTCTTCGTGATCCTCGAGCAGCGCCAGATCCCGGGCGAGGACGCGTTCTCCTCGGCGGACGAAGGGCTGTGGCCGGCTGCGCCCGGTGCTGCGGGGGCCGCTGCGGCCGCCCGCGCCGCGGCGAAGCCCCAGGTGGCGGCCAAGGCCGCTGCCAAGCCGGCTCCCAAGCCCCTTCCCAAGCTCGTGAAGCCCGCCCCGGCGCCGCTGCCGGACCATCCCCAGGATCCGCCCGAATGAGCGCCTTGCTGAGGCTCCTGGGCATCGGGCTGGCGCTGCTCCTGGCGCAGGCGGTGGCGCGCCTGGCGCTGCCGGTCGTGGTCCAGCCCGACCTGGTCCTGGTCTACGCCCTGGCGCTCGGCCTGCGCGGCGGAGGCGTCCAGGGGCTGGTGCTGGCGTTCGGCGCCGGGTACGTCGAGGACGTGCTGTGCGGGGGGCCGCCCGGCCTGTTCGCGCTGCTCTGCGGCACGGCCTGCGCCACCACCCGGCTGCTCGACCGGGCGCTCTACCTGCGCGCCGCCGCCCCCTGGGCCAGCTACGTCGGCGCCTACGCCCTGGCGAACTTCGCCCTCTTCGGCGCGGCGCAGCGCATGTTCGCGCCTGACACCGCGATCGCCTGGAGCGAGCTCCTGCGGCGGGCACCGGGCGCGGCGATCACCTCGGCGCTCTGCGCCGCGCCGCTCCTCCACCTGTTCCGGCGGCTCCTGGTGGATGCCGACCGCGACGGCTCCTGGCCCGTGCTGGCGACCCAGAGCCCGCGCGGCCGACCTTGAACCGCCTCACCGCCACCGGGGCACCCTCCGACGCGACGGTCGAGCGCCGGCTCACCGGCGTGGCGGTGGTCGTCGTCGCGGTCTGGATGCTGTTGCTGACGCGCCTGTTCTACCTCCAGGTCGTGCAGGGCGACGTCTACCGGGTCTCGGCCGAGCGCAACAGCGTGCGCACGCAGCGGGTCGACGCGCCGCGGGGCGTGATCACCGACCGCAACGGCGAGGTGCTGGTCGGCTCGCGGCCCTCGTTCGACGTGCTGGTGGTGCCGCACGAGGCCGAAGACGTGCCGACCACGCTCGCGCGCATCGCCGGCCTCACCGGCCGCGACCTCGAGACCGTGCGCACGAGCTACGGCGACCCGCGCGGGCGCATGCGCTTCCAGCCGCAGCGGGTCGCGCACGACCTCGACCGCGACGCGCTCGCCCGGGTCGAGTCGCGGCTGTGGGCGCTCGGCGGCGTGCTGACCCAGGTGACCCCCGTCCGCGGCTACCGCTTCGGCCCGAGCGCGGCGCACCTCGTGGGCTGGCTGGGCGAGATCAGCCCGGACCAGCTCGCGCGCAAGGAGTTCCAGAGCTACCGGCGCGGCGACATCATCGGCGTCGGCGGGATCGAGAAGCTGCTCGACGCGGACCTGCGCGGCCGGCCCGGCGGCCGCAACCTGCTCGTCGACGCGCACGGGCGCGAGCTCCAGCTGTTGTCGTCGGTCGATCCGGAGCCCGGCCGCAACGTGGTGCTGACGATCGACCACCGGCTGCAGGAGGTCGCCGAGCAGGCGCTCGACCGCGACGGGAAGTCCGGCGCCGTGGTGGCGCTCGACCCGCGCAACGGCGAGGTGCTCGCGCTGGTGAGCCGCCCCGCCTTCGATCCCAACGAGTTCGCGATCGGCATCGATCCCGACCGCTGGCGCGAGCTCACCAGCGATCCCGAGCGCCCGCTGATGAACCGCGCGCTGCAGGGCCAGTATCCGCCCGGGTCGACCTACAAGGTCGTGACCGCCATCGGCGGGCTCGAGGAGAAGCTGATCGGCCTGCACAACGAGGTGAACTGCGCGGGCTCGTTCCGGCTGGGCCGGCGCACCTACCGCTGCTGGCGCCCCGGCGGACACGGCATCGTCGACCTGCACACGGCGATCGTGCAGTCGTGCGACGTGTTCTTCTACAAGCTGGGGCTCGACCTCGGCGTCGACCGGCTCGCGTACTACGCGCGCTCGCTGGGCCTGGGCGCGCGCACCGGAATCGAGCTCTCAGGGGAGATGCCGGGGCTGGTGCCGACGCGCGAGTGGAAGGAGCGCCGCGACGGCACGCCCTGGGTCGACGGCGACACCGTCTCGCTGGCGATCGGGCAGGGCATGAACCTGTGGACGCCGCTGCAGCTGGCGAGCGCATACGCGGCGATCGCGAACGGCGGCACCCGCTACCGCCCGCACGTGCTGATGCGGATCGAGGAGCCCGACGGCCGCGTCGTCCACGGCGCGGAGCCCGAAGTGATCGGCGAGCTCGCGGTCTCGCCGCAGACGCTGGCGGCGGTCCGCGCCGGGCTGGTCGGGGTCGTGAACGAGCCGCACGGCACCGGCTCGGTGATGAAGAACCTCCCCGGCGGGGTGCTCGCCGGCGGCAAGACCGGCACCGCCCAGGTCATCGGCATGCCGGCGGGCGCGCGACCGGGCGAAGAGGTCGAGCACGAGGACCGCGACCACGCCTGGTTCGTGACCTTCGTGCCGGCCGACGAGCCGCGGCTGGTGGTGTCGGTGTTGGTGGAGCACGGGGGGCACGGCGGCAGCGCCGCCGCGCCGATCGCGCGCGAGGTGGTGACTCGCTTCCTCAGCGACGAGGCAGAGCTGTATGCCGGGAATCGACCGTAGGCTGATCCAGAACTTCGAGTGGCCGATCTTCGTGATGGGCCTCGCCGTCGCGCTGATCGGGATCGTGAACCTGATCTCGGCCTCGCCCGAGCGCGACGCGATGATCCCCGAGACGGCGTGGCGCCAGATCATCTGGATGGGTCTCGGCCTGGTGCTGCTGTTCGCGACGCTCGTGCTCGACTACCGCACGCTCGAGCGCGTGGCGGTGCCGTTCTACGGGGGCGTGATCCTGCTGCTCGTCGCGGTGCTGTTCGTGGGCCGGATCGTGAACGGGTCGCAGCGCTGGATCGACCTCGGCCCGATGAACCTGCAGCCGAGCGAGCTCGCGAAGCTCGCGCTGATCGTCCTGTTCGCGCGCATCCTCGCCCGGCGCAGCGCGAACAACCCGGTCGGCCTGTTCGACCTGGTCGGGCCCGCGCTCCTGGTCGGGCTGCCGGCCGCGCTGGTGGTGAAGCAGCCCGACCTCGGCACTGCACTGATCCTGTGCATCGTGTCCGCGAGCTTCCTCGCGGTCACGCGCGTGCGCGTGGGCTCGATCCTGCTGATCGTGGCGGGCGGAGTCACCGCGGTCACCGTCGCCTGGTTCTTCTTCCTGCACGACTACCAGAAGGAGCGCGTGTTCACCTTCATGAACCCCGAGCGCGATCCGCTGGGCGCGGCCTACCACGCAATCCAGAGCCAGATCGCCGTCGGCTCGGGCGGCTTCCTGGGCAAAGGGTTCCTGCACGGCTCGCAGAGCCAGCTCGACTTCCTGCCCGAGGAGCAGACCGACTTCGTGTTCTCGGTGCTGGGCGAGGAGTGGGGCTTCCTCGGCGCGGCGGTGCTGCTGCTGCTCTACCTCGGGATCCTGATCCGCGGGCTGATGATCGCCCACTCGTCGAAGGACCTCTTCGGCGCCTATCTCGCGGTCGGGATCGTGGCGCTGTTCTTCTGGGCGGGCGCGATCAACGTGGGGATGGTGATCGGCGTGCTGCCTGTCGTCGGCGTGCCGCTGCCGATGCTCTCGTACGGCGGATCGGCGCTGCTCACCTGCATGGTCTCGCTGGGCCTCTTGATGAACGTCTCGATGCGGCGGTACATCTTCTGACGGATACAATCCCCGCATGAGGCGGAGGTCCACCGTCGGCGCGTTCTTCGACGTGGACAAGACCATCCTCGCCGAGAACTCGGGCACCGCCTACCTGAAGTCGCTCTACGAGCGCGGCGAGATCGACTGGAAGGCGGTGCTGCTCGGACTGGGCACGTACCTGCGCTACAAGCTGAACCTGCTCGACATCGAGCGCTGGGTCGAGCGCAACGGCGTGCAGTTCCGCGGGCGGAGCGAGACCTCGCTGGCGCAGGAGGCTGCGGAGCTGTTCCGCAAGACGCTGCTGCCGTCGGTCTATCCGGAGGCGCACGAGCGCGTGCGCTGGCACCTGGCGGAAGGACACCTGGTCGCGCTGGTGTCGGGCGCCACCAAGTTCGTGCTGGAGCCGCTCGCCGCGCACCTCGGCGTGAAGCACATGCTGTGCACGCTGCTCGAGACCCACGAGGGCGTGTTCACGGGCCGCGTGATCCGGCCGATCTGCTTCGGCGAGGGCAAGATCTACTGGATCCAGCAGCTGATCGAGCGCGAGTCGGTCGACCTGGCGCGCAGCTACTTCTACACCGACTCGATCACCGACCTGCCGCTGCTCGACCTGGTCGGCCACCCGGTCGTCGTGAACCCCGACCCGCTGCTCTACCGCCGCGCGCTCGCGCGCCACTGGCCGGTGCGGTTCTTCGAGCGGCCACGTCCGACTTAGCTACGCTCGCCTGCGGCTCGCCGCGCGCGGCTCCGCCGCTTGCGACCTCGCTCGGGGCGGCCCTCGCTCGGCCTCGCCGTCTCGATCCGCTTGCTCGAGAAGATCAGGCCAGAGCGAGCGGCGGCGGGGGGATAGGGAGCAGCGAGGCGCGTCGCGCTCCGCGCAGAACCCGCCGCTCGCGGTCGCGAGTACGCTGCACGCTCGCTCTGGGTTCAGCGCGGCCGCGCTCGCGAAGCGCCGCGGCGACCGGCTCTGCAGCGCGGGCTCACAGTCCGCGCCCGATGGTCTGCTCTTCTCGAGCGATCGGATCGATACGGCGAGGCCGAGCGAAGGCCGCCCTGAGCGAGGCCGCAAGCGCAGCGCGCAGCGAGGCGCAGCCGAGCGAAGTCAATCAGACGAGCGCTGGCGAGATCATGGCTTTGATCTTGTCTTTCGGCTGGCGGCCGACGAGCTGACCGACCACGGATCCGTTCTTCACCACGAGCAGGGTCGGCATGGCGCGGATCTGCATCTGCGATGCGGTCTTGGGGTTCGCGTCCACGTCGACCTTGGCGACGCGGATCTTCTCGCCGTACTCCTCGGCCAGCTCCTTGATCGTGGGCGCGAGCTGTTTGCAGGGGGCGCACCATTCGGCCCAGAAGTCGATCAGCACGGGCCGATCGCTCTTCAGCACCTCGCTCTCGAAGGTGGCGTCGGTCACGTCAAGAATCTTTGCCACGACGATCCTCCTGCCGGCGGCTCGCGACCGCGTAGAAGCGGCCGCGCTCATCGGCGTTCTTTGGGATGAACACGAGTACAGGACGGTGTCCTGCCCGCGCAAAAGTTGCCGCACGCGCGCGCGCGGCTTTCGCGTCGAGGCCGAACACGAGCACACCGCCGTCGGGCTCGACCGGGCGGTCCTGCTCTTGCTTGTGCGGATCGGCGAAGGCCTCCACGACCGTGAGCCGCTGGGCCTGGACGACGGTCCGCGCCTCCTCCAGCCCCACCTCGCGGAACTCCGGCGGGCGGGGCGCGCAGCCGAAGAGGCCGGGAAGCGACACGAGGAGCGCGAGCAGCAGCGTGCGGCGCAGGAGTTGCCCCATCCGCCACAGCGTATCGGAGCTGCGCGCCGGCTGCTTGCCGCACCTGCAGGTTGGCGCGAAGATGCAGCCGCGATGGGCCGGATTTTGCTCTCGGAAGGCGATCTCACGGCCGCCGCGGTGGACGCGATCGTGAATGCCGCAAACACCGAGCTCGTGCTGGGCTCCGGCGTCGCCGGTGCGATCCACAAGCGCGGCGGACCCGCGATCCAGGAGGCGTGCGACGCGCACGGCCCGGTCCCACTCGGCGGCGCGGCGCTCACGACCGCCGGCAAGCTGCCGGCGCGCTTCGTGATCCACGCGGCCGCGATGGAGCCCGGAGGACGCGTGTCGGAAGACTCGCTGCGGGCGGCGACACGGGCGAGCCTCGAGCTGGCGCGGTGCGAGCAGCTGCGCTCGATCGCCTTCCCCGCGATCGGCACCGGCGTGGGCGCGTTCTCGCTGCAGCGCTGTGCGGAGGTGATGCTGGCGGAGGCGCGCAGCCACCTCGCCGGCGAGACCTCGCTCGAGTCGATCCAGTTCGTGCTGTTCGGCGAGCCCGCCTACCGCGTGTTCGAGCAGGTGAACGACGCGGAGCGCGTGAGCGCCGGACTGGCGAGACTGCGCCGATGACGCTGGTCTGCCTGGGCTTCGCGAGCGCGCTCTATCTGTTCGCGGCGTTCGTCGGCTTCACCGGGCGCGAGCTCGGGCTCGGCCGCTGGGGCATCCCGCTGGTGCTGGGGCTCGCGGTGCTGCTCCACGGCGCCGGCTTCTACGGGCTGCACCTGCAGCAGCCGCCGGTGTCGCTGTCGAGCTTTCCCGCGGCGCTCGCGCTGATCGGCTGGGGTGTGGCGCTCTCCTGGCTCGTGCTCCACGCCTGGCGGCCCGGGCTGCGCAGCACCGGACCGTGGATCGCGGCGATCGCGGCGAGCTTCACGCTGCCCGCCGAGCTCGGGCTGCAGCTGGCGGTGCGCCGCTCGGATCGCGGCGAGGCTGCCGCGGTCGCGATCTGGTCGCACGCCCACGTGCTGCTCGGCACGGCGGGCTTCAGCCTGCTCGCGCTCGCGAGCTTCGCGGGCCTGGGCTACCTGGCGAAGGAGCGCGGGCTGAAGCAGCGCCGCAGCTGGCACCACGGCCTGCCCGCTCTCGAGAGCCTGGACCAGGCAGAGCACGTGACCCTCGCGCTGGGATTCGCGCTGCTCACGCTCGGCGTGGCGACCGGCTTCGCCTGGAGCGTGAGCCAGGGGCTCGATCCCTGGAACCGCCACACGCTGTTCCTGTCCGCTGCCTGGGCGGTGTATCTCGTGCCGGTCGGAGCGCGTGTGCTGCGCCAGCAACGCGGCCCGTGGCCCGCGCGCGGGGTCGTGCTCGGCTTCCTGTTCCTGGTCTGCTCCTACGTCGGCATCCACGTGATCGGAGCCGGCTCGTGAAGCTCTTCCTGGTCGGCCTGTCGTATCGGACCGCGCCGGTCGCGGTGCGCGAGCGCTACGCCGTCGCGCCGGTGCACCTGGTGGAGCGCGACGCGAAGCTCGTCTCGGAAGCGCGGCTCGACGAGGCCGCGCTGCTCTCGACCTGCAACCGCACCGAGCTGATCGCCGCCGCGCGCAGCGACGAGCGGGCGCTCGACTACCTGCACCGCTTCATGCGCGAGGAGCTGGGCGACGGCTCGGCCGCGCCCGCGCAGATCTACGAGCTGCGTGGCGGCGACGTGGTGGAGCACGTGTTCCGCGTCGCGGGCGGCCTCGACTCGATGGTGCTGGGCGAAGCGCAGATCCTGGGCCAGCTGAAGGACGCCTATCGCGCGGCGGTCGCTGCGCGCAGCTGCGGACCGGTGCTCTCGCGCCTGTTCCAGCACGCCTTCCGTGCGGCGAAGCGCATGCGCAGCAACACCGGCCTGGGCGCGTCGCAGGTGTCGGTCGCGCGCGTCGGTGTGTCGCTGGCGCGCGAGATCTTCGAGGACTTCGCCGACAAGCAGGTGCTCCTGCTCGGTGCCGGCGAGATGGCCGAGTCGGCGCTCCACGGGCTGCGCGAAGCAGGCGCCCGGCGCATCTCGGTGGTGAACCGCACCTTGGCCAGCGCGGTGGAGCTCGCCGCGCGCCACGGCGGCAGCGCACACGCGCTGGACGCGCTGCCGGCCGAGCTCGCTGCCGCCGACATCTTGATCGCGTCGGTGCAGGTGGAGCGCCCGCTGCTCGGCAGCGCCGAGCTCGCGCGCGCGCTGGGACACCGCCGGGGACGGCCGCTGTTCGTCGTCGACCTCGGCATCCCGCGCAACGTCGCGCCGGCGGTCGCGGAGCTCGAGGACGTCTACCTCTACGACCTGGACGACCTCGAGGCCACCGCGGAGCGCGGCCGGCAGCAGCGCGCCTCGGCGGCCGAAACCGCCCGCGCGATCGCGCGCGAGGAGGCGGAGCGCTATCTCGCCTGGCTCGGGGCGCTGCCGCACGTGCCCACGGTGCGCGAGCTGCAGGAGCGGCTGTTGTCGCTGGCGAAGCGCGAGCTCGCGCGTGCGCCGGCCGGTGACGCGGCCCAGCTCGACCGCGTGGCCGAGGCGCTGGTGGCGAAGCTCTTGCACCGGCCGCTCGAGCGGCTCCGGCGCGAGGCAGCGCAGGGCACGTCGTCGTACTACGCCGCGGCGCTGCGCGAGCTGTTCGGTCTGGACGAGGAGGAGGAGGAGTGAGCACGCTTCGCTTGGGGACGCGCGGGAGCGTGCTGGCGCTGGCGCAGGCCGAGACCGTCGCACGGCTCTTGCGCGGGGACGGCCACGAGGTCGAGATCGTGAAGATCGTGACCACCGGCGACCGCGTCGAAGGCCCGGTCGCCGAGCACGGCGGGAAGCAGGTCTGGGTGCGCGAGATCGAGCGCGCGCTGCTCGACGGCGCGATCGACCTGGCGGTGCACTCCGCCAAGGACATGCCGACGCAGCTCGAGGACGGTCTCACCATCGGCGCCTACCCGCAGCGCGAGGACCCGCGCGACGCGTTCGTGGGCGCGCCCGGCCGCCGCTTCGCCGCACTCGCACCGGGCGCGCGCGTGGGCACCGGCTCCGCGCGCCGCACCGCGCTCTTGCGCGCGCTGCGCCCGGACCTCGAGCCCGTGCCCATGCGCGGCAACGTGCCGACGCGGATCGCCAAGATCGAGTCGATGGATCTGGCCGGCGTGATCCTCGCGGCGGCGGGGCTGGTGCGGCTCGGGCTGGAGGACCGGCTGCTCGATCCGCTCGACCCCGAGCGCTATGTGCCGGCGGGCGGCCAGGGCGCGCTCGCGGTCGAGGTGCGCATCGACGACGAGGACGTACACCAGATCGTGTCGCGGCTGGACGATGCCGACGTCGCGGCGCAGATCCGGGCCGAGCGCGCGTTCCTGTTCGAGCTCGGCGGCGACTGCCACACGCCGGTGTCCGCCTTCGCCTCGATCCACGGCATCCGCCTGCGGCTGCGCGCGCTGGTGATGTCGCCCGACGGGCGCGAGCGCGTCGAGGGCTCCGCCGAGGGCGAGATCGCCGCGCCGGAGATGCTCGGCGCGACGCTCGGGCGCGAGCTGTTGGGCCGCGGCGCGCGCCGGCTGATCGAGGCGCGCGGGTGAGCGGCCGCGTCGCGCTGGTCGGCGCGGGTCCGGGCGATCCCGACCTGCTCACCGTGCGCGCGCTGCGCGAGCTCGAGCGCGCCGAGGTGCTGCTCTACGACGCGCTGGTCGATCCCGCGGTGCTCGCGCTCGCGAAACCCGAGTGCGAGCGCATCGACGTGGGCAAGCGCGGCGACGGCACCAAGGGCGTGGCGCAGGACAAGATCGCCGACCTCTTGATCGAGAAGGCGCGCGCCGGCAAGCGGGTGGTGCGGCTGAAGGGCGGCGACCCGTTCGTGTTCGGCCGCGGCGGTGAGGAGGCCTCGCGCCTGCGCGCTGCGGGCGTGCCGTTCGAGATCGTCCCCGGCGTGACCTCCGCGCTGGCGGTGCCGGCCTACGCGGGGATTCCGGTCACCGACCGGCGGCTCTCCTCGTCGGTCGCGCTGGTGACCGGACACCGCGGCAAGGAGGAGTTCGACCACCGCATCGACTGGGAAGGGCTCGCGCGCAGCGCGGAGACACTGGTGGTGCTGATGGGCACGGCCTGGCTCGACGACATCGCCGCGCGGGTGATCGCGGGCGGCCGCGATCCGGCCACGCCGGTGGCGGTGATCTCGCGCGGCACCACGCCGCGGCAGCGCGTGGTGACGGCGCGGCTCGGCGAGATCGCGGCGCGGGTGCGCGCGGCGAAGCTGGAGCCGCCGACGGTGATCGTGATCGGGCCGGTGGTCGAGTTCCGCGAGCACGTGGCCTGGTACGAACTGCTGCCGCTGTTCGGCCGGCGGGTGCTCGTTCCGCGCGCGAGCGACCAGGCCGGCGAGCTGGTGCACGGGCTGCGCGCGCGCGGCGCGGAGCCGGTGCCGGTGGCGCTGCTCGAGCTCGCGCCCACGCTGGCGTCGGAGGCGCTCGCCGCGTCGCTCGCCCGCGCGCCCGAGTGCGACTGGATCGTGTTCACCTCGGCCAACGCGGTGCGCTTCGCGGCGCCGCTCTTGCCGCGACCGCTGCGCGCGCGGGTCGCCTGCGTCGGCGCGGCCACGCGACGCGCGCTCGAAGCGGCGGGGCTGCGCGCCGACGTCTGCCCCGAGGTCGAGGCCGGCGCGGAGGCACTCGCGGCGGAGCTGGCGCGCGCAGCCGAGCTGCGCGGCGCGCAGGTGCTGTTCCCCCGCGCGAGCGCGGCGCGCGACGAGCTTCCCCAGGCGCTCGCGCGCCTGGGAGCGCGCGTGGACGCGCCGGAGGCCTATCGCACGCTCGTGCCCGAGAGCGCAGCGGCGGAGCTCCATGGCGCGCTGGCAGGGGGGATCGACGCGGTGGCGTTCACCAGCCCTTCGACCGTCGAGCACTGCTTCGCGCTGCTGGCACCGGCCGAGCGCGCCGCGCTCTGCGCCCGGGCGCGCGCAGCCGCAATCGGCGCCACCACCGCCGCGGCGCTGCGCGCGACCTGTCCGGAGCTGCGCTTCACCGTCGCCGCGCGGCCCTCGATGAGCGCATTGGTCAGCGCGCTCGAGAACGCCTGCTCGGAGGACTCCGATGCCGTTTCCTGAACAGCGACCCCGCCGCCTGCGCCGCACCGCGGCCCTGCGCGAGCTCGCGCGCGAGACGAGGCTCGTTCCCGCGGACCTGATCGACGCGCTGTTCGTGGTCGAGGGCAGCGGCGTGCGCGAGCCGATCGCGGCGATGCCCGGCGTGTTCCGGCTCTCGGTCGACCAGCTCGGCGACGAGGCCAAGCGCATCGCCGACCTCGGGCTCGGAGGAGTGATCCTGTTCGGGATCCCCGCGCACAAGGACGCGCTCGGCACCGGCGCCTACGACGCCGACGGCGTGGTGCAGCGCGCGATCCGCGCGATGAAGAAGGCCACGCCCGAGCTGCTGGTGATCGCCGACGTGTGTCTGTGCGAGTACACCGACCACGGACACTGCGGCGTGTGGGACGGCCAGTCGGTGCACAACGACGAGACGCTGCCGCTGCTCGCGCGGACCGCGGTGGCCGCGGCCGAGGCCGGCGCGGACGTGGTCGCGCCGAGCGACATGATGGACGGCCGCGTGCGCGCAATCCGCAGCGCGCTGGACGCTGCGCAGCTCGAGGACACGGTGATCCTCTCCTACGCGGCCAAGTACGCCTCGGCCTTCTACGGGCCGTTTCGCGAGGCCGCCGAGTCGGCGCCGCAGAGCGGCGACCGCCGCGGCTATCAGATGGATCCCGGCAATGCCCGCGAGGCGCTGGCGGAGATCGAGACCGACCTGGCCGAGGGCGCGGACCTGGTGATGGTGAAACCGGCGCTGCCGTGCCTGGACGTCGTGCGCGCGGCCCGGGAGCGAATCACCGCACCCTTGCTCGCGTATCAGGTGAGTGGCGAGTACAGCATGCTCCAGGCCGCGATCGAGCGCGGCTGGCTGGAGTCGCCCCGCGCGATCGACGAGAGCCTGCTGGCGATCCGCCGCGCCGGCGCGGACCGCATCGTCAGCTACTTCGCCAAGGATTTCGCGCGGCGGCATCGTGGCTAGCGTCTCCTACAAGGTGGTGGAGACGTCGTCGGTGACCGACGAGGTGCTGGAGCGGATCATCAACGAGACCGTGTCCGCCGGCTGGAGCTTCGACGGGATCCAGTTCGCGATGCGCGAGTCCTCCAAGCGCCCGTCGATGGCGTTCCTGGTGTTCACGCGCCCGAGCGCCGAGTGAGCGGGCGCCTCGTCGCGGTGACGCTCGCGGCGGCGCTCGCCTGCGCGAGCGCGGGCGGGCCGGTCGAGCTCGCCCCGCACCTGGGGTGGCAGCCGTCCGACGACGCGGGCTGGGCGACTGCGCCGTCGCTCGGCATCGGCCGCTTCGCCGACGAGCGTCCCGAGGAGCTGCGCAGCGGCTACCATCCGGAGCTGCACTTCCGCTCGTTCGGACTCGCGCGCGAAGGCACCGAGCTCACCGCCGACGCCGACTTCGACCGCCCCGTCGCGGACGCGGTGCGCAGCGACGTCGTGGCGACGCTGCGCCGCGCCGGGACCTTCGCCGAGGTCGGCCCGGTCGACTTCGATCCGCGCGACCCCTCGGCCTGGCCGGAGACGGGGGCGCCGGCGCTGGTGCTGGTCGGCACGGTGGAGACGTTCGAGGGCCGCCAGTGGCACAGCTTCGAGATGACACCATTTCGTGTCGGCTTCGTGAGCGAGCGCTGGGGCCCGGCCCAGGGCCGCGTGGCGCTGCGGCTCGAGCTGTGGTCGAAGTCGGAGCGGCTGCTCGAGCTGCGCGTGGCCACGCGCCGCGAGTCCGCCGGCGGCGACGGCGCCGAGGCGGCGCTGCAGGCGCTCGGACTCACCAGCGAGAAGCTGGCGCTGCGGCTCGACGCGCACCTGCGCGCACCCCGCGCCGAGCCGCCGCGGCGCCTCGACGTGCGCGTGCTCGACGGCTGCGAGCTCGGCCCGACGCGCGTCGGCAAGCTGATCGGCGAGACCAGCGCCATCTACGAGCGCGAGGCGGGCATCGTGCTGGTGCAGAGCCACGAGCTCTGGCTCGACCGGCCGCGCGGCACGAGCCTCGACAGCCTGCTCGAGGAGGTGCGCCGGTTCGCGCCGCCGCCGGGCGGGATCGTGCTCGCGCTCGCGCCCGAGGAGCAGGTGCACGAGAGCGGCCTCACCTCGGTGCGCACCGGGCTCTCGGTGCCCGACGGCGCCCACGCGGTCGCGCTGTGCAGCGGCCAGGACGAGGTCAGCGTGCTGACCGCTGCGCACGAGCTCGCGCACCTGTTCGGGGCCGTGCACGTGCGCGACCCGGCCTCGATCATGCACGCGACCGCCGATTTCGACGCCCGCTTCTTCGACCCGCTGAACCGGCAGATCCTGCGCAGCATGCGCACGCGCGACTTCGCGCGGCCGCTCGGCTCCGCCGAAGCCGCCCGGCTGGCCGCGATCTACCACTCCGCCGAGCACGGCGGCGAGGTCGACCACCGCGACCTCGACAGCGCGCTGCGCGCGCTCGATGCCCCCCCACCGTGACAGGTGGGGCCCGGCGCGTGGGCGGCCACGCGCCACCCAGCACCGCTCGCCTGCGGCTCGCTGCGCGCGCTCTTTCGAGCGCTCGCATTCACGCAGCCGAGGCCAGCTCTGCGAGCTGGTCGAGCGCGGCTTCGATCTGTTCCGGCTCGGCGCCGGGCACGCCGACGCGCGCGATCAGGTGGGTGAGCCCGAGCGCCTCGCGCAGCTCGGCGATCGCGTCGGCGACCTCGCTGCGCGAGCCCACCAGCGCCACCCGCGAGACGTCTTCCGCCGCGACGCGGCGAAGTGCCGGCGGCCGGGCGGCGGCGAGCGCGGCCATCTGGCCGGCGAGCGCCTCGCGCACGCGCTGCGCCAGCGCGGCGTCGCTCGTCACGAAGACCGTGCGCATCACCGGCACGCAGGCGCGGCTCG
>Ga0318502_10000161_pt1 | contig 18057 bp, 8 predicted proteins | sample GRESIP174b1f22_FD_203291 | JGI IMG/M metagenome (GOLD analysis project Ga0318502, IMG submission 203291) | Tropical soil microbial communities from Luquillo Experimental Forest, Puerto Rico - GRE.SIPMG.174b1f22 | ecosystem: Environmental > Terrestrial > Soil > Tropical forest > Bulk soil...
GGTCATTCGGGATCTCGACCTGGCGCGCCACGGGTTGCGCATCGTCGAGCGGCGCTGTGCCAACTTCCTGCCGACCGCGGATGGCGGCTACCTCATCACCGGCGCCGGGCGCACCGAGGCGGAGGTCGCGCGCTTCTCGCGGCGCGACGCGGCACGCATCGCCGACTACGGCGCGCAGCTCGATGCAATCGCGGACGTGCTGCGGGACCTGGTGCTCACCACACCCCCGAACGCGCTCGAGGGCGGTTGGAGCGCTGCGCTCCCGGAGCTGGTGCGTGCCGCCCGCGTCGCGGGGCGACTGCGGCGGCTCGACATGAGGCTGCGGCGCGAGCTGCTCGCGCTCTTTGCCATGTCGGCGGGCGATTACCTCGACAACTGGTTCGAGAGCGACCCGATCAAGGCGGCCTACGGCTTCGATGGCATCGTCGGCAACTATGCGAGTCCCTACTCGCCCGGCTCCGCCTACTACCTGCTGCATCACGTGTTCGGCGAGGTGAACGGCAAACACGGCGCATGGGGACACGCCATCGGTGGCATGGGCGCCATCACCCAGGCCATGGCGCGGGCGGCACGCGAGCGCGGGGTGCTCATCCGTCTCGCCACGCCGGTGCGCGAAGTGCTGGTGGAGGGCGAGCGCGCGGTGGGAGTGGTCACCGAGACGGGGGAAACGCTGCGCGCTGCCGCAGTGATCTCCAACCTCAACCCCAGACTCCTGTATCTCAATATGTTCGCGCCCGCGGCGCTGCCGCCGGAGGTGCGCGAGCACATGAGCCACTGGCGTTGCGGCTCGGGGACCTTCCGCATGAACGTCGCGCTCGCAGAGCTGCCGGATTTCACCTGCCTGCCCGGCAAGGCGAGCGCCGATCATCACACTTCGGGCATCATCCTCGCACCGACGCTCGGCTACATGGAGCAGGCCTATTTCGACGCACGCTCCTTCGGCTGGTCGCGCCGTCCGATCGTGGAGCTGGTGATTCCCTCGACCCTCGATGACACGCTCGCGCCCCCCGGACAGCATGTCGCGAGTCTGTTCTGCCAGCACGCCGCGCCGCAGCTGCCCGACGGCGCCTCCTGGGACACGCATCGCGAGGCCGTCGCGGACCTCATGGTCGACACCGTGAATGCCTACGCGCCCAACTTCAAGGCGGCGGTGCTCGGCCGCCAGATCATGAGCCCGCTCGACCTCGAGCGCACCTTCGGTCTGCTCGGCGGGGACATCTCGCACGGCGCGATGAGCCTCGATCAGCTGTTTTCGGCCCGTCCGATGCTCGGCTACGGCGACTACCGCGGACCGCTGCGCGGCTTGTACATGTGCAGCGCCGGCACGCATCCCGGTGGCGGAGTCACCGGCGCGCCGGGGCACAATGCGGCGCGCGAGGTGCTCGCCGACTTCCGCCGCGGCCGGCTGCGGCGTGTCTCCTGAATGCCCCGGTCTGCGGCCAAACCGCGCTTCGCGCGCAAGCCCCCGGAGGTGCGCCGGCAGGCGCTCATCGACGCCACCATCGAGTGCCTCAAGCGCTACGGACACGAGGGGCTCTCGATCCGCACCATCAGCGCGCAGGCGGGTGTGTCGGTAGGGCTCATCAACCATCACTTTCCGAACAAGGACGAGCTGGTCGCGGCCGCCTACCGCTACATCAACGCCGAACTCATCGCCGGGATGCAGGCCGCCGTGGCACGCGCCGGGAATTCACCGCGGGCGCGCATGCGCGCCTTCCTCGAGGCCTGGTTCTCGGCGCCAAGTCTCGACGCCGATGCGCTTGCCGTGTGGGTGGTGTTCTGGGGGCTGTATCGGCATTCGCGCCTGATACAACGTGCTCACCGCGAAACCTACCAGGGCTATGTCGGCCTGCTGCGCGGCATGCTGGCGGAGCTCCTGCCGCAGGCGCGCGCCTCACGCTCACGCGGGCGCCGCGCCGCTCGTAGCGCCGGCGCCCAGCCGGTGGATCTACGGCTCGCCGCCATCGGTTTCACTGCGCTCCTCGATGGCCTGTGGCTCGAGTGGTGCCTCGAGCCCGGCACCTTCCGCCCGGCGGAGGCGGTGGAGCTGTGTGAGGCGTGGATCGCGAGCCTCGGTGGCTGATTCCTGTGAGCCGTCGCTTGCCGCGCGCCGCCGCCACGCCATATGGCTCAGTTCAGGCTACCGTTTGGATCGCCAGGCACCGGCGCGCACCACATAACAGGCAAGCGCCGCCGATGCGCACAGCGAGACGATGAGTGCGGCGAGCGAGGCTTCCGGACCGAACGCGCCGCCGGTGGCCAACGAAGACCCGGATAACGGAGCGATGATCAGCCCGGTGTTTAGTCCGCCCGAGACCGCCGCGCCAAAAATCCCGCCCTCGGTAAAATTCCAGCCGAAGTGCAGCCCGATCGGCAGCCACAGACTGCGCGTGGCGGTGTAGACGAGCCCGAGCAGAACGCCGCTCTCGAGCACGATGGCGAGCGTCGATATCCAGGTGGCGCCCCGGTTGCCGGCATGCACCAGCCCGAAGAGCACGGCCGAAATCACCAGCGCGATCGTCGTCCCGAGGCCCTCCTCGAGACGCCGGAAGACTACGCCACGGAACACGATCTCTTCGCCGACCGCCGAAGCGATGGCAACGGCCAGTGCACTGCCGAGCCCTGAGAGCCCGCCGTACCCGGCGAAAGTGACCACACTGCACCCCCACAGAATTGCGTACACGAGTGCGAAGAGCGCCGCGCCCGCCACGATGCCCTGTGCGAGTCCGCGGGCCGCGTTCGCGGCCTGCAACTCAGTCGCCGTGCGCCGCTCGAGCCAGCGCACCAGAGAGCGGTACGCCACAATCATCGCGGCCGACAGGAAGAGTGCGGCGCACAGGCCGGCCGCGTCGCGCAGCACTGCCGGCACCGCGTGCACCAGATGCGCTCCGAGCAGCTGACAGGCGAGATCGATCGCAGCGAGGACGAGGAACAGCAACAGCAGCTGTACCGGCATCCAGCGCCATGGGGCGGGGAGCGGAGCGGCTGCAGGTGGGGCGCTCGCGCCCGCGTCGCTTTCGGGCATGTTGTTATTCCCCCTGGGATGGTGCCCCGGAGGATTATGCGGGATTCGGCGCTGACACCCTAGCGCAGGCTCAGCTCGTTGCGCGCCACCCGCCGGGCCCGGGCTTGCGGCCATCGCTGATTGCCCCCACATAATGAGGGGAGTTGTGCGCGGAGGGCGTGTTGGAACGAGCCCGGATCGTAATTGTCGGCTGCGGCTTCGGCGGTCTGTTCGCAGCGCGCGCACTGCGGCACACACCCGCCGACCTGCTGGTGATCGACCGCAACAACTATCATCTGTTTCAGCCGCTGCTCTACCAGGTGGCGTGCGCGGCGCTGGCGCCGGCAGACATCGCCCAGCCCATCCGCACCATCCTGCGCTATCAGCCGAATGCGCATGTGATGCTCGCGCAGGTGGACGAGGTCGATGTCGAGGCGCGCCGGGTGATCGCCGCCGGTAGAGCCGTGAGCTACGACTACCTGGTGCTCGCGCCCGGCGCGATCGACAACTACTTCGGCCACGAGGACTGGCGGCAGTTCGCGCCCGGCATGAAAGCGGTGGAGGAAGCGACCTTCATCCGCTCGCGCCTGCTACGCTCGTTCGAGGCCGCGGAGATCGAAACGGACCCGGCCGAGCGTGCGGCACACCTCACTTTCATCATCGTGGGCGGTGGTCCCACGGGCGTGGAGCTCGCCGGCGCCATCAAGGAGCTGGCAGTCGATGTTATTCCGAGGGACTACCGGGTCGCGGATACGCGCCACGCGCGCGTCATCCTCATCGAAGCGGGCCCACGCGTGCTGCCGGCGTTGCACGTCGATTCCTCGGCGCGCGCACTCAGCCAGCTGCACACACTCAACGTGGAGGTGCGGCTCGGCGCACCGGTGACGCGCGTGCTGGCCGACGGCGTCGAGGCGGGCGGTGAGCGGCTGCACAGCTACAACGTCATCTGGACGGCGGGGGTGCGCGCGGCGCCGCTGGCGGCATCACTCGGCGCGCCGCTCGGGCCCGGCGGGCGCGTGAAGGTGGCCGCCGACTGCTCGCTGCCGGGCCATCCGGAGGTATTCGTCATCGGTGATGCCGCCTGGCTCCTCGATCCGGCGAGCGGCGCTCCGGTGCCCGGAGTCTCACAGGGAGCGCTGCAGATGGGCCGCTATGTCGCGCGCATCATCGACGCAGAGCTGCGCGGCAAGCGCAGCCCGCGCGCACAAGCTTTCCACTATCGTGACCGCGGCTCGATGGCGACGGTCGGCAAATCCCGTGCCGTGGTGGAGCTCGGGCGGCTGCGGTTCGGCGGATTGTTGGCCTGGCTCGCGTGGATGGCGCTGCACATCACCGTGCTCATCGGCTTCCGCAACCGCCTCGCCGTGCTGTCATCCTGGATCTACAGCTACGTTTTCTTCCGCCGCGGCTCGCGGCTCATCACCCGCGTCGGACCTCCGGAGCCGCTCTGATGGCCACCGCCGTTCACCCGCCCCGTGGTGCGCGCGCCCCCGGTGGTGCGCCGGCGGCGGAAGCGCTCACGTTGCGCGGCTTCTTCGGTGTGTTTCGCTACAGCCGTCGTGCGCTCGAGCTGGTGTGGACCACCAACCGTGGGCTGACTGTGGCGCTCGCGCTCTTGACGCTGCTGGCCGGCGCGCTGCCGGCCTCGGTGGTTTATGTGGGGTCGCTGATCGTAGATGCCGTGCTTGCGGCCATGGGCACGGGCAGCCCCGGGCGCGTGGTGGAGCTCGTCATCCTCGAGGGCGCACTGGTCGCGGCCATCGCGGGCGCGCAGCGCGGGCTGTCCCTGTGCCAGTCGCTGCTGCGCGCGCAGCTCGGGCAGCGGGTCAACGTCATGATCCTCGAGAAGGCACTGACCCTCGAGCTGCAGCACTTCGAGGACTCGGAGTTCTACGACAAGCTGACGCGCGCGCGTCGCGAGGCCTCGACGCGCCCGCTGAGCCTCGTGATGCGTCCCTTCGGTCTGGTGCAGAACGCCATCTCGCTGGTCAGCTACGGGGCGCTGCTGGTGCGCTTCTCGCCCTGGGCGGTGCTGGTGCTGCTGGTGGCGGGCCTGCCGGCGTTCGTGGCCGAGGCCAAATTCTCCGGCGATGCCTTCCGTCTGTTCCGCTGGCGCTCGCCCGAGACGCGCATGCAGATCTACCTCGAGACCGTGATCGCCCGCGAGGATCACGCCAAGGAGGTCATGCTGTACGGCCTGGGGCCGCGCCTGCTCGAGCGTTATCGCGACATCTTCCGGCGCCTGTACCGCGAGGACCGCGACCTGACGGTGCGCCGTGACAGCTGGGGCTTCGCGCTCGGACTGATCGGCACCGCCGTCTTGTACGGCGCCTACGCCTGGATCGCCGTCAGCGCGGTGCGCCGGCTGATCACGCTCGGGCAGATGACCCGCTACGTGGCGCTGTTCCGCCAGGGACAGGCGGCGGTGTCGGCGATGCTGGCGGCGGTCGGCGGCATGTACGAGGACAACCTCTACCTCTCGACCCTGTACGAGTACCTCGAGACGCACGTGCCGCGTCCCTCCGGCAGCGTCGTGCACGGACCGCTACCCGAGGACGGGGTACGCTTCGAGGATGTGAGCTTCACTTACCCGGGCGCGGAGGAACCGGCGCTCGAGCACATCACGCTGCATCTCACGCCCGGAACGAGCCTGGCGCTGGTCGGTGAGAATGGCTCGGGCAAGACCACGCTGATCAAACTGCTGACGCGGCTGTACGCGCCCAGTTCGGGCCGGATCCTGCTCGATGGCCAGGACCTCGCCGAGTGGGAGGAAGCGGCGCTGCGCGAGCGCATCGGCGTCATCTTCCAGGATTTCGCGCGCTACCAGATGCTGGTCGGGGAGAACGTCGGCGCGGGCGATGAGCGCTACTTCGAGGACGAGCAGCGCTGGCGCGCCGCCGCCGTCAAAGGGCGCGCGGACGAGTTCATCGACACGCTGCCCGCGGGCTACCAGACACAACTCGGTAAATGGTTCCGCGACGGGCGGGAGCTCTCCGGCGGGCAGTGGCAGAAGATCGCGCTGTCGCGCGCCTTCATGCGCACGCGTGCCGATATCCTGGTGCTCGATGAGCCGACCGCCGCCATGGATGCACAGGCGGAGGCCGAAGTGTTCGAGCATTTCCGCCAGCTCGCGCGCGATCGCATCACCATCCTCATCTCGCACCGCTTCTCCACGGTGCGGATGGCGGATCAGATCCTGGTGCTCAACCGCGGCCGCATCGTCGAGCGGGGCAGCCACGAGGAGCTGATGCGGCTGAACGGTCGCTACGCGCACCTGTTCGCGCTGCAGGCGCGCGGTTACCGATAAAAGCACCCCACAAAATCGCGCTCGTCACCTCTCCACATCGGCAGAGGCGGCGGTGTCGTCCCCGGCAGTGAGCAGGGCCACCGGGAAGCGCGCCAGCGCCTGCGCCGCGGGGATGCCGGTGCCGTTGCCGTGGCTGATTGGCTGCAGTTCCGTGCCGTCGAGGACGTTGTGCAGGAGTCGCCGCGAGCCCTCGTAGGCGGGCAGCTCGATCAGGGTATTTTCCCACACCGCGCTGCCGAGCGGCAGCCGCGCGGGATCATCGAGCAGCCGCCGGTAGAGCCGCGGCGCGATGACGATCACCGAGCGTCGCGCGCAGCGCCGCGCGAAGGCGCACAGATGATGGGCACGGCTGCCGCGCACGGGCAGCCGCCGATAGTCGCCGTGGCTGAACAGCTGCGGCTGCGCGCGTCGCAGCTGCAGCGCGCGCCACAGGAGCAGCAGCTTACAGCGCCCATCCTCCAGGTGAGCGACCACGTCCTCCACCGCCAGCTCGCCCGCGTCGTGCTCGAGCTGTGCCAGCAGCAGGCCGCGTCGCTGGTAATCGACCGGGCGGCGGTTGTCGGGATCGACCAGCGAGAAATCCCACAGCTCATTGCCCTGGTAGATATCGGGCACGCCCGGCGCGGTCAGCTTGCACAGCGTCTGCGACAGGCTGTTGAGCATCCCGAAGCGCGCCACCGGCCGCCAGAATGCCAGGAAGTCGGCGAGGAACAGGTTGTTGTCGCGCGGCTCGAGCGCGCTGCGCACGAACTGCAGCAGCGCATCTTCGTAGGCGGCCCCCGTCTCGGTCCAGCTGGTATGCACTTTCGCTTCGCGCACCGCCTTGATCATGTAGGCCTCGATGCGCGCGCGATACTCGGCGCTCGCCGCCGCATCAGGCTCGGCGAGCGGCCAGCTGCCGAGCAGCGTCTGGTAGAGGTGATATTCATCGTTGCTGCTGGGCGCCGCAGCGCCGTCGACCTCGCGCTTGCGGGTGCGATTGATGCGCATCCAGCGCCGCACCGCATCGCGCCACGGCGTGGTCATCTCGGACAGCACCGCGAGACGGGCGCGCACATCCTCGGAGCGTTTGGTGTCGTGCGTGGAGGTGGCGAGCATCTCGTGCGGCCAGTGCCGCATGCGGTATTCGGCATCGGCGTGGAAGGCGCGCACGCCACCGCCGGCGTAGTTGCCCGGCTCACCACCGACTTCGTTGAGCGCGAGCAGCCGGTTGTAGCGGTAGAGCGCGGTGTCTTCGATGCCCTTGGCGGTGATCGGCGCGGTGATCTGCTGGAACTTCATGACGAAGGCGCGGTGCGCGCGCAGCTGGGCGTCGCTGGCCACCGGCAGCTGCAGCAGCAGCGCGGCACGCACGAAGTCGAACACCGGCGCCTCGCTGGCGGCGCGCCGGCGCCGGGCAGCGGCGATGGCCCACTCGATGTAACGCCGGTCGGTGTCGGCCACCGCATCGGCCACGTAGGTCCGATAGACCGGAAAGCAGGCGATCACCTCGGCGAGCGCCTGACGAATGTTGTTGAAGGTGAAGTCGCGCGTGCTGCGGTCGGAGCGGGCGATGCGCGCCAGCTGATTGGTGGCGACGTTGAGCTCCGAGGCGAGCGAGCGGCGCAGCACCAGCTGCTGGCATTCGTAGGCGACGTCGCGCCACTCGAGCGACTCGCCGCTGAGAGCGCGGTAGACGCGGTCCATGCGCGTACGCGTGGCCGCATCGATCAGCATGCGGGTGATGACATTGGCGAAGTGGTAGCCGGTCTCGCCGTGCACCGGCCAGTCATCGGGCAGGTGCTCGAACGACAGGCTGATCTTCTCCACCACGAGGTAGCGCGAGCGCGGCCAGGCATCACCGCTCACCTCGCCGATGCGCTGCTGCAGCCGCCGCAGGTAGCCCGCGGGATCGTACAGGCCGTCGACGTGATCGATGCGCAGCCCGTCGATCTTGCCGGCGCCGATCAGGCGCAGCACCAGCCGGTGCGTCGCCTCGAATACCGCCTCGTTATCGACCCGCAGCGCTGCGAGGTCGTTGACGTCGAAGAAGCGCCGGTAGTTGATGTCCTCGGCGGCGACGCGCCAGTAGGCGAGGTGGAAAGCCTGCAGCTCGAGCAGCTCGTGCAGCGCATCGAAGCTCGCCGGCTCGGCCGCAGTGCCGGTGAAACTGCGCACGGCCGTATCGAGCGCCTGCGCCACCGCGCTGTCGTTAGCCGCGAGCTGCGCCAGGCGCCGCTTGTGCACTTCCTTCTCGCGGCTGCGCTCGGCCACCTGCTCGGGGGCCGGCACGCGCCGGTCGGGCAGCGCCGCCAGCGAGCGGCGGATGTTCTCGAGCTCGCTGCTCGAGACCAGCGCCGCCACCCGATCGAGAATGCGCGGGTAGGTGCGCGGGTCGAGCGGCATGCGGTGCGGGCCGTAGAACACTGCGAAAGCGCCCGTGTCGCGCTCGAAACGCAGCTCGAGCTCGCCGCGCTCGAGCGCGGTGGCGTACGGATCGGCCAGCACCGGCACGAGTATCTTGTGAGCGCGATCCGGGTTGGCGGGCGCCCAGTCGATATCGAAGAAACCCGCGTACACCGAGGACTCGCCGTTCTCCAGCAGGTCCATCCACCAGGCGTTGTCGGTACCGAGAATGCCGACGTGGTTGGGGACGAGGTCGACGATGTGGCCCATGCCGTGGGCGCGCAGCGCAGCGACGAACTGCTCGAAGTCGTTCTCGTCGCCGATCTCGGGATTGAAGGAGTTGTGGTCGACCACGTCGTAACCGTGCGCACTGCCGGAGCGCGCGCGGAAGTACGGCGAGCAGTAGACGTGACTGATGCCGAGCGCTGCCAGGTACGGCACGATCGCGGTGGCGTCGCGGAAAGTGAAGCCGGCGTTGAGCTGCACGCGATAGGTGACCCGCGGGATGACGGAGCCCGCGTCGCCGGCGGTGGCGCGGCCGTTCAGCGGCCGCACCGAGCGCGGTCGCTCAGATAGCGTCACGGCGCTGCTCCAGCAGCCACAACACGCTCCACGCCGGAAGCTCGTGGCGCGCCAGCGTGCTGCGCACCCCCGGGTGCGTGGCGAACAGCACACGGCCGGCCGCCGGCGCGGGCAGCGGCGCGGGCGCGGCGGCGAGGTTGGCGAGCAGGTGCAGCACCTTGTGCCCTGCCGTCCAGTCGACCGCGAGCGCACCGCTCTCGAGCACCCCGCAGCAGCGGCCCGCGCCGATGTGCGGCAGGAGCGGCACGATGTCGCGTCTCCTGATGGTGAGCAGCCGCCGGTGGTGGGTGAGCATGCGTGCGTGCGCACTCTGCCGCAGCACGCTCCAGTCGAGCTGCGCCGCGGCCCAGGTGGCGACTGCACCCGGATCCGGAGCGTCGGGCACCTCGCGGGCGCGCTGCGCGCGTATGCGCGCGAGCAGCTGCGGCTCGAAGTCGCAGAACCACGGAAAAGGCTCCGGCGCTGCCCATTCCTCCCCCATGAACAGCAGTGGTGGCTGCGGCGCCAGCAGCACCAGGGCGCTGGCGGCACGCAACGCGGCCGGCTCCTGCAGCAGCTGCGACAGCCGCTCGCCGCGCGGGCGGTTGCCCACCTGGTCGTGGTTCTGCAGGAAGTCGATGAAGGCGCTCGGCGGCAGATGCGCGCTGCGCTCGCCGCGCGCGCCGCCGCCGCAGCGCGAGTGCTCGCCCTGGTAGGCGAAGCCCTCGGCCAGCGCGCGGCCCAGCAGCCTGGCGGGCTGCTCGGCGTAGTCCGCGTAGTACTCCTGGGTCTCGCCGGTGAGAAGCACGTGCAGGCAATGATGCGCATCGTCGTTCCACTGCGCATCGCACCGGTCGGGCGCGCCTTCGGGGCCGAGGAACGCGGCGGTGTTGTGCAGGTTCTCGAGCGTCAGGTAAATGCCGCGCCCGTTTCCGGCACGGCGGCGCGCGGCCGCGGCGAGCTCCCTGACGATATGCGGCTCGCTGCCGTCGTGGACCGCATGAATCGCATCGAGTCGCAGTCCATCGACGTGGTATTCCTCGAGCCAGTAGCGCGCGTTGTGTATGAAGAAATCGCGCACCGTGCGGCTGCCCGCGCCATCGAAGTTGATGGCGGCTCCCCAGGGTGTCTGATGGCGCGCGTCGAAGAATTGCGGCGCATAGAGGTGCAGGTAGTTGCCCTCGGGGCCGAAGTGGTTGTAGACGACATCGAGCAGCACGGCGAGGCCGTGGTCGTGGGCGGCAACGATCAGCGCCTTGAGCTCTTCCGGGCGGCCGTAGGAGACCTGCGGCGCAAACGGCAGCACCCCGTCGTAGCCCCAGTTGCGCGCGCCGGGGAAAGCCGCGAGCGGCATCAGCTCGATGGCGGTCACACCGAGGCGCTTGAGGTGCGCGAGGCGGGCGGCTACCGCGGCGTAGGTGCCCGGCCGGTTGAAGGTGCCTACGTGCAGCTCATAGAGCACCGCCGCATGCCAGGGCGGGGCGCGCCAGGCGCCGTCCTCCCAGGGGTAGGCCAGCGGGTCGATGACTTCGCTCGGCCCGTGGACTCCCTGCGGATTGCAGCGCGAGGCGGGGTCCGGCACTTCGTGTTTTCCATCGATGCGGTAGCGGTAGAGGCTACCAGCGCCGGCGGCACCGGTCTCGAGCGCGAACCAGCCATCGGGAAGTGACTGCAGCGGCGCGGCCAGCGCCGTGGCGCCGCTCGGCTCGCACAACAGCAGCTCCACTCGCCGCGCCGCCGGCGCCCATAGCCGGAAACGCACCTCTCCCGTCGCGGTAAGCTCCGCGCCGAAGGGCATCTGATGTCGCCGCCGCAGCGGCGCCTGGCTTTCCAACCCGATCCTCTTTGATCAAGCGGCACGTTTCATTCGGCCAGCGCGGCCAACTTCCGCAACGGCACTCCCGCCCAGTCGGGCCGCGCGAGCAACATCCGCTGCAGGTCGGCACAGGCCACCTCGAGCTCGAACAGCCGCAGCAACGGGGCAGCGTCCGGCGATTCAAACAGGCCGCTGCCGCGCGTCCCCTCGGTGTAGGCGGTGAGGAAAGCAGCGCGTGCCTGCTCCTCCCACGCGTCCAGCTGCGGCTCCCAACGCTCGCGCTCGTCGCCGGCGATCAGCGAGCACTGTTGTAACGCCATCCGCCGCGCGTAGGCAAACGAACGTAACATGCCGGCGACATCAAACAGCGGCGAGGAGCGCCGTCGCTGCGCGGCGACGCTCTTGTCCGCCGCGCCTACGTCGGTGATGATGAAGTCGTTGCGCCGCAACAGCACCTGCCGCAGGTGATAGTGTCCGTGACAGCGGATCTTCAGTCCGCGCGGCACCGCGGTACGCCCTGCGGCGACGCTGCGCAGCAGCACGGCGCGCCGCGCCAGCACCGTGGCGGCGGTCGCCGCCGCGCGCGGCGCGAGCTGCGCGGTGCGCTCCTCGAGTAACTTGAGCGCTGCAGCGAGCGCGGTGTGCGCGCTGCTGCGCCATTCCTCGAGATCCGCCGCGGTGATCGGTGCAGGCGCGAGCGCGGCATCGACCGCCGCCGCGAGCACCCCGTGCAGCTGCGCGGTGCGCGTCGCGAGCGTGCGCACCAGCGCCAGGTACAGCCCGTGGGACTCGGCGGGCGCCGCCGGCTGCGTGACGCGCTCCTCGAGAAAGCGCACCAGGTGGTTGACCGTGTAGTCAAAACCATCGCCCTGGTTGGAAACAAATCCCTGCAGCATCGCCAGCGTGCACGCAGCGCCATCGTTGGGTTGGTACTCGATCACGCCGGCGAATGGCACCGTGTTGGGAAAATGGGCGACCTCGGTGAGGTAGCGCGCCACCTCGACCCCGAGGTTGCTGGCGGAATCCAGCCGGCGGAACAGCTTGAGGAAGAAGGCCGTGCCGATGCGCACGGTGGTGTTGGCACCCTGCGGTCCCGCCGGGATGATCGGCAGCTCGCCCGGGTGCGCCGCGCGCAGCTCGGCGAAGGCGCTGCTCGGGGTGCAGCGCACGCGCCCGAGGCGGGTGGCGAGCTCGCGCCCTGCGCCGATTGTCTCGATGATCAGGCGGCAGAAGTCCTCATCGGCCGCCGCGTCCGCCAACACGCCGGTCGCGGCGTGCTGGCGCACGCGCGCGATGGCCGCAGGCAGCAGTCGGCGATAGCGCGCCTCATCGGCATCCTCGAGCGCAACGGTCAGCGGTACGAAGTACTGCCCGGCCTGCGCACCGCTGCGGATTTCGACGACCGCTATCAGCCAGCGCTCGAGATCCGGCTGTGGCAGACACCAGTCGGCGAGCGTCGCTCCCGCGGCGCCGGCGCCGCGCGCCGCGGGTCCCTCGGCGAACGCCGCACCGGCGGGTGCCGCCCAGCGCTGCGTCGCCAGGAATCCCGGCAGCACGCGCCCCTCGAGCTGCGCGCGCAGCGCGCTCGCCAGGCTGACGCGCCAGGGCGCCACGCGCTCGGGGAAGAAACTCGCCCAGCCCTCGATCAGCACCAGTACCGGCAGGTCCTCGCGTGCCGCGCGCTCATCGTGCCAGGGCGGGGCTTCGGCCGTGCGGCTCAGGCGAAACCAATAGAACGCATAGCCCGGCAGCGTCAGCAGGTACGGCAGCTCGCCGATCGGCGGAAATGGCGCGCGGCCCAGGAGCTCGATCGGTACCGCGCCCTTGTGGTCCGCGAGATCGAGCTCGACCGGCTGCGCGGAACGGGCGAGATTCGCCACGCACAGGATGGTGTCCTCGCCGTACTGGCGCAGGTACACGAGCACCCGGCGGTTGCCGGGGCGGATGAAGCGCAACGTGCCGCGGCCGAAGGCCTGCGAACTGCGGCGCACCTGCAGCATGCGTTTCATCCAGTTGAGCAGTGAGGAGCGGTCGCGGCTCTGGGCTTCGACGTTCACCGCCTCATAGCCGTACACCGGGTCCATGATCGGCGGCAGGTACAGCTGCTGCGGGTCGGCGCGCGAGAAGCCGGCGTTGCGGTCGGGGCTCCACTGCATCGGCGTACGCAGGCCGTTGCGATCGCCGAGGAACACGTTATCGCCCATGCCGAGCTCATCGCCGTAGTAGATGATCGGCGAGCCGGGCATCGACAGCAGCAGGCTGTTCATCAGCTTGATGCGCTCGGGGTCGTTCTCGAGCAGCGGCGCGAGGCGCCGGCGGATCCCGAGGTTGAGCCGCGCACGGGCGTCGGCGGCATACGCCTGGTACATGTAGTCGCGCTCGCGGCTGGTCACCATCTCGAGGGTCAGCTCGTCGTGATTGCGCAGGAAGATCGCCCACTGGCAGGTGTCGGGGATGTCGGGCGTCTGCTCCATGATCTCGACGATCGGATGGCGGTCCTCCTGGGCGATGGCCATGTACATGCGCGGCATCAACGGAAAGTGATAGGCCATCTGGCATTCATCGCGCCCGTCCCCGAAATAGTCGCGCACGTCCTCGGGCCACTGGTTGGCTTCCGCGAGCAGCATGCGGTCGGGGTAGCGCGCGGCGATGTGCCGGCGGATGGCGCGGATGATCTCGTGCGTCTCACGCAGGTTCTCGTTGATGGTGCCTTCACGCTCGACCAGATACGGCACCGCGTCCAGGCGGAAACCATCGACCCCGAGCCGCAGCCAGAAGTCCATCACGCGCAGCATGGCGCGCAGCACCTGCGGATTATCGAAGTTCAGGTCCGGCTGGTGACTGAAGAAGCGGTGCCAGTAATAGGCGCGCGCCACGGGGTCCCAGGCCCAATTGGAGGTCTCGGTGTCGCGGAAGATGACGCGCGTGCCGGCGTAGCGCTGCGGCGTGTCGCTCCAGACGTAGTACTCGCGCTTCGCCGAGCCGGGGGGCGCACGCCGTGCCGCCTGGAACCAGGGGTGCGCATCGGAGGTGTGGTTGAGCACCAGCTCGGTGATGACGCGCAGGTTGCGCTCGTGCGCCGCGCGCACGAAGGCGCTGAACTGCGCGCGCGTACCGTACTGCGGGTGGATGCTGTGGTAGTCGGCGATGTCGTAGCCGTCATCGCGCCCCGGGGAAGGGTAGAACGGCAGCAGCCAGATGGTGTTGACGCCGAGGTCCTGGATGTACTCGAGCTTGCGCGTGAGCCCGCTGAAATCGCCGACGCCATCGTCGTTGGCGTCGAAAAAGGCGCGTACGTGCACTTCGTAGATGACCGCGTCCTTGAACCACAACGGGTCGGCCGCCGTAGCTTCCGTGTGTCGCACTTCCATCGGTTGCGGCCCGCTACTCCGGCGTCAGCACCACGACCGCCAGCGGCGGCAGGCGCACCCGCAGCGATTGTGGATGGCCGTGGGCCGCCACGGCCTCGGTGGCGACGCTGCCGAGATTTCCCTGGCCGCTGCCGCCGTAGTCGCCGGCATCGCTGTTGAGGCGTTCGCGCCAGCGGCCGGCGCGCGGCACGCCGAGGCGGTAATTAGCGCGCGGCACCGGCGTGAAGTTGCAGGCCACCAGCACCGGCGCGCCGGAGCTGCCCAGGCGCAGGTAGGAGAGGACGCTGATGTCGGCGTCGGCGCAGTCGACCCAGGCGAAGCCCGCCTCGCTGAAATCGAGCTCGTACAGCGCAGGCGTGGCGCGATACAGCTGATTGAGATCGCGCACCCAGCGCTGCACCCCGGCGTGCAGCGGGTACTGCAGCACGTGCCACTCGAGGCTCTCGTCGTGATGCCACTCGCGCCGCTGCGCGAACTCTCCGCCCATGAAGAGCAGCTTCTTGCCCGGGTGCGTCCACATGTAGCCGTACAGCAGCCGCAGGCCCGCGAACTGCTGCCATTCATCGCCCGGCATGCGCCCGATGAGCGAGCCCTTGCCGTGCACCACTTCATCGTGGGAGAGCGGCAGCACGAAGTTCTCGCTGAAGCCGTACCAGATGCTGAAGGTGAGGCGGCTGTGATGGTACTTGCGGAACACCGGGTCCTGCTGCAGGTACTTGAGCGTGTCGTGCATCCAGCCGAGGTTCCACTTGAGCCCGAAACCGAGACCGCCGAGGTAAGTGGGACGCGACACCATCGGCCAGGCGGTGGATTCCTCGGCGATCGTCTGCGTGTCGGGATGATCGCGGTAGGCCGCAAGGTTCAGCTGCTTGATGAACTCGACGGCCTCGAGATTCTCGTGGCCGCCGAACCGGTTGGGGATCCATTCGCCGGCGCGCCGGCCGTAGTCGAGATACAACATCGAAGCCACGGCGTCGACCCGCAGGGCGTCGATGTGATACTTCTCCAGCCAGAACAGCGCGCTGCTCGCGAGGAAGTTGCGCACTTCCGCACGGCCGTAATTGAAGATGGAGCTGTTCCACTCGGGATGGAATCCCTGGCGCGGATCGGCGTGCTCGTACAGGTGCGTGCCGTCGAAGCGTGCCAGCCCGTGCTCGTCCGAGGGGAAGTGCGAAGGCACCCAGTCGAGGATCACTCCGACACCGCGCTGGTGCAGGTGGTCGACGAAATACATGAAGTCCTGCGGTGCGCCGTAGCGCGCCGTCGGGGCGAAGTAGCCGGTGACCTGATAGCCCCAGGAGCCGTAGAAAGGGTGCTCCATCACCGGCAACAGCTCGACATGAGTGAAGCCGACATCGAGCGCGTAGTCGGCGACAGCCGGGGCGAGCTCGCGGTAGCTGAGGAACCGATTGCGCTCCCCCGGCACGCGCCGCCAGGAGCCAAGGTGCAGCTCGTAGATCGACCAGGGGCTGCCGAGTGCGTTGGCAGCCGCGCGGCGCTGCATCCAGGCGGCGTCGCCCCAGGTGTAGGCCAGATCCCACACCATGGAGGCGGTGCGCGGCGGGAGCTCGGTGCGAAACGCGTACGGATCGGACTTATCGACCGCGTAGCCGCCGGGGCGTGAAACGACGTGGTACTTGTAGAGCGCCCCCGGACCGACACCCTCCACCACGCCTTCCCAGATGCCGGAGGAGTCGGCGCGAGAGCTCAGCCGGTGTTGCCCGCGCCGCCAGTGGTTGAAATCGCCGATGACGGATACCGCGCTGGCGTTCGGCGCCCAGACCGCAAAGCGCGTGCCGCGCTGCGGGTCAGCGTCCGCCACGGGATGGGCACCAAGCTTGTCATACGCCTGGAAATGAGTGCCCTCGCGGAAATGATAGATGTCCTGCTCGGTCAACAGCACGCAGGAATCTTACTGGGGTCCCCAGGAAATTTCGCGTGTTGTCTAAGGGACGCGACGGCGACCGGTGCTGCCAAGATAGACGAGCGGATCGGTTCCCTCGCGGCGTGACTGCTGCACCGAGTCGAGCGCAAGCCGCGCACGCGTGCTGGCGGCCTGCGCTTCGCGCAGCGTGGCCGCCGCCTCTACCGGATGCGCCAGCAGGAAGCCCTGCACCCCGATCGGACCGCAGCGCGCCAGAAATTCCAGCTGCGCGGCCCGCTCGACGCCTTCGGCCACCACCTGCAGTCCCAGTCCATGGCAGAGCGTCACGATGGAGCGCACGATGGCGCCCGAGCGGGCGTTGGTGTCGATGCCGGCGATCAGCAGCCGGTCGAGCTTCACGCGCGTGATCGGCAGCTGCTCGAGCGAAGTGAGCGAGGAGTAGCCGATGCCGAAATCATCGAGCGCAATGGCGACGCCGAGCGCGCGCAGGCGGCGCAGCGACTCGATGGTGGTGGGGCCGGTCTGGAACACCGTCTCGGTGATCTCCAGCTCGAGGCCGCTCGGTGGCAGCCCGGTGGCTTCCAGCGTGCGGCCGACGTGCTCGACGAAATCGCTCTCGAAGAACTGTGGCGCGGAGACGTTGATGGCGACGCTGGCGCGCTCCCAGCCCTGCGTGCGCCAGGCGGCGGCCGCGGCCGCGGCGGTGCGCAGGATCCAGTCGGTGAGGTCGTGGATGAGGCCGGTCTTCTCGGCGACGTGGATGAACTCCTGCGCGTTGGCGATGCGTCCGTCGGGTCTGCGCCAGCGTAGCAGCGCCTCGACTTCGGTCGACTCGAAGGTGTGCAGCGCCACCTGTGGCTGGTACATCAGCATCAGCTCGCCGCCCTCGACTGCGCGGCGCAGCGACTGCTCGAGCCGGAACCGCTGGGCCGCGGCGTCATACAGCGCCGGGCTGTACAGCGCGTAACGGTTGCGTCCGAGCTCCTTGGCGCGAAACAGCGCGACGTCCGCGGCGCGCAGCAATCCTTCGGCATCGGCGGCGTGATCGGGATAGAGACTGGCGCCGACGCTCGCACTGGTGGTGAGCACGCGGCCGTCGACGACCAGTGGCTGCTGCAGCGTCGCCACCAGCTGTGCCGCGTGATTCGCCACCTGCTCGGCCGACCTGACATTCTCCACCAGCACCGTGAACTCATCGCCCCCGAGGCGCGCCAGCAGCCCGGTGGTGCGCGTCGCCGCGTGCAGTCGCTGGGCGATGTGCTGGAGCACGCGGTCGCCGAAGCTGTGTCCGAGGGTATCGTTGATGGATTTGAAATTGTCCACGTCGACGAACAGCAGCGCGAGCTGCTGCCGCGTGCCGGCCCGCGCCAGCGCCGCCTCGAGATGCGCGGCGAGCTTGCGGCGGTTGGGCAGCTGGGTCAGCGGGTCGTGGTGCGCCAGATGGTGCAGCTGTCGCGTACGCTCGGCCACGTGCCGCTCGAGCTCCGCCTGGTGCGCGCGCAGTTCCGCCTCTGCCGAGGCGATGCGGTCCGCCATGGTGTTGAAGGACTCGGCGAGCTCGTCGATCTCCGCCGAGCCGCCGCGGCGCGCGCGCGCCGCGCGATCGCCGCTCGCGAACTGTCGTGTGGCCGCGGTCAGCCGGCGCACCGGCACGCTGATGCTCCCGACCAGCAGCACCGACACCACCGCGAGCAGCGCGAGCACGGCCGCGCCGGTGTTGCGCAGCGT
>Ga0318502_10000172_pt1 | contig 17632 bp, 15 predicted proteins | sample GRESIP174b1f22_FD_203291 | JGI IMG/M metagenome (GOLD analysis project Ga0318502, IMG submission 203291) | Tropical soil microbial communities from Luquillo Experimental Forest, Puerto Rico - GRE.SIPMG.174b1f22 | ecosystem: Environmental > Terrestrial > Soil > Tropical forest > Bulk soil...
CGCTTCCGGGGCAAGCAGCAGCGCGACTCCGAAGGCATCGGGAATGGGTCGCACGCTGCGCATCGGCTCCGGATAGCTGGCGTCATAGGCGATGAGTAACACGGCGGTCTGTTCCACGGTTACCTGGCAGAGTGCCTCGAGCAGCCCTGCCGCGAAGCTCGCATCGTGCGCACAGAGCGAATTGGCGGCGGCGGTGGCACCGGTGGCGATGCCCCAGTAGCCCGCCGGCGCGTTGTGCACCGAGTTGTGGAAGCGGGTTGGAGAGAGCTGTCGCTCGGCGGAAGCGAGCACCTCGCAGATCTCATGGCAGTTCTGTCCATCGCCGCCGGAGGAGGTGAACACCGTCGGGAGCAGCGTCGGGTCGACGCCGGCGCTGCCGGTCGCCTCGAGGCCCACGGCGAGGCTGAGCCGCACGACGGTACCGGTACGCCGCCGCTCCGCGCTCGGCAGACTTGCGGGCGCCGGTAGCACGGTCGGCATCGGTTCCCACCTCGAGGCTCCCTCCAGCACGCGTGCCGCCATCGGCCAGTCGGGCAGTCCCGGGCCCAGCACGCCGATTCCCTCGATGCAGGCGTGGAGGGCGCTCATCTCAGCCCGCCCGTGCCAGGATCAGGCTGCAATTCGAGCCACCGAAGCCAAAGGAGTTGCTCATCACGCGGGCGAGCTTCGCGCTGCGGTTCTCGCGCAGGTAGTTGACCGGGAGTCCGGGATCGACCCGCGTCGTGTTGACACCCGCCGGCATGAGGCCCTGCTCAAGCGCGAGCGCGCAGATCACCGCCTCGAGTGCACCTGCGGCGCCGAGGGTGTGACCGGTCGCGCCCTTGGTGGAGCTCCCGGGGACGTCGTTCCCGAGCACGCTCGCCACCGCGAGCGCTTCGGCGGCATCGTTGCTCGGCGTGCCCGTACCGTGGAAGTTGATGTAGCCGATCTGCTGCGGCTCGAGTCCTGCTGCGGCAAGCGCCTGCCGCATCGCGGCGCGTGCCCCACGCCCATCGGGAGGCGGCGCCGACATGTGATAGGCATCGCTCGATTCGCCCGCGCCGAGGAGCAGCACCTCATCGGCATCGACTGTCGTCCCCGGTCGCTCGAGCAGCGCGAACGCTGCAGCCTCGCCGATGGAGATGCCATCGCGCGTGGCGTCGAACGGGCGGCACGGCATACGTGCCACGAGCTGCAGAGCGTGAAAGCCGTGGAGCGTCGTGAGGCAGAGCGAATCGACTCCGCCGACGACCGCCGCATCGATGAGATCTGCGTCGATGGCCCGTCGCGCCGAGGCGAACACCTTGGCGCTCGATGAGCAGGCGCACGAGACCACGGCCGCGGGACCCGTAAGGTGCAGGGCGCGCTGTGCGAACGCGCCGAGCGAGAAAGTGTTGTGCGCACCGTGATAGCTGAAGCCTTCCGGCAGCGCGCCGCTCTCCGGGTCGCGACGGCGATAGGCGAGCTCGGTCTCGAGGATGCCGGAGGTGCTCGTGCCGAGAAACACCGCGACACGCGCTCGCCCGTGACGCGCGGCGCTCGCGGCCACCGCGTCCCTGAAGCCGTCCTGACCGAGCGCGAGCCACGCGAGGCGGTTGTTGCGGCAGTCGAACTCGGCGAGCTCGCGCGGCAGTGCCACCTCGTCGACTCCGGCAACCTCACCGACACAGGTGTCGAGGCTCACGGTCTCGAAGCGGCAGGGAGCGAGCCCGGAGCGCTGCGCGTGGAGGCTCGCGAGCGTTGCGGCGAGCCCGCGGCCGATGGCGCTCGTCGCGGTGAAGCTCTTGAGGACGAGTGGGCTCACGCGAGCTCGGCACGCAGCAGGACATTCACGAAGGGTGTGCCCTGGCTCATCGGCAGTGCGTGCGTGTGGAAACCGCATCCGGCCAGCAGTTGCTCCCAGACACGCAGCGGCCGGCACTCGAGCCGCACCCAGCGACGGTGACGCATGAGCGCCACGGTATGGTCGACCATCTGGCTGAGTGCGAAGCGTGCCCCTCCGGCCGCATCGCCGACACGCAACAGCAGCAGGCCGCGCGGGCGGAGCGCACCACGGACGCGGTGCAGTACCCGCTCCTGCGCGGGGTACTCGAGGTAATGGAGCACGTCGAGGATCACCACGGCGTCGGCGGTGCCGTAGTCTACGTCACGGATATCGCCGTGCACGATCTGCACGGCCGCCCCCGGATCGAGCGCAAAGGCGTGCCGCGCGCGTGCGACCTCCCGCGGATTGATCTCGACCCCGATGTACTCGCGCAGCCAGGGCGGTTGTGGCCAGCCATGCGGCCAGGCCCGCGGTGCATCGCTCGCATGGCAGGCGCGCGCTGCGAGCAGCCACGCGGCGAGCAATCCCTGTCCGCAGCCGAGGTCCAGGATTCGGCTGCGCCCGCTCAGAAGTCCGTGTGCCAGGATGGCCGCGAATGCCGGATCGCCGGCGAGCTTGCCGCGCGACCAGTGCCACGCGAAGTGCCCGGCACCCCGGTAGTAGGCACTCGCAGCGTCGATGAGCGGCGCGAGCGCTTGCGGGCGGCTCACGAGGGGGCGCCCGAGGCCGCAGGCGACAGCGCCGGGACCGAGGAGCGCGCGAGTGCCGCGCGCAGCGTAATGGGTGCGAGCTGCGCCGCAGCGAGCGCACGCAGCAGCCGCGGCAGCACCTCGAGGATGACGGGGGAGCCGCTTGCGGTGCGCGCCGCATGCCCATCGTGCAGCAGCAGGATGTCCCCGCCCTGCAGATGGCGGGTGAGACTCTCGAGCACGCGTCCGGCACTGCCATTCACGGTGTCGAAGCCGCGCCGTGTCCAGCTCACCAGCTGCAGATTCGCCCGCGTCAGCGCCGGCTCGAGGAAGGGGTTGCGCAGACCGGCCGGCGCCCGGAAGAAGCGCGGAACCTCACCGGTCGCCGCTACGATCGCCTCCTGTGCCCGGGCGATCTCCTGCGCCACGCCGCGCGGGCCGAGAAGCGAGAAGCGCATGAGGTGCCGGTAAGTGTGATTACCTATCTCGTGTTGTCGCGCCACGATGGCGCGCGCCAGCGCTGGGTGGCGATCGATGCGCTCGCCGATGCAGAAGAAGGTCGCTCGGGCATTGTGCTCATCGAGCAGGTCCAGCACGCGGGATGTCACTTCGGGATCCGGTCCGTCATCGATCGTGATCGCGACCACGGCCGGCCCAGGAGTCGCGGCCGGCGCTCCCGCGCCGAGCGGTGGCAGATGAGTCCAGTTCGGGCCCAGCAGGTGGCTCCTTGGCCACAGCCCGCCGACGGCGAGCACGAGGTGATCGACGACGACCGCCGAGAGCGCCCACGGCCACCACTGCGGGCGCACGAGCACCATGCCGATGGCGCCGACGTGCAGCGCCACCGAGGCTCGAATCAGCGGCGAGGGGCGCGACGGCCGCAACTGTGAACGATCCATGCGCGAAATTCTGCCGCGAGCGCGAGCCCACGGCGAGCGGGGCCCGTCTCAGCCAAAGCTCGGCCCGGGGCGAGGCTTTGGCGCGAGCCGTGCATCGAGAAACCGGTCCCAGAGCGTGCGCCAAGTGGGCCAGTCATGCCCTCCTGGCACCACATCGACACTGTCCGGAGCCAGCGCGGCGGCCATCAGAGCATGGCGACGGCCGAACCGATCCTCGCGGCCAAGACCAAGGTGTACGGGCATTGAGCCTGCGCGCAGCGTACGAACGAAGCGCCAGATGCGCCGCTCATCGTCATCCTCGGGGAGCTCGGCCGGGCGCCAGCCTTCCAGCCCGTTGGCGCGCTCGATTTCCGAGGTGACCAGGTGACTGCCGAGATACGGCGCAAACAAGCAAAGACCCGCGAGCTCGCCCGGGTATCGTTCAGCGCAGTCCAACGCCAGGTAACCTCCGAGGGAGATGCCGCCCATCCACACTTCGCACCCGAGCGCGCGTGCCGGCAGGAGGATCTCTTCCCGCAGCCGCGCAAAGACGCTGCGGTCGCTCACCTCCTGCAGCTCGAACCCCACGAACACCAGATCGAGCTCGAGCGAGCGCTCGCGGACGGCACGTACGAACCCGTGATGCACGAAATCGGACGGCTCCGCGTACGCTCCGGGCAGCATCAGTATACGCGTCCGTGCGGTGCTGCCCGCGTGGGCGGGCTCGATGAGGGTCGGCATCACCCCACCGCTCCCTTCCCAACGGTACGCGTGACCGGCGGCGCCAGCATCGCGGAAAAAAGCAGCGCGAGAAGCGTTCCGGGTGCGACGGTGGAGCCGAGATCCGCGAGCACCGGGACACTCGAGCAGGCGAGCACCCCGAAGGCGATGACTGTGGCCAGGTTGGCCAGTACGAGCGATGCCAGGGTGCGCGGTAGAGAACCTTCCCCAGGGTGCATTGCGGCGCGATCGAAGAACAGGGCGTAGTTCGAACCGACCGCGACGATGAGCAGCATGCCGACCACGTGCAGGATCGTGAGCGCATGCCCGAGCGCCGCGAAAAGTGCCGCGACGCTGAGCACGGAGAGCGCGAGCGGTGCGACGACCCGCGCCACGCGTGCCGGCGAGCGTAGGGCGACGATGAGCAGTAGCGCGATCGCGCAGAGGCCGCCGATCGCGAGCCGCACCGCCTCGCCGAGGTAACCGGAATACAGTCGGTCGGCCTCTCCCTTGAGGTCGACCAGTTGGGCACCGATGGATGCGCTCGCGACCGCTCCGTGAACCTGTGCGACGGCGGCGGCCGGAAGATCAGGACCGTCGTGCGCCGATAGTGGCAATAGCGCCGACCATCCCGCCGAGCCTCGGACGAGCAGCGTATCGACCACGAGCCCGAGGGAGCTGCCGGCGAGGTCGGCCTGCTGCAGCAGCGGCGCCGCGCGGGCACGCTCGACATCGCTCACGAAGGGCTCGAGCCTCGCCGCCGTCAGCGGCAGTCCGCGCAGGCTCTCATCGAGGCGCGCGCGCAGCACACTGGCCGGCGGCAGGCTCCGGCGCCGGGCTTCCTGGGCCGCGAGCGAGGGCAGAAAACGTGTCGGCGAGTCGAAGCCACCGATCACACCCTGTTCGACGAGCGGCGCGAGTTGCGCGCTGACGGCTTCGGCGGCTTTGAGCGTCGCCTCCCGTTCGGCAGCCGCGGCCACCACGATGTAGCCGGTGTCGGGAGCGCCGGCTGCCGCGCGCAGCTCCTCATCGAGCTGCAGGTCGGCGGCACGAATCGGACTCAGGGCGGCGAGCTCGCGGCTCCACAGCGCGCCGCGATGCAGGTACAGCAGCGTTACGGCGAGGATGGCGACGAATAGCAATGCGCCGCGCGCTGCGCGCAGCCGCACGAAGACACGCTCGAGCTCATTGCCGGCTGCGGTCAGGTCACGCATTCCGACTGTCCGCGGCAGCCAGGCGGGCAGCACGAAGCGTGTCACGAGGGCCGCGGTGGTGAGACCTGCGATGGAATAGAGGCCGAGCTGTGACAGCCCGGGGAACGTCGACGGGAGCAGCGCCGCGAAGCCGCATATCGAGGTGAGGACCCCGAGGCGGATCGTGGGCCAGACCGCAGTGCGAAAGTCGCTCGGCCTCTGGGTGAAGAGGTAGATGGCATAGTCGACCGACTCACCGATGAGTGTGACCCCGAACCCGAGCGTGATGCCGTGGACCGCCGGAAAACCGAGCGCGACCGCCGCCACTCCGGCGAGCGCGCCCGAGGCCACCGGGACGAACGTGAGCAGCAGCACCGGAAGCGAGCGATACACGGCAATCAGCAGCACGGCAATGCCGGCAGCACTTATGGCCGAGAGCCGCCACACTTGGCTCTTGATCGTCGCGCGCGAGGCGACGGCGAGCACCGGCGGGCCGCTCATGCTGAAAGTGAGGGCAGAGCGCTGCACGGCCGGAAGCGCGGCGCTCGCAGCGGCGAAGCTCCTCTCGAGCGCCACGCATGCGGCCTGCTGGCCGTCGATGTCGGCACCGCTCGCGCGCGTGTGCGCGAGGATCAGGGCGCGGGTGCCATCCGGCGAGCTCCACACGCCCGCGGCGGTATGCGGGACACGACTCGCATCGAGTGATTCGATGATGGCCAGTGTCTCGAGGGTCGGGTCGCGTAGAAAAAATGGCTTCACCAGCGGCCCCGCGGAAGATGCGAGCACATCCAGCGCCGCACCGATGGCTTGGTGCAGGCCGCTTGCCGTGAAGAGCGGCGGCGAGACGCGCGGGCTCAGCAGGTAGCGATGCTCGAACAGGAATTCCCGGTCGCGCTCGAGCTGCGTCGCATCGCCGTTGTCGAAAGAGAGAAACGCCGGATCGGCGCGTAGCCGCAGTGCTATCTGCCGCGACACCGCGGCACGCGTCGCGGCATCGGCGCCGCCGATGGCGGCGATGATGAGATGCGCCGCGGGCCCCTCACGCAGCTGCTCGACCAGCAGGCGCTGCGTGGCGCTCGCGCGTCGCGGCAGGAAGGCCGAGAGGTCCGCGGTGTAGCTGGCGCGCGCGGCGATGATGGCGGCAAGCAGCGCGCCGAGTGCCCAGATCAGCGTGGCCGTCTTACCGGCACTCGTCATGGGCCGACTTCACGTCCGATGGTGAGGGTCGAAGTATCTCCATCGCTCTGGCGGATTTGCACGGTGCGGATGCGGTCGGTTTCACCCGTGATGAGAATGTGCTGCACGCTGCGCTTCAGTGCCGCGTCGGTCGGTGTGAGCTCGAGCCTCCAGCTCCCGAGCGTCCCGGAGAACTGCACGGCGAAGTAGCGCGCGAGCGCGGCGCGATCGCCGGCGAGTGTTGCGCGCAGGCTCTCGACGAAGGGCACTGCCTGCGGGAAATCGTGCAGCGCCACGCTGCGGCGATGATGGTCGCGCTGCACCGAAAGCATGCCGTGCTCGAGCACCAGGTCCTCCACGCGCGGCTCGAGCGTGCGCTTCTCGAGACGGTCCGGAGCGTCGTACAGCAGCTCACCCGAGGAGTGCAGTGGCTGATCGAGGATCGCGAGCTCCTGCACCTCGGTGAAGGTGACGTGATCGTGGCGTCGCTCGGCCAGGAGCCTGAGCAGCTGGTCGAAGGCCGCGCTCTCATCGGCCGATTCGGCTGGGCTCGAGCCGAGCGAATGGCCGCCGACGGCCAGCGTGCCGACGAGTACGGCACAGGAGAGGAACACAGAACCCCGGAGCGCACGGCCACACTCCCGCCGCCCCGCGCCCGGCGAGCGCCTCACGCATCCGCTCCGTGAGTGGGTGCCTGCCAGAAGTCGTAGAAGTTGAACCAGTTGTAGGGGTCGCCCCGGCAGCCCTCCTCGAGCAGCGCCACGTAGCGCTCGATGGCCGCGCGCACCGCGGCCTCGCGAGCGCCCGGGCCGAGCTGCGAAAAATCGGCCAGCGGCCGGAACACGATGTGGTAACGATTGCCGCCGCGGTATAGACCCGCCATGAAGATCACGGGGCGCCGCAGCGCCGCCGCGACGCGCATCGGGCCGGACGGAAATAGCGCCGTCTGGCCGAGGAAAGCGACGGGCTCCGCCGGTGCGTCGTCGAAGGTGCGGTCGGCCAGCATGCCGACGAATTTGCCTTCCTCGAGACAATCGCGGATGCGCAACATGCTCTCGAGCTGACCGAGCGGGATGATCTCCGGCGCGCCCACCGGCTCGCCCGCCGGCGCGCCGTTGCCGAAGTGCGCCGCGACGCGGCTCGCATACTGGGTGTACATGGCGAGAGCGACGCGCAGTCCCGGCTGGCGACGCCCGACGGCACTCATCAACTCGAAGCTGCCGAGGTGCGCGCCGAGCAGAAACGCGCCCTTGCCGCGCTCCCAAGCCGCACGCATGAGCTCCTCGCCTTCGATGGAAATCTCGAACAGCTCGTAGCGCCCGCGGGTGAGGTAGAGACGGTCGAGGATGGTGGCGGCGAAAGTGAACACGTGCCGGTAGCAATCCCTTGCGGTGGGTTCGCGCCGGAGCGCCCGCTGCAGGTAGGCACGTGCGTGGCGCCGCGCTCGGGGCGCGAACAAGAAGAAGTAGGCAGCGATGACGTACAGGAGGAGGCGGGCGAGGGGGCGTCCGAGCCGCAGCGCCACGAACACCATAAGCGTCACCAGCAGTGCGCTGCCGCGCTCGGGTTCTGCCGCCCACTGCACGGCGCTCGTGCGCTGCGCCGAGTCGCCGCGCGGCATGGCGGCCGGCGGCGGCGCGCCTTCGGCGCGCGGCTCCGGCACGGCCTCAAGGCGCTCGCGGCCATCGGGAACGAGCACCCCGTGCGCAACCGGCTCGCCTTCGCGCAGCACACTGAAGCGGATCGAGCCGTTCGAAAGCCGCTCCTGTCCGAGCGTCAGCGTCTCTCCGGCATGCACCGGGCGCACGAACTTCGCCGTACCGATCCGCCAGCGTCCGCCGCCGCCACCGCTTTCCACGACGCGCACCATCTCATCGAGCAGTACCACGCCGGGGAGAACCGGCGCATCGGGGAAATGGCCGGCGAGCGCCGGATGCTCGGCGGCAATGGTGAAGGTGGTCACCGGGTCCACGACAGCACTCATGCCGGCGTTGCGGACTTCGCCTGCGCGGCGAGGGCCTGGAGCGCCGCCAGCGGAAGCTTCCCGGTGTCGTTGCGCGGCAGCCGCGCGACGAACAGCAGCGGTCGCGGCAGGAAGACCGCATCGACACGCTCGCGCAGCGCCTGAAGGAGCCGCGCCGCATCGAGTGCCGGTGCCACGACGCACGCCGCGACACGCGCGACGCCGGTGTGTGAGGCGCAGGGCTCTGCGGCGTGAAAGAATGCGCCGTCCTCGACCCCGGGAATGGAGTTGAGCTGGTGATTGAGGTATGCGAGCGAGCTGCGCTTGCCGGCGATGTTCACCAGATCCGATACGCGTCCGTGCAGCAGGAAGCTATCGGCACCGGTCATCTCCAGCACATCCGGTAGAAGCGTCGGCTGCTCGATGTGTCCGCCGTGTGCCCGGCTACCGTCGGCCTCGAGCTCGAGCGACACTCCGCTCCACAGTTGCCACTCGGCGGTGTGCGTGGGTCGACGGATGGCGATCTGGCCGGTCTCGGTCGAGCCATAGATCTCCAGCAAGCGCGTATCGAAACGCCGCTCGGCCTCCGCGGCGAGTTGCTGCGCGAGCGGTGCGGTGGAGCACAGCACCAGGTCTACCGCCGGGAGCTCGATGCCTGAGCCGAGCAGTGCCCGCAGGTGTACCGGCGTCGTGACGAGCGCGCGCGGGCGCGGGAGTTGCGCGAGAGCGCCTGCGATATCGGCCGGATAAAACGGGCGCTCGGCGCACAGGGCGTGGCCGCAGGCGAGTGCGAGTAGTACGCTCGTCTCGAACCCGTACATGTGTTGCGGGGGCACCGTGGCGAGGATCGCCCAGCGCGGCCCGCCGGCGAGCCCGAGGCGACGCGCCCCCTCGCGCATGCAACGCAGGAGTGGCCCGAAGGTCTTGCGGTAGGGGAGCGGGGCGCCGGTCGAGCCGGATGTGAACACGTAGGCGGCGAGCTGCGCCTCATCGACCTGTGGCACTTTCCGCACCCCGGCCGCGGCCGGCGCATCGAGCGGCCTCGCGCCGAGCGGCTCACGCGGGTAGAGCAGGCGCGGTACTGCGATGGTGCTGTCTACCTCATCGGTGAGGCAGATCGCATCCGGCGCGAAGGCTCCGAGCTCATGCATCATCTGCGGCGCCTGGCTCGAAGGTAGAAGACTCACCCGCCCTGTGACCAGTGCCGCGGCGAAACCCACCGTGAAGTGATAGCGATCGGTGCAGGCGTTCAGCACGTGGGTACAGCTCGGAAACGAGCGCATGAGGCGGTGCGTATCGGCGAGGAACTGTGACACGAGAACCGGTGCACCGGCGCGGTAAGCGATCACCGCGTCGGGGGAGGCATGTGCGATCAGCGGCAGCGTGGCCAGATGTCTACTTCGTCCGGTGTGCGATGATGTAGTCGACCAGCTGGCGCAGTGAGCCGAAGATGCGGGTGTTCTCCCCGCTGTCGGCGCGCAGCTGCACCCCGTACTTCTTCGACACCACCAGGGCGATCTCCAGGATATCGATGGAATCGAGTCCCAGGCCCTCACCGTAGAGCGGTTGGTCCGGCGCAATCTGCGCGGGCGAGACTTCCAGGTTCAGTGCCTGGACGATCAGCCCGGCGACCTCTGCGCTGAGCGCGTCGGCGTCGGCATTCGTCGTGGCAGCGGCATGCCGTAAGGAAGCTTGATCGGACATGGGACCTTTGATGGTCTGGGAGACTGGGCCGGCATTATACAAGCGGTGGCGGGCTTGGCCGGAAAACGGTTCTCCCCACCCGTGCCCACCGCAGATCGAGCCCGGTGCACTGGCTCGTGGTGGAGGAGCGTGCGGACAGCACGCTCGATCTGTGTGCCAGTCGGCCCTTGCAAGGGCACAGACTCAGATAATATACGCGCAGGGAGCAGCAGGAGGCTGATGCAGATGTCGGTGAAGACCACGATCGCGGCACAGTTCCAACAGGTCGCCAGGGAGCAGGACCGGATGCTTGCGCCGCTGTCCGACGAGCTGCGGCTGGTGCAGTCGGGGCTGGATTCGTTGAGCTTTGCGATCATCGTGGCGCGACTCGAAGACTCGCTCGGCGTCGATCCCTTCAACGCCACCGAGGCCGTGGAGTTTCCCGTGACCTTCGGTGACTTCGTCAGGTTGTACGAACGCTTTGCCAAGTGAGTCGCTGTGGGAGTCCATAACCGCCGCCGGCGCCCCTCACGGGCGGCTGTACGGCGTCCGCCACGTCATCCCGCTCGCTGAGCTGGCGCACGCAACGAGTCTCTGCGGCCGGCTCGAGGAGCTGCGCGACCGGAGCGTCATGCTGCTCGCGCAGGATCAGCTCACCGCCGCGCTCGCCCTGATCGAGCTCGACGGTGTCGCCCGGCGCATGGTGCTATGCCCGCCGGACCTCGCGCCCCAGCATTTGCCGGCGCTGGTCCGCGACGCCGAGGCAGACGCCTGTGTCGTGGATGAAGGGACTGCGACCGCCGCTGCGGACGTCCCGACGCCCTTCTATGTCCGCGCGGATCTGACGCGCAGTGGGATCCCGCGACGCAGCTCGCGAGCCACCGAGTGGGTGCTCCTCACCTCCGGAACCACCGGGGTGCCAAAGCTCGTGCTGCACACCCTGGAGAGTCTCATGAGCGCACTGCGAGCGGGCGCACGCGCTCCGGCGGAGACGCTCGTATGGAGCACCTTCTACGACATTCGCCGCTACGGTGGCCTGCAGGTGTTCCTGCGCGGGATGCATGCGGGCTCGCTCGTGCTGTCGGATCCCATCGAACCGGTCAGTAATTTTTTCGCGCGCGCGGCCGCCGCGGGTGTCACGCACATCTCCGGCACACCCTCGCATTGGCGGCGCGCCCTCATGAGCGGCGCAGCCGCGACGATCGCGCCGCGCTACGTGCGGCTCTCGGGTGAGATCGCCGATCAGCCGATTCTCGACAACCTGCGCGCTGCGTATCCGGCTGCAACGGTGGCACACGTCTTCGCCTCGACGGAAGCGGGCGTCGCTTTCGAGGTGCGCGACGGACACGCGGGCTTTCCCGCCGCCCTGGTCGGCGCGCCAGGGGCGGTGGAGCTGCGCGTGGCGGAGGAGACGCTGCAGATTCGCTCCCCGGGAACCGCGCTGCGTTACCTTGGCGAGGGCGTCGAGCCACTGCGTACGGCGGATGGGTTCGTCGACACCGGCGATCGCATCGAAGCGCAGGGGGGGCGATACTATTTCATGGGCCGCCGCGGCGGGGTGATCAACGTCGGCGGCCTCAAGGTACACCCGGAAGAGGTCGAGGCCGTGATCAACGCACATCCGTGGGTGCGCATGTCGCTGGTGCGGGCGCGGCGTAATGCCATAACGGGCGCGATCGTTACCGCCGATGTGGTGATGGCAGCCGCCGGGGTGGGGAGCGGCACACCGCCCGTCGCCGAGGTGCTCACGCGCGAGCTCACCGAGGCCTGCCGCCGCTCGCTCGCGCCTCACAAGGTGCCCGCCATGATCCGGATCGTATCGGCGCTGGAAGTCTCCGCATCCGGAAAACTGGTGCGACCCCTTGCGTAACGTCATCGTCACCGGCGCGAGTCGCGGCCTGGGGCTCGCGATCACCGACGCTCTCGCCGCGAGCGGTTATCGCGTGCTCGGCATCGCGCGCTCGATGAGCGCGGAGCTGCAGGCGCTGATGACTGCGGCCGCGCAGGCCGGACGCGGAACAGTGCAATTCTATGCGTTCGACCTGCTCGAGATCGCGGCGATGCCGCAGCTCGTCACCCGTCTGCGCCAGGAGGTCGGCCCGCTCTACGGGCTCGTGAACAATGCGGGGCTCGGCACGGCCGGCGTGCTCGCGATGATGCGCGATGAGCAGATCGAGAAACTCATCCGGCTGAACACCCTCTCGCCCATCGTGCTCACCCGACACGTGGTGCGCTCGATGATGAGCGAGCGCGCGGGGCGCATCGTCAACATGTCCTCCATCGTGGCCACCACCGGCTACCAGTCACTGTCGGTTTATTCCGCTACCAAGGCCTCCCTCATCGGCTTTACGCGTGCGCTCGCCCGCGAGGTCGGTCAGCTCGGCATCACGGTGAATGCGGTCGCACCGGGATTCACGGATACGGAGATGACGCGGGAACTCGATTCCAAGCAGCGCGAGCAGATCATCCGCCGCAGCGCGCTGCGCCGGCTGCCGGAGCCAGCGGACGTCGCCGCCACGGTGAAATTCCTGCTCTCGGATGAGGCGCGCAACATCACCGGCACCACGCTCACGGTGGATGCCGGCAACACCGCTTAGACCCACGCCGCTGTCGGCACCCGCCAACCGGACATGCGCATCAGGGATGCGCATGAAATATGCGCATGAAATATGCGCATCACTGGGCCTCAGACCCGCAGCTTCCCGGCCTGCAAGCGCGCGTGCAGCTCAGCGTCGAGCGGCACATACGCCCCACGTGCGGGATCATCGATGTAGAGCGCATCGCGTACACGTGCGGGGTCGTAGCCCTCGAGCGCGAGCTCCTGCTTGCGCAGCTTGAAGGTGCCGGTGAGCTCGAGCGCGCTCACGATGCGCACGAAGAGAGGCCGCGCATAGTCGGGCAGGCGGGCGGCGAGGGCGCGCCGCAGCTCTGCGAGTTCGAAGCCCTTCGCCGCGACCAGCGCCGCCATGCCGGCACGGCCCTCGGTCCCGGGCACGCTCACCCCGTATACGGTGGCGTCCGCCACTCCGGGACATGCGGCGATCACCTCCGCGATCTCGGTGGTGGACACGTTCTCACCCTTCCAGCGGAAGGTGTCGCCGACGCGATCGACGAAGTAGAAGAAGCCCTGCTCGTCCTGGCGCATGAGATCGCCGGTGCGATACCAGGCGTCTCCGGGCGCGAACACATCGCGCAGGATCTTGCTGGCGGAGGCCGCCTCATCGGTGTAGCCCTCGAAGTGCGTGGCACCATTTTCGGCGAGGATCTGGCCGAGCGCTTCGCCTGGCTCCTGTGGGGCGCAGCGCACGCAGCGCCCCGAGGCGTCGCGCGCGGGCGCCTGCGCTTCGAGATCGAACTTCACCAGCGCCACCGGCAAGCGATGCGCGAGGAAGGGTGGAATGCGTCCGATCGCGCCCGCGCGGCCCTCGCAGTTGTAGAGCGAGAAGTTGCCTTCAGTCGCGGCGTAATACTCGAGGATCTGCGGAATGCGGAAGCGCCGCTCGAACTCGCGCCACACATCGCCGCGCAGCCCGTTGCCGCAGGCGAGGCGCAGCGCGTGTTGCGACTCCTGCGCCTGCGGAGGGCTCGCCAGCAGATAGCGGCACAATTCGCCGATGTACTGGAACACGGTGCAGCGTTCAGCGACCACATCCTGCCAGAAGCTGCTCGCTGAGAAGCGCTCGCGCAGCACCACCGCACCACCGCCGACGAGCGTGGCGCCGGTGGCGACGACACCGCCCACGCTGTGGTAGAGCGGCAGGCAGTCATACATGCGGTCCGTGGGCTGCACGTCCATGAGGCCGGCGAACCAGTGGCTCCACTGCATGAGGCGGAAGTGGCTCACGTTGGCCGCCTTGGGGAGCCCCGTCGTGCCGGAGGTGTAGATGCACAGCGCTCGATCTGCGAGCGAGGGCGCAGGCGCTTCGTCATCGCGCAGCGCGTCACCGGCCAACCCCGCCATCGCCTCATCGAGCCGCGGGAGGTCGCCGCCGCCTGGGCCGCTCACCCAGCACTCGACACCCGCAGCGAGCAGCGGCCGCACCGCGCGCACCGGCTCGGCGAGCGATGCCCCGGCGATGACATGACGCGGCGCGACCAGGTTGAGCGAATGAGCGAGCAGCGCGCCGCGCAGGTTCGTGTTGATGAGTGCGACGGTTGCGCCGATGCGGCACAGCCCCAGCCATATCGCCAGGTAGTCCGGGCAGTTCGCCATTACGAGGCACACGGTGTCGCCTGACCCGAGCCCCCGCACGAGCCCCCAGCGCGCGTAGCGATGGCAGGCCGCGGCTAGGCCACGGTAACTCAGCGCCGCGTCCGGGGAGAGCAGTGCCGGGGCATCGGCAAAGCGCTCCGCCAGGCGTTCGATCAGGACCGGCAGAGTCAGCGAGCGGTCGCGCTCGATCCCGGCCGTACGCTCGAGGGCACGCACCCACGCCTTGAGAGGCGATCGCTTGTTTTCATCGCTGTGCGCTGCCATCGTGCCGGCATTCTATGATAGGCAACACAAGAACGACCCGGGACGGCTTATGAGACCCGAAACCATCGCGCTGCACGCGGGCTACGACTCCGACCCCGCCACCAAGGCGGTCGCCGTCCCGATCTATCAGACCGTCGCCTACTCCTTCGACAGTACCGCGCACGGGGCCGCGCTGTTCGATCTGGAGGTCGAGGGTTTCCGCTACACGCGCATCGGCAACCCGACGAGTGCGGTGCTCGAGACGCGCGTCGCCGAGCTCGAGGGCGGGATCGACGCACTGGTGGTGAGCTCAGGGCAGTCGGCCATGTACTACACCGTGCTCAACCTGGTTGAACCGGGCCGCAACCTGGTGTCGGTGCCGCAGCTCTACGGCACCACGCACACGCTCTTCGCCCACATCCTGCCGCGCTTCGGTATCAAGGTGAAGTTCGGCCGCACCGATCAGCCGGCGGAGCTCGAGTCGCTGATCGATGGCAACACCCGGGCGCTGTTCTGCGAGACGGTCGGGAATCCGGCCGGCAACATCTGCGACCTCGAGGCGCTCGCCGCGATCGCCCAGCGGGCCCGCGTCCCGCTGGTGGTCGACAACACCGTACCGACACCGATACTGCTGCGGCCGATCGAGTATGGCGCGGACATCGTGGTGCACTCGCTCACGAAATTCCTCGGCGGCCACGGCACGACACTCGGTGGTGCGGTCGTCGACAGCGGCCGCTTTCGCTGGGAACAGATGGGCACGCGCTACCCGATGTTCACCGAGCCCGATCCTTCCTATCACGGGCTCATCTACACCAAGCACTACGGCGATCGGGCCTTCACCGGGCGCATGCGCAGTGTCTTCCAGCGCACCATGGGCGCGGTGCTGTCACCGTTCAATGCGTTCCTGCTGATGCAGGGTATCGAGACGGTGGCACTGCGGGTCGAGCGGCACGTGGAGAACGCGCGGCGCGTGGCGGAGTTCCTGCGCGCCGATGCGCGCGTCGACTCGGTGAGCTACGTGGGCTTCCCCGACAACCCCTACTATCCGCTCTGTCAGAAGTACCTCGGCGGCCGTGCCTGTTCGCTCCTCACCTTCGCCATTCGCGGCGGCTACGACGCCGGCAGCCGCTTCTACGACGCGCTGAAGCTCTTCAAGCGGCTCGTGAACCTCGGGGACGCGAAGTCCCTCGCCTGTCACCCCGCCTCGACGACGCATCGGCAGATGTCGCCCGAGGAGCAGCGGCAGGCCGGCATCGGTCCGGAGACCATTCGCCTGAGCGTCGGCATCGAGCACATCGACGACATCATCGCCGATCTCGATCAAGCGCTCGCCGCCGCCACGCGCCCGAAACTCCGGCAGACGGCTACGACTTGAGGACGAGCAACCGCGCCACGAGCGCTTCTACGCTCGCCACGGAGCGGAAGTTGTCGGGTGTGATCTCACCCTGCGGGATGGTGAGATCGAATTCGGTCTCGACCGCGAGCATCAGGTTCACCATCTTGATGGAGCTCATGCCGAGCTCGCTCAGGCGCGCGTCGGATGGCAGCGAGGAGGCGGCCTCGGCGGGCTTGCCGAGGATCTGCCCCACCAGGTGCAGCAGCCGGTCACGGATCGAGGAATGTGCGGTAGAGCCCGCTGGGCCGTCGCTCATAGGCGGCTCGATGATACCGTTTCCGATGCGTGAGCTTAGCGGCTACGCCGCGCGGCGGCGCCCGGGGTCAGCTGTGATCGCGCCCGGCGAGCGCTGATGCACGACAGCCAGTTGCGATACAGCGCCACCGCGGACGACCGCCAGGTGCTCTCGAGCCCCGCAGCCACCATCGCGAATGGAAAGCTCTCGAGCGGAGTCGCGCTACGCTGCGCGTGCGCTTTCTCACGGAACTCCGCGAGCCGTGCCGTGGCATCGGCGGAAAGATAGCCGCGGGGCAGGGTGGGATAGTGCGACTGCTGACCGTTCAGGTAGCGCCCGACATCGCGACGATATTCCTTGAGGAGCGTCGTGCCCTCGTACTCGGGGTGTCCCTGGAAGAAGAGCAGAACGCTTCGTTCCTCGCGCACGAAGGCGTCGGCGCCGTTCTCCTCCGACCAGCTGAGCAGTGTGTAGCCGGCCGCGCGCAAGTTCTCGGGCGGGAGCTCGTTCCACCTCGAATGCGGCATCGGCAGCGGCGCACGCACGCCGGCGAGGAGGGAGTGTCCCGTCAGGGTATCGTGCGGGTACACGCCGCAGCGCTTCTCAGGCAGCCGCCGCCGCTCGATGCCATCGAGTTCCAGGACCGCTGCGTGGGCTGCGAGACACGACCAGATGCTCGACGCGGTGTGCTCCCGCGCAAAGTCGAGCAGCTGCACGAAGCGTTGCCAGTAAGGCTCGTCCCGTAGCGCCGGCGCGCGCGGCTCGGTCCCGGTCACGATGAGTGCATCGACGCCCTCTGTGAGCACGTCCTCGAGCGGCCAATAGCTGAGGCGGATGTGCTCGAGGGCCGCGGGCGAGCGCGGCAGCTCTGGAAGCGAAGTGAGCCGCAGCCGCACAGCCTCACCGCCCGAAGCCGCCTGCAGAAGTCCGCCGAACTGAGCTTCTGTCGAGTGCAGCGCCGCATCCGGCATGATGTTCACCAGGCCGATCACGAGCGGGCCCGCGGACGGACCGCGATGCGGTGCCCGGCGGCCAGCGGTCGCGGGACGCGGCTCGATCTCTACGGGCATAAAATCACTTCACTTATTGGCAGGGTCTTTTGTGACGCCCCACCGCCAGAGACGCACAAGGTCTGATGTATTATCGGTTTTTAGATTACCCTCCGCCCACAAGGAAAACTAATCCAAGGGTCTTGCAATGGAAGCACAGCAGGTCGCGGAGGCCCGCGCCGGGGCCGGAGCCGCTCCCACGGAAGATCTACCCACTCGCGCCACAGCCGTGGCCGCCGTCGCAGCGAACCATGCGATCGCGGTCGACAGTGCCGCCCGCTTCCCCGCTGAAGCGTTCCAGGCCGTGAGGGCGAAGCGCCTGCTCGGCATTCAGGTGCCGAAGGCTCTAGGTGGCGAGGGTCTCGGCATCGGCGATGTGGCCGATGTCTG
>Ga0318502_10000178_pt1 | contig 17366 bp, 17 predicted proteins | sample GRESIP174b1f22_FD_203291 | JGI IMG/M metagenome (GOLD analysis project Ga0318502, IMG submission 203291) | Tropical soil microbial communities from Luquillo Experimental Forest, Puerto Rico - GRE.SIPMG.174b1f22 | ecosystem: Environmental > Terrestrial > Soil > Tropical forest > Bulk soil...
GAGGGATTCTGCGCCGGAGGGCCGGCGTCGACCGCCTCCCGGTAGGTCAGGAACGCCGCCGAGGTGAAGAACAGCGAGCCGACGAAGTACGTCACGCTGTCCCAGCGCGCCCCGACGGCGCTCACGTACCCGGGTACCGACCCGATGGCGAACAGCAGCGATCCCACGGCGAACAGGACGGCAATCCACCACCCCCGCGCCCCGGGCGCCCACCAGGTCGAGCCGGCCGGCGCGCCCTTCAGGTGCTTGCGGTGGCGGCGGGATTCCCAGCGGACGATCAGGCCGTCCGGGTCCACGTGATCGACAAACGTCACCGCGCCGATGCCAGCGCCCCGGCCGCTCTCGGTCACCCGAGCCGGCCAGGTTCTGCTGCGGCTGCAGGCCCGCCGCGGACAGCCGGGCCCGGGGCCGGCGGGAGTGGGCCCGGGCCAGCGGCAGCCAGGAGGTGCATGCGGACGCCTCGACGTGGTGGATGGATGGTCGCATTACCGGTCGGGTGAATCTTTTCATCCTCCGCGACCGTTCACGAACTGGGCAGGCGGCCGGTGAGCGCACTGATCACCACGGAGATCATCCCGCTCACCCCGCGGGATCTGTGAGCTCCCGCCAGGTCCGCCCGCTGCGCACGCTCTCGGGCCGCTCCGCGGTGATGTCCGAGCCCGGCCGGGCCCGCCCGTCCCTGGCCTTGACCAGGATCCAGCGGCGCGGGCCCGTGCGGGTGAGCGCGAAGCTGCCAGACAGCTTCCGGCCGTGCGCCGTGAACACCAGGTGGCCCGGATCGTCGCGCAGCACATCGGCGGGCCCCTCGTCCCAGATGATCACCGCGCCGCTGCCGCGCCGTTGCCCCTCGTGAACACCCTCGAAGTCCCCCGCTTCCAGGGAGTGATCCTCCACCGGCACCGCCAGCCGCCGGATCGCGGGGTCCAGCGAGGGCCCCTTGGGCACGGCCCACGAGCGCAGCACGCCGCCGGCCTGGATCCGCAGGTCGTAGTGCAGCGTCGTCGCGTCGTGCAACTGCACGACGAAGCGCGAGGAGATCACGCCGGTGCTCACCCTGCGACCGTACGTCCGGTGGCGTCAGGGCGGCCGCGCGGCCCGGCCGGGACCGTTAGGCTCGACGGGTGCGATTCGCCATTTCCATTCCGCAGTACGTGGCCGATGGCACCTTCGACCCGGCCGCCACGCGCCGCTACCTGGCCCGCGCCGAGGAACTCGGCTTCGCCAGCGCGTGGACGCAAGAGCAGGTCCTGGGCACGATCCCGCACCTCGGCCCGGTTGAGATCCTGTCCTTCGCGGCGGCGTGCACCGAGCGGGTGCGCCTGGGCTGCGCGGTGTTCATCACCTCGCTGCACAGCCCGGTACACCTGGCCAAGAGCCTGAGCACGCTGGACCAGATCAGCCGGGGACGGCTGGAGGTGGGCGTCGCGATCGGCGGCCGGAACCGGATGTTCTCCGCGTTCGCGGTCGACCCGGAAAGCTTCGTGGCCCGGTTCACCGAGGGCCTGAGCCTGATGCGGGCGCTGTGGACCGAGCCCCGGGTCAACTTCACCGGGCGTTTCTGGCAGCTTGACGGCGCCGCCATGGAGCCCAAGCCATTCCAGAAGCCCGGCCCGCCGGTCTGGTTCGGCGGCAGCCACCCGGCGGCACTGCGCCGCGCGGTCCGGTACGGCGACGGGTTCTTCGGCGCGGGGTCGCAGACCACGGCGCAGTTCGCCGAGCAGGTGCAGGTCGTGCGCGACGAGCTTGCGCGGCAGCACCGGGACGCGGCCAGCTTCGCGCTCGCCAAGCGCGTTTACATCGCGGTGGACGACGACCCCGGGCGCGCGCATGACCGGATGGCTGCCGCGCTCGACCGCCTGTACGGGTACTTCGGCCTGCCGGACATGACCCCGGTGTCGGTGTTCGGGCCGCCGGACGCGTGCGTGCGCGGGCTGCGGGACGTCGCGGCGGCGGGCGCTGAGCTCATCCTGGTCAATCCGCTTTTCGATGACGAAGAGCAGATGGAACGCCTGGCTGGCGAGGTGATCCCGCAGCTGGCCTGAATCGCCTGCCGGGCCATAGGACCGGGATGTGCAAAGCGCGGGCATCTATCTGGTCAGGCCTACCTATTGCCGCTAATGTGGCAGTTCGTGCCGAGCATGCGGCCCGACCGCCTCGTGTTCACCGACACCACCGGGCGGAAGCTGACCACGCGAGACCTCGACGGGGTTACCGGCAGGGTGCCATGGGCGACCGTCGGCAGCGAGTCCGTGCCCGCGGAGGCCGTGAACCTGCACCGGAAGGCACAGATAGCCGGGACGCGGGGCGACCCGCGCCGCGCGCTCGAGCTCCTGGACCGCGCCCGTGCGCTCGCGCCCGGCTGGCCCTATCCGGTCTTTGACGCCGCGCGCACCCACCTGCTGCGGGGGGACGCCATCACGGCGGAAGGGCTCTACGCCGAGGTTGACCGGCTGGCTCCGCGCGGCTTCCTCAGCTGCCAGCCGACGCTCTACGGCCTGCGGCGGGAGCGAACCGGGGAACTGCCCGCCGGCTTCTGCCGGACGTTCGCGACCCTCGAATGGCTCGATGACCTGCCGAGGAAGCGGGCCATTCTCGAAGGCATCGTGGAGGCGTACCCCGCGTTCCCGCCCGCCTGGAAGGAGCTGGCCACGCTGTTAGCGGACGCCGACGCCCGCTGGCCTGCGATTACGAAAGGGCTCGACGGAAGCCCTGACGGTGAGACGAGGGGTGCCCTGCTGATCTATAAGGCCCACCTCCTGCTGCGGCGCGGCGAACGGCAGGAGGCGATCCGCATTCTCGGCGTACTGGCCCTCAATCCCGCGTCCACCCTCGCCACCGAGGCCGTGGCCAAGGCCACGCTGGCGCAGATGTTCGAGGGCTAGCCGCAGCCTTTAATCCGGCTCGACGACGCCCCGCGACCTGGCCAGCTCCTCCAGGCCGTACCGCTCGACATGCTCGCTGTCGGCCAGGCTGATTGTCCGCATGCCCTGCCCGGCCAGCCGTTCGTTGATCTGGTCGAAGCGCTTTGATGTCCGCACCCGGCGCTCTCCGGCGGAGAGCCGCGGCCCGCCGAGCGCTGGTCCCCGGCCGGGGCACGTGCCACCCTGCCCCACGGCGGTCCCGGTGTCAAACATATGTTCGATGTCGGCGTGCCGGCCCGCGGGGTAGCCGGCGCGGGCGTGCCGGCCCGCCGTCAGCGCCCGAGGCGGGCCCGTACCAGGCCGGGCAGCGCGGCCGGACCGCCCACCGGGCGGAACCGGTCCGACGCGGCCTCCAGTGCCTGGCACTCGTCGTCGGTGAGGTCGATCTCGGCGGCCGCGGCGTTGCTTTCCAGTTGCTCAACACTGGACGCACCGGGGATCGCGACCACGGCGGGCCGGCGGATGGCCCAGGCGAGCGCGATCTGCGTCGGCGTGGCGGAATGCGCGCTCGCCACCTCACGCAGCGCCGCGATCAGGTCCGCGGCGCGTTCCAGGTTCTCCGGCAAGAAGAGCGGGCTCGCGATCCGGACCCGGTTCGTCGGCCGGCTGTCCCGGTGATACCGGCCCGACAGCAGCCCCTGTCCCAGGGGGCTGTAGGCGATCACGATGCGATCGTTCGATTCCGCGAACGGGATCAGGTCGCGCTCGGGCGAGCGGGCGACCAGGCTGTAGCGGACCTGGTTGCTCAGCACCCGGGCGCCCAGCGCCGCCTCGGCGGCGCGCCACCGTTCCAGGGAGTAGTTGCTGACGCCGACCTCGCCGACCAGCCCGACGCGCTGTAGCGCGCGCATGCCGCGCATGATCGTGCCGTCGCGGACCACGGGATTCGGCTGGTGCACCTGGTACAGGTCAAGCCGGCTGACCCCGAGCCGGTTCGCGCTGGCCACGGCGCGCTGCTCGACCACCGGGGCGACCGGCACGACCGGCAGGATCTTCGTCGCCAGGAACGCCGACTCGCGGCGGGAGGCGAGAGCGCGGCCCAGGATCCGCTCGCTGCGGCCGAATCCGTAGATCTCGGCGGTGTCGAACAGGGTGATGCCCACTTCGAGTGCGCGGCGGACGATGGCGTCCGCCACCTGATTGTCGTATGGCTCGCCGTACCCCCAGTCCCGGGACCCGAACTGCCAGGTACCCAGACCGATCTTGGAAATCTTCCGGGCGGTGCTGTCGGCCAGATAGCGCATGAACCCAGTGTCCGCCAAGTGTGCGCCCTGTGTCCGCCTCGCCGTGGTCAGCGCGTCCAGTGCCTCGAGTACGGCGAGCGCCGCCGCAGGTCGTTGCGGACGGCGGTGCCGAGACGGCGGGTTTCGCGGCGGTTCAGCGTCGCGGCGAACATGCTGCCGGTAAGCAGCGGCCCGAGCGAAACGGTGCTGCGCCCGGCGCGGGCCAGCAGCCTGCGCTGCAGGCGCCGGCGCAGCGGCGAGCCCGCCACCAGGACCACCCCGGCGGGCGCGAGGGCCACGCCGCTGCGATGGGCCCAGGCTCCCACGTACGCCAGCATGCGCTCGCGGGCCGGGCCGGGCGCGCGCAACCCGTAGACCTCGTGCAGCTCGGCCACCAGCTTGATCTCGATGCCGACCACCGCCACGGTCTCGACCAGGATCTCGACTGGGGCGGTGGGCAGGGGCAACACCATGGCCGCCCCGGCCGCCGCGCCCACCACGGCCGCGGCGCGGGACGAACCCTGGATCAGCGCGTCGGCGATCTCGTCGGGATCCAGCCCCGGAAACTGGGCGCGGAGCCGCTGCTGGTCCCGCACGGGCAGGCGGGGAGCCATCGCCAGCACCTGGGCCGTCAGCCACCGGCTGGTAGAGCGCGCTCCCTGCCAGCCCCGCCCGCTGCGGCGCGCGAGCCGGGAGATCTGCGCGCTGATCCTCTGGCGGCGTGATAGCGGCGGCGCCGCCTCGCTCACCTCACCGACCAGCTCGGCAACTTCCTCGGGCAACTCCTGCCGAGCCAGCTCTGCTTCCCCGGGCCGTTCCCGCGGGGTCAGTTCGGCCCGGCTGTCTGGCCTGCGGTCGGTGTTCTCCATGCGTTCAGGGCCTACCCTCACGTGACGATGGTAAGCGGCCCCGGGCCCTGCCCCGTCCTGGCGAGTAGTGTCTCGGTATGACCGAGACGCTGCCGCTGTTCCCGCTGGGCACGGTGCTGTACCCGGGCCTGCTGCTGCCGCTGCACATCTTCGAGGAGCGGTACCGGCGGCTGGTCCGCGACCTGCTGGAGACCCCGGAGCCGCGGCGCTTCGGCGTGGTCGCGATCCGCGAGGGCCGCGAGACCGGAGTGGACGGCGTCTCGGCCCTGCACGAGGTGGGCTGCACCGCGACGGTGCGCAGGGTCCTCAAGCGCCCGGACGGCCGCTTCGACCTGGTCACCATCGGCGCGGACCGGTTCCGGCTCGCCTCCCTCGATCATTCCCGTTCGTACCTGCAGGGCGAGGCGGAATTCCTCCCCGAGGACATCGGCGACCAGGCCGCCGCGGAGCGGGCCGTAGAGGTCGTGCAGCGGGCGTTCCGCACCTACCACGACGCGCTGACCTCGCGGGGAGTGACGCAGGTCAGCATTCCGGAGCTGCCGGCCGACCCCATCGCGCTCTCCTATCTCGTGGCCGCGTCGGTCATCGCCGACCTGTCCGACCGGCAGGCGCTGCTGGCCGAGCCGGACGCGCTGCGCCGCCTGACCGCCGAGCGGGCCCTGCTGTCCCGGGAGACGGCGATGCTGCGCACGCTGACCTCCACGCCGGCCCCCGACCTGAGAAATACGCCCTACAGCCCGAACTAGCCGGCCGCCAGCCGCGGCCACGGATCAGTTGTTGCTATTCCCGAAGATCCGCAGGAAGAACAGGAACACATTCAGCGCGTCGAGGACGATCGACGCGGCGATCAGCGGCGCCGAGTCCATGTCCTTGGTGCGCCGGAGCCGCTGGAAGTCGTACATGGTCAGGCCGGCGAAGATCACCAGGCCGAGGATCGAGTAGATCAGATCTCCCTGCGGGATGTGCACGAAGATCAGCACGATGCCGAAGATGATGAGGACGATCAGGGCGAAGAAGCAGATACGGCCGACGACCGCCAGGTCCCGCCGGGTGGCGTACCCGGCGGCCCCGAAGCCCGCGATGAACAGCGCGGTGGCGCCCCCCGCCTGCCAGACGGCCTGTGGGTTCACCGACGCGTAGTAGGCGAGCGTGGGCGCCAGCGCCAGGCCGAGCAGGAACCCGACCAGGAACAGCAGGCCCGTGGTCAGCCCCGGGGACCGCTTCACCGTGAAGTTCATGCTGATCAGGGCGATAAAGGCGACGATCCACCACAAGATGGCCAGGCCGCCGCTCATGTTGCGGCCCGCGTAGCCGCCGAGCGCGAAGAAGCCGGTGGTTATCGCGACCAGTCCCATGGTCTGCCCGAACAGGGTATGGGTCCGGTCACGCGTGGAGGCCGTGACTCCAGGGCCGTAGTCGACGTATTCGCTCATGACACCCTCACGTTCCCGTGCGCCAAGTCGGGTGACCCTATTTCAGCACAATGACCCGGGCCTTCCGGCATAGCGGGCAGATATCGCCGCAGAGGCGGGAACGATGGCCGAGACCCACGGGAAATCAGCCCGGGGGCGTCGGGGCGAACTCGGCCAGGACGGCCTCGGTGTCACGGCCTAGAGCGGGCACCGGCCCGAGGACCGGGCCGAAGCCGCTGTGCCGGACCGGCGGGGGCAGCACGTCGACTTGCCGGTCTCCCGCGGCGATGGCCGTCCACCGCGGCGCGAGCTGCGGATGGACCGCCACCTCGGGAACGCTCTTCGCCGAGCCGTAGGGGAGCCCGGCCCGTTCGAGCCGCTCCAGCAGTTCGCCGGTGGGCAGCCGCGCCACCGCGGCCGCCAGCCGCCGCTCCACCTCGTCGCGCTGGCCGATCCGGCGCTGGTTCCCGGCGTACCGGCCGTCGAGCATGTCAGGCAGGTCGAGGACGTCGCCGCACAGCCGGGCCCACTCGGCCTCGTTCTGGACGGCGAGCAGCACCTCGTCGCCGTCGGCGGTCAGGTAGCCGCCATACGGGACGATGCTCGCGTGCCGGGCGCCGGTCCGTGACGGCGCGCGCCCGGTGAGCTTGACCATCTGCAGCGGGGAGGACATCCACTCGGCGAGGGCGCCGAACAGCGATACCGCAACGGTGCCGCCGCGGCCGGTGCGCTCACGCTGCAGCAGGGCGGACAGGATGCCGCTGTAGGCGTACATGCCGCCCGCGATGTCGGCGACGCTGATGCCCGCCTTCGCCGGGGCCTCCGCCGACCCGGTAACCGCCAGCACCCCCGCCTCGGCCTGCACGATCAGGTCGTAGGCTTTGCGCCCGGCGTAGGGACCGTCCTCGCCGTATCCGGTCAGCTGGCACGCGACCAGCCGGGGGTGCCGGTCGGCGAGGTGCCCGGGCTCCAGGCCGAGCCGCCGGATCGCCGAAGGGGCGAGGTTGCAGACGAAGACGTCCGCGCGGGCGATGAGCGCGTCGAGCGCCCGCCGTCCCGGGTCGGTCTTCAGGTCCAGCACGACCGACTCCTTGGACCGGTTCAGCCAGACGAACCAGCTGGACATGCCGTCCCCGGCGGCGCTGTCGTAATCGCGGGCGAAGTCGCCGCGGCCGGGACGTTCGATCTTGATGACCCGCGCGCCGAGGTCGGCGAGATGCCGGGTGGCCAGGGGGGCGGCCACGGCCTGCTCCAGGGCCACCACGAGTATTCCGTCCAGCGGCCGGCCGTCGGGAACGATCTCCACTGCACACCCCACGATGCTGTCGGGACGTCACGGATTCGACCGGCCAAATCGGCCAGGGACCTTACCAAGCCTAGCGGCGGATATCGGCGTCAACCTTGACGTAAGGCACCGGCAGTCCGCACTATGGGCCGTCTGAAAACCGCCACGAGCCGGAGCCGGGCCATGCAGGTCAACCATTTCAATCCCGCCCGTTACTCCGGCCGGCTCCAGCCGCGCCGCGTGGACCCGGCGGGCGCGGGGCCAGGCTCGCGGTGACCGGGAACCTGCTGCGGGGTCCGGCCCGCGAGACGCCTCAGCCTCCCGAGCCGACCCGGTCCCAGCGCGCGGCCGCCGCGATCGTCGGCGCGCTGTCCGCGGCCGGAACCCGCCTGCTGTTCGGCCTGCCCGGCGGCGGGCCGAACCTCGACGTCGTCGGCGCCGCCGCTGACGCGGGCCTGCCCTTCGTGCTCGCCCACGGCGAGACCGCCGCCACGATCATGGCCGCCACCTGCGCTGACCTCACCGGCGCTCCGGGTGCCGTGGTCGTCACCCGCGGCCCCGGGCTGGCCAGCGCGGTCAACGGCATCGCGCACGCCGCGCTGGACCGGCTGCCGCTGCTGGTGATCGCGGATACTGTCCCGGCCCGGGACCGGGACCGGATCAGCCACCAGCGGCTGGATCAGGCCGCGCTCGGCCGGTCGGTGGCCAAGGCCGTCGTCACGGTCGGCGGCAACGAGCCGGAGCGGGCCGCGGACCTCGCCGTCCGGCTGGCGCTCGCCCCGCCCGCGGGCCCCGTCCTGGTCAACGTGGACCCGGACGGGCGGGCCGCCGGGAGCGGAGGGCTGACGACCAGCGCGCAGGCGGCCGGAAACACGACGCCGGAGACCAGGGCCAGCGCGGGCCGGCGCGATGACCTCGCGCCGCTCGCCACGGCGCTGAAGGCGGCCCGGCGTCCCGTCGTGCTGCTGGGCCTGGGGGCGCTCGGCCACGCCGGCGCGGTGCGCGCCGCCCTCGCGGGCCGCGGCATCCCGGCCCTGCACACCTACCGGGCCCGGGGCATCCTGCCGGACTCCGGCGCCGAGGCGGCCGGGCTGGTCACCGGCGGCACCATGGAGTCGCCGCTGCTGACCGCGGCCGACCTGATCATCGGGCTCGGCGTGGACCCGGTCGAACTGGTCCCCGCGGCCTGGGCCTACGCCGCCCGGACCGTGCTGGTCACCGAGTACCCGGCCGGGTCCGCCGGGTACTTCACCGGCGGCATGGAACTGGTCGCCTCGCTGCCGGCCGCCCTGGAGGTGCTGGACAGCCGCCGCGGCAGGCACCGGTGGCGCCCCGCAGCGGGCTGGGCCGCGAAGCAGGACGTCACCGCCCGGCTGCGCCGGGCCGCCGTCACCGCGCCGGGGTCGCTGACGCCGCAGGACGTCGTGACCACGGTGCGCGCTCAGGCCCCGCCCGAGGCGATCGCCACCGTGGATTCCGGCGCTCACATGCTCGCGGTGATGCCGTTGTGGCCGGCGGACGAGCCGCGCCGGCTGCTCATCTCCAGCGGCCTGGCCACCATGGGCTACGCGCTGCCGGCCGCGATCGCCGCGGCCCTGCACGCCCCGGACGCCCCGGTCATCGCGTTCACCGGGGACGGCGGCCTCGGAATGACGCTGATGGAGCTGGAGACCGCGGTCCGGCACCGGCTGCGGGTCATCGTGGTCGTGTTCAACGACTCGGCGCTCAGCCTGATCAAGATCAAGCAGAGCGCAACGGGCCAGGGCGGGGCCGGGGCGGCCAGTTACGGCCGGACCTCGTTCGCCATCGCCGCGGCGGCGATGCGCGTGGCGGCCGCCTCCGTGACCGACCCGGAAGAACTGGCGGCGGCCCTGGCGGCCGCGCTGACCCGCGACGGGCCGACGCTCATCGACGCGCGGGTCGACCCGGCGGGATACCCGGTCCTGCTGGACCTGACCCGTGGCGACGGCGGCCGGCACGCGGGGCCGGAGTGGGACGCTGCGGTTCGTCCGGGATCAGGAGAATGAGTGGCATGGCCGCACCTGAGATCTCGGACCTGAACCCGGACGAGCGCGACATCGTCTCGGTCGTGCACGACTGGGTCGAACAGAGCGTGCGCCCGGTGGCGCGCGACCTGGAGCACGCCAACGCCTACCCCGGTGAGCTGATCGACGCGATGAAGCACCTGGGCGTGTTCGGGCTGGCCGTCCCCCAGGCTTACGGCGGCTCCGGCGTCTCCACCCCCTGCTTCGCGCTGGTCACCGAGGAACTGGCCCGGGGCTGGATGAGCCTGGCCGGCGCCATGGGCGGGCACAGCGTGGTCGCGCGCCTGATCGCGATGTTCGGCACCGAGGCCCAGAAGGACGGCTGGCTGCCGCGGCTGGCCACCGGCCAGGCCCGGGCGGCCATGGCGCTCACCGAGCCCGCCGGCGGCTCAGACCTGCAGGCGATCCGTACCCGGGCGGCCGCGAACGGCGCCGGGTACCGGCTCGACGGCGTGAAGACGTGGATCACCAACGCGCGCAGGGCGGACGTCGTCGCCGTGCTGTGCAAGACCGACCCCGACGCGGTCCCGGCCAGTCACGGGATCAGCATCCTGCTGGCCGAGAAGGGACCGGGCTTCACGGTCTCCCGGGACCTGCCCAAGCTGGGCTACAAGGGCCTGGAGAGCTGCGAGATCGTGTTCGACGGGTACGAGTGCCCCGCCGGGGCGCTGCTCGGCGCGCGGGAGGGCCAGGGATTCCGCCAGATGATGGGCGGGCTCGAGCTCGGCCGGATCCAGGTGGCAGCGCGGGCCGTCGGCGTGGCGCGGGCCGCGTTCGAGGACTCGATGCGGTACGCGCAGCAGCGGGAGACGTTCGGGCAGCCGATCTGGCGGCACCAGGCCGTGGGCCACCGCCTCGCCGACATGGCCACCCGCGTCGACGCCGCGCGGCTGCTGACGCTCCGGGCCGCGGCCGCGCTGGACGCGGGGCGGCGCAGCGACCTGGAGGCCGGGATGGCGAAGCTGTTCGCGTCCGAGGCCTGCCTGCAGGTCACAGCCGACGCGATCAAGGTGCACGGAGGCTACGGTTTCTCCGCCGAATTCGACGTGGAGCGCTACTACCGCGACGCGCCGCTGATGGTGGTCGGCGAGGGGACCAACGACATCCAGCGCAACGTCATCATCCGACAGCTGGTCGACCGCTACACCGGACAGGAGCGTGCGCAGTGACCATAACGGTAACGAAGTTCAAGGACGTGGCCGACGGAACCCAGCCCGGGCAGTTCACGATCGGCGACCGGGAGACCGTGGCCAGCCTGGCCGATCTCGACCCCATCTACAAGCGGCTGCTGGACGAGCCGGTCACCGCGGTCATCGCGGTCCTGGGGTCGGACGGGCTGCCCAACCTCACCCCGGTGTGGTTCGACTACGAAGGCGACACGGTGCTGCTCAACCTGGCCACGCACCGCAAGAAGGCGCCGTGGCTGCGCAAGACGCCGCACGCCACGTTCCTGCTGATGAACCCCGAGAACGCGTACCACTGGGTCAGCATCAAGACCACGGTGGCCCGGGAGATCTCCGAGGACGACCCGGTCGAGGGCCCGCGCGTCACCGCGCAACTGGACCGGATCTGGGTGAAGTACACCGGCAACGAGCCGCCCTACGCGCTGCGCGATCCGTCGTTCGACGAGCGCCGGGTCCTGTTCGAGCTCGACGTCGTGAAGGTCGCGACATTCGGCCGCCCGTAGACCGCGACGGCCGCGCGCCCGCCGGGCCGGGAATACCCGGGATGCCCGGCGTCATCGTCATGGGCGGCTCGCTCGGCGGCCTGACCGCGGCGCTGGTGCTGCGGGACGCCGGCTGTGACGTCCGCGTGTTCGAGCGGTCCTCGTCGGCCCTGCAGGCGCGCGGGGCCGGCATCGCCGCGCTCGACGCTACGCTGCGTTACCTGGTCGAACGCGGCGGCTACCGGCCGCAGGACGTCTGCTCGTCGACCGGCTGGATCCGCTTCCTGCGCCCCGACGGGAGCGTCCAGTACGAGCAACGGCACCGCTACCGGTTCTCCTCGTGGAACACGATCTACCGGGCGCTGCTCCCGCTGTTCGACGCCCGGCGCTACCTGCTCGGCCACGAGGTGGTGGCCTTCGCGCAGGACGGGAACGGCGTCAGCGTCACCCTGGCCGACGGGTCGCGGGCCCGCGGCGACCTGCTCGTCTGCGCCGACGGGGTCAGCTCGGCCGCCCGGGCGCGGCTGCTCCCGGACGTGGCGCCGTCGTACGCGGGCTACGTCGCCTGGCGCGGCACGGTCCCGGAGCGCGACCTGTCGGCCGCCACCCGCAAGGCCTTCGACGACGCGATCATCTACCAGGTCCTGGCCGACAGCCACATCCTCGTCTACCCGATCCCCGCCCTCGACGGGTCGCTGGCCGAGGGCGACCGGCTGATCAACATGGTCTGGTACGTCAACGTCACCGCCGGCGCGGACCTCGAGCGGCTCATGACCGGCCGGGACGGGATCCGCCGGGCCGTGTCGCTGCCCCCCGGCGCTGCGACCGGCCAGGCTGTGGCGGCCATGCGGCGCACCGCCGCGGAGGTGTTCGCCCCGCCGATCGCCGAGGTCGTGACCCGCGTGGCCGAGCCCTTCGTCCAGGCGATCTACGACATCGAGGTCCCGCGGATGGCGTCCGGCCGGGTCTGCCTCATCGGCGACGCGGCCTTCGCCCTGCGGCCGCACGCGGCGGCCGGCACGGCCAAGGCGGCGGACGACGGCTGGGCCCTGGCCGAGGAACTGACGGCCGCGGGCGGGAACGTGCCCGCCGCGCTGAGAGTGTGGGACCGACGACAGATGCAAGTCGGGCGGCGGGTGCTGGCCCGTACCCGCGACATCGGCGACAGCTCCCAGTTCTCCGGCACCTTCCGTCCCGGGGACCCGCGGCTCATCTTCGGGCTGCACGGGCCGGGCCGCTGACCATTATGGATGGTCCCGAGCAGACCCGCTAATCGTCCAAGGGCTTGAGGATCCCGGCCGCGGTCTCCAGCACCCGGAGGTGGTCATCGACGGTGCGCAGGCCGGCGCCCATGGTGTTCACCGACAGATGGGTGGCACCGGCCTGGCGCCAGGTCGCGGCGTGCTCCGCCAGCTTGCCGGGGTCGTCGCGCCAGCTGGCCCGGCCCTCCATGCCAAGGCCGACCGGGTCCCGGCCCGCCTCCACGGCCGCCTGCTCGACCACGCTGCGCGCCTGGTCGAGCTTCGGCCCCGGGGGGACCTGCGGGAACCAGCCGTCGGCGAGCCGGCCGACCCGCCGGTAGGCGCGCTCCGACTGCGCCCCGAACCACACCGGTATCGGCCGCTGCACCGGCAGCGGCGCCAGCCCGGCGCCGGTCACCCGGTCGAAGCGGCCGCGGAAGGTCACCGACGGCTCGGTCCACAGCCGGCGCAGCAGCTCCACCTGCTCCTCGGCCCGCCGGCCGCGGGTGGAGAAGTCCTGGCCGAGCGCCTCGTACTCGACCGCGTTCCAGCCGAGGCCGACGCCCAGGCGGAACCGGCCGCGGGTGAGCAGGTCCACCTCGGCGGCCTGCTTGGCCACCAGGGCGGTCTGCCGCTGCGGCAGGATGATGATGCCGGTGACCAGCTCCAGCGAGGTAACCACCCCGGCGATGTAGCCGAACAGGACAAACGGCTCGTGGAACGTGGTCGTCAGGTCGTAGGGCCCCCGCCAGCCGGGGTGCACCGCCGGGTCCGCGCCCAGCACGTGATCGTAGGCGAGCACGTGGCGGTACCCGAGCTCCTCGACCCGCTGGACGTAGGCACGCACCGCGCCGACGTCGGCACCGATCTCGGTCTGCGGAAACACCACGCCAACCCGCACCCGTGGCCTCCTATCTGCGACGTACCGATCGGAATCCTACGCCCGCCGCTTTCCTTGATCACCGCGACCTTTCCTCCGATCCGGGCACTTGGGCGGCTCCGCGGTTCTGCTCTTAGCGATTTCGCTGGGGCCAACCCCCGGCCGGCGGGTACCGGGGGAACAGGAGCGCGGGGCGCGGAACTTACGATGAGGTGATGCAAACGCCTGGCCGCGAACCTGCGAACCGGATGGAGCCACGATGCCGGTGACGGAGACCGACGGCGCGCCCCGTACGGCGATCATCACTGTGGACGACGACCCCGGGGTGTCCCGCGCGGTCGCCCGTGACCTTCGGCGCCGCTACGGCGAGCAGCACCGGATCGTGCGCGCCGAGTCCGGGGAGTCGGCGCTGGACGCGCTACGGCAGATGAAGCTGCGCGGGGACATGGTGGCGGTGATCCTGGCCGACTACCGCATGCCGCAGATGAACGGGATCGAGTTCCTCGAGCACGCGATGGACATCTACCCGGGGGCGAAGCGGGTGCTGCTGACCGCCTACGCCGACACCGACGCCGCGATCAACGCGATCAACGTCGTCGACCTGGACCACTACCTGCTCAAGCCCTGGGACCCGCCGGAAGAGAAGCTCTACCCCGTGGTGGACGAGCTGCTCGACGCCTGGATGACTTCGGACCACCGGGCGATCCCCGAGACCAAGATCGTCGGCCACAAGTGGTCGGCGCGCTCGTCGGAGGTGCGCGAGTTCCTGGCCCGCAACCAGGTGCCGTACCGCTGGTACTCCTCGGACGAGCCGGAGGGGGAACGGCTGCTGCGCGCGGCCGGCATCGAGACCACCGACGGCGACGGGCTCCGGCTCCCGGTCGTGATCACCCCGGACGGCGAGGCGCTGGTGGAGCCCGCCGACGCCGAGCTGGCCAGCAAGGTAGGGCTGGCCACCACCCCGTCCAAGGACTTCTACGACCTGATCGTCATCGGCGGCGGCCCGGCCGGGCTGGGCGCGGCGGTGTACGGCGCGTCCGAGGGGCTGCGTACGGTGCTGGTCGAGCGCACCGCGACCGGGGGCCAGGCGGGCCAGAGCTCGCGGATCGAGAACTACCTCGGCTTCCCGGACGGGGTGTCCGGGGCGCAGCTGACCGAGCGGGCCCGCCGCCAGGCCACTAAGTTCGGGGCCGAGGTGCTGACCACGCGCGACGTGGTGAGCCTGGAGGTCAACGGATCCGCGCGCGGCGTCCGGTTCGCGGACGGCACCGGCATCGACGCGCACACCGTGATCCTCGCCACCGGTGTCTCCTACCGCCGCCTCGCGGCGCCCGGCATGGACGATATGACCGGCCGCGGCGTGTACTACGGGTCCGCGCTCACCGAGGCCGCGGCGTGCTCCGGGCAGGACGTCTTCATCGTCGGCGGCGCGAACTCCGCCGGGCAGGCCGCCGTCTACCTGTCGCGCGGCGCCAAGTCCGTGACGATCCTGGTCCGCGGGTCGTCGCTGGAGGCATCGATGTCGTACTACCTGGTCCAGCAGATCAGGGAGATCCCGAACATCAAGGTCCGCACCTGTACCGAGGTCATCGGGGCGCAGGGCTACGAGCACCTGGAGAGCCTGACCCTGCGCGACACCTCCACCGGGACGACCGAGACCGTCGACGCGCAGTGGCTGTTCCTGTTCATCGGCGCGGCTCCGCTCACCGACTGGCTGAAAGGCATCGTGGAGCGCGACGAGCGCGGGTTCGTGGTGGCAGGCCCCGACCTGTCCGTCGAGGGAGAAAAGCCCCGGGGCTGGACGCTGGACCGGCCCCCGTACCACCTGGAGACCAGCGTTCCCGGCGTCTTCGTAGCCGGCGACGCCCGGGCCGAGTCGGCCAAGCGCGTCGCCTCGGCGGTAGGCGAGGGCGCCATGGCCGTCATGCTGGTCCACCGCTATCTGGAGAAACTCTGATGACCGAACCAGCCCAGCAAGAAGCGGTATGCCGCGCCCAGGGCGAGCAGATGGCGTGCAGTCCCGAGGAACTGCGCACGCTGTTCCTGTTCGAGAAGCTGAACGACGAGCAGCTGGCCTGGCTGTGCAGCCACGGGCACGTCGAGCTCATCGAGCCCGGGCTGCTGTACCGCGAAGGCGACCCCGCCACCTGCTTCTACGTGCTGCTGGACGGCACCACGACCCTGCTGCGGCGGGTCGGCGCGGACGACCTCGAGATATCGAGGACGTCCAACCGCGGCACCTACTCCGGGGCCTTCAACGCGTATCTCGACGGGGTGGCTCAGGTCTACAACAACTCGATCCGGGTGTCGGAGCCGTCGCGCTTCTTCGTGCTGGACGCCAGGGACTTCGCCCAGCTGATGAAGGACTGGTTCCCGATGCCGGTGCACCTGCTCGAGGGGCTGTTCTTCGGGACCAGGAACACCCAGCAGGTCGTAGCCCAGCGGGAACGGCTGCTCGCGCTCGGCTCGCTGTCGGCGGGCCTCACCCACGAGCTCAACAACCCGGCCGCCGCGGCCGTGCGGGCCACGGCCGCGCTGCGCGAGCGGGTCGCTGGGATGCGCCACAAGCTGGGCATGATGGCGGGAGGGCGGTTCACCCCGGACACCCTGCAGACCCTGACCCAGATCCAGGAACGCGCCGTCGAACTGGTCTCGAAGGCGCCCGTGCTCAGCCCGATCGAGGCGTCCGACCGCGAGGACGCCATCACCGACTGGCTCGACGACCGTAACATCGCGGCCAGCTGGGATCTCGCCCCGATCTTCGTGCAGGCGGGCCTGGACACCGCCTGGCTCGATGGCGTCGAGGCCACCGTGGACCGGCAGACGCTGGACAGCGCGCTGCGCTGGCTCGGCTACACGGTCGAGACCGAGCTGCTGATGAACGAGATCGAGGACTCCACGACGCGGATCTCCACCCTGGTCGGCGCGGCCAAGCAGTATTCGCAGCTGGACCGCGCCCCGCACCAGGTCGTCGACGTGCACGAGTTGCTGGACAGCACGCTGCTGATGCTGGGCGGCAAGATCCCGCCCGGGATCACGGTGGTCAAGGACTACGACCGGACCCTGCCCAAGATCCCCGCCTACGCCGCCGAGCTGAACCAGGTGTGGACCAACCTGATCGACAACGCGGTGTCGGCCATGGGCGAGACGGGCACGCTGACCGTGCGCACCATGTGCGAGCGTGACGACTACCTGGTGGTCGAGTTCGGCGACACCGGCCCCGGGGTCCCCAAGGAGATCAAGGACCGGATATTCGAGCCGTTCTTCACCACCAAGCCGGTGGGCGAGGGCACCGGGCTCGGGCTCGACATCTCCTGGCGCATCGTGGCGAACAAGCACCACGGGGCCATCCAGGTGGAGTCGGTGCCCGGCGACACGCGGTTCCGGGTATGGCTGCCGTTGACCGCCCCGGAACCCGACAGTGCACCGTCGCTACCCGGCGGCCCCCCAGAAGCCGACGGCCAGCCGGAACCCGGCAGCGCCCCCGAGGCCCACGAGGAGGAAGCAGGATGACCGAGGTGCCGGGCATCGACCCGTCCGTTGCGCCGAGCGGTACCGGCTGCGTGGAGTGCGAGGAGGCCGGCGGCTGGTGGCTGCACCTGCGCCGGTGCGCCCAGTGCGGGCACATCGGCTGCTGCGACACCTCCCCCTCGCAGCACGCGGCCGCGCACGCGAAGGCCACCGGGCACCCGTTCATCCGCAGCTTCGAGCCGGGTGAGAACTGGTTCTTCAGCTTCGAAACCCAAGAGACCTATAACGGTCCGGAGCTGGCCCCGCCGGAGCATCATCCACTCGATCAGCCGGTGCCCGGTCCGGCCGGCCGG
>Ga0318502_10000194_pt1 | contig 16886 bp, 13 predicted proteins | sample GRESIP174b1f22_FD_203291 | JGI IMG/M metagenome (GOLD analysis project Ga0318502, IMG submission 203291) | Tropical soil microbial communities from Luquillo Experimental Forest, Puerto Rico - GRE.SIPMG.174b1f22 | ecosystem: Environmental > Terrestrial > Soil > Tropical forest > Bulk soil...
GCGTGACATGCCCCTCATCAAGGTCAACTGCGCGGCCATCCCCGAGACGCTGCTCGAATCGGAGCTCTTCGGTCACGTCCGCGGCGCCTTCACCGGGGCGACGACGACGAAAAAGGGGAAGTTCGGGCTCGCCGACGGCGGCACCATCTTCCTCGATGAGATCGGGACGATGAACCCGACGCTGCAGTCGAAGCTGCTTCGCGTGCTGCAGGAGCGGGAGATCGAGCCGCTCGGGTCCGAGCGCACGGAGAAGATCGACGTTCGCGTGATCGCGGCGACGAACCGCGACCTCAGGCAGATGGTGGCCGACGGGAAATTCCAGGAAGACCTGTTCTATCGCCTCAACGTCATTCCGATTGAAATTCCGCCGCTGCGCGAGCGGCGGGACGACATTCCGGCGCTCATCGAGCACTTTGTGCGCAAGCACGCGCAGCGTATCGGTCGCCGCGTCGATAAGATCGACGATGGCGTGCTGGCAGGCCTGCAACAGTACGACTGGCCCGGCAACGTGCGGGAGCTGGAGAACACGATCGAGCGGGCCGTGGTGCTCGCGGCCGGCCCGGCGATCACGGCCCAGGCGGTGTCGGTGATCGGCGCCGTCACGCAGCAGACGACGGGCCTCCCGTCGCTGCGGCTGCGCCAGAACATCGAATGGGTCGAGCGTGAAACGATCCGCCGCGCCCTGGAGAGTGCCGGCGGGGTCAAGAAGGACGCGGCCGAGACGATGGGGATCAGCCAGCGGGCGCTGTCGTACTACCTGGCGAAATACAGGCTGGAAGCGTGACCACATTGCGGATTGCAGATTGAGGATCGAGTGTCTGATCGTGGGGGCCGCGTTGGCGTCGGCATGCGGCTCGAACGCCACGACACCGACGCCGTCGCCGTGCAGCTCGGGACCGGCGACAACGACCATCACAATCCTCAACAACGCCGTGTGCCCTCAGAACATCACCGTGCCCCCCGGATCGCAGGTGCTGTTCGTGAACCAGGACACCATCGCGCACGAGATGTACTCCGATCCGCACCCCGCGCACACGGATTGCCCGGAGCTCAATCAAGTGGGCCATCTGGAGCCTGGGCAACGGCGCCTGACTGGTAACCTCAACACTGCACGCACCTGCGGATTCCACGACCACATCCACTTCGACATAGCCGCGCTCAAAGGCACGATCACGATTCAATAAGAGCAGCGTGGTCAGTCGGTCGCGTGGGTCAGCGCGCGGTTGCCAGGCCCAGGCTGTACAACAGTCGGAAGTAGTAGTAGCCGAGGTCGATCTCCCCGGGCTTCATCGAGAATCGAGGCGAATTCTGCACGTGATGATGGTTGTTGTGAAGGCTTTCGCCGCACGTCACGATCGCCCAGCCGTTCCCCGGTAGATTGCGGGAGTGATCGGGTGTCTCGAAATTGCGGTACCCCCACCAGTGGCCGAGACCGTTGATCACGCCCGCCGCAAAGAACGGGATCCACGCCATCTCGACGAGCCACATCACGGCGCCGGCGGCCCCGAATACGAACAGATTCGTCACGAGCGTGATCACCGGCCCCACGAGGCTGAGCGGTTGGTACACACGATGCTCGACCCAGTCGGCAGGCGTGCCCTTCCCGTACTGCGCACAGATTGCCTGGTCGTGCGCGGCGGCGTGATAGAGATGCGTGCCCAGGAAGACAACGCGCCAGATGCCGAAGAAGATTGGGCTGTGCGGGTCCTGGTCGGTATCGACGTGAGCGTGATGACATCGGTGCACCGCGACCCATTCCTTGGTCGGCATCGCCGTCCGGAGCCACAACCAGGCGCGCATGGCGTGGGCGACCAGCGGATGAAACGCGATGCTGCGGTGCGTCTGGCTGCGGTGAAGATACAGAGTCACGCACGCGGTCGTGATGTGCGTGTCGATCATCGTCGCGAGCACGTAGAACAGGATGGGTGCGTGGCCGACGAGCGCGTGATCGTTCAACCACGTGATCATCGCGCGATCGTCAGGTGCATGGGGATGTCCTGGTGAGATTGAGTCTCAACTTGCTACCTGAGCATAATTTCGACCAGATCGGCCGGTCAAGCAAAAATCAGAACGTCGCAGCGGATTGGTTGAAGGTGCGTGCAGCTTAGTTGACCGGCACCTTCGCGAGCCCGATCAAGTTCGCCAGCAGCTGATACGCGCCTTCCGTTCCGGCCGGCAGCTGGCGCCACAAGCTGAGCCCCACGTAGACCCATCGTCCCTTGCCAATCCGGCCCTCGACCAGCGAGCCGAGCTGCTCACCGGGGTTGTCGCGGAACGTGTCGACCATCGAGATCAGATCGACGTACTTCGGATCTTTCTGTCCCAGGAAGTACAACCCCCGCTCCTGAACCCAGCCGTCCCAGGTCGCCTTCCCGATCTTGTTCGGGACGTTGAAGACCGGATGACCAGGCACGAGCACCTTCACCGGCGCCTCTTCATCCGCAACACGGTTGCCGCTGACCCTCGCCGGAAACGGGCCGTACTGCTCCTGGTTGAACTCGAACTTGTTGTATTGCACGATGACGGTGCCTCCCCTCGCCGCGTAGTCGAGCAGCCGCTGGTTGTAGGCGCGCAAGTCGTCGCGCCGCTCGTACGCGCGCACGCCCGTGACGATCACGTCGTACTTCGAGAGGTCGCCCCACGCGAGCTCGTCTCGATCGATGAAGGCGACTCTGGCGCCGAGCTGTTCGATCGCGGGCGGGACCTGATCGCCGGCCCCCACGATGTAGCCAACCGTCAAGTTGGGCGCCGTTCGTACATCGACGACCTTCAGCTCGATCTCGGCCGGCTTGATGATCTGGCGGCGCTCGATGTGCGGGTACTCGATCTCCTGGTAACCGCTCGAGAAGGACGCGTCGCCGGTCGCTGTCGAGGTGACGACGGCGCGAAGGGTGTAGGTGCCGAGCCTGACTCCGGCCGGGGCGGCAACCTGAAACCGCGCGGACAACGATTCGTCTTCGCGAGCAAAGCTGACGGTCGCCGTCGCGGGCGTCACCGTCCAGCCAGTCGGCGCTTCCAACCTGACGGCAGCCGGCGCGGGGCCCTTCAAGCCGTTGGTCACCGCCACGTGGATCTCGCGCACGGCCGGCCCGGGGAGCGATTCAGATGCCCCGGCCGGGACGATGACGAGCGCCGGCGTCGCTCTCACGGAGAGCGCCGGCACGACGTTCAGCTCCATCCGTTTGTCGCCACTGAAGATATCCCGCACGTACCGGAACTGGACCGGGATCTCCTTTGCAACCTCGGCTTCCCCCGCCCCCACGCGGAACGTGACGCGAAACGGCGTGGGCGCGAACGGCACGCCGAACGGCACCCCCGGCTCGAAGCGATCGATCGCGGGGTTGGATGGCTTCTTCCAGTACTCGTCGGTGAAGTAAGGGGTCGTCAGCTTCGCCGCTGCGGGCACATGGACGTCCGCGATGCAGCTGTAGACACCGTCCTGCGGCAGGCGCCCCTGTGCCGGGCGCCCCTCGTCTACGTTCCCTTGCTGCACGCCGTTTTGCTCCGCGCGCGCAGACCCGCACGTCGGCGCTCCGTCGAAGCCGGCGATGGCGACGTCTCTGATGATGACCTCCGACCGGCCACGGTTCACGACGACGAGCGAAAGCTTCACCCTCTGTCCGCCGGTCACCAGCCCATCGTCCGCAACCGCATCGAACGACAGGCCGTGCGCCGCCAGGACAGCATCCTCGTAGTCCCGCTGCTTGAGGTCGAGACGAAAATCGATTTCGTACCGTGCATTCTCGTCCAACAGCATGGAGCGGAGTTGCCCGCGCAGCGCCCGCACGGCCGCCAGACCCGCTTCGACCGGCGCGGCCACGGCCGTATCGTTGCCGCTCTCGAAAGCCTTCTGCGCGCGTGAGGCCTGATCGGCGATGGCGGCGAGACCCGCTTTGAGCGCGCCAGGAGGATTGGCCCCCGCGTACTGCGCGATTCCTGCGAGCGTCGTATCGATCCCGTCGAACATCGAGGCGTCGTCCCGCTCCATCTGCCCGGAAATCCGGCTGTCGACCAGTTGGTAGCCGCCGCCACCGAACCCCCGTCCGCCGGACCCAGGCAGCGCGGGCAGGAAGTTCATGCCCTGGCAAATGTGGTAGCTGTGGGCGTCCGCGCCGACCTCGGCGTAGCTGCGGCCGAGGAGCGGATCGTACGCAGACGTGTCGGGCCGGACCACGCGACTACGCACGGATGCAGACGACGCGCCGCCCGTGAAGTACAGCTTCTTTGGCTGCCACGGGCGAAGGCCCTCTTTGAGCTGCCCGGGAAACATCGCCGGGTTGCCGGCCGCCATGTACGCTTCGCGGACGAGAATGGTGGTCGCCTCATGCGCCCGGTCGCCGCCGCGTCCCTGAATGTTCATCGTGAGAACGACATCCGGCCGGAGGGTCCGCATCAGCCGAACGAAATCGCCGACGATCTCGTCTCGACCCCATTTGTTGATGACTTCCTCGGGATCGAACGAGTAGCCGTAGTCAATGGCTCGCGTGAAGTACTGCTCGGCGCCGTCGAGGCGATGCGCCGAGAGCAGCTCTGAGGTCCGCAAGACGGCCATGTCCTGGAACAGCTCGGGACCGATTTCGTTCTGCCCGCCATCGCCACGGTTCGTCTGCACGTCGACCGCTCGAAAGCCCATGCCGTAGCGAAACAGGGCGAACAGCCCGTTGTGCTCATCGTCGGGATGCGCGGGCGCCTGCATGAACGTCGCAGAGACGTTCAAACGGCGCAACGCGAGGCCGAGGGCGGCATGACCGCTCCTCTGGGACACGAGGGGGAACGTCATCCGGTTCTGAGCGTGAGGCACGCTGGAAACCACAAGGGCCGCCACGCACATCCCAAGCGCGAAATGGTGTCTCAACAAGGTCACGCGCCAGCGTAGCGCTCGACGATGGCTGGGGCAAGCGCCTACCAGCCGAGCACCTTCGCGAAGATCAACGGAGCGACGATGGTCGCATCCGACTCGATGACATACTTCGGCGTCGCGGCGCCGAGCTTGCCCCATGTGATTTTTTCGTTCGGCACCGCGCCCGAGTACGAGCCATAGGAGGTCGTCGAATCGCTGACCTGGCAGAAGTAGCCCCAGAGCGGCACATCCTGAAGGCGCAGATCCTGATGCAGCATAGGGACGACGCAGATTGGAAAGTCACCGGCGATGCCGCCGCCGATCTGGAAGAAGCCAATCGAGGATTGCGCGCTCGTCCGCCGGTACCAGTCCGCGAGCGCCATCATGTACTCGATGCCGGACTTCACGGTGTGAACGGACTTGAAACGGCCGGCAATGTTGTACGCGGCGAAGACGTTGCCAAGCGTCGAGTCTTCCCAGCCGGGCACGAAGATTGGGAGATCGACCTCGCTGGCCGCGAGCAGCCAACTGCCGCGCGGGTCGATCTCATACCACGGCTCGAGGCGCTTCGACCGCAGGACCTCATAGAGGAACTCGTGCGGAAAGTATCGTTCCCCCGCCAGGTCCGCCGCCAGCCAGCGCTCGAGGACGATGCGCTCGATGCGGCGCATCGCTTCTTCCTCCGGAATGCAGGTGTCGGTGACGCGGTTCATGTGGCGATCGAGCAGCGCCTGCTCGTCGCGCGGCGTCAGGTCGCGATAGTTCGGCACGCGCTCATAGTGCGAGTGGGCCACGAGGTTGAAGACATCCTCCTCGAGATTGGCCCCGGTGCAGCAGACAGCGTGGACAAGCCGCCGGCGAATCATCTCTGCGAGCGACAACCCGAGCTCGGCCGTGCTCATGGCGCCGGCCATCGCGAGGAGCATCGAGCCGCCTTCAGCGAGATGGCGCGTGTACGCGTCGGCGGCGTCTTTCAAGGCTGCCGCGTTGAAGTGGCGAAAGTGGTGATCGACGAACGACGAGACGGGTCCGATGCCGGCCGTCATGTGGCGTCTCCTGCGACCGGTAGCCGGACCACCGGTCAAGCTGGGTCGCAGCAGCTCGCCGGCGCGTCCTACGGTCGCTCGACCTGGGGCAGAGCCCCCAAGTGCGAACGACCGCCATCGGCACGCAGGGTGGCTTCGCAACGATAGAGAATCGATCTTACTAGGGGCGCGCGACGAGGGCAACGCCCCAGGGCCCTCGTCCAACGGCGATCCGCTGCCGGATCTGCATCGCCGGCGACAAGTCGATCACTGAAACGTCGTTGCCTGGACCGTTCGCGGAGTACAGCGTCGTCCCTTCCTTGGAGAGGGCGAGACCCCAGGGGCGCTGACCCGCCTCGATGGAGCCCACGACGCTGTCGGTCGCCGTGCTCACGGCGAGCACCATCTTGCTGCGTCCCGTCGATACGTAGACGTGTTTACCGTCGGCGGTCGCGATGGTCCCCATCGGCCGCATGCCGGCATCGAGGGAAATGGTTTTGAGCACGCGGAGCTTGGCAACATCGACGACGGTCAACGACGCGCCTGTTTCCGAGGGCACGTACGCCTTGGAGCCGTCGGGAAGGAACGCGATGGACCTGGGCCGCGGTCCGACCTTCACCGACCTTGGCGCCCGGCGGGTCTTGAGGTCGATCACGAACACCGCCCCGTCCTGTTCGGACGTGACCCAGACGCGTCCGCTCGATGGCTCCACCGACACGCCTTCGGGCTCGGCGCCAATCTTGTACGTCTCAACGATCTTGCCGCTCTCCACGTCGACGATGCTCGCCTGCGCCGCGTCTTCGTTGGCGACATAGACGCGTTGGCCGTCGGGACTGACGGCAACCTGCTCCGGATCGGGGCCGCTCGGCAACACTTTGAGCAGCTTCGCCGCTTGGAGATCCACGACACCGATGCCGTCCGCGCTGCGATCGGGCGGCGGAAGCGTCTTCTCGTCCACGCCTGGAGGCGCTGCCGGCGATCCGCTCAGCGCGACATACAGGCGCGATCCATCGGGACTGGCGGCAATGCCGCGCGGACGTTTCCCGAGCGGGATCGTGGTCACCGTGGTCAACGTGGCCGCGTCGATAACCGTCAGGTCACCCGAGGTCTCATTGGTCACATAGAGGCCGACGGACGGCATCTTCGGTGGACCCGGTGGCGGCGCTGGCGCCGCTCGGGCCGGCGGCGGCGCCTCAGCGCGCCCGCACGCCATCGCCGTGAGCGCCAGCGCGATCGGCGCCGCAAGGAAGATCGCCGCGATGCCGATAGTCGAAGGTCTCATAGCGGTTCGGATTCTACACGGGGTCAGGCCCTGTTGAGGTCGACCCAGACGGTCTTAAGCTGCGTGTAGTGCTCGAGCGCGTGCACGCTCATCTCGCGCCCGAACCCGCTCTGTTTGTAGCCGCCAAACGGCGCCGCGGTGTCGTAGACGTTGTACGTGTTGATCCACACCGTGCCCGCCTGGAGGCAGCGAGCCACATGGTGCGCCTTCTTGATGTCCCTGGTCCACACCGCGGCGGCGAGCCCGTACGTGCTGTCGTTGGCGCGCGCGATCGCCTCGTCGACGTCGCCAAACTCGATTGCCGCCAGCACCGGTCCAAAGATCTCTTCACGCGCGATCGTCATGTCGGGCGTCACCCCGTCGAAGATCGTCGGCTGGAGGAAATACCCTTTCCCGGTGCCAATATCCGCGCGCGCGCCGCCCGCCACCAGCGCGGCGCCCTCCTTCTTGGCTACCTCGATATAGCGGAGATCCGTCTCGAGTTGTTTCCTCGACGCCACCGCGCCGAGGCGCGTCTTCGGATCCATCGGGTCGCCGGGCACCATCTTCTTGGCGCGGGCGGCAACTTTGTCGACGAACTCGTGCTTGACAGCCTTGTCGACCAGGAGCCGCGATCCCGCCGCGCACACTTCGCCCTTGCCGTAGAAGATCCCGGTCGTCGCCCCGCGAATCGCAGCATCGAGATCGGCGTCGGCGAACACGATGTTGGGCGACTTGCCGCCGAGCTCGAGGGTGATCTTTTTCAGCGTCTCCGCCGCGCCTCGCATGATGCCTTTGCCGGTGGCCGTGTCGCCGGTAAAGGCAATTTTGTCGATGCCCGGATGCTCCACGAGCATCTGTCCGACCGTCGATCCCGGGCCGGTGATCACATTGAGGACGCCCGGCGGCACTCCGATCTCCGCTGCGATCTCCGCGAGCGCGATCGCCGTCAGCGGAGTCTGACTGGCGGGCTTGATGATGACCGTGTTCCCGCAGGCCAGGGCCGGGGCGACCTTCCACGCGGTCAGCAGAAGCGGAAAATTCCACGGCACGATGGCCGCGATGACGCCGACCGGCTCGCGCAGCGTGTAGGCGAGGTACTCCCCGCGGACAGGAATGGTCTCGCCGTGAAGCTTGTCGGCCCAGCCTGCGTAGTACTGGAAGCACTCGGCCGCGGCCGGGATCTCGATCTGCCGCGACTCGAAGATCGGCTTGCCGTTGTGCAGCGTCTCCAGGCGGGCGATCTCGTCGGCCCGCTCCATCAGCGCGTCGCCGACCCTCCAGAGAAGCCGTCCGCGATCGCGTGCGGACATCTTCGACCACGGCCCGTTGAGCGCGGCGCGCGCCGCTCGAACCGCGGCATCCACGTCCGCCCGATCGGCTGAGGCGACTTCCGCAACGATCTCTTCCGTCGCGGGGTTGACGACATCGAGGGTCTTGCTGCCCTCGCCATCCCGCCACTCGTTGTTGATGAAGAGCCGCTTGCGCATAACAGACGCCAACGTCATTGGTGCCTCACTATTTTGATTCGGGGGCTCGCTGCCTAACGCGTCGTTTCACCCGGTTTCAACTCGAGCACCTCCACGCCGCGGGGCGCCACGAGCTCGCGCAGCTCGGCCGGCGTGCCGGTCAAGACGGGGAAGGTTCCATAATGCATCGGGACCACCTGCTTGACGCCCAGCAGCTCGCACGCCTTCGCCGCCTGTTCCGGGCCCATCGTGTAGAAGTCGCCTATTGGAAGAAACGCAATGGTCGGGTGATACATCTCGCCGATGAGGCGCATGTCGCCGAAGATCGACGTGTCGCCCGCGAAGTAGATCGTCAGGCCGTCCTCGAAGATCACCACATAGCCGGTTGCCACGCCGAGGTACACGACCCGTCCGTCTTCCTCTATGGAGCTGCTGTGCGCCGCCGGCACCATCGTGATCGACAGACCGAGCGCGCGGAGTGTTCCGCCAGGATTCAGGCCGGTCACCTTCTGGAGACCCTTGCGCTGAAGCCAGACGGAAAGCTCGAACGGCGCGACGACTTGAGCACCGCTCGACCGCCCGATCGATACGGCGTCGCCCGTGTGGTCGCTGTGCCCGTGCGTGATCAAGATCAGATCCAGGCTGCCGATCTTCTTCCCGGACTCAGGCGTCAAAGGGTTGCCGGTGACCCACGGATCAAACAGAATGCGCTTCCCGGCCGGCGATTTCAGCAGGAAGGCCGCATGCCCCAGCCACGTAATCGAAAGCTTGTCCATGACTCGTTGCTCGTGGCTCGGAGCTCGTCGCTCGGGGCTCGTGGGCTCGTCGCTCAGGGCTCAGTGCTCGTGACTCGCCGGCCTAAGCCTCCGTCCTGACGTACTGAAAATCGACCGGCAGCTGGTTGATCCCGCGGCGCGGGGGCGCGATATAGTTCGCGAACTTCCCGGGCTCGTAGATCGGCTCGGCCATGATACTGAGAAGATACTCGCTGTCCGCCTCAGACGGCAGCCACTCGAGCTTGCGACGTTCCCACTCTTCCGTCGACAACGCGACGCCAGTCGGATCGAAGTGGAACCCGGAGTACATCCCGATGTTGCGATTGAACTTCCGGTCCGGAAGCCGCAGCCGATCCGGGATGCCGTACTGATCGAGGATGCGGTTCCACCGGGCGACGCCCGCCGCGCAGTCGCCCACGTACCAGTCGCGCAGCACTTCATTCATGGCGTTGCGCATCGGGATGTCCCTGGCGACCCTCTGGCCGCTCTCGAAGAACTCCATCCGGTAGTACGCGTCTTTGACACGGTGTTCGTCGAAGGTCTCTTCTTTCGCGCGACCCTTCAGGCCGTTCGCAAAGTAGGACGCGGCGTTGCTCGACACTTCGCTGCCGTGGAGGTCGAGACTCAGACTGAACCACTGGTTGAGATGCTTCTGGATCGTCGACAGATCGATTCCGCCCACCTTCCGGACGTCCTCCGAGTAGCCGGCCTGCCTCATCAGCTGACAGGTCCGCTCGAGAATCCGCGCCACGCCGGTCTCCCCGACAAACATGTGATGCGCCTCTTCCGTCAACATGAACCTCGTCGTCCTCGACAGCGGATCGAGCGAGCTCTCCGAGAGCGACATGAGCTGCGACTTGCCGTCGCGGTCGGTGAACATCGTGAACATGAAGAAATCGAGCCAGTTGTCGATCGGCTCGTTGAACGCCTCGAGGATGCGGGGCTTGTCGCGGTTGCCGCTCTGCCGTTCGAGCAGCTCCTCCGCTTCGTCGCGGCCGTCGCGCCCGAAGTACGAATGGAGCAGATACACCATCGCCCACAGGTGGCGCCCCTCCTCGACGTTCACCTGAAACAGGTTCCTCAGATCGTAGAGGCTCGGGCACCGCCGGCCGAGCCAGCGCTGCTGCTCGACGCTCGCCGGCTCCGTGTCGCCCTGCGTCACGATCAGCCGCCGCAGCTGGTTCCGGAATTCGCCGGGCACTTCCTGCCAGACCGGCTGGCCGAGGAAGTCGCCGAAGCCGATGCGACGATCGTGCACCGGATCGGCGAGGAAGATGCCCCACCGGTACTCGGGCAGCTTGACGTACTCGAAGTGCGCCCACCCCTCCGGATCAACGCTGACGGCGGTGCGGACATAGACCCGGTGGTAGTCCTGGAAGCCCTGCGGCCCCATGTCCCGCCACCACTGGATGTACTTCGGCTGCCAGTACTCGAGCGCGCGTTGCAGCCGCTTGTTGCTCGACAAATTGACGTTGTTGGGAATTTTCTCAGCGGAAATCACAAGGCCTCGCTACGTGCGTTTCCAGTCGAACTCGGGCCGACCCTGCTGTCCGTACACTTTCAGCGCCCCCTTCTCGCCGACGGCATTCGGCCGCTGAAAGATCCAGTTCTGCCACGCCGTCAGCCGGCCGAAGATTTTGGTCTCCATGGTTTCGGGCCCCGCGAACCGCAGGTTCGCTTCGAGTCCCGTCATGGCGTCCGGCGAAAAGGCCGCCCGCGCCTCGACGGCGACGCGCACCTCGTCGTCCCAGTCGATCTCGTCGGGGGCGAAGGTGACCAGGCCAGCCGCCTCGGCCTCAGCGGCATTGAAGGGACCGACGTGCGCCAGCAGGTCGCGGACGACGCCGGGATCGTTGAGGAACCGTGTCTCCAGACGCGTCAGCCCGTTGCTCATCCTGAGCGGACCGGCGTTCATCGGCGACAATGCAATCACGTTCTCCTCGTCGTCGTCGTGCAGCATATACGATCGATCGGAGGCGAGCGCCAGCTCGAAGAGCGAGCCGGCGAACGCGGAGCCGGGCTCGATGAAGGCAAAAAACGTCCGCGCGGTCAGATCGAACCGCTTCAATGTGCGTTTCATGAAGAGCACGATCTCGCGCACCAGCCAGTCGTCCTGATGCTCGACGAGCGCGCGATCGACGGCGAGGACCGCGTCGCGATCGCCCCGAGTGCGCACGACCACCGTCCCGATCTCGGGCTCGTTCACCCGGAGCCGGAGCAGCGCATCGTCCAGCTCTCGGAACGCGCGCAGAGGCCAGAACTGGTCGCCGGCGGCAAAGATTGCTCGAGGCGTCAAGGCGTCGGTCCCGCCGACCGCGCTGGCGGCCCCGCCGCGAGCCTCGCGAGCGCTGGAAGCGCCGCTCGGAGCCGCGCCCGGGGCAAAGAGGGTCAGCTCCGCTGTTCGCTTGTCGCGGTGCAACGCGAGCGTGACCGCCGAGTATCTGATCTCGGTGTCGCTGATGGTCGGGTTCAGCGGGTTGAGTGTGATGCCAGGGCCGTGAGACGGGCGATCGGACGAGGCCGCCAGCTCCCGGGCGCGCGCCCCGACGGCCTGCTTGAATTGGCTGGTCGGAAACACCTTGTCGACGAGCTTCCACTCAACCGCGCGCTTGCCTTTGATGCCCTCGACGAGTGTACTGAAGAAGTCGGCGAGGTCGCGCCGGACGTGCCGCTTGTCGACCACGCGCGTCAAGCCGCCGGTCCCGGGCAGCACGCCGAGCAGCGGCGCCTCCGGCAGACTGACCGCGGAGTTGCCGTCATCCACGAGAAAGATCTCGTCGCAGGCGAGCGCCAACTCGTAGCCGCCGCCCGCGCAGATGCCGTTCAAGGCGGCCAGGAACCTGAGTCCCGAATGATCGCTGGAGTCCTCGATCGCCAGGCGCGTCTCGTTGGTGAACTTGCAGAAATTGACCTTCGATCCGTGCGAGGATTCGCGCAACATCATGATGTTGGCGCCCGCGCAGAAGACGCGCTCCTTGAGCGAGGTGATGACGACGGCATGGACTTCAGGATGCTCGAAGCGTACGCGTTGAATCGCGTCCGCGAGCTCGATGTCGACGCCGAGATCGTACGAGTTGAGCTTGAGCTTGTAATCGGCCTCAAGGCCGGCGTCCTCGCGAACATCCATCGACAGGGTCGCAACCGGGCCGTCGAACGAGAGCTTCCAATGCCGGTAGAGCTCGGGACGGGTCTCGAAGGTGATCATTGAAATTGAACGCTCGTTCAAACTACTTTAGAGCGTGACCATGTCCGAGTCAACAGAGCTCTCGAGCGGGCAAACGCCCGGCCGCGGGCGGCACCGGACGAGCCGGCCCCGCAACGTCGATCCGAACGCGTCGATGCGAGTCGACATCCTCAAGAGCGCGGCCAAAGCCTTTCGCAAGCTCGGCTATCATGGCGCCACTGTCGAACAGATTGCCGCCGCCCTGCACATGAAGAAGGGCAATCTTTATTACTACTTCAAGAACAAGGAAGAAATCCTCTTCGCCTGCCACCAGTACTCGCTCGACCAGCTGACCGAGCTCCTCGAGCAGGTGCAGGCGGACGCTGCGCCGCCGGACGAGAAGCTGCGGCGCCTGATCATGGCGTTCGTGCATACGATCCTCGACGAGCTGCACGGCACGGCGCTCTTCCTCGACCTCGAGGCGCTCACCGCCACGCACTTGAAGGCCGTGATCGTGCGGCGCGACAAATTCGAGCACGGCGTCCGGCACCTGCTCGAGGAAGGGATGGCGAGCGGCGCGTTCGCGCCGGGTGACGCGAAGCTCATCGCCTTCGCCCTCTTTGGCGCGGTAAATTGGATCCCGCGCTGGTTCGACCCGCAGGGCGCCGCGACGTCTCAAGAGATCGCAGACCGGTTTGCGGACTACCTGATTGCCGGCCTGCGCCCCCACACCCCGGCGACCAGCTGAATCACGATCCGGTGGCTCGCGCCGCCTGGCTCGTGATTCGATCGCGTAGCCGGAACCGTTGGATCTTACCCGTCGCGGTTTTCGGAAGCTCGGAGAGGAACTCAACCCATCGCGGGCGCTTGTACTCCGCCACCCGGTCGCGCACGAACTGCTGAAGCTCTTTCGCCAGCTCCGGCGACGGGGCGGTCCCCGGCCCCAGAACCACGAAAGCCATCGGTTTAGTCAAGCCGTCGTGATCCTCGCGGCCGATCACGCCGCATTCGAGAACGGACGGGTGAGCCGCCAGGGCGTTCTCGACCTCGACGGGGCTCACCCACAACCCACCGACTTTGAGCATGTCGTCCGCGCGCCCGGCATACCAGAAGTACCCGTCTTCGTCTCTCGCGTATTTGTCGCCCGTCCGGACCCAGTGCCCCTCGATCGTGTCCTTGGTCTTCTCGTGTTGATTCCAGTACGCCGCGCACACCGAGTCGCCGCGAATCCACAGGTTACCGATTTCGCCGGAGGCAACCGCCTGACCGCCATCATCCAGAATCCGCGCATCGTAACCACGAACGATCCGGCCGCTCGACCCGGGGCGGATCGCGCCCGGATGGTTCGAGATAAACATGTGCAGTGCCTCGGTCGAGCCGATTCCGTCGATGATATCGATGCCGAACCGCTGCTTGAACCGCTCGTAGAGCGCCGCCGGCAACGCTTCGCCCGCTGAAACGGCGAGCCGGACGGACGAGAGATCGAATTCGGCGCGATCGTCGACTCCCCCGCTCGGCGCCCTCCGATGAGCGAGCATCATGCCGTAGCCGGTCGGCACCGAATAGAACAGCGTCGGCCGGTACCGCTCGATCACGGCGTAGACATTGGCGGGCGCGGGCGGTCCGGGCCACAGCACCGTCGTCGCACCGACGGCAAACGGGAAGTAAAGAGCGTTGCCGAGCCCGTACGCAAAAAACAGCTTGGCGACGCTGAACGTGCGATCGCGCTCCGTGATCCCCAGGACGCCCTTGCCAAACAGCTCCGCGCAGACGACCATGTCGTGCTGCAGGTGCACGCACGCCTTGGGCTTCCCTGTGCTGCCCGACGAGTACAGCCAGAACGCTGGCGCGTCTCGATGGGTCGGCTCCGCATCGACCGCGCCGTGATCCTCGGCGAGCAGTCGATCGAAGCCCGCGCCGGTCACGATGACCTGACGGAGCCGAGCGCGCGCATCGGGGGGCATCGCCTCGATCTTCGGCAGGAGCTCCGGGCTGACGACGAGCGCCGTCGCGCGCGAATCGCGCACCACGTACGCGTAGTCCGCGGCGGTCCAGAGCGTGTTCAGCGGAACCGGCACCGCCCCGATCTTGATCGCGCCGAAGAACGCATACGCAAACGCCGGTCCATCGACGAGCAGGAGGAGCACGCGCTCCTCGGGGCGTACGCCGAACCGACGGCCGAGCGCGGCGCCCAGCGCGTCGACATGGCGGCTGACGTCCGCGTACGTGACCTGCTCGTCCCCGCATTCGAGGGCCACTTTCGCCCCGCGCCCCTCGGCGATATGCCGATCGACGAAGTAGCAGGCGGCATTGAACGTTTCGGGAACGCCGAGGGCATCGGCTGTAATGGTCATGACGAGTCGGCGTCCGGGTCCGACCGACTGGACCTCGACGACAGGGCCGGCTTCAGCAACCTGGTGATGGCCTCCGGAAAACTGCGTCGCTCAAACGTCGACGCGTCGACGCACGCCACGCGATACGACGCTTCCGAGATGAGGCGGTCGGTGAGGCGATCGCGCACGTCGAACGCGTACTCGATCCGCCGCTCACCGATCGATGACACCCCGACGCCCACCGCGATCTCGTCGCCGAGCCTCGCAGGCGATCGAAACCGCGACTGGAGCGACGTGCGCGGCATGAAGATTCCGAGCTGGTGAAGGAGCCGCGTGCGATCCTGGCCGAGACGCCGGAACAGCTCCTCCTCCGCCTGCTCGAAGTACCGGAAGAACACGCCGAACCACACGATGCCCGCCGGGTGGGTATCGGCCCAGAGGACGCGCAGGGGGACGTGATGGAAGAGCGGCATACTCGCAGCTCGCGGCTCGTGCTCGTGGCTCGTGGCTCGTGGCTCGTGGCTCGTGGCTCGCTATAATAAATCCAACGTGGCGCGCGTCATTCCTCTCACCCCCGGTTCGCTCGCTGCTGCCCCTTCGAAGGCGCCGCGACAACCCAAGCCGGACTGGCTGAAAGTCCGGGCGCCCGGCTCTCCCAGCTACCTGCGGCTGAAGGGGCTCATGCGACAGCTCGACCTCCATACCGTCTGCGAGGAAGCGCAGTGCCCGAACATCGGCGAATGCTGGAACCACGGCACCGCCACGTTCATGATCCTCGGCGACGTGTGCACCCGGGCCTGCTCGTACTGCGCGGTCGAGCACGGGCGCCCACACGCGCTGGACGCGGGCGAGCCGAAACGTGTGGCGAGCGCCATCGGGACGCTCGACTTGAGCTACGTGGTGATCACATCGGTCGATCGCGACGATCTTCCGGACGGCGGCGCGTCGGTCTTCGCCGCCACAATTCGCGAGACGCGAGCCCGTGTCCCCGACTGCCGCATCGAAGTGCTGATTCCTGACTTTCAGGGAAACGAGGCGGCGCTACGAACGGTGCTTGACGCGCGGCCCGATGTGCTGAACCACAATACGGAGACCGTTCCCCGTCTCTACCGCACGGCGCGATCCGGCGGGCGCTATGCGCGGACCCTCGAGCTGCTCGACCGCGCTCGTCGCTACGACCCGAACATTCCGACGAAGACAGGCTTGATGGTTGGCCTCGGCGAGGAGGATGCCGAGATTGTGGAGACGCTGTGCGATCTGCGCCGCGTCGATTGTCAGGTCCTGACCATCGGCCAATACCTCCGTCCATCAGCGGCGCACGCCCCGATGGCGCGCTACTACCACCCGGACGAATTCGGCGAGCTCAAGCGCATCGCTCTGGATCTCGGGTTCGTGCACGTCGAATCAGGACCGCTCGTCCGCAGCTCCTATCACGCGCATGAGACCGCCGATGCATACGAGCGCGCGGCGTCAGCGCGATAGCTCCACCGACACTTGCCGGAAGAAATCATCCGACAGTTTCTTGGCGGTCGCTTCGACAAGTCGTGAGCCGACGGCGGCAATGAGCCCGCCGACCTGAACGTCCGCCTCACAGGCGATCTCGGTTCCGGTCCGGGCTGCCAGAGATTGGGGAGGCCCTTCCGCGGACTTGTCCACGCCACAGGCCCCTGCCTCCTGCAGCGTGATTGCGGCTTCGCCGCGAACGAAACCAGGTCCACCCTGCCCTTCGAACCCGAGCGTCAGCGCCTCGGGCGGCCGCTGGTCGCGAATCGTCACGCGCCCCGCGTAGCTCCCCTTCAGGCCGGCGACACCCACTTTGAGCCTCACGACATAGCTGGCCCCGCTGCCCGTGGACGCAGAGGCGGGCGACAGCTCTTCGCATCCGGGAATGCATCGTCGCAGAACGTCAGGATCGACGAGCGCCGAAAACGTACGGCCGGGCGTGGCGGGCAGATGACTCGACAGCCGAATCTTCACATACGCTCGAGGGCCCGGCGGATCGCCCGGCGCGTGTTCACC
>Ga0318502_10000200_pt1 | contig 16689 bp, 12 predicted proteins | sample GRESIP174b1f22_FD_203291 | JGI IMG/M metagenome (GOLD analysis project Ga0318502, IMG submission 203291) | Tropical soil microbial communities from Luquillo Experimental Forest, Puerto Rico - GRE.SIPMG.174b1f22 | ecosystem: Environmental > Terrestrial > Soil > Tropical forest > Bulk soil...
GGTGATCTTCGTCGTCGACGCGTCGGGTTCGATGGCGGCCCGGGATCGCATGGCCGCGGTCGGTGGCGCCACCCTGTCACTGCTGCGCGACGCCTACCAGCGCCGTGACAAGGTCGCGGTGATCACGTTCCGTCAACGGGACGCGCGGCTGTTGCTTCCGCCGACGTCGTCGGCGCACATCGCCGGGCGGCGGCTGGCCAGGTTCGACACCGGCGGCAAGACGCCGCTGGCCGAGGGTCTGCTGGCCGCCCGCGAGCTGATCGTCCGGGAACGGGCGCGCGACCGGGCGCGACGTCCCCTGGTAGTGGTGCTCACCGACGGCCGGGCCACCGTAGGACCGGATCCGTTGGGCCGCAGCCGAATTGCGGCGGCCCGCCTGCTCGCCGAAGGCGCCGCCGCTGTGGTCGTGGACTGCGAGACGTCGCATGTGCGGCTGGGGTTGGCCCGCCAACTCGCCAGCCAGCTCGGTGCGCCGACCGTCCGACTGGAGCAGTTGCACGCCGACCATCTGACGCGCGCGGTGCGCAGCGTGGCCTGAGCGAGCGAGGGATAAGCGTCCATGCCACAGGGAAAACCGCTCCAAGTCCCCGATGACGGCCTGACCACCCGGGCCCGGCGCAACACGCCGGTGCTGGCGGTGCACACCGGCGACGGCAAGGGGAAGTCGACGGCCGCATTCGGAATGGCCTTGCGCGCCTGGAATGTCGGCCTCGATGTGGCGGTCTTTCAGTTCGTCAAGAGCACCAAATGGAAGGTGGGCGAGGAGGCGGCCTTCCTTCAACTCGGCGAGTTGCACGACCGGCTCGGGATCGGCGGGGCCGTCGAATGGCACAAGATGGGTGCGGGCTGGTCCTGGACGCGTAAGTCGCGCAAGTTGGGCGGCGAACCCGGCCACGCCGCGGCCGCCGCCGACGGCTGGGCCGAGATCTCGCGCCGGCTGGCCGCGCAGCGGCACGACTTCTACGTGCTCGACGAATTCACCTACCCGCTGAAGTGGGGCTGGGTCGATGTCGGCGACGTCGTAGAGGTGTTGTTAGCCCGCCCGGGCCACCAGCACGTGGTGATCACCGGGCGAGACGCCCCGCCGCGGTTGCTGGAGGCCGCCGATCTGGTCACCGAGATGACCAAGGTCAAGCACCCGATGGACGCGGGACGCAAGGGGCAGAAGGGCATCGAGTGGTGAGAGTTCCCGCGGTGGTCGTCGCCGCGCCGGCGTCGGGAAGCGGAAAGACGACCGTCGCAACGGGTTTGATCGGGGCTTTGCGACGGGCCGGCCACGCGGTCGCGCCGTTCAAGGTCGGCCCGGACTTCATCGACCCCGGCTACCACGGCCTGGCCGCCGGGCGGCCGGGCCGCAACCTCGATCCGGTGTTGGTGGGGGACCGGCTCATCGGGCCGCTGTACGCCCACGGCGCCAGTGGTGCGGACATCGCCGTGGTCGAGGGTGTGATGGGGCTGTTCGACGGGCGTATTGGACCCGACGCCACCGCCCCCGCGGCAGGCTCCACCGCGCATGTCGCCGGCCTGCTGGGCGCCCCCGTGATCCTGGTGGTCGATGCGCGCGGCCAGAGCCACAGCATTGCCGCACTGCTGCACGGCTTTTCGACATTCGAGGCCGCGACCCGGGTCCGCGGTGTGATCCTCAATCGGGTCGGTTCGTCCAGGCACGAGCAAGTGCTGCGACAGGCATGCGAACAAACTGGTGTCCCCGTCCTGGGCGCCATTCCGCGGACCGCCGAATTGGAGCTGCCGACGAGGTATCTCGGACTCGTCACCGCTGTTGAGTACGGCCATCGTGCGCAAGTCGCGGTCGAGGCGATGACCGCTTTGGTCGCTCGCCACGTCGATCTGGCCGCCGTGGTGGCCGCCGCCGAATGCCGCTCCACCGATCCGCCGTGGGATCCCGAGGTGGCGGTCGGGGAGACGCAAGGCGGGCATGCCACCGTCGCGATGGCGGCCGGGAAGGCCTTCAGCTTCGGCTATGCCGAACACAGCGAGCTGCTGCACGCCGCCGGTGCCGACGTGGTCGAGTTCGACCCACTCGCAGACCCGTTGCCCGGCGGCGCGCATGCGGTGCTGCTGCCCGGCGGCTTTCCCGAACAGTTCACCGCGGAGCTCTCGGCCAATGACGTCGTCCGCCGGCAGATCAGCGAGCTGGCCGCCTCCGGCGCGCCGGTGCATGCCGAATGCGCCGGGCTGATCTACCTGGCGTCCGAACTCGACGGGCACCCGATGTGCGGGGTGCTGGCCGGGTCGGCACGGTTCACGGCGCACCTCACCCTGGCATACCGCGACGCCGTCGCCGTGGCCGATTCGCCGCTCTATTCCGCCGGCCGGCGGGTCGTTGGCCACGAATTCCACCGAACCGCAGTCACATTCGACGAGAGTTACCAGCCCGCGTGGGTCTACGGCGGCGACGACGTGGCCACCGTGCGAGACGGTGTCGTGCACGCCGGCGTCCATGCGTCGTATCTGCACACCCACCCGGCCGCGGCGCCGGATGCGGTGGCGCGCTTCGTCGCCCACGCCGCCGCCCGCACGCGTACGTAACGCCCGCGGAGCCGAGATCCACAGACATTAGGCTTGGCGGGTGACCGAGAGCCCCTACCTAGCCGGATTGCGGCTGGCCGGCAGGAAGGTCGTTGTGATCGGCGGGGGCACCGTGGCCCAGCGCCGGTTGCCCCTGCTCATCGCCAGCGGCGCAGACGTGCGCGTCATCTCGCGTAGCGCCACCCGCGCCGTCGAGGCGATGCAGGGAATCACCCTGTCGAGGCGTGAATACCGCGACGGCGACCTCGATGGGGCCTGGTACGCGATCGCGGCCACCGACGACGCGCAGGTGAACGCGGCGGTGGTAGCCGAGGCGGAACGCCGCCAAATCTTCTGCGTCCGCGCCGACATCGCCATCGAGGGAACCGCGGTGACCCCGGCGTCCTTCTCCTACGCGGGGTTGTCGGTGGGGGTGCTGGCCGGCGGCGAGCACCGCCGGTCGGCGGCGATCCGGTCGGCGATCCGTGAGGCGCTGCAGCGTGGCGTCATCACCGCGGAGGGCTCCGAGACCTCCGACGTGGTGCGCGGCGGGGTAGCGCTGATCGGCGGCGGCCCCGGCGATCCCGAACTGATCACCGTCCGCGGCCGCCGTCTGCTCGCCCAGGCCGATGTAGTGGTCGCCGACCGGCTTGCACCGCCCGAACTGCTCGCCGAACTGCCGCCGCACGTCGAGGTCATCGACGCTGCCAAGATCCCGTACGGGCGGGCGATGGCCCAGGACGCGATCAACGACGTGATGATCGAACGGGCCCGATCCGGCAGCTTCGTGGTCCGCCTCAAAGGCGGGGACCCTTTCGTCTTCGCGCGCGGCTATGAGGAGGTGTTGGCGTGCGCCGAGGCCGGAATCCCGGTGACGGTCGTGCCGGGTGTGACGAGTGCCATAGGCGTGCCCGCCCTGGCGGGCGTTCCGGTCACGCATCGGGCGGTAAATCACGAATTTGTGGTGGTCAGCGGCCATGTTGCCCCGGGACACCCCGAATCGTTAGTGAATTGGAACGCGTTGGCCGCAATGACGGGCACCATCGTTTTGCTGATGGCCGTCGAACGGATCGAGCTGTTCGTCGAAGCCCTGCTAAAAGGCGGCCGACCTGCGGATACGCCAGTACTCGTCGTGCAACACGGAACAACGGCAGCTCAACACACGTTGCGGGCCACTCTCGCCGACACGCCGGAGAAGATCCGCGCCGAGGGGATCCGACCTCCCGCGATCATCGTGATCGGTGCCGTTGCGGCGTTCGGCGTTTAAACGATTCTTAAGATTACTGTAAGGTAACCCGTTATGACGGCTCTCAACGACAGCGAGCGCGCGGTCCACAACTGGACGTCCGCGAGCCCCGATCGTCCGGCCCCGGCGCGCCCAGCGCGCCCGGCGGAGACCGCCCTATCACGTATGAGCAGGTATTACCCGACTTGGCTGCCGTCGCGTCGCTTCATCGCTGCCGTCGTCGCAATCGGTGGCATGCAGCTGTTGGCGACCATGGACAGCACCGTCGCGATCGTCGCGCTTCCTAAGATCCAGAACGAGCTGAGCCTGTCCGACGCCGGCCGTAGCTGGGTCATCACGGCATACGTGCTCACCTTTGGCGGGCTGATGTTGCTGGGCGGGCGCCTCGGCGACACGATTGGGCGCAAGCGCACCTTTATCGTCGGCGTCGCGCTGTTCACCATTTCCTCCGTGCTGTGCGCGGTCGCTTGGGACGAGGCGACGATGGTCGTCGCTCGGCTGTTGCAGGGCATCGGGTCGGCCATCGCGTCGCCTACCGGTCTGGCACTGGTGGCGACCACCTTCCCGAAGGGTCCGGCGCGTAACGCCGCGACGGCGGTGTTCGCCGCGATGACCGCGATCGGTTCGGTGATGGGCCTGGTGGTCGGTGGGGCGCTGACCGAGTTCTCGTGGCGGTGGGCGTTCCTGGTCAACCTGCCGATCGGGCTGGTGATGCTCTACCTGGCCCGGACCGCGCTGCGGGAGACCAACAGGGAGCGGATGAAGCTCGACGCGACGGGCGCCGTCCTGGCCACGCTGGCCTGCACCGCGGCCGTGTTCGCCTTCTCGATGGGCCCCGAAAAGGGCTGGATCTCGGTCACCACCATCGGCTCGGGTGCGGTGGCGTTGGCGGCCGCGCTCGCGTTCGTCGTGGTGGAGCGCACCGCCGAAAACCCCGTCGTGCCGTTCGACTTGTTCCGCGACCGCAACCGGCTGGTCACGTTCATCGCGATCTTCCTGGCCGGCGGCGTCATGTTCAGCCTGACGGTGTGCATCGGCCTATACGTGCAGGACATCCTGGGCTACAGCGCGCTGCGCGCCGGCGTCGGCTTCATCCCGTTCGTGATCGCGATGGGCGTCGGTCTGGGCGTCTCCTCACAGCTGGTGTCGCGGTTTTCGCCGCGGGTGTTGACGATCGGCGGCGGATACCTGCTGTTTCTCGCGATGATCTACGGCGGGTTCTTCATGCATCGCGGCGTGTCGTACTTCCCGAACTTGGTGGCGCCGATTGTCGTGGGCGGGATCGGCATCGGCATGGCCGTCGTCCCGCTGACGCTGTCGGCGATCGCCGGCGTCGGTTTCGACCAGATCGGCCCGGTGTCGGCGATTGCGCTCATGCTGCAGAGCCTGGGCGGGCCGCTGGTGCTGGCCGTCATCCAGGCCGTGATCACCTCGCGCACGATGTACCTGGGCGGTACCAACGGCCCGGTGAAGTTCATGAACGATGCCCAGTTGCGGGCGCTCGACCACGGCTACACCTACGGCCTGCTGTGGGTCGCCGGAGCGGCCGTCATCGTCGGCGGTGCGGCGCTGTTCATCCGGTACACCCCGGAGCAGGTTGCCCACGCCCAGGAAGTCAAGGACGCGATCGACTCCGGCGAGATCTAACTCGCCAAGGGCCAGACGCGGCGATTTTCGGCGGGCACGCGCACTGGCTAGGCTTGCCCGCTGTGATCACCCGGATGTCCGAGCTGTTCCTGCGCACCCTGCGTGATGATCCCGCCGACGCCGAAGTGCCCAGCCACAAACTGCTGATCCGGGCCGGATACGTCCGGCCCATCGGGCCGGGGCTGTACAGCTGGCTGCCACTGGGGCTGCGGGTGCTGCGCAAGATCGAGGGAATCGTCCGCGACGAGATGAACGCCATCGGCGGGCAGGAGATTCTGTTCCCGGCTCTGCTGCCGCGCGCCCCGTATGAGGCGACGAACCGCTGGACCGAATATGGCGACGGGGTGTTTCGGCTTCAGGACCGCCGCGGCAACGACTACCTGCTGGGCCCGACCCACGAGGAGCTCTTCGCCCTGACCGTCAAGGGCGAATACAGCTCGTACAAAGACTTTCCACTGCTGCTGTTCCAAATCCAGAACAAATACCGCGACGAGGCGCGGCCGCGGGCCGGCATCCTGCGTGTCCGGGAATTCGTCATGAAGGACTCCTACTCGTTCGACATCGACGACGCCGGGCTCAAGGCCGCCTACCACGCGCATCGGGAGGCCTATCAACGCATCTTCGACCGGCTCAAGGTGCGCTACGTCATCGTGTCCGCGGTGTCGGGACCGATGGGCGGCAGCGCTTCCGAGGAGTTTCTGGCCGAGAGTCCGATCGGTGAGGACACCTTCGTGCGCTGCCTGGAGTCCGGCTATGCGGCCAACGTCGAGGCAATCGTCACCGCACGCCCCGAAGCGCTGCCCATCGACGGGCAGCCCGAGGCGGTGGTCCATGACACCGGCGACACCCCGACGATCGCCACCCTGGTGGACTGGGCCAACGGGGCCGACCTGGGCCGCACCGTCACCGCCGCCGACACCTTGAAAAACGTCCTGCTCAAGGTCCGCCAGCCCGGCGGGGACTGGGAGCTGCTGGCCATCGGGGTGCCGGGCGACCGCGAGGTCGACGAAAAGCGACTGGGCGCGGCGCTGGAACCGGCCGACTACGCGCTGCTCGACGACGCCGATTTCGCCCGGTATTCGTTTTTGGTGAAAGGCTACATCGGGCCGAAGGCGTTGCGCGACAACGGCGTTCGTTACCTGGTGGACCCGAGGGTGGTCGACGGCACCAGCTGGATCACCGGGGCCGACCAGCCCGGCCGCCACGTCGTCGGGCTGGTGGCCGGTCGGGATTTCACCACCGACGGCACCATCGAGGCCGCCGAAGTGCGCGACGGCGATCCGTCTCCGGACGGCGCCGGCCCGCTGATATCGGCACGCGGAATCGAGGTCGGCCACATCTTCCAGCTCGGCCGCAAATACACCGACGCGTTCACCGTCGACGTGCTCGGCGAGGACGGCAAGCCGGTGCGGCTGACCATGGGCTCCTACGGCCTCGGGGTGTCGCGGATGGTGGCTGTCATCGCCGAGCAGCACCACGACGAACTGGGCTTGCGCTGGCCGTCGGCGGTCGCGCCGTTCGACGTTCATCTGGTGATCGCCAACAAGGACGCGGAGACGCGCGCCGGAGCCACCACACTGGCCGCCGACCTGGATCGGCTGGGCGTCGAGGTGCTGCTCGACGACCGCCAGGCGTCGCCCGGGGTGAAGTTCAAGGACGCCGAGCTGCTGGGCGTGCCGTGGATCGTCGTCGTGGGTCGGGGGTGGGCGGACGGCGTGGTCGAGCTGCGCGACCGCTTCGGCGGACAGACTCGCGAGCTGACCGTTGGCGCCTCGCTGGCCAGCGACATCGCGGCGGCCCTGAACGGCTAGCCGGCTACTCGTTGCCGCCCGGGAAGCTCGTCGTGATTGGCCAGGCCCCCAGCAGCCGGTTCCATCTGGCGGCCATGACCGTGCTTTGCGTCAGGGCCGTCGACGCGAACGCGCGGTCATCCGCCGTGTCGGCGTGCTCGATGACGGCGCGCCAAGCCGTCGTGCCGTCGTTCTCCATCCGCACCGCCAGCCGCGCCGCGTCGGCGGGGCTGGCCACCAGTAGGGGCAACTGGTAGCCGCTGGCGGCGAGCGGGACGTTGACCTTGCGGGCGGCCAGCATGGCGATGACGTCGTCGCGGCGCTGGCGGTGCTGCGCCAGGGCCTCCACCACCATGCCGTTGACGCTGGGGGGCGACATCGCGGACACGATTCCGTAGCCGTAAATGGTCGAATGTTCGATGGCCAGCGCGTCGCACAGCGCCGTGTCGTCGGCGTCCTTGCCGGAGGTCATATCGACGGCCCCCCCGGCACCAGCGCAACCTGGTAGGACGCCGTGCAGGAGGCGGCGATGGACGCCAGCAGCCCCGCTCGGTAGCCCGACTCGGTGGCCACCAGGCGGCTGGCGCTCTCGGCCGATGCGCGCAGCGAGTTGATTACGTCGGAGATGGGCGGTGGCGGCGGTGGCGGGCCCGCCGGTTCGGCCGGGCTGGGGCTGGTGGTTTCGCTCGACGAACTCGTCGAAGACGTGAGCTTGCCGGCCGCCCGGGAGATTTCCGTGGACAGGGCGCGGGCGTGGGCGGCGCGTTGGGTGGCGACCACCGTCAGCGCGGCGGCGACCTGAGGTGGGTTACCGACGGCCGCGGCGGCGGCACCCGCCAGTGCACTGTCTTTCCGGGCCTGGTCCAGGGGCTCCAGCAGGTCTTCGACGGTGGCCGTCTTGGGCGGGGAAGCGCCGCAGGCGGATCCGACGACTCCGAGCACAGCGAGAGCGGCGCCAGCAGTGAGCACACCCCGCCTGCTGGTGACGGGCACTGCGCTAGGCACAGCAACATCCTGCCATTGGCACGGAGACAGGCAGGTGCGAGGACCTTGACGTGCACGCGGCGAACGTGCCGTCCTCGGCGATTCCTGGCGTATCGTTGGTAGCTGGCTCTCGCGGAACGAAAGCGGGTGCGTTCCGTCGGGAGACGGAAGCCGCCCGGAAGTTCATCGGGCGGGGACACCCGCCTGATGACCGGACAACTCAAGATGAGGAGCTCGCCGTGACCACCGGGCTACCGTCGCCGACGCAGGTGATCGAGCTACTCGGTGGTGAGTTCGCGCGCGCTGGTTATGAAATCGAAGACGTGGTCATCGACGGCCGGGCGCGCCCGCCGCGGATCACGGTGATCGCCGACGGCGACGACCCCCTCGACCTCGACACGATTGCCACGCTGTCGCGTTCGGCCTCGGCTTTGCTGGATGACCTGGACCGCGTCCGGGACCGCTATGTGCTCGAGGTCAGTTCGCCCGGCGTGGACCGCCCGCTGACCAGCGAGAAGCACTTCCGCCGCGCCCGTGGCCGCAAGGTCGAAATCGCGTTGTCGGACGGATCGCAGCTGACCGGCCGCGTGGGCGAGACGCGCGAGCACGCGATCGCGCTGGTGGTCCGCGCCGGCCGAGAGTGGACGGTGCGCGAGATCCCGCTCGCCGAAGTCGTCAAAGCCGTTGTCCAGGTGGAGTTTTCACCGCCATCCCAGACCGAGCTGGAACTGGCGACCGGGGTGACCAGGGGTCGGGCCGACAGGACGGAGGCCGGAACATGAACATCGACATGGCCGCGCTGCATGCCATCGAGGTGGATCGGGGCATCTCGGTCAGTGAACTGCTCGAGACGATCAAATCCGCGCTGCTCACCGCCTACCGGCACACCCAGGGCCACCAGATGGACGCGCGCATCGAGATCGACCGCAAGACGGGTGTCGTTCGCGTGCTCGCCCGCGAGGTCGACGAGGACGGCAACGTCATCAGCGAATGGGATGACACTCCCGAGGGCTTTGGTCGCATCGCCGCGACGACCGCACGCCAGGTGATGCTGCAGCGATTCCGGGACGCCGAAAACGAGCGGACCTATGGCGAGTTCTCCACCCGCGAGGGGGAGATCGTCGGGGGCGTGATTCAGCGCGACAGCCGGGCGAACGCCCGCGGGTTGGTCGTCGTCCGGATGGGCACCGAGACCAAGGCCTCCGAGGGCGTGATCCCGGCGGCCGAACAGGTTCCCGGCGAGAGCTACGAGCACGGCAACCGGGTGCGCTGCTACGTGGTGGGTGTGACGCGCGGGTCCCGTGAGCCGGTGATCACGCTGTCCCGTACCCATCCCAACCTGGTCCGCAAGCTGTTCTCGCTGGAAGTCCCCGAGATCGCCGACGGGTCGGTCGAGATCGTGGCGGTCGCCCGCGAGGCCGGCCATCGCTCCAAGATCGCGGTGAAGTCGAACGTTCCCGGGCTGAACGCCAAGGGTGCCTGCATCGGTCCGATGGGGCAGCGGGTCCGCAACGTGATGAGCGAGCTGTCCGGGGAGAAGATCGACATCATCGACTACGACGAAGACCCGGCCCGCTTCGTCGCCAACGCGCTGTCGCCCGCGAAGGTGGTCTCCGTGTCGGTGATCGACCAGTCCGCCCGGGCCGCCCGCGTGGTCGTCCCCGACTTCCAGTTGTCGCTGGCCATCGGCAAGGAGGGCCAGAACGCCCGGCTGGCCGCCCGGCTCACGGGGTGGCGCATCGACATTCGCGGGGATTCACCGGGGCATTCGGAGAGCCAACCAGAGCACGGGGCCACGCACGGGATGGCACACGACCGTTAGCCGGACCCTGTAGGGCGAACTTCGGCGTACCGCTGGGCAAATTCATCGCCGGGAACCGGCCATTGCTCGCCGTCGGCGCCTCGCACCACCCAGTCACCGTCCGCCGCAGTCGCGGGGCCCTCCAGGGTGTCGAGCGTTTCGCCCGGCCGCGCGGGTCGGGCGAGAACCTCTCCGCGCCTTCGCCATTGGCTTCCGTCGACGTACTCGTAGGTGGCCTGGAAAATGCCGTCGCGCACCGACCAACTATCCCCGTCCTCCCAGACCGCCCAGTCGCCGGCGTCGGCCCGCATCGTGTCTCCCGCCCGCGACGTCCACGTCCAGGGCTCGCTTCGCTGTTCGGCGGTCACCGCCCCGACCCGAGTGAATGGTTGCCACACCGGACGTGACCGATAGCCGAGCTGACGGAGGCTCCACAACGTGGTCGCCAGACTGGTCACGGAGGCCCTGAGCAGTTCCGGATTGCCTTCGATCACCGACCAGTCGACGAGCTTGTCGTGGATCCGGCGCGCGTCGTCGCGTGCCGGACCGTACTTCCAGCCCGCGCGGCGGTAGTAGCGGCGCCAGTCCTCGTGTTCCGCCTGTGCCATTTTCAAAGCGGTGTCGCGGTCGAAACCCATCTGCGCAAGCTGTTCCAGCGGCGTCCGTCCGGCCATGTCGCGGGCGACGAGCGGCGTCGGCGGGCTGTCCCAGGTGTTCCAGGTGTGCACGGCGATCTGTTCGACCATCCATAGGGCGTTGCGCACCTGGCGTCGATTGGAGCCCCGGTAGAACTCGTCGAGTTGGGCCCACGGCAACGTCGCCGGAGATTGGCGTGCCCCCGGGCCGATCGTGGCGACGTAGCGCTCGTGGATCAGTCTGGCCGCCCGTTCCCAAGCATCCTGGGCTTGCCCCTCGGGTGTCTCCAGCCTCGGGCGGTATGTCCGCAGCTGGCCAACGACCGGCAACCGGTCGTCGGCCGTTTGGGCGTCGCGATCCCAGCTGTACACGGGCATGGTGGGAAAACGGGCGGCCAGCCTGGTCCCGGGCGCCAGGCCACCGGCCACTCGATGGGCGGGGTCGTCGACGAATATCGCGGCACAGGCTTCCGCGTCTTCATCGGCGATCAGGCGCGTCAACGTCTGCACGCTCGGTGCCTCGGGCGCGGCATCGATGATTGGCCCGCTGGGCACGAATCCGATCTGCCGGCGGTGAAACTCATGATCCCGCCGGCATTCGTTGGCGTCCTCGCCGACAAGTGTGAGTGCCGGCAGTGCCGCCGCGCCGGGCTCGGCGTAGTAGTCGTGTTCCAGTTGGCGACGGGTCAGGTCGGCACACAGCGCTAACGTCAACGTCGATGTGCCGCAGACGAATACCCGCCGTACCGTCCTCGCCGCGATGATGCCGTCGAGCAGCCATCGAGCGGTCGTTTCGTACTTGCCGACGGCGTCGGCCGCCCATCTGGTGTCAGATCCACCGAAGTACCGGGCCCGCCACCCCTCGGCTTGCCACGGATCGTCGATGCGCATGATGAGGGGTAACCGCCGCCCGCTGCCCACTGCGGATAGTCGACGCGTGATCACGTCCAGCTAAGCCAGGTTGGTCGACGGATCTGCCGACATGAAGTAAAGCCGCTCGAGATTGCGCCACAGTGACAAGGATTCGAGGGTCGCCGGTTGGTTGAAGTCCACCGACAACACGCGGGCACGCTGGAGGTGGGCTTCCCGCTCGCTGGGTTCGTCGGAGCCGCCGGTGATGACGACCAGCGTGCTGTGCCGGTCCATCGTCCGCGCGACCGCGCCGATCATTGACCGGGTGTCCTCGTCGATGCCGACGACGGCGGTGACGGTGTGGGCAAGGCTGACCCGGAGCCGGTCGAGCTGTGACCGGAACACCGCGATGACGACGCCGAACATCCCGGTGAAAATCGCCCCCAGCGCCGTCAGCCGTGCCACCTCGAGCGCGATAGGGGTTGGGTCCGGGCAAGTACGGCCGCCAACTTGCACGTCGCTCATACCGCCCCAGAACATCGACCCCGTCAATATCACCGGCGTAAAGAGGGGCGGATCGGTGGCGTCGTGGCAATTCCAGTAGGAGCTCAAGCCCAGTACCGCAGCCGTGCCGGCGAGGCCGGCGATGACGGTGATGGGAACGTTTCGCGTCTGGTGGGTGGTCCGCGAACGAAAGTCGAACACGCACAGCGCGATCAGCACTACAACGACGATCACCATCGTCGGCCACGATCCCGGCTGGCCGAACCACCTCAGCCAGGTTGGCAGCACGCTCGAGGCGGATGGTCGCACCGCCAGCATGGACAGGTAGACGACCAGCGCCAGGGCCACGGCTGCAAGAGCTAATCGCCTCACGCGGGCGATCGTCGCCGCGCTGCGCATGGGCGGACCTCCCTTCGCGCAGTTGCATCCCGATGATGACACCGATCATGCATGCTGGTCGTCATGGGGCGCGCTGCGATCGGCGGTGGCACGGCATGATCGACCTGCGATCCCTGGCCCGGCTGAGCGGCGCGCAATCGCGCTCGATCAGCCCGGAGAACTTCGGCGGGGCCAAGGGCGGCGGCGCGCGCGCCACCGAAGGCACCGGCGCGGCCGCCGCGGCACACCTCGGCACGGGCTGGAAGATCTCGCCCAGCGTCCACATCGACGGGCACAGCACGTTCGAGCTGGCCGCCATCGACGGACCTGCGCTCATCACGCACATCTGGCTGACCACGCACCCCGGTAACTGGCGCAGCCTCATCCTGCGCGCCTGCTGGGACGGCGCGGGCGAGCCCGCAATCGAGGTCCCGGTCGGCGACTTCTTCGGCCAGGGCTGGTGTGAGTTCGCCCAGCTCTCCTCCGTGCCGGTGGCGGCCAACCCGTACGGCGGCTTCAACAGCTACTGGCCGATGCCGGTGCCGCGGCACGCCCGGCTGACGCTGGAGAACCGCGCGCCGCACACCGCCACCGTCTACTACCAGGTCAGCTACGAGATCGACGTCGACTTGACGGCCGGCGGGGCCGGCGATGGGTACCTGCACAGCCAGTTCCACCGCAGCAACCCGCTGGCCGCCGGCAGCGCGCACCCGATCCTCGACCGGGTGAGCGGAACCGGCAAGTACGTCGGCACGTACCTCGCCTGGGGCGTCAACCGCCCCGGCTGGTGGGGCGAGGGCGAGGTCAAGTTCTACCTCGACGGCGACGAGGAGTTCCCCACGATCTGTGGCACCGGCACCGAGGACTACTTCGGCGGCGCGTGGAACTTCGACGTCCCGGGGCGGGGGTACACCACCTACTCGACGCCGTTCCTCGGGCTGCACCAGGTCATCCGCCCGGACGGTCTGTACCGCAGCCAGCAGCGGTTCGGCATGTACCGCTGGCATCTGCTGGACCCGATCCACTTCCACGCCGACCTGCGAGTGGACATCCAGGCCCTCGGATGGACGTCGCGGCACCGGTACCAGCCACTGCAGGACGACATCGCCTCCACCGCGGTCTTCTACCTCGACCGCCCGTCCGTCCCGCGCCCGCCGCTGCCCAGCGCCGACGACCTGGAGGTGGGCGGCGAGCCCACCCACCCGCCAACGTGACCTGGCCCGACGACGTGCGCGCGGCCGAGTGCGACGGCGCCGAGTTCGGTCACCTGGCCATGCCGCTCGGCGGCATCGGCACCGGGAACCTGGCCATCTGCGCCGACGGCGGCCTGCGGCAGTGGCAGCTGCACAACATCGGCAATCACGCCGGCGCGCTACCGGGGTCGTTCTTCGCGCTCCGCGTCAGCCGGTGGGAGCCGCCGCTGGACGAGGTGCGCATCCTGCAGGCGCCGCCACGAAAGTCCACCGGCACCCCGCTGGTCACCGACGACGTGGCGCCGGATTGGCAACGCGACCTGCTGAGCCGGCATCCCGGGGTGGCCCGCACCACCTTCTGCGGCACCTACCCGATCGCGCGGGTGCGCTACCTCGACCCGGCTTTTCCCCTGCACGTCGCGATGGAGGCGTTCAACCCGCTGGTGCCGCTGGACGTCGATGCCAGCTCCATTCCGGCGGCGCTTTTCACGTTCCTGCTGGTCAACGATGGCGAACACCCGGTGCATGGAACGCTGGGCGCCACCGTGCAAAACGCGGTCGGCTGGGATGGCATCAGCCCGATCGACGGCGTCCACGCGCCCGGGTACGGCGGCAACACCAACCGGGTGCTGCGTCGCGAGGGCTGGACGACCGTGGTGCTGGAGAACGGCGCGCTGCCCGACGACGACCCCGGTGCCGGGCAGATGGTGCTCGCCGCGGACGACCCGCGGGCCGCCGCCCTGACCCGGTGGCGGCACCCGGACGGGTTCGTCGCCTTCCTGCGCTCGCGGGCGCTGGCCAGCGGCACGCCGCGGCTGGCCCTCGCGGCGAGCGTTGCCGACCCGCAGCGGCATGCCCCGCAGTCGGCGACCGGTGCCAGCCCGCAGGGCAGTACCTGGAACGCCGGCCTTGGCGTTCCGTTCCTGCTGCAGCCCGGCCAGCGGCGGACGGTCCGGGTCGCGCTGACCTGGTATTTCCCCAATCGGTACGTCAACTTCGAACAGCTCGGCCCCGACCGCCCCGAGTGGGGTCGGTCCCGGTTCTGGCTGGGCAACCACTACGCCACCCGCTACGCCGACGCCCAGGACGTGTTCGAGCGGCTGCGCCGAGATTGGTCCGCGCTGCGCGAGGCCACCGGCGCGTGGACTTCCACGCTGGCCGGCTCCGGCCTGGACGACGCCGCGGTCACCCACTTCGCAGCGCAGCTCGCGACCGTGCGCAGCCCCACCTGTTTCCGCGCCGCAGACGCGCGGTTCTTCGCCTTCGAGGGGGTGCTGGGCGCCTCGACGGCGATGTGGTCGGGGTCCTACGGCGGTTCCTGCCCGCTCAACTGCACCCACGTCTGGAACTACGCGCAGGCGCTCGCGGCGGCGTTTCCCGAGCTGGAACGGAGCATGCGTGAGACCGAGCTCGAGATCATGCAGGCCCCCGCCGGGTACATACCGCACCGGGTGATCGCGCCGACTTACCTGCCGCAGCTGCGGGGCGAGCCGATCGGCGGCCCCGACCAGCCGGCGCTGGACGGCATGCTCGGCACCGTCCTAAAGACCTACCGCGAATATCGCGCGGGCGCAGGTATCGACTGGCTGCGCCGGTACTGGCCCCACCTCACCCGCCTGCTGAGCCACGTCGACCGCACCTGGAATGTCGACGGCACCGGGATGCTCACCGGCGTCCAGCCCAGCACCCACGACATCGACCTCACCGGGCCCAACCCGTTCATGGGAACCCTGTGGCTGGCCGCGCTGCGTGCCGCCGAACGCATGGCCATGCTCGTCGACGACGGTGGCGCGGCGGCGGCGTACCGGACCACCTTCTCGACGGCCAGCGAGTCCTATGACGCGGCGCTGTTCACCGGCGAGTACTACGTGCAGCGGCTGCTGCCAGGCGACGATCCCGACTTGTGGCCCGACTACCAGTGGGGCGACGGGTGCCTGGCCGACCAGCTGATCGGGCAGTGGTGGGCGCACCAGCTCGACCTCGGCTACCTGCTGCCCGCCGAGCACGTGCGCACTGCGCTGGCCGCCGTGGTGCGGCACAACCTGCGTCGCGGGTTCCGCGACTTCACCCACCCGTACCGGGTGTTCGCCGACGGTGACGACGCGGGACTGCTGGTGTGCACCTGGCCGCACGGCGGCCGGCCCGCGGTGCCGATCCGCTACGCCGACGAGGTGTGGACCGGCTCGGAGTACCAGGTGGCCGCGCACTGCTGGCGCGAGGGCCTGCATCAAGAGGGCCGGGCCGTCCTGGACGCCGTGTGGGCGCGCTATGACGGGCGGCGACGCAACCCGTTCAACGAGATCGAGTGCGGCGACCACTACGCGCGGTCGCTGGCCGGCTGGTCGGCCCTGCAGGCGCTCGCCGGGTTCGCCCACGACGGCCCGGCCGGCGCGTACACCTTCGACCGCCCGGAGACCACAGTGCCCTTCCTCGCCGGCTCCGGGTGGGGCCTGTGGTCGCGGGAAGGGAACGAGCTCGTCCTGCGCTGCACGCGCGGGCGACTCGACGCGCGCCGGCTCACGGTCGTCGGCGGCGCGGCCGAGTACGACGCATCCGTCGACGGAACGGCCGTGCCCACCCGGTGCGCCAGTTCAGGCATCGAATTTCCGGATGGAATAAGGCTGCTCGCCGGGCAGATCCTCACGTTGGCAGCCCGCTGACGGCGGCGACTGCGGGTGGTTCTGACCTCCGGTGAAGTGACGCTAGACTGAGCCGTGATCCAGCGCGAGCTTTCGGCCCCGGTGCGGACGTGTGTGGGGTGCCGGAAGCGAGGGTTGGCCGTCGAACTGCTTCGAGTGGTGGCTGTGCCGAGCGGGAACGGCGAATACGCCGTGGTCGTTGACACAGGGAGTAACCTGCCGGGGCGGGGTGCGTGGCTGCATCCCGTACTGCAGTGCGCGCAACAGGCGATTCGGCGGCGGGCTTTCACCAAAGCGTTGCGCATCGCCGGTTCACCGGACACATCCGCGGTGGTCGAGCACCTAGAGTCCCTAGGCGCGCCCGATCCTCACGGCAACAGAACAGGTAGCAAAGAACATGAGCACACCGTGAAGCCCCGATGACAATGCGTCATAGCTAAACCCGAGGCGCGGCCCACTGCTGTCGCCTCATAGACAGGAGATGTAGTGGC
>Ga0318502_10000230_pt1 | contig 16079 bp, 12 predicted proteins | sample GRESIP174b1f22_FD_203291 | JGI IMG/M metagenome (GOLD analysis project Ga0318502, IMG submission 203291) | Tropical soil microbial communities from Luquillo Experimental Forest, Puerto Rico - GRE.SIPMG.174b1f22 | ecosystem: Environmental > Terrestrial > Soil > Tropical forest > Bulk soil...
GCTGGAGCCGGCTGGCCGGCAGCCGGGCGCGGGACGGGGTACCCGCGCTCGCCTTCCCGCAGGCGGCAGAGCCCGGCCCGGGCCGGCTCACGCCGCGTGACTTCGACCTCGGCCGCCATGTCGGGCGGCTGTCCGCGCCCGGCCCGGCCGGGCCGCCCCCGCCAGCCACCGCCGTACTGCTCACCGCAGGCGACAGCCGGGCCGACTGGCTGCACGCGGGGCAGGCGCTGTACCGGCTGCTGATACATGCGGCCACCGCCTGGGTCTTCGCCAGCCTGCATTCGCAGGCGCTGGAGGTCCCGCTGCTGCGGGAACTGATCCAGACCCGGCTGGCGCTGCCTGGTCACCCGCAGATGCTGCTGCAGTTCGGCCGGGCCCGCACGAGCCTGGCGACCGCCCGCCGTTCGGTCCCCGATTCCCTCATCTAGCAGCACAAACCTGCCGGCCGACGACCACCGACCGCGGGCCGAACGTCCCGCTGATCCGGGCCGGATCGCCCTGACGGCGGCCGGTGCGGTCAACCACACTGAAAGTCACGCCCCGGGCCCCCCAGGAGGTGACAGCAGATGGCAGCCGGCCCGTTCCCCGCAGCCGCACCGCAGGCGGCTGACGGCCAGATCGTCGCTGGCATGGACGACTCGCCGGCTGGCCTGGCGGCGCTGCCGGCGGGCGGGCTGCCGCCGGGCCTGGCGGTGACCATAACGGCACCAGATGGCAACCCGGCCATGCTCTGGTTGGGGGGTGACCGTCATGCGCGCCCATGTCGGTGACAGGCTGGTCCTGGATCACGACCGGATCGGGGTCGTGATCGGGGTGCCGTCCGAAGATGGCACGCCGCCCTATATCGTCAAGTGGCTGAGGGACGGCCACATCGCCATGGTGACACCCGACCAGTACTCCCGGATCGTGTCTGGGCAGCGGATGACCAGCGGCAGCGGGAAGCCGGCGGGCACGCTCCGCGGAGGCACGGAGTGACGACGAAGGACACGGCCGCCAGCGGCGCTGGCGGCGGCGAGGTGAGCCCGGACGGCCTGCTGTCGGCCGGCACGTACGCCCTGCTGACCGACGGCAGCACCGTTGAGATCCGGCACGCGCAGCCAGGCGACGCGCGGGCGGTCCAGGCGATGCACGCGGCGATGTCCGCCGACAACTTCTATCTGCGGTTCTTCAGCCTGAGCCCGCGCAGCGCCGAGACCGAGGCCAGGCGGGTCTGCCGGGAGCCCGGCCCGGATCATGCGGCGCTGCTGGCCTGGCTCGGCAGCCGGCTGGCCGGGGTTGCCAGCTACGAACTGTCCGGGCCGGACACGGCGGAAGTGGCGTTCGCGGTCCCGGACGACCTGCACGGCCGGGGCATCGCCACGCTGCTGCTGGAGCACCTGGTGTCGATCGGCCGGGAGCGCGGGCTGCATGCCTTCACCGCGGAGACGCTCGCCGACAACACCGCCATGCTGGCCGTCTTCTCCGGTGCCGGGCTGCCCGTCCGGCGGCGCAGCTCCGAAGGCATCGTGGAGCTGACCTTCCCGCTGCCGGAGGGGGAGGCTGACGGCCTGGGCAGCTACCTGGATTCGGTGGCCGCCCGGGAGAGCCGCGCGGATGTGGCCACCTTGCGGCACCTGCTGGCGCCAGCCTCGGTGGCGGTGATCGGTGCCAGCCGCAAGCGCGGCACGGTCGGCCGGGAAATCCTGCAGAACATCGTCGGCGCTGGATTCGCCGGCGCAATTTACCCGGTCAACCCGCGGGCCAGTTCGCTGGCGGGCCTGCGGTGCTTGGCGTCCGCGGCCGACCTGCCCGAGCACGTGGATGTGGCGGTGATCGCCGTGCCCGCGGCCGCGGTCCCGGCGGTGGCGGAACAGTGCGGCCAGCGCGGGGTCCGGTCACTGGTGGTGATCACCTCGGGCCTTGGCGCCCAGGGCGCCGACCTGCTGGCGTCCTGCCGCAGGCACGGCATGCGGCTGGTCGGGCCCAACTGCTTCGGCATCGCGGTGCCGAGCATCGGCTTGGACGCCACCTTCACCAAGAGTCAGCCCACGGCCGGCATCGCCGGGCTGGTGGTCCAGTCGGGTGGCATCGGGATATCGCTGCTCGATCACCTGTCCCGGCTGGGCGTTGGTGTGTCCTCGTTCGCGTCGGTCGGGGATAAGTACGACGTGTCCAGCAACGACATGCTGACCTGGTGGGAGCAGGATGGCCAGACCAGGCTGGCCGTGCTGTACGTGGAGTCGTTCGGCAGCCCGCGCAAGTTCGGCCGCACCGCCCGCCGGGTCGGCAACCGGATGCCGGTTCTCACCGTGATCGGCGGCAGGTCCGCCGCGGGCCAGCGGGCCGCGGCCTCGCACACCGCGGCGGTGGCCACCCCGCTGGTCACCCAGGAGGCCCTGTTCGCCCAGGCCGGTGTCATCGCGGTCACCGGCCTGGGCGAACTGGTGGAGACCATCGCGTTGCTGGCGGGCCAGCCGTTGCCGGCCGGGAACCGGGTGGCGATCGTCTCCAACGCTGGCGGCGCCGACGTGCTCGCGGCTGACGCCTGCGGTGACAACGGGCTGCAGGTGGCCGTCCTGTCCAGTGCCACCCGGCGCAAGCTGACCCGGCTGCTGCCGGCCGGGGCAGTGGTGACCGGCCCGGTGGACACCACCGCCGCCGTCAGCGAGGCGGCGTTCCGTGGCTGCCTGGAGGAGGTGTCGGCGGATCAGGAGGTGGACGCGCTGCTGGTGGTCGCCGTGCCCACCGCGCTGGCGGATCTGCGCAAGGCGGTCAGCGCGGCCGCCGTCGGCAAGCCGCTCGTGGCCTGCCTGCTCGACCAGCAGGAGACCGTCACCTTGCTGCCTCAGCAGACGGCGGGCTCCGGCCAGCCGGCCGCGCCCGCCCCCAGCCCGGCCGCAGCGGATGGCCGCCCAGGCGGCGGGCGGACGGTTCCGGTCTACCCGTATCCGGAGGGCGCGGCCAGGGCGCTCGGGCACGCCGCCAGGTACCGCGGCTGGCGTGAGCAGCCGCCCGGCCAGATCCCCTACCTCGGCGGGGTGCGGGCCACCGATGCCCGGGCCCAGATCGGGCGGTTCCTGGCCAGCCATCCCGGGGGTGGCTGGCTGCCCCTGGCCGCGGTCAGCGAGCTGCTGCAGTGCTACCAGATCACCCTGGTGGACACCAAGCTGGCGGAGGACGAGCCGGCCGCGGTGGCCGCCGCGGCCGGCCTGGGCGGCCCGGCGGTGCTCAAGGCCGACGTGCCCAGGCTGGTGCATAAGACCGAGGCAGGCGCGGTCAAGCTGTACCTGCGGGACGGGGAAGAGGTGCGGGCGGCGTACCGGGAACTGTCGGCCACGTTCGGGCCGGATCTGACCGGGGTGCTGGTGCAGCCGATGCTCACCGGCGGTGTCGAGGTACTGATTGGTGTGGTGCAGGAAGAGGTGTTCGGCCCGCTGGTGGTGTTCGGCCTGGGCGGGGTTGCCACCGAGGTCCTTGGTGACCACACGGCCAAGCTCACCCCGCTCACCGACGTGGATGCCGACGAGCTGATCCGCGGCGTGCACGCGGCACCGCTGCTGTTCGGCCACCGGGGCAGCCCGCCGGTGGACCTGTCAGCGCTTCGCGACATGCTGTTGCGCGTCAGCCGTTTGGCCGATGATCTGCACGAGGTTTCCGAACTCGACCTGAACCCGGTCATCGCGACCAGCACGGGCGCCCATGCCGTGGACGCCCGGATCCGGGTCAGCCCGGCCCAGCCACGGGACCCCTTCCTGCGGCGGCTGCGCTGACCCGGCACCACCCGGCAAGGAGGACGAAGATGGCAGCAGATCCCGGGGGGCACCCGCCCCGCATCGTGGCCGGGGTGGATGGATCCCCCTCATCCCTGGCGGCACTGCACTGGGCGGTCAGGCAGGCCCAGCGCACGGGCGCCACCGTGGACGCCGTCATCGCCTGGCAGTTCCCGGCTACCGGCAACTTCGGCTGGGCACCGGTCTCGGGGATCGACGACCTCGACTTCGAGTCGGTCGCCAAGCACACCCTGGAGGAGGCGATCGGCAGCCTCGGCGAGGAGGCGGCCGGCGTGCCGGTCCAGCCACTGGTGGTGCCGGGGCTGGCGGCGCAGGTGCTGCTGGACGCGGCGGTGGGCGCGGATCTGCTGGTGGTCGGCAGCCGGGGCCGTGGCGGGTTCGCCGATGCGCTGCTCGGCTCGGTCAGCCAGCACTGCGTGCATCACGCGTCCTGCCCGGTGGTGGTCATCCGTGGGCAGGAGAAGGCCGATGACTGACGACACCGGGCACCCCCGCTCCCCCGCGCCCCTCCTCGAAGCCCTGGACGAGGCCGAATGCCTGCGGCTGATCTCGCCGGGCGGGATCGGCCGGATCGCCTACTCGGGCCGGTACGGGCTGACCGTGCTGCCGGTCAACTACCGGCTGCACAATGGGGCGATCATGTTCCGGACCGCACAGAGCAGCCTCACTGGTGAGGATCTGCGGACCGGGATCGCGCACGCCGAGTTCCAGGTGGCATTCGAGATCGATCACATCGACCCGGCCAGCCAGGAAGGCTGGAGCGTGCTCATCCACGGCCCCGCGCACCACATGGATTCCGAGGCGGAGCGCTCGACCGTGCTGTCATCCGGGGTCGAGCCCTGGCCGGGCGGCCCGCATGAGCACGCCATCCGGATCGTCCCGGACCGGATCACCGGCCGCCGCCTGCGCCGGATGCCCCCACCGGGAGCACCGGCCTAGCCAGCGTCCGGTACTCCCGGCCAGGCCCAGTCACGGACTTCGGGCAGATCCTCGCCGTGCTCCCGGGTCCAGGCCCAGTGCCGGGCCCGGGTATCCACCATCTGCTGCCGCAGCCAGGCCGCGGTCCTGTTCAGCCCGGGCACCCGGTCGATCACGTCCATCACCAGGTGAAACCGGTCCATGTTGTTCATGACCACCATGTCGAACGGGGTGGTCGTGGTGCCCTCCTCGATGTAGCCGCGGACGTGGATGTTGCTGTGCCCGGCCCGCCGGTAGGTGAGCCGGTGGATCAGCCACGGGTAGCCGTGGTAGGCGAAGATCACCGGCCGGTCCGGAGTGAACAGCGCGTCGAACCCGGCCTCGCTCATCCCGTGCGGGTGCTCGGATTCCGGCTGCAGCCGCATCAGGTCGACGACGTTCACCACCCGGACCCGCAGCTCCGGCAGGTGGGTGCGGAGAATGCTGGTCGCGGCCACCACCTCCAGCGTGGGCACGTCGCCGGCGCAGGCCAGCACGACGTCCGGCTCGGTGCCGTCGCCGTCGCTGCTGGCCCACTCCCAGATCCCGGCCCCGCGGCTGCAGTGCAGAATGGCGGCATCCATGCCGAGCCAGTCCTGGCACGGCTGCTTGCCCGCGACGATCACGTTGACGTAGTCCCGGCTGCGCAGGCAATGGTCGGCCACCGACAGCAGGGTGTTCGCGTCCGGCGGCAGGTAGACCCGGATCACCTCGGCCTTCTTGTTCACCACATGGTCGATGAAGCCCGGATCCTGGTGGGAGAAGCCGTTGTGGTCCTGCCGCCAGACATGCGAGGTGAGCAGGTAATTCAGCGACGCGACCGGCCGCCGCCAGGGCAGCGCCCGGGACACCTTCAGCCATTTCGCGTGCTGGTTGAACATCGAGTCGACGATGTGGATGAACGCCTCATAGCAGGAGAACAGGCCGTGCCGCCCGGTCAGCAGGTAGCCCTCCAGCCAGCCCTGGCAGGTGTGCTCGGACAGGATCTCCATCACCCGGCCGTCGGCGGCCAGGTGCTCGTCCACCGGCAGGATCTGCTCCTGCCAGGTCTTGCCGGTCACCTCCAGCAGCGCGGTCAGCCGGTTCGACTCGGTCTCGTCCGGGCCGAACACCCGGAAGTTGGCGCTGCCGGTGTTGAGCCGCATCACGTCGCGCAGCATCCCGCCGAGCACCCTGGTCGGCTCGGACAGGCTGGCGCCTGGCACGCCCACATCGATGGCGTAGTCCCGGAAGTCCGGCAGCACCAGATCCCGCAGCAGCAGGCCCCCATTCGCCTGCGGGCAGGCGCCCAGCCGCAGGTCGCCGCCGGGGATGTGGGCCAGCAGTTCCGGCCGCGGCCGGCCCTGGCTGTCGAACAGCTCATCCGGCCGGTAGGACAGCAGCCAGTCGGACAGCTGCCGCAGGTGCGCCGGGTTGGTCCGGACCTCGGCCAGCGGGACCTGGTGCGCGCGCCAGGTGCCGGCCACCGGCAGCCCGTCCACCTCGGCCGGGCCGGTCCAGCCCTTGGGGGTGCGCAGCACGATCAGCGGCCAGCGCGGCCGCTCCGCGCCACGGCCGGCCCTGGCCTGCTCGCCGATGGCCGCGATCGCGGCCATCGCCCCGTCCACCGCCGCCGCCATCTGATGATGCATAACGGATGGCTCGTCGCCGGCCACGTAGACCGGCTGGTAGCCGTAGCCGCGCAGGAGCGCGTCGAGTTCGCTGCCGGCGATCCGGGCCAGCAGCGCCGGGTTGGCGATCTTGTAACCGTTCAGGTGCAGGATCGGCAGCACCGCGCCATCCCGGGCCGGGTTCAGGAACCTGTGCCCGTGCCAGCCGGTCGCCAGCGGGCCGGTTTCGGCCTCCCCGTCACCAACCACGCACGCCACCACCAGGCCCGGGTTGTCGAAGGCCGCGCCGAACGCGTGCGCAAGGGAATAGCCCAGCTCCCCGCCTTCGTGGATGGAGCCAGGCGTTTCCGGTGCCACATGGCTGGGCACCCCGCCGGGGAAGGAGAACCGCCGGAACAGCTCGGCCATCCCGGCCGCATCCCGCGGCACGCTCGGGTACACCTGCGAATAGCTGCCCTCCAGCCAGGTGTTGGCGAGCGCGGCTGGGCCGCCGTGACCCGGTCCGATCACGATCATCACCGGCGTGCCGCGCGCCCGGATGGCGCGGGACAGGTGGGCCCAGATGAAGTTCAGGCCGGGCGAGGTGCCCCAGTGGCCGAGCAGCCGCGGCTTGATGTGCTCGGGCCGCAGCGGCTCGGTCAGCAGCGGGTTGGCCAGCAGGTAGATCTGGCCCGCTGCCAGGTAATTGGCGGCCCGCCAGTAGGCGTCCAGGCCTGCCAGTTCCCCGCTGGTCAGCGGCGGGGTCTCAGTCCTGCCCATGGGCACGGACGACGACGACCGGGCAGGAGGCACTCACCACGCAGTGCAGGCTCACCGAGCCGAGGAGCATCCCGGCGAAGGCCCGGTGCCCGCGGCGTCCCACCACCAGCAGGTCGGCCTCCTTCGACGCCTCGACCAGTACCTGCGCGGGGTGCCCGTAGCCGAGCGTGGCCTCCACCCCGGCGGGCGCGGGGCCGCCGTAGGCTTTGGCGACAGCCTCGTTGAGTGTCCCTTTCTCCTGCTCCTCGGTCTGGTGGTGGACGGAGTCAGGGGCGACCTCCATGGGCGGGGCGCCGATCACACCCGGGTAGTGCCAGGCCAGGATCGCCTGCACCCGGGCGCCGGTCGCGCCGGCATAACGCGCGGCCCAGGCCAGCGCCGCCACCGATCCCGCAGAGCCGTCCACACCCACCACCACGAGCTGCTGCCCGGTGCTCTCGGTCGTCATTGCCGTCAGCCTTCCTGTCTCAGGACATGCACTCACCAGCCGGGGGCGGCCGGGCGGCTACTCCCCAGGAGCCATCGAACCCGGTCACACCGGCGCTGTACAGGGGTCAGCAGTCCCACCAGCACCGGCAGCGCCTGCCGTCCGGCTCTTGCCGGGCGTCCGGGACCGATGGCACCGGCCCGGGGACCTCCGGCCCTGCCCGCACCGCCGGCCCCGCACGAGCCTGAAAGTGACATCCTCGATACCCGAAAGGGGAGGTGCGGACAATGGGCCTGACCTGGCGCGACGGCGTTACGGCAGTTTTCATGGCCGCGATCGCCGTCATCTACGCCGCCTTTCTCGGCGGCACCAGCGCATGGCTGATCTCCAGTGCGCGGGGCACCACGGCCGCCGTGCTGGTACTGGGCATGGTCGGCGGCTGCGCCATCGGCGCGGCCGGTGACCTCGACACCGGATCCCAGCGACGTCCCGCGCGGGTTCTGCGCGCCGTCGCGACCACCTTGGGCCTGGCGGCGCTCACCGCAGGCATCATCGGGCTGATCACCGGCAGCCCGGTCGCGCTGGCCGTGCTGGTGGCGGCCACGTTCGCGCTCTGGCTGGTCTCGACCGCACGGCACGCGTTCACCCCCCGGCCGGGCGCCTCATTCCACCGCGACCAGCACGAGATCATCCGGCCGTCGGATTCGGCGAAGCACTAGCGGGCCGGCTACCAGGGGCCGTGGCCACGGTTCGCGGCCTGCAGCACGGTGACATAGCCGGCCCGCTCGTAGGCCGCCTCATCGGTGCCGGCCGGCACCGATAGCAGCCCGCGCAGCTCCGCCAGGCTGCCGAACCCCTTGCGGTCCATCCACGCGCCCAGTTCGCGGAGCAGGACGCCGGCGTAGCCCGGGCCGTGCCGCAGCAGTGCCGACGCGGTCATCACCACGTCGGCGCCGGCCAGCAGGTAGCGGGCGACGTCGGCCATGTCCTCGACTCCGGTGGTCGCCGCCAGCGAGGCGCGCACCCGGCCGGCCAGCAGCGCTATCCAGGCCCGGGGCAGCCGCGCCTCGGCCGGGCTGGACAGCCCGAACCCGGTTGTGACGGTGAGCGTCTCCGGGTCGATGTCTGGCTGCAGGAACCGGTTGAACAGCACCAGCCCGTCGGCGCCCGCCTGGTCCAGCCGCTGTGCCATCTCGCCTATCGAACTGAAGTAGGGGCTCAGCTTCACCGCCACCGGCACGCTGACCGTGGCCTTGACGCTGGTCAGCACCTCCACCAGCCGCTGCTCCAGGTCCCGCGCGGGTACCAGCGGATCGCCGGGCAGATGGTAGATGTTCAGCTCGATCGCGGCCGCACCGGCCCCCGCCAGCGCGGTCGCGTAGTCGGTCCAGCCACCGGCGGTGACCCCGTTGAGGCTGGCCATCACGGGAACGTCCACCGCCGCAACCGCACGCTCCAGCAGGCTCAGGTACCGGCCGGGGCCGGGCCGGTCGCCGGCGTTCTCCGGGAAGAAGGACAGCGACTCGGCGAAGCTCTCCGTGCCGGCGTCAGCCAGCATCGCGTTCCGCGCCGCCTCCCGGTCCAGTTCCTCCTCGAACAGCGAGTAGAGCACGATCGCGCCGGCGCCGCCGTCGGCAAGCCGCCGGACACCGTCGACGGTGTTGGACAGCGGGGACGCTGAGGCGACCAGCGGGTTGCGCAGCTCCAGGCCGAGGTAACGGGTCGACAGATCCATCACTGCCCCTTCCGCGCGTCGGCCGGGAACCGGGCGGGGCCGTGGGTAGCCATCTCCTCGTAAATGTCCCAGCGCTGATCCACCGCCTGCTGGGCCAGCGCCGCTAGCCGCTCCGCCTCCGCCGGGTCGGTGGTGGCCAGCGCCCGGTAGCGAAGTTCCCGCTGGGTGTAATCGGCCAGCCGGATCCGCGGCCGCGGCGAGTCGAGCAAGAATGGGTTGCCGCCATCTGCCCGGGCGACCGGATCGTAACGGATGAGCGGCCAGTACCCGCTGGCCACCGCCCGGTACTGCTGGCCGAGCCCGTCGCGCATGTCGATGCCGTGCGCGATGCAGTGGCTGTAGGCGATCACCAGCGATGGGCCGTCGTAGGCCTCCGCCTCGCGGAAGGCGCGCAGTGTCTGCTGCGGGTCGGCACCCATCGCGACCCGGGCCACATACACGCTGCCGTAGGCGATCGCCTGCAGCGCCAGGTCCTTCTTGGGCACCGTCTTGCCCGCCGAGGCAAACTTGGCCACCGCGCTCAGCGGGGTCGCCTTGGAGGCCTGGCCCCCGGTGTTGGAATACACCTCGGTGTCCATCACCAGCACGTTCACGTTGCGCCCGCTGGCCAGCACATGATCAAGCCCGGCCGCACCGATGTCGTAGGCCCAGCCGTCGCCACCGACGATCCACACGGACCGCCGCAGCAGGTGGTCGGCTACGCTGCGCAGGTCGTCGGCCGCCGGGCCGGCCAGGCTGGCCAGCCGCTGCTTGAGCTCGGCCACCCGGTCCCGCTGGGCGGCCAGTTCGGACTCATGCAACTGCGGCGCGGCGAGGATCTCCCCGGCCAGGTCTGGGCCGACGGCATCACGCAGCTCGCTGAGCCGCCGCCGGGCCAGTTCGGTGTGCCGGTCGGCGGCCAGCCGGAACCCCAGCCCGAACTCGGCGTTGTCCTCGAACAGCGAGTTGGACCAGGCCGGGCCGCGGCCGTCCGGGCCGGCCGTCCACGGGGTGGTCGGCAGGTTCCCGCCGTAGATGGATGAGCAGCCGGTCGCGTTGGCGATCATCAGCCGGTCACCGAACAGCTGCGACATGAGCTTGAGGTAGGGCGTCTCCCCGCAGCCCGCGCAGGCCAGGGAGAACTCGAACAGCGGCTGCAGGAACTGGGCCCCGCGCACGGTGCCGAAGTCCACCCGGGACCGGTCGGCCACCGGCAGCGTCTCGAAGAACGCGATGTTCTCCCGTTCGGCGGCCACGATGGGCGCCCGCTCGGCCAGGTTGATGGCCCTGCGGTCGCTGGCGGGGGCAATTACCGGGCAGGCCTCCACGCACAGTGCGCAGCCGGTGCAGTCCTCCACGTACACCTGGAGCGTGAACAGGTTGCCGGGCAGCCCGCGGGCATCCAGCGGGGCCGACTGGAAGGTGGCCGGGGCCCCGGCGCGCAGCGAGCCGTCGTAGAAGGTGGACCGGATGACGCTGTGCGGGCAGACGAAGCTGCAGTTGCCGCACTGGATGCACAGGTCGGGGTCCCACTGGGCGACCAGGTCGGAGATGTTGCGCTTCTCGTAAGCGGTGGTGCCGCTCGGATAGCTGCCGTCCACCGGCAGGGCACTGACCGGCAGCTCGTCCCCCCGGCCGGCCATCATCTCCGCAGTGACCGCACGGACGAACTCCGGTGCCTGCGGTGGCACCAGCGGCGGCAGGTCGCGGGCCGAGGTGACGGCAGCAGGCACCTCGATCCGGTGCAGCCCGGCCAGCGCCCGGTCGACGGCGGTCTGGTTCTTCTCGACCACGGCCGCGCCGCGGCGGCCGTAGGTCTTGGCGATGGCCGCCTTGATCTGCGCGACCGCCTCATCCGCGGGCAGCACCCCGGAGATGGCGAAGAAGCAGGTCTGCAGGATGGTGTTGGTCCGGCCCGCCAGCCCCACGTCGCGGGCGATCCGGTTCGCGTCGATCGCGTACAGCTGGATCCGCTTGGCCAGGACCTTCGCCTGCACCGGCCGGGACAGCGCGTCCCACACCTGGTCCGCCGGGTAGGGGCAGTTCAGCAGCAGCGTCGCTCCCGGCGCAGCGCGGCCGAGCACATCCACCTGGTCCAGCAAGCCGAAATGATGGCAGCCGACGAAGTCCGCCTGCGCCACCAGATAGGGCGCGTGGATCGGTTCTGACCCGAACCGCAGGTGGGAGACGGTCTGCGAGCCTGACTTCTTCGAGTCGTACACGAAGTACCCCTGCGCGTGCAGGTTCCCCTCGCCACCCAGGATCTTGATCGTGTTCTTGTTCGCGCCGACCGTGCCGTCCGAGCCCACGCCGAAGAAGACGGCCCGGAAGGTGCCCGCCGGCTCCACCTCCAGCGCCGGGTCGTAGGGCAGGCTGGTCCCGGACACGTCGTCGTTGATGCCGATGGTGAACCTGCGCCGGGGCCGGTCCGCCGCCAGTTCCGCGAAGATGCCGGCCGCCATGCCGGGAGTGAACTCCTTGGAGGACAGGCCGTACCGGCCGCCGATGGCCAGCGGCATCGGCTCGCGGTCCCCGCTGGTGTGCGCCTCCGCCAAGGTGGCGGCCACGTCCAGGAACAGCGGCTCACCGGCCGAGCCCGGCTCCTTGGTCCGGTCCAGCACGGCGACCCGGCGGGCAGTGGCGGGCAGGGCCGCCAGCAGCGCCTCGGCCGGGAACGGCCGGTACAGCCGGACCTGCAGGACGCCGACCCGCTCGCCGGCCGCGCACAGATGGGCGGCGGTCTGCCGGGCAGTCTGCCCGGCCGAGCCCATCACCACGATCACCCGGTCCGCCGCCGGATCGCCGGAGTACTCCACGATGCGGTGGTGGCGGCCGGTCCGCTCGGCGAGCGCTGTCATCGCGTCCTGCACGGCGCCGGGCACGGCGGCGTAGAACGGGTTCACCGTCTCGCGGGACTGGAAGTAGGTGTCGGGGTTCTGCGCCGTGCCCCGGATGAAGGGATGCTCTGGCGACAGTGCCCGCCCCCGGTGCGCGCGGATCAGCTCGTCCGGGATCAGCGCCCGCAGGTCGTCGTCGGACAGCAGCTCGATCGTGTTCAGCTCGTGCGAGGTGCGGAACCCGTCGAAGAAGTGCAGGAACGGCACCCGGGTGGCCAGGGCCGCGGCCTGTGCCACCAGCGCGAGATCGTGCGCCTCCTGTACCGAGGCCGCGGCCAGCAGGGCGAACCCGGTCTGCCGGACCGCCATCACATCCGAGTGGTCACCGAAGATGGACAGTCCCTGGGCCGCCAGCGAGCGGGCGGCGACGTGCATGACCGCGGAGGTCAGCTCGCCGGCGATCTTGTACATGTTCGGGATCATCAGCAGCAGGCCCTGCGAAGCGGTGAAGGTGGTGGCGAGCGCGCCGCCCTGGAGCGCGCCGTGCAGCGCACCTGCCGCGCCCCCTTCGCTCTGCATCTCCACCACCGCCGGCACCGTCCCCCACAGGTTCGGCCGGTGCTTGCTGGACCACTCGTCCGCAAGTTCGGCCATCGGCGAGGAGGGGGTGATCGGGTAGATGCAGCAGACCTCGTTGAGCCGGTAGGCGACCGAGGCAGCCGCCTCGTTGCCGTCGATGGTGGCGCGCATCACCGGTCCTCCGGGACCATCTCGATGGCGTGCACCGGGCACTGCTCGTAGCAGGTGCCGCAGCCGGTGCAGCGCTCGTAGTTGAACTGGTAGCGGTGGCCAGCACCCAGCTTGATCACCGCGTCTTCCGGGCAGGCGCCCAGGCAGCCGTCGCATTCGAAGCAGTTGCCGCAGGACAGGCAGCGCCCTGCCTCGTAGACCGCCTCGGCCTCGGACAGGCCGCCGACGACCTCCCCGAACCCGGATACGCGCTGCTCGGGCGGGGCCTCCGGCTGCTGGCGCCGGGCGTTGTCGCCGAAATACCACAAATTGAGCAGGCCGAACTCGGCCACCGGGTGCTTGGCCGGGACGGCCGCGGCGGCGCCGCCGCGCAGCCAGGCGTCGATCTGCCGGGCAGCCTTCTTGCCGTGCCCCACCCCGACTGTCACCGTCCGTTCGGCCGGCACCATGTCGCCGCCCGCGAACACACCCGGGCAGCCGGTCATCAGCGACGCGGATACCTGCACCGTGCCGTCCGGGGTGAACTCCACGCCCGGAACCTGGCGCAGGAAGGAGGTGTCCGCCTGCTGCCCGAGAGCCAGGATCACGGTGTCGGCGGCCAGCGTCTCGAACCGGCCGGTCGGCTGCGGGAATCCGTTGTCATCGAGCTCCATCGCCTCGACCGTCAGGTCGGGCCCGGCAAAGGCGGTGATCGTGCGGAGCCAGTTGATCCGCACGCCCTCCCGTTCGGCGTCCTCGGCCTCCTGCTCGTGGGCCGGCATCTGGGCGCGGGTGCGCCGGTAGACGATGAGCGTGTCGTCGGCGCCCAGCCGGCGGGCGACCCGGGCGGCGTCCATCGCGGTGTTGCCGCCGCCGTAGACCGCGACCCGGCGGCCGATCACCGGCCGCTCCCCCTGGGCGACGCTGGACAGGAACGACAGTGCGTCCACGATCCGCCCCGTGTCGGCGGCCGGGATGTCCACCCGCTTGGACAGATGGGCCCCGACCGCGGCGAACACCGCGTCGAAGCCTCCGTCGGCGCGCTCGGCGGCCAGATCGGCCACCCGGTGGCCGAGGGTGAGCCGGACACCCAGGCCGGTGATGCGGTCGAGTTCGGCGTCGAGCACGTCCCGGGGCAGCCGGTAGGCCGGGATGCCGTACCGCATCATCCCGCCCGGCTGTTCCCCCGCATCCCTGATCTCCACCTCATGCCCGAGCCGGGCCAGGTGGTAGGCCGCGGACAGGCCGCTCGGGCCGGCGCCAATGACCAGCACCCGCCGCCCGCTGCGGGTGGGAGGCGGGCTGAACCGCCAGCCACGGTTCAGCGCGAGATCCCCGAGGAACCGCTCCACCGCGTGGATCGAGACGGCACTATCCAGGTTCGCCCGGTTGCAGGCGGTCTCGCACGGGTGGTAGCAGACCCGCCCGTGGATGGCCGGCAGCGGGTTGTCGGCGACGAGCTGCCGCCACGCCTGCTCGTGCTGGCCTGCCTCGGCGTGCGCCAGCCACGCCTGGATGTTCTCCCCGGCCGGGCAGCCGGCGTTGCAGGGCGGCAGCAGGTCCAGGTAGACCGGTCGGCGCTGCCGCACCGGCCCGGACCGTCCCTGCCCGTGCCGCAAATCCGGCAGGGCCGTCATGTCCTGTCCGGGATTCACCACTCCCCCTCCGTGCCAACAGCAGACCCGTCCACTATCTATCTCGCTGCACCGGGCCGGCCAGGGACCAACGGCCCCGCTACCGGGGCCGAACGCCGGTGGCCGCGCCCGGGCCAGGCGGCGAGGGTGAAACGCGGCGCTGACCGCGGGTCACGGGGCCTGGCGGCGATCGGGCCACATGGCCCCGGGCCCGGCATTTTCGGCCAAAAGACCCTGGGCAGGCGGGGCCCACCCGGCAACACTGGACGTGAGCGCTGGCGGCTGCTAACCCGACAGCCCACCCGAAGGAGGAGACGATGCCTGGTATCACGGTTGGGGTCGATGGATCCGATCATTCTGTCAAGGCGCTGGAGTGGGCGATCAAGGAAGCGGCGATCCGGCACTCCCCCCTGACGGTCCTCGCGGTGCACCTGGTGCCCAAGAGCGGGTGGACGGGCCAGCCCATCACCCTGCCAGCCGATATCGCCGACCTTGAGCAGGCACGGCAGACTGCGGAGGAGCAGGTCACCAAGGTGACCAGCCAGCTCGGCGACGCCCAGCCGGCCTCGGTCAAGGTGAGCGCGGTCAACGGCTTCCCGGCCGAGGCACTGATTGAGGCATCCCGCGACGCCGATCTGGTCGTCCTCGGATCCCGTGGCAGCGGCGGGTTCGCCCGGCTCATGATGGGCTCAGTGAGCAGCCAGGTCGTGCAGCACGCCCACTGCCCGGTGGTGGTGGTCCGGTAGCACGGCAGCGCCGGCTCCCAGCGCGGCGCGGGGGCCGGTGCCATAGGTCCCTGGCGTGGTCCCAGAGTCGGGACCAACGCCTCTGTCGCCAGCCCGGGTCCGGCGCCAGGGTGAGGGCATGAACCAGCCGAACCCCTCACCGGTCCGCGAGACCATGACGCCCGGCTGCCCGCCCTCAGCGGTGATAGCCGAGCTGCTCCGGACGGCTGCGCTGGCGCCGTCGATGCACAACACCCAGCCCTGGCGGTTCGGCTTCATCCGCGCCAGCCAGACGATCGAGCTGTATGCCGATCCGTCCCGGATGCTGGCGCACAGCGACCCGACCGGCCGCGCGGTGCACATCGCCTGCGGCGCGGCCTTGTTCAACCTGCGGCTGGCGGCGGCGGTGGCTGGCCGCGAACCCGTGGTCAGGCTGCTCCCGGACGACGGCGAGCCGTTGCTGCTGGCCGTGCTCCGGCTGGGCGGCCCGCACCGGGCCGACCAGACCGAACAGGAACTTCATGCGGCCATCCCGGACCGGCACACCAACCGCCATCCGTTCAGCAACCGCGCAGTGCCATCAGGGGTGCTGGCCGAACTGCTGGAGGCCGCCGCGGTCGAAGGCGCCACCCTGCACCTGCCCGACCACGCGGAGGCCGCCAGGCTGCTCTACCTGGCGCGGGATGCCGAGCGCAGCTTGCTGGCCGAGCCCGGCTACCAGGCCGAGCTAGTCCGCTGGGTGGGCGGGGCCAGGGACGGCGACGGCATCCCCGACTCGGCGCTGGGCCCGCACGACCCAGGTGGCACGACACCGGTCCGCGAGTTCCGCACCGGCCATCACCTGCCTGTCAGGTATGCCTGGTTTGAGGAGAATCCCCAGCTGGCCGTGCTGTCCACCGCCAACGGCACCCGGGCGG